>WNGB01003846.1_pt1 | contig 24068 bp, 23 predicted proteins | sample 5400681 | NCBI WGS metagenome assembly WNGB01 (sample SAMN13153367, study PRJNA577476) | soil metagenome | isolation source: 115 cm soil or saprolite under grassland replicate 2 | place: USA:California | collected 2016-06-15
CCCTACGAGGGCTCGGTGGACGCGCTCCGCGGGGAGACCGAGATCATGAAGCGGTACCTGGCGGTGTAGGAGGGAGGACCGTGAGCACGCTCATCACAGGAGGGACGGGGCTCATCGGCGCCTGCTTGGCGGAGAAGCTACTCGCCCGCAGCGAGCGCGTCGTGCTCTTCGACTGGGCGCCGGCCCAGTGGCGGATCCGGCATTTATCCGCGGCCGGCGGAGACCAGCTGGCGGTGACCCGAGGCGACGTGGGCTCGCTGGTGGATCTGCTCGAGGCCGTCCGGGCCAGGGACGTGACCGCCATCGTGCACTTGGCTTACGTCCTGGGCGCCGAAAGCAACGAGCACCCGGAGCTCGCCACGCGGGTCAACATCATGGGGACGACCAACGTGCTGGAAGCGGCACGGCTCGGGGGTGTGGAGCGCGTGCTGCTGGCCAGCTCCATCGCCGTCTACGGGTCGGACGCGGAGTACGGGCCCGGGCAGTTGCCGCTTGCGGAGGACGCGCCGCTGTACGTGGCCAAGGGCCTGCCCATCTACGGCGGGGGCAAGGTCTACCTCGAGCAGCTCGGGACGCACTACGCACGGCAGTTCGGGCTGACCGTGGCCGGTCTGCGGCCCAGCATCGTATACGGCTGGGGGCGGCAGCGCGGCGCCAGCGCGTTCGCGGGCGAGCTGGTGGACCGTGCCGCGCTGGGAGAACCGGTGGCAGTCGGCTTTGGCGACGCCCGCGTCAGCATGGTCTATGTCGACGACGTGGCCGATCAGTTCTTGGCGCTGCTGACGGCGCCCTGCGAGCGCTTCGAGCGCCGCCGCTTCTTCAACACCGGCGGGGACACGTGCACGGTGCGCGAGCTCGCCGAGACGGTCCGGCGCCTGGCGCCGGGCGCCCGCATCGAGGTGCGGTCGGCGGGCGAGCGGGACATCGCCGGCCTCGGGCCCACATCGAGGTCGCGCGACAGCGCGCCGGGGAGGGGCTCGCCGGCCCCGGACGGGGCGAGCCATGAGCGCCTTCAACCTGGCCGGGGTCCTTGCCCACCACGCCGACCGTTTCCCGGACCGCCCGTGCCTGGTGTGGGGGCGGGAGACCATCACCTACGGGGAGCTGGACCGGCGCGCGGCACGGACGGCCGCGGGGCTCCGGCGCCTCGGGATCGGCCAGGGCGACGTCGTAGCGGTGCTCCTCTACAACTGCCCCGAGTTCATCGAGGTGATGTTCGCCATTAGCCGGATTGGAGCAGTCTTCATGCCGATCAACTGGCGGCTGGCCGGAGCGGAGGTCGCCTACATCGCCAGCCACGCCGGGGCCGCGCTCGTAGTCTCCGAGACCGAGCTGGTCCCGCTGGCCGAGGCCGCCCGGCCGCAGCTCGCCGGGGCCCGTTTCGTCTGCGTCGGCGCGGCGTCGGCGGGCTGGACCGCCTTCGCAGTCCTCCGCCAGAACGGCGACGCGCCGGCGATGGAGCCCGTGGCAGGCGACGACCTCCACCGGCTCATGTACACGTCGGGGACGACAGCGCGGCCCAAGGGCGTCATGATCACCTACGAGAACCTCTACTGGAAGAACATCGCCCACGTGGTCGAGTTCGGCGTGACGGGCGAGGACAAGGGGCTCGCCTGCGGCCCGTTGTACCACGTGGGCGCCCTCGACCTGACGAGCACGACCGTGCTGTACGCGGGCGGCACGATCGAGATCCATCGGAAGTTCGAGGCCGAACCGGTGCTCGACGCGCTCGAGGGCCACGGCATCTCCAACGTGTGGCTGGCCCCGGCCATGGTCAACCAGCTCCTGGCGCATCCATCCCTCGAGCGCCGGGATCTCTCGGGCGTGCGGCTGATCATCGATGGCGGCGAGAAGATGCCGCTGCCGCTGATCGAGCGGCTCCTCCGCGCCTTCCCGAACGCGTGGTTCGCCGACGCCTACGGCCTCACGGAAACGGTGTCCGGCGACACCTTCCTGGACAAGCGCAAGACGGTGGAGAAGCTCGGGTCGGTGGGCAAGCCCTGCCTCCACCTGGAGGTCCAGGTCTGGGATGATGACGGCCGGTCGGTGCCGCCCGACGGACTCGGGGAGATCGTCCTCCGCGGGCCGAAGGTGTTCAAGGGATACTGGAAGGACCCGGAGGCGACGGCTGCCGCCTTCCGCGGCGGCTGGTTCCACACCGGCGATATCGGGCGGCTGGACGCCGACGGCTTTCTCTACATCGCGGACCGGAAGAAGGACATGATCATCAGCGGGGGAGAGAACATCGCTTCGCCCGAGGTCGAGCGGGTGCTCTACGAGCACTCGGCGGTGCTGGAGGCCTCCGTGGTGGGCCGCCCGGACGCCCGGTGGGGCGAGGTGCCGATGGCCTTCGTGGTGCTGCGGCCCGGAGCCCGCGCGGCCGCGGAGGATCTGCTGGAGTTTTGCCGCGCCCGGCTCGCCCGGTTCAAGGTGCCGCGCGCAGTACGCTTCATCGAGGCGCTGCCGCGCAACCCGTCCGGCAAGGTGCTCAAGCGCGTGCTCCGCGAGCAGGCCGCCGCGCCCGAAGAGGACGAATCGCGGTGAGTCAGGGAGGGAACGTGACCATGCGGATTCCGATGCTGGAGATCGAGGCGCTTGAGCCGGAGCTCAGGGCCATGCTCGCCAAGTGGGAGGCCGACGGCGGCGACCCCAATTTCATCCGCGCCTTCGGGCGCCTGCCGGAGAGCCTCAGGCGCTTTGTCGCCTTCTACTCGCCGCTGGTCCGGAAGGGACTGATCGAACACCGGACCAAGGAGCTGGTGCGGCTGCGGCTCGCCCAGCTCAACCGCTGCCATTACTGAATGACGACTCGGTACGCCTTGGGAAGGCGCGAGGGGATCACCGAGGAGATCGTCGCGGCGCTGCGGGCGTACGAGGCCGGCCCGTTCAGCGACCGGGAGAAGGCGGCCCTGCGGTATGCGGACCAGATGTACGACGACCACCACAAGGTGGACGACACGCGCTTCGCCGACCTGCGGACGCACTTCACCGAGGACGAGATCCTGGAGCTGTCCTGGGCCATCGGCGAGTTCATCTCGCTGGGCAAGATCATCTACGTGCTCGGCCTGCCGTACGGCGAAGGCGATACCCCGGCGGCCGGGGGGCCGGTGGGGCGAGACGGGCCGGCGTCATGACGGACACAGTCAGGCTCACCCGCGACTGGGCGCCGCGGACGGCGCTGCTCACCTTCGACCGACCGGAGGCGCTCAACGCGGTCAACGACACCGTGCTTGACGACCTGGAGGCGGCGCTGGCCCGCCTCGAGAGCGACACGGAGGGGCGGGCGGTGGTGCTCACCGGGGCCGGGCGGGCCTTCGTCGGAGGCGGGGACATCGCCCACATGGCGGCGCTCACGCCCGACGAAGGCGAGCGCTTCGTCTACCGGGGCCAAAGGCTCCTGCGGCGGCTGGATCGGCTGCCGCTGGTCACGATCGCGGCGATCAACGGCTTCGCTTTCGGAGGCGGGCTCGAGATCGCCTTGGCCTGCGATCTGCGCCTGGCGGCCGAGTCGGCAGAGCTAGGGCTGCCGGAGGTGAGCGTCGGGCTCATCCCCGGCTGGGGCGGAACCCAGCGCTTGGTACGTCTGGTCGGCCGGGGGATCGCAAAGGATCTGGTCCTCACTGGGAGGCGCCTGTCAGCCCCCGAAGCGCTGGCGTTGGGCCTGGTCAACCGAGTGTCGCCCGCCGCCGGGCTGCTGGACGCCTGCCGAGAGATCGCGGCCGCCGTCGGCCAGAACAGCTTCCTCGCAGTGAGGCAGGCCAAGAAGGCCATCGATGAGGGGGCCGACCTCTCGCTGGACCAGGGGCTGGTCGTCGAGGCAGAAGCCTGGCTCGTGAACTTCTGCTCCGCGGACCGGGTCGAGGGGCTGCGGGCCTTCGTCGAGAAGCGCCGGCCAGCCTACCGCGGCCACCACGGCCGGTAAGCACCATGGACTTCGCCTTCGGCAACGAGCGCCAGCGGCGGCGCGAGATGGCGGTGTAGAGCCGGTCCACACGCCCGCGGTCGTTCGTTGACTTGGGTCGGGGGTGTGGCGCATCCGGGAGGTAGATGTACGTGCGCCCCACGACGCGCCGGACAAGGTCGCCCGGCGCTCGCGTAATGTTCTCTGCGCTACTTGATCGCCATCGGATTGATGGGCGAGCCGACCGCCTGAGTGACCGGCAGCGGCGGTGCGCAGAAGAAGAATTCGTATATGCGGTCTGCGGCGCAGTCGGCGGCAAGGTCCCGAAGATAAAAGATCTCGCCCATGGTGATGCCTGTCATCGGGATCACCACCCAGTGCCAGGGCTGGCTCGCTTGCGTGGTTTCGTTGGGACGCACTTCGCAGCCCCAGGTGTCGGTGCAGATCGCCGCGATCTCTTTCCTGTAGATCCATTCGCAGGTCTCGAACGCGAGCCCGGGCGCATCGCCTCCCGCATAGCCGCCCCAGTCGCCGCTGTCCAGCCGCTGTTCCATCTGGCCGGTGCGCACGATGACGAAGTCGCCCCGCCTCACTTCCACACCCTGCGCCTTGGCGGTGGCGTCAAGGTCCTCGGTGGTGATCGCCATACCGTCCTCGAGATAGGGCACGCCAAGGTGCCGCGCCGCATCGAGCAGCACGCCGCGGCCGACCATGCGGTCCTTCACTTTCTCGATGCCGTTCTTCTGCGCGCCGTGGCAGTCGACCAGGCGGGCGTCATAGCCGTTCCACATCTTGTCGTCGAAGAAGATGTGGCCAAGCGCATCCCACTGGGTACCGCACTGCATCGGCAGCGACACCATGTCGTCGGCGTAGCGCAGGCCGCCCTTGTCCTGCACGCCCGCAACCGCATCGGTTCCAGTAGCGAGCATGGTGTGAATCGGGTTGAAGCGGTTACCCCAAAGACCTTTCTGCGGACCGTCCCGGTCGAAATTCAGAGCCAGCGAAAAGACCTTGCCGCGCCGGATCAGTTGTCCGGCCGCAGCGATATCGGCCGGCGAGATGAAGTTGAGCGTTCCCGCTTCGTCGTTCGGCCCCCAGCGGCCCCAGTTCTTGCACCGCTCGGCCGTCTCACGCAGATGCTCCAGATCGAAACGCTTCTCGTCGTATCGCCTTGCCATGATGTCTCCTTGACGTTCGTGAAACGCCGGGTGCTCGGGATGTTCCTGGCAGAGGGATATGGACGTCGCGGTCGTCGCGGTCAAAGTGGGCGGGGTCCTGTGGTTTCCCGTACAGCGCCACCAGCTTGATGATGCTGCCCTCCCAGCGACTGTCTAGACGCCCAGATAGAACTTCTTCACCAGCTCGTTTTCGGCGAGCTCACGCGTGCTCCGGCCCTCGAACTCGATCCTGCCGTGGACGATGATGTACCCCCGCTCGGCGATCTTGGTGGCCTGGTTGAAGTTCTGCTCGGCCATGAGCACCGTGAGGTTATGCTGCTCCTTTAGCTCCTTGATCGTGGCGATCACCCGGCTGACAAGGATGGGCGCCAGCCCCACGGATGGCTCGTCCACCAACAGGATCTTCGGCTCCGACATGAGGGCGCGGGCCAAGGCCAGCATCTGCTGCTCGCCCCCGCTCATGCTTCCCGCCAGCTGCCGTTTCCGCTCCAGGAGGATCGGGAATGTCTCAAGGCAGGCGCTCAGGTTGCGATCGATGTCCCGGCGGGCCTCCGGGCGGTAGGCGCCGAGCAGCAGGTTCTCCTCTACCGTGAGCTTCGGGAAGAGACGGCGTCCCTCGGGGACGAGCGTGACACCGAGGTTCACGATCTCCTCGGTGGATCGGCCCACCAGGTCGATCCGTCGGCCGTCCACTTCCAGGAAGATCTGGCCGCTGGAGGGCTGGATCAGGCCCATGATGCATTTGATGAGCGTGCTCTTGCCGTTGCCGTTGGTGCCGAGGAGGACCACCGTCTCCCCCTGGTTGGCCTCGACCGAGACGCCGTGGAGCACGCGCACCGCGCCGTAGCCGGCATGGACGTCCGTGACAACGAGCCTATTCCCCAAGGTACGCCTTCTCCACGCGCTTGTTGTTCACGACCTCCTCGGGCGTGCCCTCGGCGATCTTCTCGCCGGCGTCGAGGACGGCGATCCGCTGTGAGAAGCGCATCACCGCCCGCATGATGTGCTCGATCATGATGATGGTGATGCCCCGCTCGTTGAGGGCGAAGAGGATGGGCAGGATGGCGTCCACCTCCGCGCTGGACAGTCCGGCCATGGCCTCGTCCGAGATCAAGAGCCTGGGCTTCGCGGCCATTGCCCTGGCCAGCTCCAGCTTCCGCATGTCGATCTGGGTGAGGTCGCCGGGTCGGGCCTGCGCCTTCGCGTCCAGCCCGATGACCCGCAGGATCCCCATGGCCTCCGAGGCCGCTGCGGACCGCGGAACCTGCGCGGAGGCCGCGTACTCCAGGGGAATGCAGAGGTTTTCGAGAACGGTCATGCTGGTGAAGGGCCGCGGGATCTGGAAGCTCCGGGCGATGCCCAGCCTGGTCCGCTGATGGGCGGCCAGCGTCGTGATGTTCTTCCCACGGAACACGAGCGCTCCCCCGTCGGTCCGGAGCGCGCCCGAGATGCAGTTGATGAGAGTGGTTTTCCCTGAGCCGTTCGGCCCGATCAGGCCGAACCGGTCTCCCTCCCTCACCTCGAGGCTGACGTCATTCAGCGCCCGGAAGCCGCCGAAGCGCTTCGTCACGCCGCGAACTTCCAGGAGGGTGGCCATCAGGCGCGCCTCCGCCTGCCGAGCCGCTGGACGAGTCCGACGATTCCCTGCGGCGCCAGCAGGACGAAGGCCACTAGGACGATCCCCACGATCAGGAGGTTCACCTCCGAGGAGATCGTGACGGTCGCGACTTGCTGGGCGGAGCCCAGCAGGAACGCTCCGACGATGGGACCGATCCACGTCGTCGTTCCGCCGATCATCGGCATGGCCAGGCTGTTGACCGCATAGTCGAGGCTGAAGGCCGAGACGGGCTCGACGAGGCCGACGTAGTAGGGATACGGCGCCCCTGACACCCCCATCAGGAAGCCGCTCGCCGTGGTGGCGAACAGCTTCAGCCTCAGCGTCGGGACTCCCATGCACTCGGCCGCCTCCTCGTTGTCCCGGATGGCGGCCAGACCCCGGCCTACCCAGGAATGCTGGATCCACCGCGCGAGCATCACCGACGCGACGGCCAGCACGAGCATCACCACGAAGAGATACTCCGCGTAGTCGGCGAAGGGCGCCATGGGCTTCGGCCGGATGATACTGACGCCTTTCGCTCCGCCGACGTACTCCCAGTTCATCGCCACCGTCTGGAGCACCACGGAGAGCGCCAGGGTGGCGATGGAGAAGAAGACGCCCCGGAGCCGCAGCGTGAGGTACCCGATGCCGAGCCCCAGGAGGCCGGCACTCAGCCCTCCGGCCAGGATCAGCAGGGGGAGAGGCGCCTGGACGGCCATGCTGAGGGCCAAGGCCGTGTACACGCCCATGGCGAAGAACGCCGCCGTGCCGAAGTTCACGTAGCCTGTGTAGCCCCCGAGCACGTTCCATGCGGTGGCGAGGACGACGTACTGCAGGATGACATAGCCTGCGAAGTAGACGTAGCGGTTCCCCACCAGGCGGGCGAGGACGAGCGCCGCCAGCACCACGCCCAGCCCCACCCACAGCGGGAGGGTCTTCTTCACGCCCTATCTCCCGAAAAGGCCCGAGGGCCGGACGGCCAGGACCACGAGGAGGATCCCGAACGAGACGGCCAGCGACCAGGTGGGCCCGTAGAAGGTGGCGGTGAGGCTCTCCGCCACGCCCAGGACCAGGGAGGCCGCCAGCGTCCCCCCGATGCTCCCCATGCCCCCCAGCACGACGATGGCGAAGACCCGCCCGATGTACTCGCGGCCGATGGAGGGCTCCACCGGACCGATGAGGATCAGGAGCGCGCCCGCCAGGCTCGTGGTGGCGATGGCCATCCCGAAGGCGATCCGCTTGATCCGGACCGGGTTGGCGCCCATGAGACGCAGGGCCTGGCTGTCCTGGGACACCGCCTTGATGGCCCGGCCGAAGAAGGTCTTCGAGAGAACCAAGTGAATCGTGAGCGTCATCGCCAGCCCCACGATGCAGGGGATCAGCAGGCGATACGCGATCCCGACCATGCCAATGTGGAAGGACTGGCCGATGTAGCGGGCCTCGACCATGCGGTAATCGACGCCGTACGCGAGGAGCAGCGCCACCTCCACGATGAAGAGCACGCCGAAGAAGAAGACCAGTCCCCGTAGCGACTCCTCCCCCGTTCGCTCGAAGCCGGTGTAGTAGAGGCGGTAGAGCGCCACGCCCAGACCATAGAAGACGGGGGTGAAGAGCAGCCCGGTCAGGATCGGATCGAGCCCGAAGGAACGGTTCATCACGTAGGCCATGTAGGAGCCGAGGATGACGGACCCCGGGTGGGCGATGTTGACGACTTCCAGCAGTCCGAACGCAACCGAGAGTCCGAGCGTCACCGCGGCGTAGAAGCCGCCGATGAGGATCCCGGCCACGATCGCATTCAGGAGCAGATCGAGAGAGATCGTTTGGCGCTCGCCACGCCCCGAGGGCCGCCCGCGCGGCCCTCGGAGACGGAGGGCGATCCTTTCCTACTTCTGGGCTTTGGAGTACGGGTAGATCAGGGTGCCGGACTTCAAGTCCTCGGGATACAGCACCACGCGCGTTCCGGCCTTCTTGAACTGCGCGACATCGCTCCCCTGGACGTTCTGGAACTGCACCATGAGCACCCTCGACTTCGCCCACTCGCCGTTCGGCGCGAACTTCACCTTGCCGACGATGGTGCTGAACTCGTGGGTCTGGATGTACTCGGCTACCTTCTGCTGGTCCACGCTCTTGGTGGCCTCCACGGCCTGCCCCAGGATCTGGACATAGGCGTACGCGAACGGCGGGATGTAATGGCCCAGCGGGTCGACACCGGCCTTCTCGGCCTGGGCCTGGTACCGGGCCAGGAACTCATTCATGCCGGGGAAATTCACCGTGGGCTCCGGCACGTAGAACTCGTAGTTCACCACGCCGTTCAGCTTCGAGGCGAGCTTCGTCTGCAGGGCGGCGAATTGCAGACCGACCATCCCACCCCCGAACATCTTGACCGGCAGCCCCACTTCCTGCGCCGCCTGGATGATGCCCGCAGTGTCAGGCGGGTACGAGGCCACGTAGACGAGGTCGGGGTTGGTGGCCTTGATGGCGCGAATGATGGGCGTGTAGTCCACCGTGGACGGAGGGTACTTGCCGTCGTAGACCACCTTGAAGCCGAAGTTCTTGGCATGCTCCCTCGCGCCGACGAGGGCGTTGTGCGGATACTCCGCGTCGGCACCCACCAGCGCGATGGTCTGGGGCTTGGGCTGCTGCTTGGCCGCGACCTCGAAGAACCCCTGGGACCAGCCGAGGGCGGGGTTCGGCCCTGAAGGCATGATCTGGAAGTAATTCTTGTAGTTGAACTTCTCGTTGTTCGCCATCCCGAACAGTCCCATCAGCAGGAGATTGCGCTCCATGGCGATGGGGAATAGGGGTGCGATCACGTTGGTCCCGTAGCCTGACACGATGAAGTGCACCTTGTCCACATCAAGGAGCTTCGCGTAGATGCCGGGGACGGCCGCCGGCTTCGTCTGGTCGTCGTAGTACACGAGCTCCACCGGCCGGCCCAGGAGCCCGCCCTTTTTGTTCACGTCCTCGGCCCACATCTGCATGGCCATCAGGGCGGCTTTCCCGTTGCCGGCCAGGGCTCCCGTGAGCGCCATGCCGAAGCCGATCTTGATCGGCTCCGCGGCCCGAGCCGCGGGTACCCAGGTCATCCCCAGGACGATCACCGCCATGAGGGCCATCACGACCAGCCGCCTCCGCGTCCCCGACGTTCCGTACCGCGCCATGGGTCTTCCTCCCCTGTGAGGCGACGCCCTCAGGCGTCGCGCAAGCCCCGAGGCCCACACCCCGGCCTTCATGGCCTGGGCGATTCCGCCCCCGCGTGCCCGTTCCCGGGGACGGCGATGCATCTGCATTGAACCTGCCCGTGCGTGTGCACGAGACGCGCCGCTGTTGTTCATCCCTCCCGTTTCATGAAGAACGGGAGCTCCTCCTCGGTCAGGCCTTGATACATGCAGTACTTGACCTCCCTTCTGACCCCCTCGTCATTCAGGATCAAGATGGTCGGCAGGCAATTGGTGCATGCGGATTTCTGCGGGCGCAGGGACGGTTCTCCCTTGATCGATTCGATGAGCGCTATCGCGCGATCCAGCTTGTCCTTCTCTCCCTCGGCCACCAGGACGACGGACCCCTGCGAGTCGGTCGTCCCACCCCCTCCGATGTGAATGGCCCTGAGATCGAAGAGGATGCGAAAGGCCTCGATCTCCGTGACGACCGTGGCATTCATGATGGGGATCATCCCGATCCTGATCCCCTGGCAGTAGTAGAAGGTATCCTGTCCGCACGATCGGGCCGCGGCCCGGACGGAGGGAATCAGCTTCTCGAGACCCACGGGAACGATCAGGTGGCATCCCCTCGCGCTCAGGATGCCGTAACTCCATCCGATGGTTCCTCCGGCAGGATTCGCCACGAAGACGCCGACGTTCCCTTCCAGATCGACCGCATTGGCTCCCTTGATGAACACCGACCCGGCGCCGAAGTCCCTCAGCGTCTCCTCCATGGTCACTCCGGGAGCAATACGCGCCCCCTTCTTCCACACCAGCATCGAGGGCTTCTCCTCTGCCTGGGTCACGCAGAGGATGCGATTGACGATGAGGCCCGAGAGGTACTTGTCCCGATCGGGACACTCGCCGAAAATCTCCTCCGCCACGTAGACGTTCGTGGCTCCATGGCCGATGGCGATCTCTCCACCTTTCCGCGCCTGCTCCACTTCTGGCAATCGGGCCACGGCCTTGGCGAGGAACCGCTTCGATTCGGGGGGAGTGAAGACGAAGAGCGCGCGCATCTGACCTCGGCCCCCGCTCACGCCAACTCTCCCGCCTGACGATCACGGGAGGGTTGGAGGGTTCGGAGCACGCCCTCGGCTGTGATCGGCTGCTCGTCCACGTAGCACCTGCGCCCGGCGGGGAGCCGCGGGTCGTCCGCCCGCTTCCGGCTAGCCCCGACGCTAGGCATCGCGGGATTCGGCCGCGGGCTCGAGCATCAGTGACCCAAACAGGCCGAGGACCGTGTCGGCGAAGAGGGGGTCGTTGATGTGTGCCGGCACCTCGACAACCCGGATGTCGCTGCGGAGATGGCGCCGCAGCTCCGCGAGGAAGGCCGCGTCGGCCTCGGGATCGTGAAAGGCGCCGCCTGGGGTGTTCGGGATGGAGAGGCCCCCCAGCGGCACGGCGACGGCGACGGGACCTCGGGAGGCGCTCAGCTTGACGGCCATGATCCGCCCCACCTCGGCCATCTCGTCGCCAGTCGCCCGGACGAGCGTGAGGGCGGGGTTGTGGTGATACTGGGGTCGCCCGCGCCACTGCGAAGGCACGGATTCCCGGGGCCCCAAGACGAAGAAGTCCACACACCCAGGCACGACGACCTGGGGAACCGCATAGCGCGCGGCGGCCTCCAGCCGATGCGGGCCCGCGGCGTGAAACCCGCCGACCAGCTCGTCGGTGAGCTCGTTGGTCGTGAAGTCGATCACGCCCACGAAGCTCCCCTCGGCGATCATCTCCTCCATGCATTGCCCGCCCACACCGTTCGAGTGGAAGGTCACCGGCATGAAGCCTGCCGCCTCGAGCCCGGGGGCCAAGCGCATCACGGCCGGCGTGGTGTTCCCCAGCATGGTCACCGCGACCAGGCGGCCCTTCGCGACCTCCCGCGGCCGCGCCGCGCGCGCCCGCACCATCCCGGTGATCGCGCCGGCGGCATTGTCGAAGATCGTGCGGCTCACGGGGTTCAGCCCCAGGATGTCCACCACGGAGTGCATGAGCATCACGTCCCGTAAGCCGACGAAGGGGCCGAAGGCCCGCCGACCGGCTGCCACCGGGGTCACGATGATCTTCGGCACGCCCAGGGGCAGCGCCTGCATGGCGTGGGCGGCCATCACTGCGCCTTCGGCGCCCCCCAGGGCGATGACCCCGGCGCACCGTCCGCCCGCGTACAGCTCGGCCAGAACCCGAGAGAGCCCACGGGCCATGATCTCCACGGCGGCTCCCCGTGTGCCTATGGCTCGGACCGCCTCGAGCGTCGTGCCCGCCGCCGCGGCTACGCTGTCGCGCGAGACATCCGGGGTGATACTCAGTGGCTCGCCGAGCACCCCGCAGTCCACCACCAGGACCTCGAGGCCGGTGTCGCGGATCCGCTCCGCCAGGTACGCGGTCTCGCGTCCCTTGGTGTCCAGCGTGCTCACGGCAACTACCGGCTGCCCAGGTTCTTCCTGGGCTGTGTCGAGCATGAGTTACCCGGGATCGGGATAGGAGCAGGAATCGTTCCATGCCTTTGCAGCGCCCCACGCGAAGGAATTTGGCCAGATGCGGGTTGCGGGGCCGTTCGATCTTTTTCACTCCTGAAATCCTGGGTCACCCCGGCGCCGGTCGACACTCCCTCGTGGCTCACGCGAAGACAGCGGACTGCAATCGAAGTCCGGCCTCGCGGGCCCCCGGCGAGGGGTGGCATGTCGATTGCTGCACCCTGGGTGCCGGGGGAAGAGTATTCCGATCCGGGACCGTGGGTGCCGGAACTCAACAACACACCGATGGAGGGAACGGTATGACAAGAGTCAACAAAGCAGTGGAAGATCCGAGCCTCAAGTTCGAGTGGCCCGTCCTCGAAGAATACGAAGGCCGGGTGCCGTTCGGCACCCAGTCGGTGGACTGGGAAGAGCGGATCAACATGGACCGGATGCGGCGCTACCGCATGGCGCGCGTGAAGAAGCAGATGGAGCGGATGAAGCTCGGCGCCATTCTCTCCATCAATGAGTGGAACATGCGCTACATGACGTCCACCTGGAACGCCTACTGGACGACGCCGGCTTCAGGGCTTCGCTACTCGATGTTCCCGGTGACCAAGGACAGCCCGATCCTGTACGAGCAGGGCGAGATCGGGTATCACGCGAGGCAAATGGCCCCGTGGCTCCACAAGGTGAAGGTGGCCATCACCGGCGCGGGCTGGATCGGACGCGTGATGGGGCCGGCCGGGCACGAGCAACAGCTCAAGAAATTCTGCCAGCAGATCGTCGACGACCTCAAGGAGGCCGGCGTCGACAAGGAGACGCTGGCCATGGACGTCTGGGACCCGGGGCTGGTCGCCGAGTTCCAGCGGCTGGGCATCAAGGTGAGCCCGGACGGGGCCGCCGCGATGCTCGAAGCCCGCAGGATCAAGAATCGGGACGAGGTCGAGTGCCTCCGCACCGCCGCCACCATCTCCGACGCCATGTTCGGCGCCGTCGCACGCGCGATCCGTCCGGGCGTCAAGGAGAGCGAGCTCTGCGGGATCGCCCACAAGACTGCCTATGATCTCGGCGCCCGCATCTATTCCGGGGTGTTCGTGACGTCCGGCCCATTCGCCTGGCCGAACCCGCGCGACGAGAGCGACCGCATCATCCGGGCCGGCGACGTCGTGTACATGGACACCTACAACACCTCGTACATGGGCTACAAGACCTGCGTGTACCGCACCTACAGTTGCGGGAAGGCCCCCCAGGACGCGAAGGACGACTACAAGCTCGCGCTGGACTGGCTGTACGACGCGATCAACATCATCCGGCCCGGCGTGACGACCCGGGAGATCGCCGAGAAGTGGCCGTCGGGACCGGAAGTGTGGAAGGATATCCATGTGATTAGCGAGGATCAGACGGCGGGCAGCAACTGGGCCCACGGCATCGGGCTCACGCTGTACGAGCCGCCGATCATCTGGCGCGAGGTGTCCCTCAACCCGCCCGACATCCCGCTGGAAGAGAACATGACGTTCGCCATCGAGACCCAGCACGGCCGGCCGGGCAAGCACGGCGTGCGCATCGAGGAGATGGTCCGGGTCGTCAAGAGCGGCGTGGAAGTGATGACGAAGTTCCCCGTCGACGAGATTCTCGAGGTTCCGCTCGTCTGAGGCCCCACCCTGGCCCCGGCCCCGGCGAACAGGTCGCCGGGGCCGGGCTCCCTCCCGCCTCGAAGGGGCTGCCTAGCCCTTGATCGCTCTGGCCACCTGCAGATTGTGCTTGCGAAGCTTGCGCCAGAGCGTCGGGATGCTGATCCCGAGCTTCGCCGCGGCCGCCCGCATGGTGCGGCACTGATCGAGGGCCTGGCGCAGGACGCGGGCCTCGAACAGGTCCGCCATGTCACCGAGTCCGGACACGAGGCTCGTGTCCACGGGCACGTCCCGGCGTGTCGCCTCGAAGGCGCAGAGGCTGAGATGCACCGCCTGGATCTCTTCCTCGTCGGAGAGGATCGCTAGGCGCTCCAGGATGTTCTCGAGCTCCCGGACATTGCCCGGGTAGTGATAGTTGCTGAGGGCCTGGAGGACCTCGGGCACCAACCGTTTGCGCACTCCGTATTTCCGGCTCACCGATTCGAGGAACGTGGTGATCATGACCGGGATGTCCTCCGGGCGCTCGCGCAGCGGGGGGATCCTGAGGGGCACCACGTTGAGGCGGAAGTACAGATCCTCCCGGAACTTCCCCTCGGCGACCATCGCCTTGAGGTCGCGGTTGGTCGCCGCGATGAGCCGCGCGTTGATGGCGATCGAATGGCGTCCGCCGAGGCGCTGGACCCGCTTCTCGTCGATCACGTTGAGCAGCTTGACCTGCAGGTGCAGGCTGAGCTCTCCGATCTCGTCCAGGAAGATTGTCCCGTTCTGGGCCAGCTCGAACTGGCCGGCCTTCCCGCTCGTCAGCGCGCCCGTGAAGGTGCCCGGCTCGTACCCGAACAGCTCCGACTCGACGAGGGGCTCGGGAATCGCTCCGCAGTTGAGGTGGACGAACGGGCCTCTCCGCTGCGGGCTTGCGTCGTGGATGAGCCTGGCGAACCGACCCTTGCCCACCCCCGACTCCCCGAGGATCAGCACGGGGGAGTCGTACTTCGCCACCTTGAGCGCCGACCAGAGGCAGCGTTTCATCTTGTCACTGTGGATCACGAGGTTGAAGGTGGGCAGGTCGGCGTATTCCGGACTGAGGAATATGGACTCGTTGGGGTCGCCGCCCACGGCGTCCTGTCCCAGGCGCTCGCGGAGCTTGTTGAGCTGGGTGATGTCACGGACGTTGACGATGACCAAAACGAGCTGGCCGTCCTCGTCGAAGACCGGTGTGCCCGTCACCAGCGCCATGCTCCCGTTCGGGTAGGTGTGCATCATCGTGATCGGGACGCGCCGCTTGATGACTTCCAGACTTACGGAGTGCTTCAGCACGCCCTTCTTCACCACGGCCGCCATGTTCCGGTTGACGATGTCCTCCTCGCGCAGCCCTGCGATGCGTGTGTAGGCCTTGTTGACCTTAAGCACGGTGCCCGCAGCGTCCACGATGACGAAGCCGTCGAAGGACGCGTTTAGCACGGCATCGAAGTGCTGGCAGGGGTCGATCTCCGTCCTCGTGGAGGGGAGGCGGGAACTCTGTTCTGCCCCCTGGTGACGGATCTCCCGGATCGCCTGGCGTGCCATGGCTTGTCCTCCGTGACATTCCCCCGGTAGTTGGGCTGCGGGATCGTGATCTCGGCGTTTCACTTCTTACACACTGCTTTTCACAACTGCAATAGTGCATTGGTAATGCGTATGCACTAGTGCGCCCCTCCGAAGGTCCTCCGGGAGCTGCGATAGCCTTCTAAGCCCCTATACTGCTTGGGCGGTGGCGGCTGCGGCGTGCACTCCGCGGCGGTTGGGGGACGGGCACCCTTCTTGCGGGCCCCTCCGGCAATAGTGTCGTCCGTGCTCCTCAGTCCTCGAGGGAGGGCTTGGTGATGAAGCCGATCGCGTGAGCGCCGTCACCCCGGGAAACGTCGTGACCCCCCTGAACGATGCTCTCTACGACTACATGGCCGAGCAGGCGGGCAGCCCCGGTGACCGCGAGGCGGGAAAGCGCGCGCTGGCCAGGTCCTATCCCATGGGCCGGCTCGGGTGGGTGAGCGACATCGGCGCCGCCGTGGTTTACCTGGCGTCCGACGCCGCCGACTTCGTGACCGGCCAGTTCATGTTCGTCGACGGCGGGTACTCGGTCGCGTAGGAAGTCTTCGCATGACTGCCGAGACGGCCAGCGGCTGATGCTCGCGCACTTCCCGCCCGGGAGTGATCGGTGGCTGTTCGGGCTCTGCCTGTCACGGGTCGCGGCATTCATGGTCTACATCAGCTACGCGGCGGCGCTCCCGGTGCTCCAGCTGGAATGGCAGATGTCCGGGACGGCCGCTGGCAGCATCGCCTCGGCGTTTCAGATTGCCTATGCCGTCTCCCTCCTGGTGAGCTCTGAGCTGGCTGACCGAGTTGGAGCACGTCGAGTGTTCCTCGCCAGCTCCGGGGCCTCGGCGGTGGGAGCAATGCTCTTCGCCGCGTTCGCGCGCGACTACTGGTCGGGCTTGCTGTGGTACACGCTCCTCGCCCTCGCGCTCGGCGGAACGTACACGACAGGCATCCTGCTCGTTGCAGATAACACTCCCGTCACGCGGCGGGGCCGCGCGATGGGATTCCTGCTGGGGGGGCATTCCCTCGGCCTCGCCCTGGCGCTCGCGATCACGGGCATGGCCATCCCGCGGGGCGGTTACCGGCTTGCCTTCTTCCTCACGTGTCTCGGCCCTGTACTGGGTGGCATCCTGGTGTGGGCTGTGACGCATGACACGCCCGACCAGGTCGCCCAACGCACGGCCGCCGAGCGACTCACCGGCGCAGTGCTGCGCAATCGACCGGCGATGCTCGTGATCACGGGCTATACCTGTCACTCCTGGGAGCTCCTCGGCATGTGGGCATGGACTCCGGCGTTCCTCGCGGCATGCTTCGTGGCGGCAGGTTCTGGAGCGACGCACGCCGCAGGCCTCGGCTCGTACATGAGCTCACTGTTCCACATCACTGGCATGCTGGCGTCCCTGATCGCGGGAGTGGTGGCTGACCGCTTCGGCCGGACTCCGGTCATCTTCGCGATGGCCACGCTGAGCACCATGTGCTCCATCGGGTTCGGCTGGCTGATCGGGGGGCCGGTCTGGGTCGTGGTGGCGGTGGGGCTGGTCTACGGCTTCGCGGCCCTCGGGGACTCGCCGATCTACTCGACAGCCATTACCGAAGTCGTGGCGCCAGCCTATCGGGGCGCGGCACTGGCACTGCGGTCCCTGGCCGGTTACGGAGCGGGCGCAGCAGCGCCGCTGGTATTCGGCTGGGTGCTTGATCTGTACGGCAGTGGGCGCGGCGCCGAAGGCGGCTGGGGCTGGGCGTTTGGCACCCTGGCCATTGCGGGGGCCATGGCCGCAGTCTCTGCCGTCGTCCTTCACCGGTTGCCTGAGGCGCGCTCACTGCACCTGCATGCTCGACATCGCACGATCGTGAATCTCTCGAAACCAGGAGGATGAACATGGAATGGCAGGAAACGGGAGAGGTCAAGAACGAGAAGATCTACAATCTGTTCCGATGCGGTTATCTGGAAGTCAGAGAGTGGCTGAAAGAGACGGACGTGGTCCTCATCCCTCTCGGGAGCACAGAGCAACATGGACGGCATCTTCCGGTCTGCACGGACAGCATTGCCACTGAGCTGCCCTGCATGCTCGCCGCGGAATGGGCCAACGTCCCATATTACCAGTTGATTCCTTTCGGTTACTCACCTCAGCACTTCCATCCGGTCGGAACTGCATCCGGGACAATCACGCTCAGCGCTGCAACCTATCAGAACGTCTTGTACGACATCGGTCGATCCCTCATCCACAATGGGTTCAGCAAGCTGGTCTTTGCCACCGGGCACACGTCCAACATGAAGGTGGTCGATCCCGCCTTGAGGGCCTTGAGATACGAGACCGATGCCTTTGTGTGCTGTTACCGCAACGATGCCGAAGCCGCGCCGGGCCTCCTCAAAGATACGGGTCTCATCGAGAACCCGCCCGAGGAAGCGCCCGGGTGGCATGGCAGCGAGGTGGAGACCGCCGAATGCCTATATTTCGAGCAATTGTACGGAAAGAAGATCGTGCATCTCGACAGGACGGACAAGGATTGGACCCATCCACCGAAGTGGATCGCCGATGTGAGCGACAAGTTCTCGAAGGCCAACGGGTCTCCCTACCTGACCATGAACGGCCTCGACGTCGCCTGGGTGCCCATGGACCACCAGGAATACAGTGACACCGGCCTGATCGGCCTTCCGGGCAACCCCTTCACTGCGTCTGCGGACAAGGGGAGACGGATCGTCAGCAAGAAAGCCGAGATCATGGCCGAGTTCATCAACGAGGTGAAGAAGATCAAGGTCGACGTGAAGAACAGAGACTACTGGAACAGGACATTCCGACCTGTGTAGACACGAACGACGGACACCCCCGGCCTCGGTGCGGTCGGCTCGGAGAACGTACGGTCCACGGCAACCCGGACCGCGGCGAGTTCAACATTTCGCGTGCCTAGTGGACTGAAAGTCGGGAGGCTGCAGGGGCAGGTCATATTGACAAGACTTCTCTCGCGGCCTAGTTTCATGTTCAGCGGGTTGAAAGAAAGTTCCGACGCTGAAAAGGGGAGCGGGGCTGACCATGACACCTGCTGAAGTCTTGGCCGAGTTCGCTCATTCGTTGTCGGTGTCGCGCCTGCCCACGGAGGTCCTCACCACTGCCAAGTTAAGGGTTCTTGACACGGTCGGGATCGCGCTCGCGGCGACGCGACAGGACTTCGCGCCGTCGCTCCTTCGCGCGATCGGCGACTTGGGCGAGGCTCCGAAGACGGCGACAGTAATCGGGACGGGTCGCCGCCTCCCGGCCGCCTCGGCCGCGCTCGCGAACGGCGCTCTCGCGCACGGCCTCGACTTCGACGACACGCATACTGCGTCGATCACTCATGCGAGTGCGTGCGTGGTCCCGCCGGCCCTGGCGCTCGGAGAAGCGCGCCATCTGCATGGCCGTGAGGTGGTTGCGGCGGCCGTCGCGGGATGGGAGAGCATCACTCGACTCGGCGCCGCGGCACCCAACGCGTTCCATGCCCGGGGCTTCCACGCCACTGGCGTCTGCGGCGCCTTCGCGGCCACGCTCGTGGCGGGCCGCAGTCTTCGTCTGCCTTCTCGGAAGATCGTGCATGCGCTCGGCATCGTGGGAAGCATGGCGGCCGGCGTCTTCGAGTACCTCGAGGACGGCTCCTGGGTGAAGCGGCTCCACCCCGGATGGGCCGCTCACGCGGGCGTGGTGGCAGCCACGCTGGGGGCTCACGGCTTCACGGGGCCATCGACGATCTTCGAGGGACGGTTCGGGCTGTTTCGAACCCACCTGGGCGACGGAGAGTACGACCTGAGCCGGGTGACAAAGGGTCTCGGGGAGGAGTGGGAGACGCTGGCCATCTCCTTCAAACCCTACCCCTGCTGCCACTACAATCACGCGTTCATTGACGCCGTCCTGAGTCTCGTGCGTGCCCAGGCGATCCGGCCCGAGGACGTCGAGCAGATCGAGTGTCGGATCGCGCGCGGTCAGATTCCCATCGTCTGTGAGCCGGTCGCGGCGAAGCGCCGGCCGCGAACACCGTACGATGCGCAATTCAGCCTCCCGTATGCAGTGGCCGTTGCGGTGGTGGACGGGAAGGTGACGTTGGAAAGCTTCAGCCCGAAGCGGGTCGGCGATCCTCGCGTCCTGGCTCTCGCCGAGCGTATCGTGCACGTGGTCGACGCTGAGTCCGACTTCCCCCGGGTCTTCCCCGGCTGGGTGGTCATCCGTCTGCGGGATGGTCGAGTCCTCGAAGCCCGGGAGCGCGTGAATCGGGGAAGCCCCGACCATCCGCTCTCCTCTGACGAGATTCGCGCCAAGTTCCGGGACAATGCGGGCCGGTCGCTTTCGAGGAAGACCGTGGCGGAACTGGAGGCGATGATCGGATCACTGGAAACCCTGCCCGATGTGGGGCGAGTCATGAAGCTCTGCCGCCGGATGGCGCCCACACATCGGATCCGGTGACCGCACGTCGCGTCCCGACGGTGACCGCGGCGATTCAGGTCCTTCGCCACATCAAGGACGCCGTCGACGCGCACACTACCGCGGCACGGTAAACGAAAGCCTCAGGAGATAGCCAACCGCTCACCGGCGGCAGCGACACGGCCACCGCCGGTGAGCAGCCAGCTCGCCTATCGCGGCTGGGGAACGATCCGGATGTACGGCTTCGGCGCCCTCCAGCCACCTGGGTACGTCTGCTTGGCGCGCCGGCGCCCGCCCAAAGACCTTGACGTCTCGTCCCGGGGCAGGGTAGAGCTAGGCCCTATGGTGGTTGCCTAGCATGGAGATCGGGCTCTTCACCGAGTTCCACTGCCCGGCCGGAATGGACGAGACTCGGGCCTTCGACGAGTCGCTGGCCCAGATGACGGCGGCGGCACCGCTAAGTTATCGTTTGATAACTTAAGGCCCCGGCGGGCACGGCAGCGGCGCCGCGTGCAAGCCGGAGGGATCGGCCGATCCTTTCGTCGACAGGCCGGATTTTCCTGATCTCCCGCATCTAACTGGAGACACGCAAATGGCGAATTTCGGTATGGTGGGACTGGACTGGCAACAGCGCATCAACTGGGACCGGCTGCGCAAGTACCGCCTGGAGCGGGCGCGCGAGCGCATGAAGGCCCACGGCCTGGGCGCGATGCTGGTCATGTACGACGAGAACGTTCGCTACGTCACCAGCACGCTCACCCCGGGCTGGAACAAGCTCAAACCCGGGCTGCGTTACGCGCTGCTGTGCGGCGACGACGCGCCGGTGCTGTTCGAGCAGGGCGACATCGGGGCTCAGATCGAGCGCCATTCGCCGTGGATCCCAAAAGATCACGTGCGCTGGTCCTACGCCTGGATCAAGGGCGCGGCGGGGCCGGCGTCGATCCAGCAGGTGACGAAGTTCACCAACGCCATTATTCAGGAAATGAAGAAGGCCAACGTCGGCGGGATGAAGCTCGGCGTCGATTTTGTCGACATCAACATGGTCCAGGTCTTCAAGGACAAGGGTATCGACTGGGTCGACGGCATGACGCCGATGATGGAAGCGCGCGCAGTCAAGAACGTCGACGAGCAGGAGTGCCTGCGCATGGTCGGCGCGATCGGCGATGCCGCGCACTGGGAGACGATGAAGTTCCTCAAGCCCGGCCGCACCGAGAACCAGGTGACCGCGCATATCATGGAGTTCCTCTACAACATCCCGGGCATAGAGGACGTCGAGGACGTGATCGTCTCCTCGGGGCCGAACACCTGGCCCAACTGGCGCAACTTCTCCGACCGCATCATCAAGCCGGGCGACATCGTCTTCATGGACCTTGCGGCGCTCACCTGGAACGGCTACAAGTCCTGCTACTACCGCACGTATTGCGTGGGCAAGGAGCCGACGCAGGAGCAGAAGGACGTCTACGCGCTCGCGCTCAAGTGGCTCTATGATTCGATCAAGGCGGTGACGGTCGGTACCACCACGCGCGAGATCGCGTCGAAATGGCCGTCGGCGAAGGAAGCGTGGGGCTACGCGGAGGAAGATCAGGCTGCGGCCAACCTGTGGGGCCACGGACTCGGGCTGGCACAGTACGACCCGCCGGTGATCTCGCGCATCTGGTCACTCGACCATCCCGTGGAAATCAAGGAGGGCATGGTGTTCGCGCTCGAGACCCAGCACGGCAAGATGCACCAGTGGGGCGTGCGCATCGAAGAGATGCTGATCGTGCACAAGGACAAGGTCGAAATCATTTCCAACTTCCCGGTCGAACAGATCACCGTCGTCGATCCGATGCCGGGCTATTCGACGCTCGCGGGTCGATGAACGGTCGAACACAGGCCTGCGGATAAAAATGGGAGCAAAGACCCGCACGGCGGTACTCGACGCTCCACGGAAGTTCGGAATTGGCGACCGGCCGATGCCGGTCGCCGCTTCCGGCGAGGCGGTGGTCCGGATCGCCGCCACCGCGGTCTGCCACACCGACCTCTCGATCTACACCGGGGAGCATCCCGGTGTCCGCTATCCCGTGATCATGGGGCACGAGTCCACCGGCACGATCGAGTCGATCGGGCCGGGAGTCGCCGGTCTCGCGCCCGGCCAACCGGTCATCATCAATCCCATCATCTCCTGCGGGCACTGCGATTCGTGTCTGCGCGGCGCAGAGAACCTTTGCCGCAGCGCGGGACTTTTCGGCCGCGAGGTAGAAGGCTCCCTGAGCCAGTATGTGCACCTCGACGCGCGGTACGTGTACACCCTTCCTCCTCAACTTCCCCTTGCCGAGGCGACGCTCATCGAGACGCTCGCGACCGTGCGCCACGGGCAGGAGCGGGCCGGCCTCCGGGCCGGGGAGTCCGTGGTGGTATTGGGTCAGGGTACCTCGGGCTTGCTGCACACGCGGCTCGCCGTTCTTGCTGGCGCGGATCCGGTGATCGCGGTGTCGCGCACAAAGTGGAAGCTCGACATGGCGAGCCGCATGGGCGCTCATCACGTGCTCGACGTCAGCGCGGAGAACGCCGTGAACGAGGTGCTGCGCCTGACCGGGGGCTCGGGCGCCGATGTGGTCATCGATACCGCCGGCGGCGCCACCACCCTGATGTCCGGCATAGACATGCTGCGGCCCGGCGGCCGTCTGGTTCCCTACGCCGTGAGCCATGAGTGCTGCACCGGGTTTACCACCTTTCCCATCTACTACAAGGAAGTGACCATCGTCGGCTCGCGGGCGCTGATCGCGCAGGACATGGCGCCTTCCATCGATCTTGTGGCCTCGGGCAAGATCGACGTCTCCGGCTTCGTGAGTGCGACTTATCCGCTGGATCACGCGGCCGAGGCGTTCGAGGAATACGAGCGCAACCCGGGCCGCATTCTGCGCATCGTGATCAACTCCGCGGCTTGAGAAGCGGCAGCGAAGCGAACCCCATGGAATCCCTAGTGATCCCGCTCACCGCCGCCGAGGCGACCGACGCCGCCCGGGTCGGGCCCAAGGCGGCGAACCTCGCCGCCCTTGGTCACGCGGGGCTGCCGATTCCCGAGGGCTTCTGCGTCGATGCCGACGCCTACCGCATGCAACTGGCGGCGCTGGGGCTCGAAGCGTCCGCGCGTGGCGCCTTCTCGGCCGAAGATTCCGCGCAGGCGCGCCGGCACGCCCTCGACATGAAGCTCGGCCTGATGGACCGACTCATCGCGCCGGCGGTCATCGAGCCGCTGCTGGCCGCGTCGCGGGCGCTGGCGCAGAAAACCGGCGCGCCGCTCGTGGTGCGCTCATCCGCGCTCGTCGAGGACCGCTTCGGCTCCAGCTTCGCGGGCCAGTTCGAGAGTCTCCTCGGCCTGGAGAACGAAACCGAATTCATCACCGCGGTGTGCGCCTGCTGGGCGGCGCTGTGGTCGACGCGCGCGCTGCGCTACATGGCCACGCATGATCTCGATCCCGCGGATACCGCCATGGCCCTGCTGGTGCAACCGCTGGTTGCAGCGCGCGCAGCCGGCGGCGGCTTGAGCCAGACGGCGGACGGCGGCATGCTGATCAATGCGACCCCGGGTCTGGGCGCGGCCATCGCCCAGGGCGAAGTGGTTCCCGAGCGTTACGTGCTCAACCGCGACGGCTCGCTCAAGGACTCGCAGTCGGGCCGCAATTATCACCGTCTCAGTTGTGCCCACGGCATGAAATCCATCTCCCGCCCGCTGTTTGCCGCGCGCTGCCTGGACGACGCGCAGGCAGCCGAGCTCGGGCGGCTGATGCTGCGCGCGGAGGGAGTCATCGGCGGTCCCGCGGAGATCGAATGGGCGCTCGATGATGCCGGATTCAAGCTGCTGCAGGCGCGTCCGCTGCACAGGGAGCCGGCCACGGTGCCGGATGAAATCTGGTTGCAGCACCCGCGGCTCAACGGGCATCCGGCGGGGATCGGCTGGGGCACGGGACGCGCCTGCGTGGTGAACTGCGAGTGCGAGCTTGCGCGTGTGGCGCCCGGCGATGTCCTCATCACCACCGTGGCGGGTCCGGCGCTGGGCGCCGTGCTGCAGCGCGTCGCCGGCGTGGTGGCGGAACTCGGCGGCAGCACTTCGCACCTGGCGTCGCTTGCGCGCGAGCGCGGCGTGCCGATGGTCCTCGGCGTGC
>WNGB01004108.1_pt1 | contig 24064 bp, 20 predicted proteins | sample 5400681 | NCBI WGS metagenome assembly WNGB01 (sample SAMN13153367, study PRJNA577476) | soil metagenome | isolation source: 115 cm soil or saprolite under grassland replicate 2 | place: USA:California | collected 2016-06-15
TCTCGGCAACAGGCAACGGCTCCTTGCCACCAAGCGCCTCCTTGAGCAGTTTCCGCCCGGAGACGATGTCGTTCTTGAGCGCTCGTTGGACGTTGTCGCTCACCTGCTGCTGCGGGAACGGATCCTGAGCCGGCAGGGTTTTCAGGAGTGGGCCACCCTCCAATGGCAGGAGCGGGTTGCCCTGCGGATTGTGGAAGAAGCCCTTGGGGCGCTCGACCAGCAGGAGGAAGTTGCCGTTGAACATCGCCTGTTGATAGGCGTCGCCGCCGATCTCGCGGTTCTTGAGCATTTTCCGGATACGCGCGACCGCGAGATCCTGGATTTTTGCCATCCGAACACTCGCCAAGCGCTTGTCGTACCGGTTGGGAAACATCACGCCCATGAGGGCGTTGAGGGTTGCGTCGGGCACCGCGGAGCCGCGGATGTGCTCGAAGATCAAATCCAGCCCGTCCTCGCTTTCCAGGTCCGGCAGGGCTTGAACCAGCGCGCCTTGCAGCGACTGCGACCCCTTTTTGAGGAGGGCGGCGAGATCGCCGTGGGCGCGTTTACTGTCGGCGCGGGCCAGGATCCGCGCCAGGCGCGTGACCTTCCACTCCTCGCTGCCGCCCTGGATCTTGATGGCGCGGATTGCCTTGAGGGTCGGCTCATACAGATCGCCGCCGCGGTCGCCCAGCGTCTGCAGGATGCGCTCGGCGGTGGCCGGATCGTGATGTCGGGCGGCGATCGGTGACGGGCTACCAACGGCATCGACCAGGCTGACAATGGCCGCCGCATCGCGCGTTTTGTACAACTCGGCGAGCGCCTCCTTGTACAGTGCGGACTGCCGGTCGAACGTGAGCCGGAACGCCAAACTCATGGGCTTGCCGGCGAGGGCCTGTTGCCAGCCGTCGCGTCGGTCTGGCTGAATCTGTCCCGGTCGGTCCAGGAGCGGGGTTTTCTCCTTGGGGAAGAAGTAGACCAGGGGCTGAGCGGCGTCGAGGACGGCCGGGATCGACCGCAAAGCAACGCCTTCTTGCCAGACATAAGCAATTTGCGGCCCTGCGCCCGGCGTCTTCTGGCGGTACTCCCGCTCGCTCCGGACCGTCATGGTCTGAGCCAGCTGCACGGTGAGGATGTCGCCCGCCTTGCACGTCTTGCCGCGTAGGACTTCGAGCACTTCCAGGGAGAGCTTGCTACCCTCGTGGCTCTTGTACCGTGCGGCAACCACCAGTTCGGAGGTCCGCAGCGCATCCCAGCCGAACGCGGGGATCCCGTGTGGCTCCTGAGCAATGGCACGGCCAGCCAGAATGGCCAGCGCGAGAGCCAGCCAGCGAGAACCGGCGAAACCGCGCAATAGGGAAAAGGGCAGCATGGCGTTCCCCGAGGAATGTGTCCGGGATTGGATCTTCTCAAATGAAGACGAACACAGCGAGAAAAAAGTTGCCGTGCCGTGGGGGCGGGTTTCGCGCGGCGTGGTTTCTGGTTGCGGGTTGGCTCCCCAGGATCTATTCTCAAGCCGCATCGACGCTGTGCCGATGTCCTGGCTCAGACAGCCGCAAGCAACAGGAGGGTTCGCACGTCGTGAACATCGAACACTTTGCCCTGAATGTGCCGGAGCCCGCAGCAGCGGCAAACTGGTATGTCCGCCACCTGGGGATGCGCGTGGTCCGTGCCCTGAGCGAATCGCCGTTCACGCACTTCCTCGCCGACGAGTCGGGGCGAGTCGTGGTCGAACTGTACGGCCATCCGAAGGCGGCGGTGCCGGACTACCGGGCGATGGATCCGCTCGTCTTTCACATTGCCTTTGTGGCGGCCGACGTCGGCGGGACGCGCGCACGACTGCTGGCCGCCGGGGCGACGAGTGCCGGCGAGGTAACCGTCACGCCGGCAGGGGATGAGATGACGTTCCTGCGCGACCCCTGGGGCGTGGCACTCCAGTTCGTCCGGCGCGCCACGCCGCTGCTGGGCCAGCCTCAGAACTCCTGACAATGAGGTGGTCTCTGTGTCTCTGTGGTTCAGCCATCGAGGATCGCGCGCACCTTCTTGGCGAGTTCGGCGGGCGAATAGGGCTTGGCGAGGAAGGCGGAATGGTCCTGGCCGGGCGGATCGGGGTTGCCGTAGCCCGACAGGAACAGCACCTTCAGCCCGGGCCGCTGGCCCGCGAGCACTTCGGCCAGGTGGCGACCGTTCATTTCCGGCATGACCACGTCTGTTACCAATAGCTCGATCGGCCCGACGTACTGGCCGCTGATCTTCAGCGCCTCGACGGCGTGGCCTGCTTCGAGGACGGTATAGCCGCACAGCCGCAAGACCTGGCGGTTGAGCCTGCGCACCCCTTCCTCGTCCTCAACGAGCAGGACCGTTTCGGCGCCGCGCGGCAGGCCGGGCAGACTCAGGCCCGATTCAGCCGGTTCCTCTCCTGCGGGCGGCAAGTAAATCGTGAAGCAGGTCCCCTGACCTGGCGTGCTGGCAACCTCAATGTGGCCGCCGCTCTGGGTGACGATGCCGTACACGCTGGCCAGTCCCAGGCCGCTCCCCTTGCCGACTGGCTTGGTGGTAAAGAACGGCTCGAAGACGCGGGCGCGTGTGGCTTCGTCCATCCCGACGCCTGTATCGGCGACCCGCATACACGCGTAGGCGCCGGCGCCAATCCCCGGATGAGCGCCGGCGTCCGCCTCGCTGAGTACCACCCGCGCCGTCGAGATGGTGAGCGTACCGCCGGAGGGCATGGCATCGTGGGCGTTGTCGGCGAGCGACATCAGCACCTGCTCCAACTGGCCCGGATCGGTCTTCACGAGCGGGAGTTCGGACTCAAGTTGCGTGGCCAACGTGATCCCTTCCCCGAGAACCCGACGGAGCACCGCCTCCATGCCGGCGACAATCTGGTTGACGTCGAGCACGCGCGGTTGGAGCATTTGCTTGCGGCTGAAGGCCAGGAGTTGCCGCGTCAGTTCGGCGGCCCGCTCCCCGGCTTTGTAGATTTCGGCGACAAACCCGTGCCAGGGGTGGTCGGGTGTCATGCTCGCCAGCAGCAGGCCGCTGTAACCGTTGACGACCGTGAGCAGGTTGTTGAAGTCGTGAGCGATGCCGCCGGCTAACTGGCCGACGGCGTCCATCTTCTCCGTCTGGCGCGACTGTCCCTCCAGCCTCCCCTGCCGCCTCCGTCCGAGAGCCACCTCAAGGACAGCGGCCAGGCGCGGTTCCTCCGCCGGCTCGAAGACGTAACCGAAAGGGTCGCTGGTCTGCGCGCGCTGCAGGGTAGCCGTGTCGGCGTGGGTGGCCAGGTAGACCACCGGCACGCCCGGCCCGGTGCGGAATTGTTCTGCCAGGGCCACCGCGTCGGCGGGGGCGGGCAGCGGTAAGGTCAGCAGGACGAGGTCAGGCTGGAGGCGTTGGGCCAGCGCCAGGGCATCCGCGGCCGAAGCAATGCCGACGACAGCGTATCCCAGTCGTGTGAGGCCCTGCTGCAATGTTCCAGCATGTGCGGTATCCTCATCGATAACCACAATCCGGGCCCGACTCATGGGGCAGCGTCTCCAGGGGATGCATTGCCGCGGAACCGGCAGGGCGTACTGCCCAGTGGCCCAGGTCGCGGGGACACCAGCCAGGTTCCAGGGTGCGGAAAAGCGGCGAGTCACACAGGTATAAACACTGCTTCAGGCGCCGTCAACACCCTGGGGGCGAAAATCGCGGCAGCCAACGGCCCAAACGAGCGTTGGAAGATCCTTTGACAAGGCAAACCGCTTCCGGCGTGGTTGTCCGCCAAAATGTCGCCGGCGCGCAAGTCAAGGACTGATACGGAATGGTCTTGGGGGTTCTTCCTTCAGCAACCCGAAGCGTGAGCGAGGACGGTCCTCGCTGACGCTTCGGGTTGGTGTTCACCACCAACGACCACGGCCTTGCCGTATGGGTTCCGAGATTTTTCTTGCGGGGTTCTCACGGCCCCAAAAAGTGACGATTTTACCCGCGGGGCGCGTTCGCCGCCACCCTTTTCGTCATGCGCGCTTTGCTAACCGCCGAAGAATAAGAAGACCGTGGGGAGGGAAGGGATCTGCGCATCAGTCTTTCTGGATCGGGAGGGCCAGTCATGAGAATGGTGGAGGTGTTGGCGTGTGTGTCCTTGGTGTGCGCTGGAATAGTGTCCGCGGCGCAGGAACCGCTGCGCCCGAACACCGCACTTCTTCTTCCCCCAACCGCGGTGCCGCCGACCGCGGCACCGATCCTGGAGCCGGCTGCCCTGCTCGGTCCCTCGCCGGCTTTCATGGACCCCCGAACCCATGCCTGGCAACAGCACCTCATCGCACCGCCGGACCACTGCAGCCTGGCTACGACCTGCGGGGGAGGAGTTGGTTGTCTTGGGGACCGCCAGCCACGCTCTTGTCTGGGAAAGGTGTGCGACAGTTGCCAGGTCGTTCGGATACGATTCACCGCTTTCTGGCGTGGCCTGACCAGGCCTTCCGCGCACGACGCCACCGAACCAGGATGCAATGTTCCGCACCCGGAGTAATTCCGGCGAGCCGCCTGCGCGGCTCACCGGCCAGTGAGCCACTTCACGAATCTCCGCCAGAGGCCAGGCCGCCTGGGCCGCGCTTTCGCGGTCCGTTCACAGAGGCGGTAATGAATGTCCCGGTCCGCGTGCTTGGCGTGCGAGGAGTAGGGCTCCTTCGGACGCGGCGCAGGTTGGTGACCGGGGACGGCACTGGCAGCGTGTGTGTCCATGGGAGGATCGGGTTTCTCCGGGGTGTCGTTGGTCTCCGGTGTATCCACGTTGATGACTCGCAATTTGGGCGATCGCGAGAGCCGTGAGGCTTCCCCCTGCCTCCCCTGGGAAGTGGGCAGAGGCAGTTTCCGAACGGGAAGGAACAGCACACCCCAACAGAGGCATGCCCAAGCCAGGCGATGGAGGGTCGCGTTCGGGCGAAGGGAGGTTGGTGGAACGGGTGAGCTTGACGAGCTTCCAACCGACCGTGTGGCGACGTTGCCCACGGCAGGTTATCACGAAGAAGCAATGTACTTTACGCCATCCGGCGTCAGGTGCCAAGGAAACCCTGACGCCGGCGATCCTGGTTTTCCTTCTGTTCTGACGTAGGCTGGGGCACAGAAGTTCCTGAATTTCGAGGCACTCCCAAGATGGCGAACCGGGCTTGCCCTTGCGCATGTAGCTCTTTAACGGCGGGCCGGTGTTGGGGTTGCCGGTGTGCCGGCGGTTGTGGGCCGGACAGCGGGGGCCTGGAAACCGCCGGGCTGACCGGTGACGCCACCAGTCCTGCCGAGCGTCTGGAAGTAACGCCGATGAGTCTGAAACCCAACGGCATGCCCCGTTGCCGGCAGTTCCGACGGTGCCTGCAACGCCGTCAGGGTTTCCTGCTCTGCGGCTGTCTGGAGCTGGAGCTGGCCGATCGTATTCCTGAACTCGATTTGCGGTCGGACAAGGTTGTAGTAGTTCAGGGCTGTGTCTCCCCCTGGCTGAACCAGGCTGAGATACGGGCTGATCGCAGGCCGCGTGATGGGCGGTCGCTGGCGGAACTGCTGCACCGGAACTTGAGCGGTGGTGAAGGCGGGCAGCAGGGCGAATGACGTCAACACCACCATCCAGGTCTTCATCGCACTATCCTCCCGCGACCGCTGCGAGGCGCGGTCTGCATCTCGGTTCCCGGAATGCTCTCTGGCCCAACAGTGAGCCTGTAACTCTGTCGCATACCCGTTCGACTTTACGCTGCCTCGAACCCGTGTCAAGCGAAATGCGCTGGCCAGGAGCGGGCAGAGTCGCGACCCGCCCGGCTCCTGCACACAATCGGCGCCGGCCAACTCAGCGCCCGACACCTGTTCCGGTCCCAGTGCCCGAGTTGAAGTTGCTCTCATAGTTGCGGATGGTGGTCCGTGCCAGCAACGCGATCCCAAAGACCCGTTCGATCGGGGAAATAATCCGCTGCAGCCAGGTATCCATGGTGATCACCGAGGCAGCCTTCACATAGATCCGATCGCCCGGCAATACCTGGTAATTCGTCGCCGTCGCCCCGCGCTGGGTGATGCCGACCCAGTCGATCGGCAGCGTCTGAACGCAGTTCGTCTCCGACGGCGCCGGCCGTGCCAGCCAGATATTTCGCTTCGAGGCCACCGCCGGCAGACCACCGATGAAGCTGATCGCGTCGAGGACCGTCTCCTTGCCCGTGCTGGGAAGGCGGATGACCTGCTCGCCAAAACCGGCCCCATCGGTGATGACGTAAAAGACCTTGCTATTGTAGCCGGAGACATCCAGGGCAATCTTTGGATTGAGCAGGTAGGTAGAAAGTTGCGCCTCGATGGCGGCCTTCGCCTCGGCAAGCGTCAATCCATCGACAAACACACTCCCATAAGTACCTAGACTGACGGTCCCATCCGGTCGAACCAGGTGTGGGCCCTTGATTTGCTGGGTGCCGCGGGACTGAGCCAGCCCCACGGTAACCTCGAAGGGAAGGATCTGCACTCCCAGCGGACGGGCCAGGTAACTCTCAACCGCCGTCTTCGCCTCGTCCAGGGTCATCCCGACGACTGGGATGGTGCCGTACCCCGGGAGTGTTATTTTGCCTTCCGGATTAACCCCGTAGTCCCCTCGCAGTTGTTGCAAAATCCGCGCTTCCACCAGAGACACACTCACCTCGAAGGGAGGCTTCAGTTTTCCAACCTGACCCGGCTTCTTCGGGTCTGGCGTCAAATGTTGCTGGATCGATGCGCGAGCCTCGTCCAGGGTCTGGCCCACGACGGACACGGTCCCGTAGGTGTAGCGAAGATTGACACTCCCGGTCGCTTCCACGATGTACCCACCTGTAATTGGCGCCCCCGGCAAGGTGTTGCTGACCTGAATATCCAGGAAATCCAGTGGCGCAATCCGATACGGGATTTTCGGAGCGGGCACGATGGTCAGGAGGTCGAGAGGCTCGATCCGGTAAGGCGGCCTGGGGACCAGGCGCACGGCGTCGATCAGCAATTCGTCCGGTGACTCGATGACGTAAGGCGGCTGAGCGACGCGCTTGAGTTCGTGAGGAACATCCTGCAAACCAGAACGGAGCGCTTCTTGTGAAAGCTCGCAACCGGCGCACACCATGCAGATCGTCAGAGTTGCCCAGGCCAGCGCCAGCCCATTCTTGTGGTAGATCCGCGGCATGCATGAACCCCTGCAAAGGAGGGAAGTTGGCGATCCTCACGGGCTGAACTCGGCCCGGAGGAGAAAGCAGTCTCCGCGTCAGTAAGGATCGGTCTTTCCGGCATTCTCGTTTTAGCCCGCATGATCGTTTTTTTCGGCATCGGTCCCGAGACCTTGTAAACTGTCGCTCCAACCCTGCAACCGTCCTGTCAATGACCGTTTACAGGCTACGAGCCGGCCAAGAGCCCGCACGCTGGGGACCGTCGCCGACGAAGCGCCCGCGGCACGATCGTAAGCCATTATGAGAAATACGTTAAGGGAAAGCTGCCGCAATTATCGCGCAGGCCCTCGTTCCGGCCTGCCTTTTGCTTTAACACCATTCAATCGCCCGGCCTGCCGATCGCTGTAACCCACCGGCACAGGGTGCGCATCGACCAACCGCAAGAGCCTCCACTTGCGGACCGGCACAGCCGCTTTCCTGGAACTCCTCGTCCCTGGCCCGAATCTTTGGTCCTCGCTGCGCAGGGAGTGGTATATCATTCACACGCTCATCACGATGTTGCGCTCGCCACGAATCCGGCCGCTCGCTGGTCTGGCTGGGGTTCTCCTGATCCTCTTGTGGGCCTACTGGCCCACGCTCTGCGCCGTGGCCGAGAAGTGGTCCACGGACGCCCAGTACTCGCATGGGTTCCTCGTGCCGCTGTTTGCCGGCTTCTTGCTGTGGTATCGCCGCGGCCAGTTCCCAACGCAAGACCCTCGACCCAGCGCCTGGGGGGTTGTCCTGATCGGGGTGGGGCTGGGGCTCCACCTTTTCGGAGCCTACATCTACATCGACTGGCTGGACATGGTTTCCCTGTTGCCGTTGCTGGCGGGGTTGTGCCTGTGCTACGGCGGGCGGCCGGTGCTGCGCTGGGCGTTGCCGTCGATCGGCTTTTTGGCCTTCATGTTGCCCTTGCCCCACACCTTCGAGGTGGCTCTGTCCCACCCGCTGCAACGCATCGCCACGTTGGGGAGCACGTACACGCTCCAGACACTCGGTTTCGCCGCGGTGTCGGAGGGCAACGTGATCATCCTGGACGACGCCCGGATCGGGGTGGTCCAGGCCTGCAACGGCCTGGGCATGCTGGTGACCTTCTTCGCCCTGACCGCGGCCGTTGTCCTGGTCATCAAGCGGCCCATTCTCGACAAGGTGTTGATCGTCCTCAGCACCATCCCGATCGCGCTGCTGGCCAACCTGATCCGGATTACCGTGACGGGGATTCTGCATGCGAAGGTCGGCGGTGAGGTGGCCAATGTCGTGTTCCATGACCTCGCCGGCTGGTTCATGATGCCGCTGGCGCTGGGGATGCTCTGGGTGGAGTTGCGGCTGTTGTCGCGGCTCTTGCTGGAACCCGAGCCGGAAGGCCTCCCCGCGATGAGCTTCGTCGCATCCGCCCGCGCTCCGCTAGGGCTGAAGCCCATCCCCGTGACGAGTTGCAAACCGTCCTGAGCGAACAGCACTCTCGTCCGTGGTTGGGGTGGAATGAGTCGTTCCTGGTTTGTCACTTTGGAGACCCGCCGATGCGATCCTCCGGACCTGATGGGGCCTCTGCCTCGAACAGCAAGCCGACCGATCCCGGGATGGGCCCAGGTGCCGCGCAGGGCGCTCTCGTGCCGCGCGAAGTCTCCCCTGCTCCGGCCGGAGGGCACCGGGCGCCTCCGGCCGCCCTGTCCTCGGCACCGAACCTTTTGGGACTGTTGCAGGCGTTACGACGGCGGTGGGTACTGGCCGTCGGCCTCGGCATTCTCGTGGCCACAGCCGCGTCCAGCGCGATGTGGGTTCTGCGGCCGGTCACCTTTACCGCGCGCACCATGCTGCACGTTGCCCCCACGCCTTATTACGTCTTGTGGCGAAATGCCGAGGGTGGGACCGATTTTGGGAGTTACCAGCGCGCTCAAGTGGCTCTGGTGAAAAGCCGTCTCGTCCTCAACAGCGCTCTGCGCGATCCCAAGGTCGCCGCCTTGCTGTGCGTGCGGGAGCAGGTCGAGCCGGTCGAGTGGCTGGAGAAAATGGTCCAGGCGGACTTTTCCATCGCGCCGGAAAACCTCCGCATCACCATCACCGGCGAGGAGGCCAGCGAACTGAAAATCCTGGTTGCCGCGGTGCGCGACGCCTACAAGACTGAAATTGCGGAGAAGGAAACGAAATATCGCCTGGATCGCCTGGGGAAGTTGAAGGAACTGTATACGGGGTATGACCGCAGTCTCCAGGAGAAGCGCGACACCCTGAAGAAGATGGCGGATCCAATTGGCTCGAAGGATCCCAAGTTGATTGCGCCCCTGCAACGACTTGCCCTGGGGCACGTCAACGACCTCCAAAGCGAGTTGCTGCGGACAGAATCTGAGATACGGTCCCTCCAGTCGCAGGTGGCCGTCTATGAGGCCCGGGAGAAGGGCACGAAACCCGTGCTTGTCCCCGACAGTTTCGTGGAGGCACAGCTCGACAAGGATCTCCGCATCGACCGGCTCCGTAAGGAAATTGCCAGGCACGAGCAGGAAATCGCCGGCTTCCAGGAACGCTCCCCCGACCCCACCAGCGAGCCCGGCTACCAGCGTGCCAAGCAGGCTCTCGCTGCCGCCAAGAAGACCCTGGCTGAGCGGCGGCAGGAGCTCCGCCCGGAGGTGACGGCCCAGATGGCGGAGAGGGGCCAGATCGAGATGAAGTCGACTCATCTGCAGCGCCAGGATCGGCTCGTCTTCCTGCAGGATCTGGAGAAGAGGTTGCGTGAGGAAGTTGAGAAAGCGAACCAGAACGTCGCCCGGCTGCGGACCGGAACGATCAACCTTGAGTGGCTGCAAGACGAGATCACGCAGGTCGATACGATCACCAAGGAGGTCGCGCGCCAAAAACAGATCCTCGAAGTGGAAATGGAAGCCCCATCCCGTGTGACCCAGCTTGAGGAGGCAATCGTCCTGCCCGCGCAGACAACGGCCGGCAGGATCCGCATGGCGGCCCTGGCCGGGCTCGCCGGCTTTGGCGTGATGCTCTTTGGCGTTGCCTTTCTGGAGTTCCGGATGCGCCGGGTCGGCAGTGTCGAGGAAGTCACGCAGGGACTCAAAATGAAGCTGGTGGGGGCCTTGCCCCTGGTGCCCAGGCGCGCCCTCAGCGGTGCCGCCGGGACTCAGGCGGTCTACTGGCAGAACCGGTTGACCGAATCGGTCGATGCCATCCGCACCACACTGCTCAACACGGCGCGTTTCGAGCACTTACGCGTCGTCATGGTCACCAGCGCCGTCGGTGGCGAAGGAAAGACCATGCTTTCCTGCCACCTGGCGGCGAGCCTCGCCCGGGCCGGGTGCCGGACGCTGCTCATTGACGCCGACCTGCGGCGTCCTGCGGTTCACCAGATGTTCGGTCTGTCGCCGGAGCGCGGCCTGGGAGAGGTGCTGCGCGGGATGGTTACCGCCGGCGAGGCCATCCAGCACGGGCTGGTCGATGACCTGGCGGTCATGCCGGCCGGGCAGAGCGGGAGCGACGCCGTCCACGCCCTCGCCCGCAAGGGTATTGGGGGAGTCCTGGACCAGCTCCGCGAACAATACGATTTTATCGTCGTCGATTCCGCACCCGTGTTGCCCGTAGCCGATTCACAGCTGATCGGCCAGCACGCCGACGGTGTGGTCTTTTCCGTGGTGCGTGGAGTGAGCCGCCTGCCCGAGGTCTATGCCGCCCAGGAGCGCCTGGCACTGCTCCGCATCCGCATCCTTGGAGCGGTGGTAAGTGGGACTTCAGGGAGCGCTTATGGCTCCGGCTATGACTATGCCACGCCAGTGACCCCGCGCCAGGAGCCTGAAATCGCAACGGAACGGCCGAGTGTTTGATGGCGCCCCGCGCCGGTTCTCTCCCTCTCCTCTTGTTGGAGAGGGAAGGAAGAAAGAAACCCATGCGTACCATGTTGCTTTCGCTTGTCGCCGCCGCCCTGCTTCTGGACGGCTACGTTCACGGCCTCTGGACCGATCGCTGGAAGAACTCGCCGGAGTTGGACCAGGCGGCCGCGAAGCTCGACCGCGTGCCGCTGACCCTCGGCGAGTGGCGCGGGCAGGCGCGGGAGTTGGAGGCGCGCACCGTGACCCTGGCTGGGTTCACCGCCTATCTGAACCGGAGCTATCAACGCTCCGACGGCAGCGTGGTGACTGTTCTCCTGGCCTGTGGCCGTTCCGGTCCCCTCTCGGTCCACACCCCTGAGGTTTGCTATGCCGGGGCGGGTTATTCGTTAGCCGGGCCAGCCGTCAACCACGTGGTGCCGGGCGGAGAGCTTTCCCCACCGCCGGAGTTCTGGAAGGGCAAGTTCAGCAAACAGGACGCCGTGGTGCCGATGCACCAGCGGGTCTTCTGGTCCTGGTACGCCCGCGGAGCCTGGAAGGCCCCGAGTAGCCCGCGCTGGTCCTTCGCGGGCCTGCCCGTGTTGCACAAACTGTACGTGACCTGCCAGTTGACGGGGACAGACGAGCGGCAGGAGGACGCCGTCTGTGCGGAATTCATGGGCCAGTTCTTGCCCGCAGTCGAAAAGGCTCTGTTCGCGAAAGAGTGAGCTGTCCCCGCTCTCACCGAGGATCGACGCTGTTGATCCTCGATTCTCGATCCTCGATTCTCGATCCTCGATTGTCTTGTTGCTGCTCAGCGGTGCCCCCCCTTTGCCGCAATAGGTTGCTCGAATGATGCTCAATGGCGACGCACCACTCATGGTCCGGCAGACGCGCTGGGACCAGGCCCACACCGGTCCGGGCAGATTGGTCCAGCGCGAGGGCCCCACCTGGTATGGAATCACCAAGGTGACCGGAGATTTCCTGATCGCTCTTGTCCTGTTGGTGTTGACCGCCCCGGTGTTGCTGCTGGCTGCTCTGGCCATCAAGCTGACCTCGCGCGGTCCGATTTTCTACAGCCAGACGCGCGTTGGCCGGGGCGGCCGGCCCTACACGATTTACAAACTCCGCACGATGTATCACAACTGCGAGCTGCACTCCGGGGCGTGCTGGGCCACTGCCCGCGATCCGCGCATCACGCCGCTCGGCCGTTTCCTCCGCCGCACTCATCTTGACGAATTGCCGCAGTTGTGGAACGTCCTGTGCGGGGACATGGCCCTGGTCGGGCCGCGGCCGGAGCGACCGGAGTTCGTGCCGAAACTCGCGGCAGCCGTTCCCGGCTACCAGGAACGGTTGCTGGTGCGCCCCGGCATTACTGGGCTGGCCCAGGTGCAGTTGCCCGCGGATACCGACATCGCGAGCGTCCGCCGCAAGCTCGCCTACGACCTGTTTTACATCGAGCGCGTCAGTTTCTGGCTGGACCTGCGCCTGCTGCTCAGCACCGCTTGCCATGTGGTCGGCATTTCCTTCGCGTGGTCGAACAAGGTGTTCCTGGTGCCGACCGGGGACACCGTGGAACAGGCGTACGAAACGGCTGTGGCGAACGCTGTCGCCATCCCAAAACTCCAGCCAGCGTAACCACGGACTTCGGAAGGCTCGTCGGCGGCAGAATTGCGGCGCACTCGTGGAAGGCGGACACCAGCAGGAGCAGGTGTCCGCCTTCTTCGCTTTCCGTTGACAGCGCGTCGTCTGCCGCACCTGTGCCATCCCACCGTTCGCCTGGAGTGGAGGGACGGAGGGACAAGTGATGCAAGATTTTCTGTTCAGCTGCGTCCTCGACGGACTATAATGGCCGCGAGGTGAGCCGCGATGGTCCCTCGTTTTGGGGACGCACAACGCCGGCCAAAACGCCTTTTTTCTGCCGGTTGCGGCCTCCCACGACTCACCACAAGGAACCACCCATGAGCATCATCATCTGTCCCTCCTGTGGAACCAAGTTGCGTCTCAACAATCCCTTGCCTCCCGGCAGGCAGGTGCGCTGCCCGAAGTGCGCCGTCGCCTTCACCCCTGGCGAAGACGAGCCAGTGACGGCGGTCAGGCCGCACGCCACTCCCGCGCCGCTGCCGCGTCCGGAACCCGTCCCCCGGCGGCGCCCGGCGGTTCCCGACGATGAGGACTTCGACGACCGCCCCAAGCGGAAACGGCCTCGCAAGGAGCAAGGCAGCAACCTGGCGCTGATCCTGTCGCTCTCGATCGGCGGTGGTCTGCTCGTGATCGGGCTGGTCGTGTTGATCATCGTGCTCAGCTCCTCCGGCTCCTCCAAACAGCCCGAGGTGGTGGTCAAGGGAGGAGTGCCACAGCCCAAGGGACAGCAACCGCCATTCCCGGTGCCCCAGGGAGGCGGCGCAGCCTTTGCTCAGAACGAGGCGCTGGCCCGAGACATGATCGCGATCCTCAACGAGATGGCGGACGCCCTAGAGAGTGTCAGGGACAAGAACACTGCCCGAGTCGCGGCCGCACGTTTGCAGCAGGTCTGCAACCGCATGGAAAACCTGGTACAACGCGTCGCCGGCGTGCCCAAGCTGACGCCGGAGGAGGATCTCCGTTTGCAGCAGCAGTTCAACACCCAACTCATGCAGGCCCAGATACGCATGCAGCGCGTCGCGGCGCAGGCGGGCCAGAATTCGCAGGGGGAGCCCTCCTTCCAGGCCGCGGCCCTGAGGATGCAGCAAGTCGGCATGAGGATGCAGCAAATGGGCAGATAGTCATCCTCGAAACATGGTGTCGAGCGAAGGAGATCCACATGAGACACATCGTCACGCTCAGTTTGTTCGCTGTGCTGTCGCTGGCCTCGGCCCGCGCCGGCGACGGCAACCGCAAGCCGCCGGAGGGCTTCACCGACCTGTTCAACGATCTGGCCAACTGGAAGGTGGACGAGAAACAGGCGAAAGCCTGGACGGTCGAGAACGGCCTGTTGCACTACACCGGCAAGGGCGGCCGCAACCTCGCCACCGCGAAAAACTACAAGGACTTCGAGATGTGGGTGGACTGGAAGATCACCAAGGGCGGCGACAGCGGCGTCTACCTGCGCGGGCGGCCGCAGGTGCAGATCTGGGACAACAAGGAGGGCAGCGGCGGCCTGTGGAACAATGCGGCAGGCACGCCGGGCAAGGTGCCCCTCGTCGTTGCCGACAACAAGCCCGGCGAGTGGAACACCTTCTACATCAAGATGGTCGGCACCAAGGTGACGGTCAAACTGAACGACAAACTCGTCGTGGACAACGCCGATATGCTGGGCGGCAAGGTTCCCCCCGAGGGGCCGATCGAGTTGCAGGTTCACGGGACGCCGCTGTGGTTCCGCAACGTCTTCGTGAAGGAACTGGCATCGAAGTGACAAAGGCGCCCCGGGCCCACGGTGTTGCCGTGAGCCTGGGGTCTCCCGAGGGTATCCCGAACCCTCGGTGCGCGGCGCTTGACACGCCGCACGCCCTGAGGTACGCAAAAAGCCAGCGCCGAATGCGCCGATACGGATAGGATCGGCAAGCGGGCGCCGGAACGTGAGCAGACCAGCCGAGGTAAATGGCTAGTCCAATGTTGCCAGCACCCGGAGCGCCAGCGTGGCAACGTCGGCGCTGTCGAACGCCAGGTAAGCGGCGAAGCGACCCGCCACCGCCGAGATCGACAGGCCGCGCAGATTGATTCCCGCCACCGCCAGCCGGCTCATCAGTTCGTAGCCAATCCCCGGACGGTTCGCGCCCTCGACACGGAGCATGGCTGTGTCGATGGCTGGTCCCAGGCCCACGGCCCGCGCCGCCGCGGTCTGTTCTGTCCCGGTGATTGGCGCCAGGAAGAGCATACCGCTATCGGGTTTGGTCGGATGCGGGCGGGTGAATACAAATTCCAGGTCGGCGCCGGCGTGGGCCAGCAATTCCAACTTGGCGGCGGCTGCCCCGGGCCGGTCGGAGATCTCCCCCGACCAGACCTGAACGCGGTGGATTTCGAGGGTCATCGCGCGTCCCTCCTGTGGAGGTGAATCGCGGTCATTATATGAAGGACCAAGGATTTCTTGCTCCCCTCGCCCCTTGGGGGAGAGGGGTTGGGGGTGAGGGGAATGCTCCTTCAAGCCCACGGGCAGCGGCCCGTGGGCTTCCTACCCCTCACCCCCAACCCCTCTCTCCCAAGGGGCGAGGGGAGAACGAGTGGGGAAACATGGAACCGTTGCCAGTGCGCGAAACCTGTCTGCTCGTGGTGGATGTCCAGCAGGGTTTCACCAGTCTGTGCCCGCAAGAACTACCCGTGCCGGGCGGTCGGGAAATCGTCCCGACGGTGAATCGTTTGCTCGCATTGCCGTGGGCGCGCATCGACGCCAGCCAGGACTGGCATCCGCCTGACCATCGCAGTTTCCTCGGGCGGCGCGACAACCTCTATCCGCCGCACTGCGTCATGGGGACACCCGGCGCCGACTTTCTGCCGGGCCTGGACACGAGCCGCTTTCACACCGTCTGGCGCAAGGGGTTCGACCGCGATTTCGAGGCGTACGCCGTCACCGCTCAGCATCCCGGCTTCCCGGCCGTGCTCCGGGCCAGCGGCTGCGGCAATGTCGTCGTCTGCGGCATCGCGACGAACATCTGCTGCTTTTACGCCGCCCGCGACCTGCGCCGCGTCGGCTTCCGCGTCGTGATGGTCGAAGACGCCAGCGCCGGCATCGACGTGCCCGCCGCCGGGTTGCTGCAGACCACCGCCCGCGCCGAGGGTTTGGGGCTTGGTATGGAGTACGTCACCAGCGCTGAACTGCTCGCCGCCCTTCGCTCGTAGGATGGACGAAATTCCCTTCGTGGCCGTGCAAGGTCCGGGTACGATGGATCCTGACATGAGGAGTCTTCCAATCGACCCGCCGCGCGGTTCGACATCCAACCGCCAGCGGCACAGTTGCGAGTTCTTATGGACGAGCGCCACGACCCTCCCGAGAGCGACCGCATCCCTGACGGCGAGGGCACCGTTGCGGCACGGTCTCCTGACCGTGCCACGGAGTTGACCGTAGGTCTCCCGGAGTGCAGGGAGACCTACGGTCCGGCATCGTGGCACGGTCAGGAGACCGTGCCACAACAGGCGGACCCGCCGACGGTGGTAGGCCACCCTGTGCCCCGCCGCGGATGGTCGGCGCTGCTCTGGCCCGTGACCTTGTGCCTGCTCACGGCCCTGGCGACGCTGTTCCTCTCGCCGATGCTGGCGGCACGCTGGCGCTCCCTCGAAGGCAAGGCCGAGGCGGACGCCGCCTACGCACGCCGCCGGGCCGAACTGCGCGCCGAAGCTGAGGCCGCCCGCCAGATGCTCGACCTTCTGGACAAGCGCGTCAACCTCGTATCGCTCGGCTTCCGGGAGGTGGTGCGAAAGGTCACCCCGAGCGTCGTCAATGTGGCGAATTACCGCGAGGCACGCGGCAGCGAGCGGCCGGATCGGGCCGGGGCGCTCTACTTCGACCCCGAAACGGATCGTTCTTATCGCCAGTCGGGCGTCGGTTCGGGCCTGATCGTTCGCCCCGGCTATATCCTCACGAACCATCACGTCGTCCGCGGCGCCGACCGTCTGCGCGTCACCTTTGCCAGCGGGCAGACGGTGGAGCTGGCGGCGGGCGAGCGCGTGCTGGCCGACGCCGTCACCGACCTGGCGGTCCTGCGCCTGCCGGCCGACTTGCCTGCCGGCCTGGCCGAGGAGGCGAACCTCACGACGGAATTCGCGGACAGCGATCGGGACGTGCAGCGCGGCGATTTGGTGCTGGCGCTGGGCAGTCCGCTGGGGCTGAAGCATACGGTGACGCACGGCATCATCAGCGCCAAGGGCCGCCTGCTCGACCGCGTCACGCTGGTCGAACTGATCCAGACCGACGCGCCGATCAACCCCGGCAACTCGGGTGGGCCACTGTTCGACCAATATGGTCGGCTCGCGGGCGTCAACGTCGCCATCGCCACCGAGAACGGCGGCAACCAGGGCATCGGTTTCGCCATTCCCAGCAATACCGTCAAGAAGATCGTCGATCAATTGGTGAGCGCAGGCGAGGTCACGCGCGGCTACATCGGCGTGGCGATGGACGACCTGACGCCCGCGCAGCTAAAGGCCCTGGGATTGAAGAAGGCGGGTGGGGTGCAGGTCGTCCAGGTGGTGCGCGGTCAGGCCGCGAGCAAAGCCGGGCTGCGTCCGGGTGACGTGATCGTAGGGTACAACAAGGATGCGCTGAGCGTTGTCAACCCGATGCGGCAGTTGCGGCAATCGATCCTGGAGACGGAGGTCGGTCAGGAAGTGCCGATCGAGGTCGTGCGCGACGGCGAGCGGCGGACGCTAACCGTGCGGATCGGCAAGCGGCCGGCGGACCTGCCGTAAGGACGCCAGAGAGCACCCCTCCCCCCAACCCCCTCCCCGCAACGGAGAGGGGGAGAAGAAAAGATGCTGTTTGGCTTGCTCCCCCTCTCCTTGCAGGGGAGGGGGTTGGGGGGAGGGGTTTTCTCCCGCAGTCTTCCACCATGAGGGAGTGACATGGGCGTTCTGGATACCTTCCGACTGGACGGCCGCCGCGCCCTGATCACCGGGGCCAGTCGCGGCCTGGGGCGCGCCATGGCGCAGGCGCTCGCCGAGGCCGGCGCCGACCTGGTGATCGTCGGCCGCGACGCGGAATCGCTGCGCCAGGCTCAGCAAGAACTCGCGGCGCTCGGTCGCTCCGTCGATGCTGTCCCCGCCGACCTGACGACGCCCGATGCCGTCGAGCGCTTCTGCTCCATCGCCCTGACCAACCACGGCCCCCTTGATATTCTCGTCAACAACGTCGGTGGCCGCCGCGAGAATGTCCCCCTCCTGGAGCAATCGTCTCAGGATTGGCAGCGGCTCATGGACCTGAACCTGACGAGCGCAGTCCTCTGCACCAAGCACATCGGCGGCGCCATGCTGCCGCGGCGCTGGGGCCGGGTCATCAATATCGGGTCGATCTGTGGACAAATTGCGACCCGTAATATCCACGGACGCCACTACGAGACGGCCAAGGCGGCGCTGGCCGGTTTCACGCGCGCCGTTGCCGCCGACTGGGCGCCGCACGGAGTCACGGTCAACGCCATCGCGCCGGGGGGCTTCATGACCGACGCCAACCGCCGCTGGTTTCGCGAAAGGCCCGCGCTGCGTCAGGAAATCGAAACCATCATTCCGATGGGCCGTCTCGGCGAACCCGCCGAATTGGGGCCGCTCGCGGTCTACCTCGCTTCCGAGGCATCGAGCTACATGACCGGCGCGCTGCTCGTCATCGACGGCGGCTATACCCTGTGGTGAGCAACCTGAGGGGCCAGCGCGAAACCCCTCCCCCAACCCCCTCCCCGAGACGGAGAGGGGGAGAAGAAAAGACAACTGCTCTTGCTCCCCCTCTCCGTTTCGGGGAGGGGGTTGGGGGAGGGGTTTCACTCAGGCAGTCAAGGGCCAGCGCGGTGACCCAGACAGCCCGCGAGATCCTGGTGTTCGAGATCGGTGGGCAGCGCTACGGTCTGCCCGTTGCCGACGTCCGCGAACTGCTGCGCGCCGTCACCTTGACCCCGCTTCCGCAAGCACCGGCGATCGTCGAGGGGATCATCAACGTGCGCGGGACCATCGTCCCCGTCCTCGACATTCGCCGCCGCTTCCGTCTGCCGGCCCGGGCGCCGGAGCACACCGATCACCTGATCGTCGCGAGCGCCGGCGGGCGGCTGGTCGCCCTGCGCGTGGATCATGCCCTGGAAGTGACGCGCCTCGCTGCGGCGAACGTCGATCGAGCCGAGGCGGTGTTGCCGGGCGTTGACTACGTCGCCGAGGTCGCGAAATGCCCCGACGGCCTCGTGCTGATCCACGACCTGCAGACGTTCCTGTCGGCCTCCGAGGTGACCCTGCTGGCAGAGGTGCTGGCGAATGCGGAGGGCAGCTCGCCATGACCTGGTCCGACCCCGCCTCTGCTGCCGTCGCCCGTTTCGTCGCCCAGCGCACCGGGCTGTCCTTCGCGGGCCGAGAAGGCAGCGCCGAACTGGGAATCCGCAAGGCGATGGGCTGCGCGCACGTGGCAGACGTTCTCGCCTATCTCGAATTGCTGGCGACGGACGCCCGCGCCTTCGACAACCTCCTCGACGAGTTGACCGTCGGCGAGACGTATTTTTTTCGCGAACCGCAGCAGTTCGCATTCCTCCGCAATGAGGTGCTGCCGGCGCTGGCTCGCCGCGGCCATCCGATCCGCGCCTGGAGCGCCGGCTGTGCCTCCGGCGAGGAAGCCTATTCGCTGGCGATCCTCTTCGAGGAACTCGGGCTGGCGGACCGATCCAGTCTGCTCGCGACGGATATTTGCCGGGCGGCGCTGGCGCGGGCGTGGCGCGCAACCTACGGAGCGTGGTCGCTACGAGGCGAAGGCGCCGTGGCGGCGATCCCGTACCTGCGGCCGGCCGGCAAGCTCTATCAGGTCGAGGAGCGGATTCGGCGCCGCGTCGCGTTCCAGCACTTGAACCTGGCGCTGGACGTTTACCCATCGTTCGCAACCGGCACGTGGGGCCTGGATTTGATCCTGTGCCGCAACGTCCTGATCTACTTCGACTGTGACACCGTGCGGAGCGTGGCCGGGCGACTGTTCGACGCACTGGCGGAGGGCGGCTGGCTGCTGACCGCCTCTGCTGACCCGCTGCTGACCGACATGGCGCCGTTCGAGGTGATTACGACGAACGAGGGCGTCTTCTACCGTAGGTCAGCGGACAAACCCGCGGTATTATATCCTAAATGGAAGGGCGAGGCTCCTGCCGAGCCGGGCTTGGACAGCGCGGCTCGGCAGGAGCCTCGCCCTCCCGGACAAGCCAAGCCACGACCTGACCGCGACGCCGAGGCTGCCTCACGAGACATCCGAGCGCTGGCCAATCGCGACGCCGCCGCTGCGGAGCGTGGCTGCGCCGCCGCGGTAGCGCAATACCCGCTGTCGGCGGAACTGGCGTATCTGCACGCGGTCCTGCTGCTGGAACTCGGACGCCTCGCCGAAGCGGCTCGTGCGCTCCGCCGGGTGCTTTATCTCGACCGCTCGCTTGCACTGGCTCATTTCACGCTCGGAGCGATCCTGCAGCGCAGCGGTAACACCAAGGGGGCGCGGCGGGCCTACCGCAATGTCCGTGACCTGTGCTCCGCCTGTCCGCCGGAACAGATCCTCCCACTGTCCGATGGTGAACACGCCGGACAGCTGGCCGAAGCAGCGGAGGCGCAACTGGCTCTGCTCGACGTGCCGAGAGATGAATCATGAAACCGGAGAAACGGCAGGACCGCGAGGGCGTCAACTGGGTGAAGGTGCGCAAACGCCTCGAACGAGCCATCGCAGCGACTGAGGAGGCCGCGCACGTCACCCCCGAGCGAGCCAGGGTATTGATGGACGAACGCGCCCGCGTTCTGGCCCGCCCCGTGGAGCAGACCACGGCCGATGGGCTGCAACTGGAGGTCGTCGTGTTCCGCCTCGGCGACGAGCGCTACGGCATCGAGGCGCGCCATGTCCGCGAAGTCGCCCGCCTGACCGACCTGACGCCCGTGCCAGGCGGGCCAGATTTTCTCGCCGGCGTCACCACCCTGCGCGGCCAGATCCTCGCCCTCATCGACCTGCGGCCCTTCCTCGGCGTCAGCTCGCGCGGCCTGACGGACCTGTCCTGGGTTCTCGTTCTTGGCGACAACCGCGATGAGTTCGGCGTGCTGGCCGACGCGGCCACCGAGGTCGTCGCGCTGCCGCCGGAACGTGTGTCGGAGCCGTCGGGACCGATCGGCGGCATTGCTCGGACCTATGTGCGCGGCGTCACTGACGACGCCCTGATCGTCCTCGACGGGGACGTTCTGTTACAGGATCCCCGTCTCTTGATCGAGCAACGCGAGGAACCGGGCGCGTAGTCCGCCTGGAGGGAGAACGATGTTCCAGATGACCGTCGGCAGGAAGATCGGTGTGGCCTTCGCGGGCGTGCTGCTCCTCCTGCTGGTGATCGGCTTCGTCTCGTACCGCGGCACGGCCAAGCTGATCGACACCAGCGAGCGCGTCGCCCACACGTACAAGGTCATCGGGCAGCTGCACCGGCTGTGGGGCGCTTTTCTCGAGGCCGAGTCCTCGCAACGTGCCTACCTCCTCACCCACGCGACGACGTACTTGCAGCTGCACCGGGCCGCGCTCGGTGACCTTGAGAATGCCGAGAAGGAAATCAAGCCCCTGACGTCGGACAACGAGAAGCAGCGCAGCAACCTCAAGAAACTCGCTGGTCTGCTCAAGGAGAAACGCGATCTCTTTGAGGAACAAATCGCAGCGAGCGAAAAAGACAAGGATTTGAAGGCCCTGGGCGAAATGCTCCTCAAGAGCAAGGCAAGAGTCTTGCTGGAAGAGATCCGGGGAATGGTGACGGCCATCGAGAGCGAAGAAAGGGACTTGCTGGACCGGCGCGACCGGGAGGCCAGAGAGGCCGAGCAGGCCACTTACTGGGTCATTGGCCTGGGGACCGGACTGGGCGTACTTGTCGTCGCCCTCGGCGGTTTCGTCCTGGTGCGCTCGATCACTATTCCGGTGCGGCAGACCGTCAGCCAACTGGCTTCCTCCGCCGCGGAGATCCTTGCCGGCACGACGCAGCAGGCAGCGGGGGCGCAGGATCAGGCCGCAGCGGTGGCTCAGACCGTGACCACCGTTGACGAGGTGACGCAGACGGCCGATCAGGCGGCGCAGCGGGCACGCAGTGTCGGCGAGGCGGCGCAGCGCACGCTCGAAGTCGGCAAGGCGGGCAAGCAGGCGGTGGAAGAGTCGCAGGCGGCGATGACCCAGGTCAAGGAGCAGGTGGAGGCGACCGCCGAGGCCATCCTTACCCTGGCCGAGCAGGCCCAGGCGATCGGCGAGATCATTGCGACCGTCAACGACATCGCCGAGCAAACGAACTTGCTGGCTCTCAACGCTGCCATCGAGGCGTCGCGCGCCGGCGAACACGGCCGCGGCTTCGCGGTGGTGGCCGGCGAGGTCAAGGCGCTGGCGGATCAGTCCAAAAAGGCGACCACGCAGGTCCGGCAAATTCTCGGAGAGATTCAGAAGGCGACCGGCCAGGCGGTGCGCTCGACGGAGGAGGTGACGAAGGGCGTGGCCGGGGCCGTCAAGGTGGGCGAGCAGGCCGGCGAAACGATTCGGGCGCTGGCGGATGCGCTGACGGACGCGGCACGGTTGGGGACGCAGATCGCCGCGTCGGTAGCTCAGCAGGCTACGGGCATGGTGCAGATCCGCCAGGCGATGCGCAACATCGACCAGGTGAGCAAGCAGACGGCAGCCGCGACCCGCCAAGCGGCGCAGGCTGCCGAGAACCTGACGACGCTCGGCAACGTGCTCCGGCGCCTAACGGGCGGCTGACGCGCTCGGCGAGCGGCGCGGCGTAAGCCCGCCGGTAGTGACAGTGTTCTGTTGTGGCACGGTCTCCTGACCGTGCCACGGCGGCTGACCGGAGGTCTCCCTGGGGTGCTGTGGAGCATCGAGGAGACCTGCGGTCAGGCCCCGTGCCTTGCCGATGACCCACAGGTGCAGGGTGTACTCGCCGCCGTTCTTGCCGGTCACCTTCTCGGTCTTCGTCGGCTTCCAGTCGCCCATCGTGAAGCGGTGCGACACCACCCGCGCCCCGGGCTTGAGCGTCTTCTTCAGGATCGGCCGCAACCGCAGATTGATGTCGTCGCCCATGTAGAGCAACACGACGTCGGCATCGGAGAGATCCTTGACCTTCAGCACGTCGCCGACGCGGAACTCGACCTTATCGGCGACACCGTGCTCCTTGGCCTTCTCCTTGCTCTTGACGATCATCTTCTTGTCGATGTCAACACCGACGCCGCGCTTGGCGCCGAACTTCTCGACGGCCATGACGACCATCACGCCATCGCCGCAGCCCAGGTCATAGACGACGTCATTCTTGGTGACCTTACCGAGCTTGCACATGGCGCCAACGATGTCGTCAGGCGTCGGCACCCAGCGCACCTCGATGTGGTCGTCCAGGGCGGGGTTCTTCTTGGTCAGGTCAACGGTGATCTCGCCCTGACCGGCGATGACCGACTTCGTGCGCCAGATTTTGGTGTAGTTGTTCGGCTCCCACAGGACGGTGACGGTGTAGAAGTCCTGGCCTTTTTTCAGGGGCGGCGCCTTGATGATGCGTTCGGTGCCTTCACCGTCGATCTCTTTCTCGTCGATCGAGACCTTGGCGTCCGCTTGCGGCACCAGAACCTTGAGCGTCTTGGTCTTGCCGGCCAAGAGGGTGGCCTGCCCGGCCAGCAACAGTGCCCCCAGTAGGATGCCCGCGGCCCCCACGCGACTGTACTTCATGAAACCAACCTCCCAAAGTTGCGACTTTGCTCCAGATCGACTCACGCCAGAACGGGTGTTATCACATGCCCATGCACGTCCGTCAAGCGTCTCTGGATGCCGTTATGGTAGTAGGTCAGCCGCTCATGGTTGAGTCCCAGCAAGTGCAGCACCGTCGCGTGGAAGTCGTAGATGGTGTGGCTGTGCTGCTCCGCTCGATAGCCGAAGTCGTCGGTCGAGCCAACAGGCGTGAACGAGTGAACGGCAATCGCGGTCGTTCATGGGGGGTTTCTCCGCGGCGAGCCGTCACCGGGGCCGCCGACAAGGTGCTGCGGGTCGCTGCTGTCCCTCCGTACCTGTTGCACCTGGAGTTCGTGTCGGGGCACGACAGCGCTGTGCTGCCGCGCAAACTGCATACGCGGAACAGTCTGTTGGAGGACCGTCACGACCTGCCGGTGCTCAGCGGGGTGCTGTTGCTCCGGCCAGAAGCCGATTCGCCTCAGCTGACCGGCACGTACCAGCGCGGTTTCCCTGGCAAGGAACCCTACTTGACCTTCCGCTACGAGGTGGTGCGTGTCTGGCGGTTGTCGCCGGACCCACTACTGGCGGGAGAGCTAGTGTTGTTGCCGCTCGCCTTGATTAGTGACGTGACAGAAGACGACCTGCCGGGCATAATGAAGCGGATAGCGCAGCGGTTGAGCGGTCGCCGCGCGCGGAAGCAGGCGGAAGTGGTGTGGTCGGCGGCCTACATCTTGTTGGGGCTGCGTTACTCGGAGATCCTAGCGGACCAACTGTTTCAAGGAGTA
>WNGB01003644.1_pt1 | contig 24054 bp, 21 predicted proteins | sample 5400681 | NCBI WGS metagenome assembly WNGB01 (sample SAMN13153367, study PRJNA577476) | soil metagenome | isolation source: 115 cm soil or saprolite under grassland replicate 2 | place: USA:California | collected 2016-06-15
ACCAGGGCAGGGCAGCCCTGGTCGTCCTGGGAGTCAGCGCCCGGGGCGCCGAGGCCCTGGCCGCCGCCCGCACGGGCCGGTCGATCACGCTGGTCCAGGCCCCCGCCGACGCGCCACCACCCGGCTGACCCAGGCGGCCGCAGACGCTCGAGGCGCCAGCCGTCGGCCTCGATCATCTTCACGACCTTCCGTACCTTCACCGGGTACTCGAGCTCCTCGACTGCACGTGCGATGCCATCCCGGACGCTATCCAGAAACGTTGGTCGGTGCGCAGATGGCAAGGATGTGGACAGCCAACAGCCAGCTCGCTGGTGGCCAGGCTGGCTACTCCCCCGCCTCGGTCGCGCTTGGACGTCGCTCGCCGTGCCCGAACGCAACTCCGATGCTTGACCGACGATCTACTGCTTCCCGATGAAGAACGCCTGGTGATCGCGATGCAGCTGCCCACCCGTGGCGCCGGCCGGCTCGCTCACGGTGCGATACTTCCCGGGTCATCCGTCGGACCGCCGAACCGAAAGGCGACCCACTTCCGTGCTCCGCGCGATCGTCCTCGGCATCGTCCAGGGACTCACCGAGTTCCTGCCCATCTCGTCCTCGGCCCATCTCGCGATCGTCCCCAGGCTGCTCGGCTACCCCGCGCCGACGCTCTCGTTCGAGATCCTGCTGCACTTCGGGACGCTCGCCGCCGTGGTCACCTACTTCGCCCGCGACCTGTGGGGCTTCGTGCTCAGCCTGGTCGCCCCGGGCCGGCTCGCCCCGGGGGAGGCCGCGGTCAAGCGTCGGCTGCTCGCACTGCTGGTGATCGCCTCGGTCCCGGCCGCGGCCCTCGGCTACGTGCTGTCGGACTGGGCCGACGAGCAGACGAGCAAGCCGCTGCGGGCCTCGATCTGGCTCGTGCTCACCACGGTGATCCTCATCGCCGCCGAGCTGTACGCCAAACGCGCCACCGCCCGCGCCGTGCCGGTCACGCTCCCCGAGGAGGAAGGGGCGAGGCAGGCGCCGGCCACCCGAGCCGAGATCCGCCAGGGCCGGGGCGCGGTCTCCTCGCGGGCACGGGTCGAGACCGCCGAGGAGGAGATCGAGCGCCTGCCGACCGCCAAGGCGCTCGGCATCGGGCTGGCCCAGGCGCTCGCATTGATCCCGGGCACGAGCCGCTCCGGCATCACCATCTCGGCCGGCCTGTTCCAGGGGGTGTCCAGGGAGGCGGCCGCCCGCTTCTCGTTCCTGCTGTCGATCCCGGCGATCCTGGGCGCCGGCATCCTCAAGCTGCCCGACCTGGCGCAGGCGTCGGAGCCGACAGCGCAGCTCGTGGCCGGGTCCCTGGCCGCGGCGGTCTCGGGCTTCGTGGCCGTGTCCGGCCTGCTGCGCCTGCTCCGCACGCGGACCCTGTGGCCGTTCATCTGGTACCGCCTGGTCGCCGGGAGCATCTTCGTGCTGCTGCTCTCGACCGTGCGCGGCTAGCCTCAATGCTATCCGGTCAAGGACCTTCTGGCCTGATTTGACCGTGCTGACCAGGGAGTTTGTACTCGCAAACCCAGCTGGCCGGATGGCATTGCGGCGAGCCTCGCCCTGCTCGCCAAGGCCCGCGCCGTCACGGTTGTCCCGGCCGTCGTGTCCGACCGGTGACGAAACCGTTTGCCGAGCGTACCGGTGGCGGTGTCGCTTCGTGACCGCCCTGGACCAAGCTGAGCCTGTCGCTGCGTGCAGGCAGCGCCAGAATGCGTGCAGGCAGCGCCAGAAGAGGAGCACCCGATGCGCACATCCGTCCTCGACGAGACCCCGGTCCGCCCGCCCGCTCCGGGCCCGACCCGTCCTCGGCGCCGCCCCCTGCCCCTGCCCAGCGCCGGCATGCTCGTGCTGCTGGCCATCGGCGTCGGCGCCTCCATCGCGCTCGCCGGCCAGCCCGCGCGCTCCCCCGCGACAACGTCGCTGGCGAGGCCCTCCGAGCCGGCGCCCGAGCAGTCGGGCCAAGCGGCCACTCCGGCCACGGAGGCTGCGCGCTCCGGCACCGCTCCGCAACCATCCGGCCAGGCCCAGCCAGCGACGGCTCCCACCACCTCCACCCCCACGGCCGGCCAGGCGGCGGTCCTGCCCGACGGGCGCCATCACGCCTTCGTCCGCAAGGTCAACGCCCGCCGCAGCACGATCACGGTCGACCTGGTCCAGCTCTTCCGCGGCGAGGCGGCGGTCAAGGCGGCCATCGAGGACGGCAAGCCCAGCGACGAGACCCAGTACCTGGACCACTACGTCCGCAACCAGAACGGCCGGCTACGGACCCTGCCGATGGCGCGCGGCGTGGGCGTGCACCTGCTCGCCACCTGCGAGGAGTCCTCCCCCACGCAGGCCGCCCTGCTCGCCAAGCTGGCCGAGAACGCCGGCCTCGGTGACGTCTACTACTACACACTGACGGTGCGTGGCGGCGCGGTGCGGCAGATCCAGGAGCACCTGACCACGCCGGCCTGCTGACCGGCCCTCAGATTCTCGGTCCATTGCGGCGGGCCGGCCGCACGGCCGGCCCGCCGGCTTGGCGATTCTGGCACCGCGGGCGGCGAGCAGGAGCGCATGCTCCCGGCCGAGCCCGCCCCGGCCCCCGTCACGATCGCCACCCTGCCGTCGAACCGGATGTCCGCCACGCCGCACCTCGCCGTCGTCTGGGGCCGGCGACCCCGCCCTCCCGCCAGTGTCGGCGACCGGGATGCCAGCGGCAACGCCGGTGCTGGGGATGCGGGCGGCGCCGGGGCTCGGCACACTCGACCTCCAGCGGGACGCCGGCACGGCGGCGCCATCGACGGGAGCGGGGACGCGCATGGGCCCACTGCAGGGAGTCCGGGTCGTGGAGGTGGCCGGGATCGGGCCGGGCCCGTTCTGCGCCATGCTGCTGGCCGACATGGGTGCCGAGGTGGTGCGGGTCGACCGGCCCGCCTCGTCCCCCGCCACCTACCCGTACGTGCTCGCCAGGGGACGGCGGTCGGTGGCGGTCGACCTGAAGCACCCGAGCGGCGCCGGGGTCGTGCTGCGGCTGGCCGGCTCGGCCGACGTGCTGCTCGAGGGGTTCCGGCCCGGGGTGGCCGAGCGCCTCGGCATCGGGCCCGACGCCTGCCTGGCCCGCAACCCCCGGCTCGTCTACGGTCGGATGACCGGCTGGGGCCAGGACGGCCCGCTCGCCGGAACGGCCGGGCACGACATCAACTATGTGGCGCTGGCCGGAGCGCTCCACCCCATCGGCCGGGCAGGCGAGGCCCCGGTGCCGCCCCTCAACCTGGTCGGGGACTTCGGAGGAGGCGGCCTGCTGCTCGCCTTCGGGGTCGTCTGCGCCCTGCTCGAGGCGCGGGGGTCGGGCCGGGGCCAGGTGGTCGACGCGGCCGTGCTCGACGGCGCCGCCCTGCTCATGACCGTGTTCCACGAGCTCGCCGCGGTCGGGCTGTGGCGCTGGGAGCGGGGCGCGAACCTGCTCGACGGCGGCGCCCCCTTCTACGGTGTCTACGAGACCAGCGACGGCGGGTACGTGTCGGTCGGCGCCCTGGAGCCCGGGTTCTACCGGCAGCTGCTCGAGCGGCTCGGGATCGCCGAAGCTCGTGACCTGCCCGACCAGGCCGACCAGGAGCGGTGGCCGGAGCTGCGGGAGCGGTTCGCCGCCGTGATCCGGGCCCGGTCGCGCGACGAGTGGTGCCGGCTGGCGGAGGGCGGCGACGCCTGCCTCACGCCGGTCCTCTCCCCCGCCGAGGCCCCGGCGCACCCGCACAACCGGCAGCGGGGGACCTTCGTCGACACCCCAGAGGGGCCGCGGCCCGCGCCGGCGCCCCGCTTCAGCCGCACCCCCTGCGCCCCGCCCGGCCCGGCGCCCGTGCCCGGCCAGCACACCGACGCCGCCCTGGCCGACTGGGGCTTCACCGCCGAGGAGCTGGCCGGCCTGCGCGAGGCGGGCGCCATCGGGTGAGCGCCGGCCGGAGCGGCGAGCCAGTCAGGGCACGGCGGGACCGGCGAGCCAGTCGTCGAGGGCCCCCAGCCAGCCGGCCAGGGCCTCCCGGTGGACGCTGTGACCGGCGGGCAGCTCCCGTGTCGTGCCGTGACGCAGCGCGTGCACCAGCGCGCTGCGGTCGGTGCCGACCAGGTTCGACCCGAGCGCCTCCTCGGCCAGCACCAGCAGGGTGGGCACGTCCACGGTGGCGGCCATGCCGACCAGGTCGAACGGTATCCGGCCGCGGAGGGTGGTGGCGACTGTTGCCGCGTCGCAGCTGGCCAGGTCGGCGACGCGGCGGCCGGCCTCGCCAGGCGCCCAGGCCGGGTTGTCCGCCTCCAGCTCGGCGCGGAGCACCTCGGGCTCGCGCAGGGCGCGACCGACGTCGTACTCGGTCTCTTCCGCCAGACCGACCCAGTCGACGCAGTTCGGGCCGGGTGGGTCCTCGAGCACGACCCGGCTGGCGAAGCCGGGCCGTTCGCTGAGCAGCGCGAGCGCGACCACGGCGCCGAGCGAGTGCCCGATCAGCAGGTCGACCGCTGCCCCGGTGGCCGACCCGGTCCGCACCGCCCCGGCGGCGAGCGTCTCGGCCACGTCGGCGGCCAGGTCGGCAGGGCCGAGCCCGACGGCCCCTCTGGGGCTCTGGCCGTGGCCGCGCAGGTCCACCGCGAGCACCCGGAAGCCCCGCTCGGCCAGCGCCGGCGCCACCTTCCACCAGGTGCGCGACGACGAGGTGACCCCGTGGACGAGCAAGGCGAGCGGACGCCCGGGGTCGCCGTCGCTCCAGCTCCGCGTCGCGAGCCTGACCATTCAGCGCCCACGCCGGCGAGGGTCGCCCGGCCGCCGCCCCGGCAGGGCCGGCGCCGCCGGGGCGGTGGCCGGTGCCGACCGGGCGACCCTTCCTTGGGGAGGCACTAGGCGCCCGCCACCGTCATCTGCCCGACGAGCAGGCTGGCGCCACCGACCGAGCCGGTCGTGAAGCGCAGGTCGGAGCCGACCGCGACGATGCTCCTGAGGATGTCGAGCAGGTGGGCGGCGACCGTGGCCTCGCGTACGGGCTCGGCCAGCGCGCCGCCGCGGAACCAGAGCCCGCTCACCCCGACCGAGAAGTCGCCGGTGACCGGGTTGGCGCCGGAGTGCACCCCGGACACGTCCTGCACGAGCAGCCCCTCCCCGGCCCGCGCCAGCAGGCCGGCCTGGTCGGCGTCGCCCGGGGCCAGGTAGACGTTGTGGGCGGCAACGCCTGGCGTGCTCTTGAACGAGCCCCGGCGGGCGTTGCCGGTGGACGCGGCCTTGCCGCGGGCGGCGGTGGCGGTGTTGTGCAGGAAGCAGCGGAGCACGCCGTCGTCGATCAGCACGGTGCGGCGGGTCGGCACGCCCTCGCCGTCGAACGGGGCGGCGCCAGGCCCGTCGACCAGGCGGCCGTCGTCGACGAGCTGCAGGCCGGGCGCACCGACCTGCTCGCCGAGCTTGTCAGCGAACAGGCTGCGCTGCTTCTGCACCGCCTCGGCGGACAGGCCGGACAGCAGCACACCGAGCAGGCTGGGCGCGACCTGGCGGTCGAACACCACCGGGACGGTCCGGGTCGGCGGCTTGGCCGCGCCGAGCATGCGCACCGCCCGCCTGGCCGCCTCCTCGGCCACCGGGCCGGGATCGAGGTCGTCGAGGGCGCGGGTGGCGTCGACGCCGTAGCCGACCTGGCTCTGCCCGTCCTCGGTGGCCATGGCGACCGAGTAGCAGTAGGCGTGGGTGACCGCGTAGGAGCCGAGCACACCGGCCGAGGAGGCGATCGCGACCTGGCCGACCGCGTCCCCGTACCCGGCCGACTCGACCTGCGACACCCGCGCGTCCGCGGCCCGGGTGCGCGCCTCCAGGTCGAGGGCCAGGGCGACCTTGCGCTCCGGCATCGTCTCGGCGTGCCTGGTGTCGAAGATGCCGTCCAGCTGCTCGTACGCGTCCGCCCCGGGCAGCACATTGCCCGGGTCCTCGCCGGACACCTCGAGGTTGGCCCGTGCCTCGTCCAGGCACTCGCGTAGGCCCTGGTCGGACAGGTCGGCGGTATAGGCGTAGCCGAGCCGGCCGGCCCGCACCACCCGCACCCCGACGCCGTTGGACGACGCCGAGGTGAGCCGTTCGACCTCGCCCTGGTAGGCGGACACGCTGGTCTCGGTGACCTGCTCGGCGTACGCCTCGACGCCCTCGTCGCCCCGGGCCTCCCCGGCCAGCCGCCCGACGACGCGCTCCAGCTCGACCGTCATGCCGACCCTCCTGTCCCGCCGACCGCCATCCGCCCGACGACGCGCTCCAGCTCGACCGTCATGCCGACCCTCCTGTCCCGCCGACCGTCATCCGCGCGATGCGCAGGGTCGGGGCGCCGTTGCCGACCGGCACGCCCTGCCCCTCCTTGCCGCACACGCCCTCCTTGACGGCGAAGTCGTCGCCGAGCGCGTCGAGCGCCGCGATCACGCTGGGGCCGTCGCCGACGAGGTTGGCGCCGCGCACCGGGGTGGTGACCTGGCCGTCCTCGATGAGGTAGCCCTCGACCACCCCGAACACGAACTCGCCGGTCACCGGGTTGACCTGGCCGCCCCCGAGCGACTTGGCGTACAGCCCTCGCTTGGTCTGCCTGATGATCTCCTCCGGGTCGTCGCTTCCGGCCAGGATGTAGGTGTTGGTCATCCGCGGGATCGGCACGTCGGCGTAGGACTGCCGGCGGCCGTTGCCCGACGCCGGCTGGCCGAGCTGCCTGGCCCGGATCAGGTCGGTGAGGTAGTCGGTGCAGACGCCGGCCTCGAACAACACGGTGCGCTGGGCCGGGGTGCCCTCGTCGTCGAACGCGAACGAGCCGTAGCCGCCCTCCACGGTGGCGTCGTCCACCCCGCTGAAGGTGGCGACCCCGATCTGCTCGCCCTGCCTGCCGGTGTAGACCGACGCGTCCTTGGCGACCAGGTCGGCCTCCATGCCGTGGCCGCTCGACTCGTGGAACAGCACCCCGCCGTTGCCCGCCGCGATCACGACTGGCATCTGCCCGGCCGGGGCCGGCTGGCTTGCCAGCATGGCGACCGCCCGCTCCGCGGCCCGGCGGGCGACCAGCTCGGGCGGGAACTCGTCGAGCAGCTCGAAGCCCATAGAGCGGCCCGGGCCGTCGAACCCGGTCTGGACGACACCGTCCCGGGCCGCCACGACCTGGACCGTGAAGCGGGTCCGGACCCGCTCCTCGTTGGTGGTGAACCCGTCGGAGTTGGCGATGAACACGCGCTGGCGCACGTCGCCGTAGCCGGCGCTCACCTGGGTGACTGCCGTGTCGAAGGCGCGGGCCTCGTCGTCGGCCCGGCGGACCAGCTCGGCCAGGGTGGTCCGCTCGACCCTGGCCGGGTCGGTCCTGACCGGGTGGGTCACCCCGGGGGCGAGCCGGCGCAGGTCGCGGACCTCGACCCGGCGGTCCTCGCGGAACGCGGCCGACGCGATCCGGGCCGCCTCGGCCAGCGCGTCAAGGTCGAGCCGGTTGGTGTAGGCGTAGGCGGCCGAGGTGCCGCGCACGACCCGCACCCCGACGCCCCGGTCGCGGCCGGTGACCAGCTCCTCGACCCTGTGGTCGTCGAGCCGGATCGAGTGGGAGAGGCGGTCCTCGGCGTAGATCTCGGCCCACTCGCCGCCCGTCGCGAGGGCGGCGGCCAGGACCTGACGGACGACAGCGTCATCCAGCACGGGCTGTACTCCTTCGGGCGAGGCGCAGCCGGCCGCCGATGGCGTGGCCGGTGGTCCGCGGCGCGGTCCGGTCGTGGGCGCGCGCCATTTTGACATCCTCTCCGGTCTGAAGGCCTGAGGCTCCACGGGCCGATGCGCGCCAGGCTCGCGACCAGGGGCCGCGCCGTCGAGCCTCCGGGACCCGGCGCGCTACGACGCGGCCAGCACGGCCACCCGGGACCGGCCCGCGCTACGAGCGGCCAGCGCGGTTCAGACGATGGGCACGGCGAACAGGCCGATGGCCAGGAAGTGCGCGGCTGCCGCGATGATCACCAGCAGGTGGAAGACCTCGTGGTAGCCGAAGACGGACGGTGCCGGGTCGGGGCGGCGCAGCGCGTACACCAGCGCCCCGGCCGTGTAGACCAGGCCCCCCGCGACGATCAGCAGGCCGCCGGCCAGGCCGAGCTGCGCGAACAGCTGCGGCATGGCCACGACCGCCACCCAGCCCAGGGCCACGTAGACCACGCCGCCGAGCCATCGGGGCGCCCTGGTCCAGGCCAGCTCGAGCACGATCCCGGCGACCGCTCCGCTCCAGACGACCAGGAGCACGGTCGTGGCGAGCGTGCCCTGCAGGATGAGGAGGCCGACCGGGGTGTAGGTCCCGGCGATGAGCAGGAAGATCATCGCGTGGTCGAGCCGGCGCATGCGGCGCCGCGCCGGCGCGGTCCAGGTGACCCGGTGGTACAGGGCGCTCACCCCGAACAGGCCCGAGACCGAGGCCGCGTAGACGGCGACCGCGACCGACGCCCTGGTGGTGGCGGCGAGCAGGAGCAGCAGCGCGCCGCTGCCGAGTGAGACGAAGAAGGCGTACTGGTGGAGCACCCCGCGAAGGCGAGGCTTGACCCCGGCCTTGGGGACGCCCGCCGCCGGCGCCGGGGTGGTGGCCTGGTGCTGCGACGGGCCGGTGGTTGGTTGCCTCGTCAGACGATCACTCGCTTCCGGTCAGCTATGTGAATGCGATCACATTATGCCCGACTGGTGTCACGGGGGTGTTTCGCGCACCCGAACACCAGGTGAACACCGGCACACAGCCCAGTGGGCCGGCGCGTGGCACGACCGCGGTGGTCGAGAAGGTCTGGCGGGGGTCGCGGGCGAGCTCTTCCTGCAGCGCTGCCGCATGTGGGAGGCTGGCACGGTCCATCCTCCTTGCCGGCCGGGTGCCGCCGGCTCGGACCGGCTTCCTGGCACCGGGACGATGTGAGCGATGAGCCAGACCGAACTGCGGCCGGATGCCGGGCGGCGCGGCCGTCACGACCCGGGCGGGCGGCGGCCCGACATCCCACCGGCGCTCGCGTGGCTGGCCGGGTGGAGCTGGCGCCTGCTCGTCATCCTGGTCGCGGCCGGCGCGGTGGTGTACCTGCTGATCCGGCTCAAGGTGATCGTCGTCCCGGTCATCGTCGCCCTGTTCCTCGCGACCCTGCTCGTGCCGCTGGTCAAGTGGCTCGAGGCCAGGGGGTGGCGGCACCTGCTGGCAGTCGTGGCGGTGTTCGTCGGCGCGCTGCTCGTGATCGGTGGGCTCGTCGCCTTGTTCGTGCCGCTGGTGGGCAACGAGGTGGGCGCGCTGCGGGCCCGGGCGGACCAGGGCATCGACGAGCTCGGCGACTACCTGGCCTCCCAGCCGTTCGGGCTCAGCCAGGAGGACGTCACCCGTTACCTCGACCAGGCCCGGGCGCAGCTCAGCGAGAACTCGAGCGGCATCACCAGGGGCGTGGTGACCGGCGCGACCGCGCTCGGGGAGATCCTGACCGGGCTGGTCCTGACCTTCTTCCTCACATTCTTCTTCGTGAAGGACTCCGAGCGGTTCACGAGCTGGATCCTCGACTGCGTCGGCGAGCGCCGGGCCGGGGACCTGCGCGAGGTCGGGCGCCGCTCCGCGGTCGCGGTCAACGGCTACCTGCGCGGGCAGGCAGCCGTCGGGCTGGTGGACGCCGTCTTCATCGGGATCGGGCTCGCCATCGTCGGCGTGCCACTGGTCCTGCCCCTCGCCTTCCTCACCTTCGTGGCCGCGTTCCTGCCGCTCGTCGGGGCGTTCCTCGCCGGCACCCTGGCCGCGCTGGTCGCGCTCGTCACCAAGGGCGTCGTGGCCGCCCTGATCGTGGTCGGGATCACCGTGCTGGTGCAGCAGCTCGAGGGCCACCTGCTCGCGCCGGTGCTGCTCGGCCGGGCGGTCGCGCTCCACCCGGTGGTCATCATCCTCGCCCTCGGGGCCGGGGGCATCCTGGGCGGGATCATCGGCGCCTTCCTCGCCGTGCCGATCGCCGCGGTGGCTGTCGCCGTCGGCACCTACCTGCGCGGCCGGCCCGTGGGCGAGCCGGCCGGCCCCGACGAGCCCGAAGAGGGCCCCGGGTAGCCGCGCTGCCGGCAACCTCCACCTGTCAGAACTCAAGGGAAGGGCGCAGAACGTGACCAGCGCGCCAGCGCAGCGGGGCCGGGTCGCATCCGGGTCGGCCTACGAGCCCGAGATCGGCTTCAGCCGGGCCGTCCGGGTCGGCGACCGCGTGCTCGTATCGGGCACGGCGCCGATCTGGCCAGACGGCTCGTGCGACCCCGACCCCGGGCGGCAGGCCAGGCGCTGCCTGGAGATCATCCTCGACGCCCTGGCCGCGCCCGAGATCGGCGCCCGGCCCGAGCACGTCGTCCGCACCCGCATGTTCCTGGTCGACGCCGGGGACTGGGAGGCGGTCGGGCGGGCGCACGGCGCGGTGTTCGGCGCGATCCGGCCGGCCGCCACCATGGTCGTGGTGGCAGGCCTGCTCGACCCCCGCTGGCGAGTCGAGATCGAGGCCGAGGCGATCCTCGGCTGACCGGGACCCCGGGGCGGGATCCGCCCAGCTGCGCTGCCGGCCACCTCACCTTCGGGTCGCGCGCAGGTAACTGGCCAGCTCCTCGTAGCTGGCGCTCTCGCCCGAGTACCGGAGGTGGTCGCGGGCGGCCGCGAACCAGGCCGGCGCGCTCGGCTGCACCGCAGCCAGCTGGCGCCTGAAGTCGGCCGCCGTGACCGCTCGGAGGGGGCCGCCGGCCGGGCTTGCCTCCGCCACGGACAGGAGTGCCTCGTTGCACAGGTCGATCAGCTCGGCGGCGGTCAGGCCCTCGGTCTGGACGACGAGCTCCTCGAGGGTGAGGCCGGCGACCTCCTGGCCGTCCAGCCGGGCGCGCAGGATCGACTCGCGGGCCTCGTGGTCGGGTGGGAGCACGAGCAGCCGGTGGTCGAACCGCCCCGGCTGGCGCAGCAGGATGTCGGCCTCCCACGGCTGGGCGCTGGCCGCCAGGACCACGACGTCCTCGGCGTCCTGGCCCACGGTGTGCAGCTCGGCCACGAGCTGGGCGACCACCTTACGGCCAACCGAGTAGCGCCGCTGCGCCCGCTTGCGCCCGAGGGCGTCGAGCTCGTCCACGAAGAGCACGCACGGCGCGTGGACGCGGGCCCGCTCGAAGATCTCGTGGAGGGTCTGCTCGCTGTAGCTCAACCACATGTCCAGGACGTTGCCGAGGTCGACGGCCAGGAACGAGGCACCCAGCTCGCCGGCGGTGGCCCGGGCGATGAAGGTCTTGCCGCACCCGGGCGGCCCGTAGAGCAGCAGCCCGCCGCGAAGCGACCTGCCGTAGAGCCGGCGCATCTCCGAGTGCCGCAGCGGTCCCAGGAACCCGCTGGTGATCCGGCTCCTCACCAAGGGCATGCCGCGGACGTCGGCGAGCGTCACCCCCGGCTGCTCGACCACGCCAAGGTGCAGGTCGATCGGGCGAAGGGCGCCCGGCTGCCGCTGGGAGGCGTCGACGGGGCTCCAGCCCAGCCTCGGGTGGCGGGCCGGCAGCTCGGGCCCGGACGGCCTGAGCGCCCAGGCGCGGACCCACCCGGCCAGCAACGACGGTGAAGGGCGGCGACGCCCGCCCACCTTGCCCGCGGCCAGGACGGCCAGGTCGAGCGCCTCCTTGTTGCCCGGCGCGAGGTCGAGCACCAGCACGCAGTGCCGGAGCGCCTCCTCGAACCGCCGAGCCTCGAGGAGGAGGCTGGCGAAGCGGACCCGCAGCAGCACGTTGTCGGGCTCGGCCGATACCGCCGCCTGCAGGCGCTCGAGTGTTTCCAGTTCTGCTGACATCGCCGACATTATGCAAGCTGGCGACAATGCCAGAGGCGGCGCAGCTTCATTACAATATTACGCAGTAGCCGCACGTGGTCGGGAAGGCCCGCCAGGAGGTGTCGGATGAGCGCGATCCGGTTCATCGATGCGCTGCTCGGGGACTCCGCGTCCGCGGAGGGCGGCCGGTCCCTGGCGGACGTTGAGGCCGAGGCTCTGGACGCCTACTCCGCGGTGGTGACGTCGGTGGCCGAACGGCTGCTCGGCTCGGTGGCCAGCCTGCGCACGAACCGGAGGGTGCCAGGCGGCTACCAGGCCCAGGGCTCCGGGTCCGCGGTGGTCCTCACCCCGGACGGGTTCCTCATCACCTCGGCGCACGTGGTCGAGGGGGCCGAGCGCGGCCGTGCCTCGCTCGCCGACGGCCGCGAGCTCCGCTTCGAGGTCGTGGGCCGCGACCCGCTCTCCGACCTGGCCGTCATCCGGGCCAGCGAGGCCGACCTGGAGCCGGTGTCCCTGGGGAACGCCGACCGGCTCCGGGTCGGCCAGCTCGTCGTGGCCGCCGGCAACCCCATGGGGCTGGCCGGCTCGGTGACCGCCGGCGTGGTCAGCGCCCTCGGCCGGTCCTTCCCCACCAGGGACGGCGGCGCCAGCCGGCTCGTCGAGAACGTCATCCAGACCGACGCCGCCCTGAACCCGGGCAACTCGGGCGGTGCGCTGGTCGACGGCCACGGGCGGATGGTGGGCGTGAACACCGCCGTGGCCGGGGTCGGCCTCGGGCTCGCCGTGCCCATCAACAGCACCACCCGGAAGATCATCGCCGCGCTGATGCAGGAGGGCCGCTTCCGGCGTGCCTACATCGGCATCGCCGGGGGCAGGCGGCCCCTCCCCCCGCGGGTCGCCGCGGTGCTCGACCGCAAGGGCGCGGTCGAGGTCGTCGAGGTCATGCGGGACAGCCCAGCCGCCCGGGCCGGGCTGCGCCGCGAGGACCTCATCGTCGACCTGGGCGGCAGCCCGGTGGTGGACGCCGGTGACCTCCAGCGGCTCATGGTCACCGAGGTGATCGGCCAGCCGGTCACCGTGCGCGCCTTCCGGGGCGGCGAGCTGCTGGAGCTGACCGTCGTCCCCGAGGAACTGCAGGGCTGACCCGTGGGCGCCCGTGCCATGCTGGTGCCATGCGCCGGGCAGAGCCGACCGCGGCCGAGCGACGGCGGCTGACGCCGCTGGCCGCCGCCCTGGCCCGGGCTCGCGCGCCTGGGCCGCCCCGGCTGGAGCTGGTGGCGGGGACGCTCGCTCCCGGACGCCGGCACGGGCTGCTCGCCGGCACCTTCAACCCGTTCACCAGGGCCCACGGCGCCCTCGCCATGGCTGGCCGGCGAGCCGGTTGCGAGCGGGTGGTGCTGGCGATGGCCCCGACGAGCCTGGACAAGGAGGCCGTGGAGCGGGCGCACCCGGTCGACCGGCTCGACTGGGCCCGGGCGTGGGCCGGTCGCCACCGGTGGGCAGCGGTCGCCGTCTCGAGCCACCCCCTGCTGGTCGACATGGCCGCGGCGCTTGGCGGCCTCGCCCACGGGGAGGTCGCGCTGCTGCTCGGCGCCGACAAGGCGGCGCAACTGGCCGACGCGCGCTACTACGACGACCTCGAGGCGGCGCTGGCCCGCCTGAGCGGGACGGCCACCCTGCTGGTGGCCGACCGGGCCGGGCACCCGGTCCACGAGCACGGGCTGCCAGCGGCCAGGCTGCCCACGGCGGCCTGGGTCCCGGCACGCTCGGCTACCGAGGTCCGGGCGGTAGCGGCCCGCGGCGGCGACCTCGGCCCGCTGGTCCCGGCGGCCGTGGCCAGGGCGATCGGGCGCACCGGCGCCTACGATGACGACCCGTCCCGCTACCTGGCCCGGGCCCGCTGGCTGGACGCGCTCGCCTCTTCGCCGGGAGCGGTCGAGAATGGCGCGAGCCTCAGCCGAGGCGGCCGGACCGCGACATCGTTGGAGGATCCCAATGGCCACGCGTGACGTCGACTTCTTGATCATCGGTGGCGGGGTGGCGGCCGCCAAGGCGGCCGAGGGCATCCGGTCGATGCCGGGCAAGGGCTCGGTCCTGGTGATGACGGCCGAGGCCGAGGTGCCCTACGAGCGCCCCCCGCTGTCAAAGGAGTTCCTGCGCGGCGAGGCGGGTCGGGAGAAGACGCGCACCCACGACAAAGCCTGGTACGCCGAGAACAGTATCGAGCTACTGCTGGCGACCAGGGCGAGCACGGTCGACCCGGCCACCCGGACGGTCACCACCGAGGTGGGCGACCAGCTCCACTACGGCAGCCTGCTGCTGGCCACCGGGGCCCAGCCGGTGCGGCTCGGCCTGCCCGGCGAGGAGCTGCCCGGCGTGTTCTACCTGCGCACCGTCGACGACTCCGAGCGCCTGCGGGACGCCATCGACCGCGCAGAGCGCCTGGTCGTGATCGGCGGCGGCTTCATCGGCGCCGAGGTGGCGGCGAGCGCCACCCAGAAGGACACCCGGGTGACCCTGCTCGAGGTCGCCGAGACCTTGTGGACCAGAGCGGTCGGGGCCCAGATGGGCAGGTTCTTCGAGGCGTTCCTGCGTGACCGGGGCGTGGACGTACGCACCAGCACCAAGGCCGGGCGCATCGAGGGAGCGGGCCGGGTCGAGGCGGTGGTGCTCGAGGACGGCACCCGCCTGCCCACCGACGCCGTGGTCATCGGGGTCGGCGTACGGCCCGACACCGCGCTGGCCGAGGCGGCCGGGCTCCCGGTCGACAACGGCATCCTCGTCGACGAGCACCTGCGGGTGGCCGACCCGGCCGCCGACGCCGTGTACGCGGCCGGGGACGTGGCCCGGGCCGCGCACCCGCTGTTCGGCCAGATCCGCATCGAGCACTGGGCGGAGGCGCTCAACCAGGGCCGCATGGCCGGCCGGAACATGGCCGGGGCGGACGAGCACTACGAGCGGGTCCCCTACTTCTTCTCCGACCAGTTCGACCTGTCCCTGTCCTACCTCGGCCACGCCCGCGACCCCGAGGAGGTGGTGGTGCGGGGCGGCCAGGACGTCAAGCAGCCCAAGTTCGTCGCCTGGTACCTCGAAGGCGGCAAGCCCCGGGCCGCACTGATCGTCAACGACTGGGACGCCGAGGACCCGGTCCGCGCGGTCATCGCCCGGGACCAGGCCGTGGACAGGACCCGGCTGGCCGACGAGTCGGTCCCGCTTGGCGAGCTGTGAGCCACGCGCTGAAAGGCCCCCGCGCCGTCCGGGGGGGCCAAGACAGCGCGAGGGCTCGCTGGTAATAGTACTGCTTCTCCGCAAGTTTTTGTTGTCCCCTAAGCAGACGACATCCGATCGTCAAGAACGAGCGCGTTGCAGTATGGAGGAAACCTAGGCAGCGATGCGTAGAGCGCTGCCGTGAGACGCCGTTTGATGGCATCGTGGAGCAATGGACCACACCACCTTCCTGCACCGGCCCGCCCTGCGCCGCCCGGTCCTGGTCGCCGCCTTCGAGGGATGGAACGACGCCGGCGAGGCTGCGACCACCGCGCTTGGCTTCGTCGCCGCCGCCCTGGACGCCGAGACCTTCGCCCACATCGACCCCGAGGAGTTCTACGACTTCCAGCAGACCCGGCCAACGGTGCGGCTCACCGACGGCGCCCGCCGCGCGATCGAGTGGCCGACGGTCGAGTTCCAGGCCGTACGCCTGCGAGGGTCGGACCGCGACTTCATCCTGGTTCGCGGGAACGAGCCCAACCTGCGCTGGCGGACCTTCGCCCGCGAGGTGCTCGAGGTCACCCGGGCCTTCGGCGTCGAGATGGTGGTCACATTGGGCGCCCTGCTCGCCGACGTGCCCCACACCCGGCCGGTGCAGGTGGTCGGCTCCGCCGGTGACCCCGCGCTGGCCGACAAGCTCGGCCTGGCCACCTCCCGGTACGAGGGGCCGACCGGCATCCTCGGGGTGCTGGCTGACGCCGCCAACAGGGCGGACGTCCCGGCGGTCAGCCTCTGGGCCGCGCTCCCCCACTACGTGCAGGCCACGCCGAACCCGCGCGCGGCGCTCGCCCTGGTGGAGCGGGTGCGCACGCTGCTCTCGCTGCCGATCGACACCAGCGCGCTGGTCGAGGCCACCGAGGCGTTCGACGCGACCGTGGCCGACATCGTCGCCGACGACCCGGAGCTGGTCGGCTACGTCGAGCGGCTCGAGGCCAACCACGATCAGGAGGCGTCCTCGCTGGAGAACGTCCCGCCCGAGGACCTCGTGGCCGAGGTCGAGCGGTTCCTGCGCGACCACCCGGGCGGCAGCCGCCCCTGAGCCGGCCGGCGTGGGAAGGCCCGCCGCGGCGGGCGCGGCGGGCCGTTTCGCATCTCAGCTCATTGTGGAGGCAGCGCGCGGACGTTGGCCGCTTGGAGACCCTTGGGCCCCTGCGTCACCTCGAACTCCACCATCTGCCCTTCGTCGAGCGAGCGGTACCCCTCCGCCTGGATTGCGGAGAAGTGCACGAACACGTCGTCGCCGTCCGGACGAGCGATGAAGCCGTACCCCTTGTCGGGGTTGAACCACTTGACGACTCCAGTGGTCACGAAACCTGTACCTCCCTTCCGTCTTGCAGTCCAACTCTGAGCCGGACCCCACGCGGACCGGCGGGCAGGGACAGCTCGAACCGCACTGCGGGAAGCGTGCACCGCTGCTCGCGCGGAACTCTAGCACCAGGTCACACTTGTCAATAGGGTCAATTTTCTCGAACGCGCCTCGCGCAGGGTGCATCTACGCCAAAGGCGGCAGATTAGCGCGTGAGCAGGCAAGATGAGCCTATGATCGAGCGCCCGACCGGCTGGAGCACAGGGAGGAACCCCCCATGGACCCCGTTCGGCCCTCCGTCGGCTGGGGTGTCACCCACCTCTACTACCGGGTCGACCCCGGCCGCTGCGCCGATCCCGGCCTGGCCGGCAAGCAGCTCGTGGCCGCCCTCGACGGCTTCGCCGCCGAGCCCGACCACCAGGTGCTCTGCTCCACTGTGCTCGGCCTCAAGGCCGACGCCGGCATCATGGCGCTCGGTCCCGACCTGGCCCGCCACGAGACGCTCGGCCGAGCGCTCGGCACCGGCATGGTCGGGCCCGCGCTCTTCCCGGCGTTCTCGTTCGTCTCGCTGACCGAGACCTCCGAGTACATGGCCACCGTCGAGGAGACCCGGGCCCGGGCCGAGGCCGAGCACGCCGGCCTGGGCCCCGCGCGGCTCGAGCGCGAGCTGGCCGCAGCCGAGGCGCGCCTGGCCAGGTATCGGGAGGACAAGCTCCACCCGCGGCTGCCGCACAAGGCGGTCCTCGCCTTCTACCCCATGACCAAGGCCCGTGACCCGGGCGCCAACTGGTACCGGCTGCCGTTCGAGGAGCGCCGCCGCCTCATGGGCGGTCACGCCACGGTGGGCCGGCGCTACCAGGGACGGGTACTCCAGCTCATCACCGGTGCCACCGGCCTGGACGACCACGAATGGGGCGTCACCCTGCTGGCCGACGACCTCACCGCGATCAAGGAGATCGTCTACGAGATGCGGTTCGACGAGGTGACCGCCGCCTACGCCCGCTTCGGCACGTTCCTGGTCGGCTTGGTCTGCAGCAGCCCCGCCGAGCTGGCGCAGCGGCTTGGGCTGGCATGATGCGGCCGTCGTCCTGGGTCCCGTGGAGAGCTCGCTCTGGCGGCAATCGTCGCCCACGTCGGGTGCCGTGGCCGGAGCTGACCGGCAGTCCTTGTTCCATGTGAGGAACGCGGCGACCGTGTGGCCCAGCGGCAAGCCTTGCATCAGCCCGCAGGCGGCGCTGCCACGCCCGGGGGAGCCGCGCTTCCCTTGACCGGTCCACGGAAAGGGCCGTTACCATAGGGTGCTGTGTGGCTGCTGCACGCAGCGCCGGCAAGCCCTCGTAGCTCAGAGGATAGAGCAACGGTTTCCTAAACCGTGTGTCGCAGGTTCGAGTCCTGCCGGGGGCACCAGGCGAAACGGTTCCGAGCTGCCATCGCTTGGCAATGACCGTGGCAATGCAAGACACGGCCCTCCAGGGGGCGGCACAGCGGGCCGGCCGGCCGGCGACCGCGATCCGGTGACCCGGCGGCAGCGCTACCCGTCGGAGACGGTCTCGACTCGCTACGTCTTCGCCGCGACGACCCTGCCGTTCAACCGCTGCGCCGCGCGTTCCGATGCCGATATGGACGGCGGACGGGAGTGGCTCCGTCGTCCTGGCGCGCGGGCCGGGCTGCGGGGAGGAGAGGCTGATTGGACAGGGTCCGACGGGCATCCCATCGGGTCGGGCTGGTCGCGCTCGCCCTCGCGCTCGTACTGCTCGGGGGGGCCTGCGGGGGTCGGCCGTCCGAGTCCGGCCCGAGCCGCAGCCCGGCCGTGGCCAAGCCGACGTTGCGCGGTGCCGGCGCGACCTTCCCGGGACCCCTCTACGCCGAGTGGTTCGCCGAGTTCCATCGCACCCGGGGCGTGGCCATCGACTACCAGGCTGTCGGGTCAGGCTCGGGGGTCGAGCGCTTCCTGGCCGGCACCGTGGATTTCGCGGCCACCGATACGCCCCTGACCGACCGGGAGGTCGCCACCGCGGCGGGTCGAGGCGGCCCGGTGCTGCATATCCCCACCGTACTGGGCGCGGTGGTGGTCATCTACAACCTGCCCGGCGTGCGCCAAGCCCTTAAGCTCGACGGGGAGCTGCTCGCCGACCTCTTCCAGGCCAGGGTCACGCGCTGGGACGCCAAGGCGGTGGCGCGCGCCAACCCGGGCGTCCACCTGCCCGCCCTCGCGGTGGTGCCCGTGTACCGGGCCGACAGCTCCGGTACCACGGCCACCTTCACCCGGTTCCTCAGCCAGGTGAGCGGCCAGTTCAGGACCCGGGTCGGGAGTGACAGGCGCGTCAGGTGGCCCGGCGGCCAGGCCGCCACGGGCAGCGACGGCGTGTCCGCGCAGGTGCAGCGGACCAGCGGCGCGGTTGGCTACGTGGAGCTGAACTACGCCCTTCGCAACCAGCTCAGCTTCGCCGAGGTGAGCAACCCGGCCGGCCGGTTCGTGGCCCCGACCATCGCCTCCACCTCGGCGGCAGCCAAGGACCTGCGCGCCGTGCCCCAAGACCTGCGGGCCTCGCTGGTCGGTGCGCGCGAGCCGACCGCCTACCCGATCGCGACCTGGACCTTCCTGGTCGTCTTCCGCCGCCAAGGGGACGCGGCCCGGGGCGCGGCCCTGGCCCGGCTGCTGTGGTATGCGACCCACGACGCCCAGGCAGCAGCCACCGGCCTGGAATATGCGCCGCTCCCGTCCAAGGTGCTGCCCCGGATCGAGCGCAGCCTGCGCTCGATGACCGGTCCGGACGGGCGACCGTTGCCGGGCACCGGGTAGCCGCCGGCTTCGCCCTGTCCCGGCCGCCGCCGCAACGAAAAACCAGAAAGCGGAAGCGGACCAGACGGAGGTCGCCGGCATGGGCGGGAGACGGGACGCGGGCATGACCCGACGGTCCAGCGTCTGGCGGTACGGCCTGCTGCTTGCTGTGAGCATCCTGGCCGCCGGTCTGCTGCTGGCCGACCTCATGCACAACCAGGCGCAAGAGCAGGCGGCGGCCGCCCGCCAGTCCGCTCAGCTGGTGGTCGATATTGCGGTCAAGCCGCAGGTCGGCCCCGAGCAGTTCCAGCGGCCGCTCGAACCGGTCCAGGCGCGCCTGTTCGAATACGCGCTCCGCCCCCTGGTGAGCAGCGGCCAGATCGGACGCGTCCGGCTATGGTCTCCGGCCGGGCAGCCGGTCTTCTCCTCCACCGGCTCGGCCAGCGCGCTCGACCGGGGCGAACAGGCCGCGCTCGCCCGCGCCCTCCGCGGCCACCCGACCGTCGCCCTGCGCGACCCGCCCGGGTCGACCCGCCCCATGGCCGTGGTGCTGCTCCCCGTCCGGCACCGGCCAGACGGCCCCGTCAACGGTGCCACCGAGGTCCTCGTGCCCTACGGGCCGGTCGAGGCTACAGCAGCGCGCGAGACCCAGCTCCTCGCCGTGGTCCTGCTCGCTCTGCTCGGGCTGTGCGTGCTGGGCCTGCGGCGGCTGGCCCAGCATGGGCGCCTGCGCGAGCATGCGGCCACCCACGACGCCCTCACCGGGCTGCCCAACCGCACCCTGCTGCGCGACCGCACCGGCCAGGCCATCCGTCAAGCCGACCGGGACCTGGTTCCCGCTGCGCTGCTGCTGCTCGACCTGGACCGGTTCAAGGAGGTCAACGACACCCTTGGCCACCACTACGGCGACCAACTACTCCTGCAGGTAGGCGAGCGGCTGCGCCGCGCGCTGCGCGGGGTCGACACCGTCGCCCGGCTTGGCGGCGACGAGTTCGCTGTCCTGCTGCCCAAGATCGCCACCGGCGAGGGCGCCGTGGCCGTCGCCAACAAGCTGCAGACCGCCCTCGAGGAGCCGTTCGCGCTTGAGGGGCTGAGCTTGGACGTGGAGGCCAGCATTGGCGTGGCCCTGTATCCCGACCACGCCGCCGACGCCGACGAGCTGCTGCAACGCGCCGACATCGCCATGTACACGGCCAAACAGACCCACGCCGGGTTCGTGCTGTTCGACCCAAAGCTCGACCAGCACAGCCCCCGCCGGCTGGCCCTGCTCGGCGAGCTGCGCCGGGCCCTCGAGCAGCAGCAGCTTGTCCTGCACTACCAGCCCAAGGCCGACGCCCACACCGGGCGAGTCCTGGGGGTGGAGGCGCTGGTGCGCTGGCAGCACCCCGAGCACGGCCTGGTCCCGCCCGACGAGTTCATCCCCCTGGCCGAGCGGACCGGGCTCATCGCGCCCCTGACCCACTACGTCATGGACGCCGCCCTGCGCCAATGCCGAGCCTGGCAGCAGGCCGGCCACGAGCTGTCGGTCGCCGTCAACATCTCCGCCCGGCGCCTGCTCGACCTCGCCTTCCCTGAAGAGGTCGCCGGCCTGCTCGCCGCCTGGCAGGTCCCCGCGCGGCAGTTGGTGCTTGAGATCACCGAGAGCACCATCATGGCCGACCCCGCCCACGCCCTGGAGATCTTGGGGCGGCTCAACACCATGGGCGTGCAGCTGTCGATCGACGACTTCGGCACCGGCTACTCCTCCATGGCCTACCTCAAGACCCTGCCCGTCCACGAGCTCAAGGTCGACCGCTCCTTCGTCACCCAGATGACCAGCAACGCCAGCGACGCGGTGATCGTCCACTCCACCGTGGACCTCGGCCGCAACCTCGGCCTGCGGGTCGTCGCCGAGGGCGTCGAGGACCAGACCACCTGGCACGAACTGGCCGCGCTGGGCTGCGACGCGATCCAGGGCTACCACGTCAGCCGGCCCGTGCCCGCCGACGACCTCACCAGCTGGCTCGAACACCAGCAGGCGGCAACGCCCCACCCGGGACCCCAACGCTGACAGTGCCGTAGGCGCCACCCGCCCCGCTTCGCTACGTAGGTGTGCCGGCCGCCTCCCGGCCGCCTCCCCGCCGCCTCCCGGCCGCCTCCCGGCCGCCTCCCCGCCGCCTCCCCGCCGCCTCCCGGCCGCCTGCCGGCCGCCTCCCGGCCGTCCCGTGGCCGTCCCGTGGCCGTCCCGTGGCGAAGCTCGGGTAGGCTACGCCGACCCAGCGGGGCCAGGGACTGCATCAGGATCCCGCCAGGCAAGGACGCACCGCTGGGTCAAGGGGTGAGGCTGCACGTATGCGGGGCGATCCTCCCACCGGCCTCGGCGATCGGGCCGCCCGGCCTCGGGCCCGCCGGAGTGCGCTGGTGGCGGCGCTGCTGTCCTGCCTGGTCCCCGGGGCCGGGCAGGTCTACGCCGGCCGTCCGCGCAGGGGCGGGCTCATGCTCCTCGCGGTGCTGCTCCTCGGCGCGGTGGCGGCGCTGGCCTGGCGACGGCTCGGGACGGAGGTGGTCGAGCTGCTCGTGCGGCCCGAAGTCCTGCTCGGGCTGCTGGTGGCCGACGCCGCCCTCCTGGCCCTGCGCCTGCTGTGTGTCGCCGACGCGTACCGCCTGGGTCCCTGGAAGTCCATGCAGGCTGGCGCCGGGCCCCTTCCGCAGCTGGGTGGGCATGCGCCCAGGCGGGCGCAGGGCCGGTCCCGGCCGGGCCTGGGCGCGGCCGCCGCCGTGACCCTGATCGCAGTCCTGACCGCCGCCCCCCACGTCGCCGCCGGCTGGTACGACTTCCAGGCGTACACCCTGCTCACCTCGGTCTTCGGCAGCGGCCCCGACACGGGCGCCGCCCTCGGCGACACCGCGCCGGTGGACCGCCCGGAACGGCCCCGGACCGGACCGGCACCTGCTCGCGGGACGACGCCGGCTCCAAGCACGGCCAGCCGGCCGGGGCGGGGCCGCGTGACCGTGCTGCTGCTCGGTGCCGACGCTGGACCCGGCCGGAGCGGCCTGCGCACCGACACGATGGTGGTGGTGAGCGTCGAGCTCGCCACCGGCCGGGCTGCGCTGTTCGGGCTGCCGCGCAACCTCACCCGGGTCCCGCTGCCCGACGGGCCGGCCGCGGCGGCGTTTCCCTGCCGCTGCTTCCCGGACAAGCTCAACGCGCTCTACCGCTACGCCGAGCTCCACCCCGAGCTGTTCCCGGGCGCCGCCGACCCTGGCGCCACCGCGGTGGCCGGCGCGGCCGAGGCGCTCCTCGGGATCCCGGTCGACCACTGGGCGCTCGTCGACCTCGCCGGCTTCGTCGACGTGGTGGACGCGCTCGGCGGCGTCACCGTCGACGTGGCCGAGCACGTGCAGGACCGCCTCTCCCCGCCCGAGGAGGGTGGCGCGTGGCAGGCGTTCGACATCCGGCCCGGGCGCCACCACTTCGACGGCCGCGAGGCGCTCGCCTACGTGCGCTCGCGCCGGGGTACCGACGACTACGACCGCATGCGCCGCCAGCGCTGCCTGCTTTCGGCGCTGGCGGGCCAGGCGAGCGCCACCAGCCTGCTGCGCGCGCTCCCCCGGCTGGTGCCGGTGATCGACCGCAGCGTCTCGACCGACATCCCCATGAAGCGGCTGCCCACCCTGGTCAAGCTGGCCAAGAAGGCCCGCCGCGACCAGGCGGTCGCGATCGGGTTCGCACCGCCCAGGTACGCCACCAAGCGGAGCCCGGCCGATCCGCCCATTCCCAAGGTCGAGCTGATCCGCGCCACCGTGCGGCTCGCCCTGGACCGGCCCGAGGTGCTGGCTGGCAACGGCGCCGACGAGACCCTGGGCAGGAGCTGCGGGTAGCCAGGGCGAGGACCCGGAGCCGCCGCCCGCCGCGACGTGTGTGGCGGCCTTGCGCGGAGGCGGTTCGGGTCCCGCTAGTGCGGTGGCCATCTATGTCGACCGGGATGGTCTGGCTCACTGAGCAGCGCGAACGTCGCTGCCAACCCGGCAAACGTTCGTGGCCACCGCACTAGATGGCGCGCAGCCCGTACAGCACCCGCTCGAGCAAGGCCAGGTCTGGGCGCTCGTCCCCGTGGGCCGGCCGGTGGACCATGACGAAGCCCTCGTTGGCCATGTCGCCAACGAGGACGCGGGTGACCCCGAGCGGAAGGTCGAGCCGGGCGGAGATCTCCGCCATCGAAAGGATGTCCCGGCACAGCGCGGCGATGGCGCGCTGCTCGACGGTCAGCCTTGGCGTCCGCTCCCCGAGCGAGGTGGTCGAGACCAGCGCCTCGATCTCCAGGTCGGCATGCTCCGGCCGGGTGCGCCCACCGGTCATCGCATAGGGACGCACCCGCCGGCGGGCGGATACGGTCTGGTCGTCCGGGGTCATCGTCATGCCGTTGTCTCACCCGGCCCGGCTTGGAGCATTCACGACAGGAGCCGGGCCAGGAGCTTCAGGATGTCGACGAGACGGCTGCGGTTCTCTGTTCCGGTGCTGACCTGCGGCATGGTCGCTCCTTGGTGCTGCGGCACGGGCGACGGCCTAGGGGTGGTTCACGGAGCGTCCTGGGGATCCGGGCCCGAGCCCGGGTCGCCAGCGACCAGGCGGCCACGCTCGAGCCCGCTGCGGTAGCTCGAGAGCATGGTGCGCACCTCCTCCGGTGAGCGGGGGCTGGCCTGGGAAGGTTCGACCGGCCGGTCCGTGGCGGCGATGCCCGGAGCGAGGTTGGTCCTGGGCGCGCGCCGTGGCAGCCCGGCCTGGGTCAGGCGCGGGCCCGGAGCGGTCTCGGGTGGGCTGGGCGGCGTGCCCGCCTGGGTCAGGCGCGGGCCCGGAGCGGTCTCGGGTGGGCTGGGCGGCGTGCCCGCCTGGGTCAGGCGCCGGCCCGGAGCGGTCTCGGGTGGGCTGGGCGGCGTG
>WNGB01003719.1_pt1 | contig 24047 bp, 25 predicted proteins | sample 5400681 | NCBI WGS metagenome assembly WNGB01 (sample SAMN13153367, study PRJNA577476) | soil metagenome | isolation source: 115 cm soil or saprolite under grassland replicate 2 | place: USA:California | collected 2016-06-15
GGTCCCGCCCGCCGGGTTGTCGCTGCGCTGGTACGTCAACGCCCTCACGTACCCGCAGTTCCGGCGCGCGGCCGTCAACAGCCTGGTCGTCACGGCGGCGGCGGCGCTGCTGGCGCTGCCCATCGGCACGGCGGCGGCGCTGGCGCTGGAGCGAGGCGGTCTCCGCGCCCGGACCCTGTGGACCACGCTGCTCCTGTCGCCGCTCGTGGTTCCGGGGGTCGCGGCCGGGCTCGGCTTCCTCATCCTGGCGGCCGCGCTCGGCCTGCTCCGGAGCCGGACCGCGCTCGTCGCGGCGCACGTGGCCCTGGTCCTGCCCTTCGTGGCGCGGTCGGTCTGGGTGAGCGTGAGGAACCTGGATCCGGCCCTCGAGCGCGCGGCGGCGAGCCTCGGGGCGACGCCGTGGCGGACGTTCCGGCGCGTCACGCTGCCGCTCCTGCGCCCCGGACTCTTCGCCGGCTTCCTCTTCGCGGTGGTGGTCTCGGCCAACGAGTTCGTCGTCTCGCTCTTCATCGTGAACCGGGTCACCGAGGTCCTCCCCGTGGCCATGTTCACCTATGTCGTGAACTACACGGATCCGACCATCGCCGCCATCTCCTCGCTGTTCATCGCGACGACCTTCACCATCGTCTGGCTGACCGACCGCTTCGTCGGGCTCGCCGCGGTGTTCCTGCTGGACCGGTGATGGCGCGCGCCATCGTCGAGCTCCACGGCTGCACGCGCGACTTCGGCGCCGTGCGCGCGGTGGACGGGCTCGAGCTCACCGTGGACGAGGGCGAGTTCCTGTCGCTCCTCGGTCCCTCGGGCTGCGGCAAGACCACGACGCTCAACCTGGTGGCCGGCTTCGTCGAGCCCACCGCGGGGCGCATCCTCATCGACGGCGAGGACGTGACGGGCCGTCCGCCCCACGCGCGCGGGCTCGGCGTGGTCTTCCAGTCCTACGCGCTCTTTCCCCACCTGTCGGTCTTCGAGAACGTGGCCTTCGGGCTGCGCGAACGGCGCGCGCCGGAGGCGGAGATCCACCGCCTGGTCGCGGAGGCCCTGACCCTGGTGCGCCTCGACCCGCACGGGCGGCAGCGACCCGGGCAGCTGTCCGGAGGGATGCAGCAGCGCGTCGCCCTGGCGCGGGCGCTCGTCTACCGGCCGCGGGTGCTGCTGCTGGACGAGCCGCTGGCCGCGCTCGACAAGAAGCTTCGCGAGGAGATGCGGGGCGAGCTGCGGGAAATCCAGCGGTCGGTGGGCATCACGACCGTCTTCGTGACCCATGACCAGACGGAGGCGCTCTGCCTGTCGGACCGGATCGCCGTGATGAACCGCGGCCGGATCGAGCAGCTCGCCGCGCCCCGCGAGATCTACGAGCGCCCGGCGACGCGCTTCGTGGCGGACTTCATCGGGGGGTCGAGCCTGCTCCGGGGCCGGGCCATCGCGCCGGACCGGGTGGAGCTCGTTCCGGGGCTCACCCTGCGGGTGGAGGCGCGGCCGCTGCCGATGGGCCAGGCCGTGGAGCTGGCGATCCGGCCCGAGCGAGTCGGGGTCGGACTTCGCGGGGGCGGTGAGGCGGATGCCGATGCCGTGGGCGGACGGATCGTGGCGCTGACCTACCTCGGGGCCCAGACGGAAGTGAGCGTGGAGCTACCCGGCGGCCAGCGCGTCCTGGGACTCGTGGTGGAGCCGGCGCCGGCCCCGCTCGCGGTCGGCCAACCTGTGTCACTGACGTTCCCGCCCGACGCCTTCATCGTGCTGAGATGAGGTCGGCAACGCTCCACGGAGGGACTCGGCAATGGACGGCGCGCGGCGCATCGTGACCGGACTGGAATCGGCCGGCGTCACCCTGGCCGCCTCGGTGCCGGATACCTGGATCGGCAAGCTGATGACGGAGGTGCGGCGGTCGAAGAGCGTGCGGGCCGTCGACGTCGCGCGCGAGGAGGAGGCCGTGGCCGTCGCGTGCGGAGCAAACCTCGCCGGAGGGCGGGGCGCGGTGCTCATCCAGAATGCCGGGCTGCTCAACTGCGGCGGGGTCCTGGCGGGGCTGGTCGAGCTCTACCGGATCCCCTGCTTCTTCATCGTGTCCTTGCGCGGTGATCATCGTGATCCCGTCTACTACCACGCGCCCAAGGGTCGCGTGACGGAGGAGACGTTGCGGGCCTGGCGGCTGCCCCACGCGGTGGCGGACCGCCGCGGAGATCTGGCCGCGCAGGTGCGAGGCGGCGTGCAGTTCTGCGTGGAGTCGCGCGGGCCGTTCGTGTGGCTGATCAGCGGGGAGGACCTCGCATGACCGCGCGGAAGGCGTACCTCGAGGCGCTGGTGAGCCTGCTCGGCCCCGGCGACATCCTCGTGTCCGGTCTCGGCGCCAACGCCCGCTACCTGGCGCGGATGATCGTCACCGCGCCGGTCTTCGCGCTGTGCGACGCCATGGGCGCGGCGATTCCGCTCGCGCTCGGCATCGCGCTGACGCGCCCCGACCGGTACGTGATCGCGCTGGAGGGCGACGGGTCCCTGCTCATGAGCCCGAACGTGCTGGCCACCGTCGCCGCCGCCCGCCCCGCCAACCTGACCGTGCTCCTCTGGGTCAACCGCCACTACGAGTCCTCGGGCGGGCAGCCGCTGCCCGACGTCGCCGTCGACTGGGTCGGACTCGCTCGGGCGTCGGGCATCGACCACGTCTGGCGCGTCGAGGATGTCGCGGGGCTTCGCGCCGCTCACCCGCAGGCGATGGCGGCCGGCGCGCCCGCGCTCCTCGCGCTCGAGGTCGCCTTCGATCCGCGCGAGCCGATCCCGCCCTACTCGGAGCGCCCGGACGAGATCCGGGTGCGCTTCGCCGCCCGGATGGAGGGTGGGGCGCGATGACGATCTACGCCGCGCCGCGGCTCCTGCCCTGCGGTGACCGGGCCCTCTCGGTGGAACTGGGCGACGAGATCAGCCGCGAGGTCAACGCGCGCGTCCTCGCCCTCGAGTACCTGATCCGGCAGAAGGCGCTCCCCGGCGTCACCGAGACCGTGCCGAGCTTCCGCGCACTCCTCGTCTACTACGACCCCTTCGTCGTCGGCTACGAGGCGCTGGGCGCCGCCCTCCTCACGCTGGCCGCGCGGGCCCGGCCCGAGGTGCTGCCGCCCCCGCGCACGGTGGAGCTGCCGTGCTGCTACGGCGGGGAGCTGGGCTTCGACCTGGACGCGGTGGCGAGCCGGCTCGGCCTCGTCGCCGACGAGGTCGTGAGGCTTCATGCCGGCGCCGAGTACTACGTGGACTTCGTCGGCTTCACCCCGGGGCTCCCGTACATGTCGGGGATGCCCGAGCGCCTGTTCATCCCGCGGCTCGACACGCCGCGGGTCAAGACGCCGCCGGGCAGCGTCAGCATCGGCGGCATGCAGTGCTGCATCTACTCGGTGGAGAGCCCGGGCGGCTTCTGGGTGCTCGGCCGGACGCCCGTGCGGCTCTACGACCCGACGGCCCCGGACCCCATCCTCCTCCGGGCGGGGGACCACGTTCGCCTTCGCGCCATCGACCGGGCCGAGTTCGACGCCATCACCGCCGCCGTGGCCGCGGGCGCCTACCGGCCGCGCATCGGCCAGCCGCCGGACGAGGCAGAGCGAGCGCCCTGAGCTTTGCTCTTCCGCCACTCGTCCAGCTGAGGCCGCACGATCCGGTCGTCGCAGTCAGGGCAAATGCCGTGGCTGAAGGTCGTGCGGGACCGTTCGCTGATGTAGACCTCGATCTGCTCCCAGTAGCTCTGGTCGTTCCGGATCTTCTTGCAATAGGCGCAGATGGGCAGGAAACCCTCGAGCTGCTTGACCTGACCGAGCGCCTCCTCCAGCGTCCGGATCCGGTCGGCAAGGTTTCGCTGGAGCGCGATGACGCGCTCGCCGACTCGGAGGCGCGCCCGGAGCTCCTCCACGGCAAACGGCTTCGTGAGGTAATCGTCGGCGCCCGCCTCGAGCGCAGTCACGATGTCCTCCACCCGCCCCCGCGAAGTGAGGAGCATGAGGTATGTCCTCCCGATGGGCGCCGCGGCCTCGCGGACCTTGCGGCACAGGTCGACGCCGCTCAAACCAGGCATCACCCAGTCCACGATGGCAAGGACGGGTGAATCCGGGCGCTGAAGGATCTCCCAGGCCTGGGCCCCATCCGACGCCGTCACGACCTCGTACCGGTATTTCTCCAGGGTCCGCTGCAGCAGGCGCAGCGCCATCGGATCGTCGTCGGTGATCAGGACTTTCACAAGTTCCTCCCTGCCGTCGGCCGGTTCGGGCGTTGCCGCACGTGCGTCATCCGGTCACGCCTTCTCGCTGACCGCGGCCGGGCCGGCGAGCTCGGCGGCGACGAACTCGAGCAGGCGGCCCAGCTCGGGCTCGAGAGCCGCGAGCAGCTCGCCGACACCGTGGACTTGCCCGTCCCGGCCCCGGGTCTCCAGCCGGTGGGCGAGGGTCGCCGCCGCCTCGGCGCCGAGGACCTGGAGCTGGCCCTTCAGCGTGTGGGCAGCGCGGCTCAGGCGGCCGCAATCCGCCCCGGACGCGGCCTCCCTGATCTCCCGCATGTGCCGCGGGCCCTCGTCCACGAAGATCGCCAGCAGCTCGGCGAGCAAGAGCCTGTCGCCGCCGGTGTAGGTCAGGGCCGCGGCGAGGCTCATCGGCGGATCATGCCGGCGTGTGAGCGGCGTGCCCTCCGGCTCGGCGACGCCGCCACCGCTGCGCGTGTGCATGTCATGTCTCGTTGGTCTTCGCTAATTGCACGAGGAGGTGACGTGCATGGGGGGTGCCAGGGGAGAGGGATTTCGTGAGACCCGCCCGATCAACCACTTGCGCGGCCCGGGCAACGGCGGCGGCCGGAGCGTTGCCATTATCGTACGGCCGCGTGACGTTTCACGGCAGCGCCCCGTGACGCAGCCGCCACGCCGGACTTGCTCCGCCAGCTCGCGACCGTTCGCAGCCGGCATGGCGATGTCGGTCAGCAGAAGATCGATCGGCCCCGGCGTGTGATTCGACGATCGAGGACTATGGCGAAGCAAATCGGCCCGCTGCCTGCTAGAATGCCCCGGAGGCTCGGTGGAATGCCCTCACTTCCCCGGAAGTTCACCTCGGACGGTGGGGCCCCGGCCCGCCGCCGTCCGGCTCACGCGGCGACGAGTACATCCCGGCTGCTGGCGGCGCTCGAGCGGCTGTACCGCGAGGCCGACTGGGTCGCGCGGGCCGATGTCGACGCCATCCGGTATCCGCTCCGCTACCCTGACGCGGCCGACCGCGAGATCGTCGGGCTGCTCGCCGCGTGCATGGCCTACGGCCGCGTGGATCTCTTCGGTCCCTGGGTCGAGTGGGCGCTCGCGCGCATGGGCGAGTCGCCGGCCCGCTTCATGCTGGACTTCGATCTGGCCAAGCACGGGCGCATGTTCGACGGCTTCCACTACCGGTTCAACCGCGCGCGCGACGTCCTCGCCTTCTGCCTGGCGGTCCAGCGGATCCTGGTCCGCCACGGCTCGCTCCGCGCGTTCTTCGTGGCGGGCTTCTCGCCGGGGGATCGCGATGTGGGGCCGGCCCTCGAGCGCTTCGTGGACGGCTTCCGCGGGCAGGACCTGTCCGCCGTCTTCCCGCGCAACCGCCTCTCCTACGGCTACCGGCACTGGTTCCCTCGTCCCTCCACCGGCGGCGCCTGCAAGCGCCTGCACCTCTACCTGCGCTGGATGGTGAGGCGGGAGCCGCCGGACTTCGGCGCGTGGACGGAGGTCCCGCCCTCGGCGCTCCTCATGCCGGTGGACACCCACATCGAGAACATGGCCCGCTCGATCGGACTCACGCGCCGGCGGACCCGCAACCGGAAGATGGCCGAGGAGATCACCGCGCGGCTCCGGAGGCTCGACCCGCAGGATCCGGTGAAGTACGACTTCGCGCTCTGCCACAAGCGCATGTCCGGCCAGTGCCTGAACCGGCGCGACGCGCGCGTGTGCGCGCCCTGCGGGCTCCGGCCCGTCTGCCGCCACTGGAGGGGAGGACGCTGATGGAGGGCGGCCTGCCCCTGCTGATCCTGTTCGCCGCGGTGGTGGTGCTCACCGCGCTCGCGCTGTGGCGGGTCGCCGGTCGGCTCAAGGAGCTCGAGAGGGCGCGCAGCCAGCCGGATCAGGCGTTGCTGCTCCTCCAGCGCGAGATCGAGACCGCCCGCGCCGAGGCGCGCCAGGCGCAGTCGGAGACGCTCACGTCCGTGAGGCAGGAGCTCCAGCACTTCACGGCCTCCATGGCCTCCCAGATGGGGCAGGTCGGGAGCGGGGTCCAGCGCGAGCTCCAGCACGTCGGCGAGGTGATGGGCGCGGTGCAGGGGAGCCTCGGCAAGCTCGGCGAGGTCACCCAGCGCGTCTTCGACATCGGCAAGGACATCGCCGGACTGGAGCAGATCCTCCGGTCTCCCAAGGTGCGCGGCGGGCTCGGCGAGAGCTTCCTCGAGAGCCTGCTCGGCCAGATGCTGCCGCGGGAGCACTACGAGCTCCAGTACGCCTTCACCACCGGGGACCGCGTCGACGCCGTGGTCAGGATCGGGGGACGACTGGTCCCGGTGGACGCGAAGTTCCCGCTCGAGAACTTCCGGCGTCTCCTCGAGGAGACGGACGAGGACCGGCGGCGGCAGCTCCGGCGCGCTTTCGCGCGGGACGTGAAGGCGCGGGTGGACGAGATCGCCAAGCGCTACATCCTGCCCGACGAGGGCACCTTCGAGTTCGCCCTCATGTACATCCCGGCCGAGAACGTCTACTACGAGATCATCGTGAAGGACGAGGGCGTGGAGGAGGACTCGCCCGCCACCTATGCCACGGGCCGTCGTGTCATCCCCGTCTCGCCGAACACCTTCTACGCGTACCTCCAGGTGATCGTGCTCGGGCTCCGGGGCCTCCAGATCGAGCAGGACGCCCGGGAGATCCAGGGGCGTCTCGCGCGGCTGCGCGGCGACCTCGACCGGTTCCGGGAGGCCTTCGACGTCCTCGGCAAGCACCTCACCAATGCGCGGAACAAGCACGACGAGGCGGCGGCGGCCCTCGACCGGGTCGAGGCCAAGCTGGAGGGGATCGAGGGGTTGCGCGATCAGCCGGCGCTGCCCGGGCTCGAGCCGTGATCCTCACCCCGCTCGACTGGGTCACCCGAGATCGAGTGAGAGCTGTGGTAGTATGGAGCACAACTTCATGACCAGAGGATGCCATGACTGACGTCCAGTTCCAGGTGTACGGCATCAACCTGCTCGTCCGACTTCTCGCCGACGCGCCGGCGGACGTGCGCGTGCACTGCCCGAAGGGCTCGCCCATCCGCTATGGCGAGGTGGTCGGCCGCGGCGACGGTTTCGACGAGGGCGCGAACGCCTTCCGCGAGATGCCTCCGGTGCGCTCGATCGTGGCCTTCGAGGAGAATCCCGAAGAGGTGGAAGGGCACTACTTCTACATCGGCGGAGAGGAGCATCGGGTGATCCGCCTGGACGCGGTCATCCTGTCGTTCCCGCTGGAGTAAGCGTCCGCTCCCGCTGTGACCGCGCTCGCCCAAGTCCTCACGCACATCGATGCCGACGAGGTCGTGGAGCTGACGCGCGCTCTCGTCCGCATCCCGAGCGTCTACCGGCCGGGCGATCCCGAAGGCACCGAGGCCCGAGTCGCGGCCTTCATCGAGAGCTGGCTCCGTCGCGAGGGCTTCGAGGTGGAGGTGCAGGACGCCGCGCCGGGCCGGCCCAACGTGCTCGGCTGGATCGGCGAGAAGACTCCCGCGACGCGCACGCTCTTGCTGGAAGGCCATACCGACGTGGTGACCGAGGGCGATCCCGGGGACTGGTCGTGGCCACCCTTCGGCGCGGAGCTGGTCGACGGCCGCATCTACGGCCGCGGCGCCGCCGACATGAAGGGCGGGCTGGCGGCGGCCATGGCGGCGGCGGCGGCGTTCAAGCGGGCGGGCGTCACGCCGCGGGGCAAGCTCGTGGTCGGCGCGCTCGCGGACGAGGAGGACGGGATGCTCGGGGTCCGGCATCTCGTGAGCACGGCCATCGGCCACGAGCTGGACGCGGCCATCATCTGCGAGCCGGAGGACAACGAGCTGTGCCTCGAGCAGCGGGGGGTCGTCTGGGCGCGCTTCCGCGCGCGCGGCCGCATGGCCCATGGCGCCATGCCGGAGGCGGGCGTGAATCCCATCGCCTGCCTCGGCGTGATCCTGCGCGAGGCGCCAAGGCTGCAGAAGGGACTGCGCAAGCGGTGCGAGCGGAGCCGCTATCTGCGGCCTCCCACCGTGACGCCGACCATCGTGCAGGCCCCGCCCCGCGGCGTCGGCGTCCCCCAGTCCAACGTGATCCCGGCCCTGGCGGAAATGATCCTGGATATCCGGCTCACAGCCGGCATCGACGCCGACGCCATCCGCGGCGAGCTGGACCAGCTCTGCGCGAGAGCGACGCAGGCGCATCCCGGCGTCAAGCTGGAGTGGGAGCCGGTGAACCCCGTCCGGCTCGCGACGCGCGTGGACCGCGCCGAGCCGCTGGTGCAGGCCATGATCCGTGGCGTGCGCCAGGCTACCGGGCATGCGCCCAGGTTCGGGGGCGTTCCGGGCTCGACGGACGGGACCGTCCTCAGGATGGAGCTGGGCATTCCCATCGTGACGTGCGGCCCGGGCGACCGGCTGATCCCTCACCAGGTCAACGAGTATGTCGAGGTCGCCGACGTCGTCGACGCGGCGAGGATTTACGCGGCGTCAGCTCTCAACTATCTCGAAGCCTAGCAACCCTGCAGCAGAAATGGGGGCGAAACCCCCGGCCGAGTCCTCGAAGGGGCCCCTGGTGAACGACAGGCCGCGACTTCGGATGCTCGAGGCCTTCCCCGTCGAGCAGGACGGCGAGCGGCTGGTGGCGCTCCGGGATCCCGCGGGCTTCACTGATCAGATCGTCGTGTTCGCGCTTCCGTTGCTCGACCTCGTCTCGCTCTTCGACGGCGAGCACTCGGTCGCCGAGATCCAGGCCGTCCTTCAGGAGCGCTACGGCCAGGCCCCGACGACGGAGCAGATCGGCGAGCTCGTCGAACGCCTGGACGAGGCCGGGTTCCTCGACAGCCAGCGGTTCGAGGAGCGGCGCCGGGCCATCGAGGAGGCCTTCCGGGCCAGCCCTGTGAGACCCGCCGCGCACGCCGGCGGCGCGTACGCAGGGGAGGCTCCCGCGCTGGCCGCGCAGATCGAGGCGTTCTTCACGCATCCGGAGGGCCCGGGGGCGCCGGGCGCTCTCGCGGCGGGAGTCGGTTCGCCGCCGCTGAGGGGGCTCATCGCGCCGCACATCGACTTCCACCGGGGCGGGTCCGTCTACGGATGGGCGTATCGCGCGCTGCTCGAGCGCTCGGACGCGGACCTCTTCGTCATCCTCGGCACCTGCCATGCCGGCATGGGGGATCCCTTCGCCGTCACGCTCAAGCCCTACGACACGCCCCTCGGCGCCGTCCCCGTGGACCGCGACTTCTACGAGGCGCTGAGCCGGCGCTACGGCGCGGATCTGCTGAGCTCCGAGGCGGCCCATCGGAGCGAGCACTCCATCGAGTTCCAGGCCGTCATGCTCCGCCACGTTCTGGGAGCGCGGCGGCCGTTCACCATCCTGCCCGTGCTGGCCTCCTACCTCCACGAGGCCGTCTGGACCCGCGGCGACCCCGAGCGGGACCCGCGGGTGCCGCGCTTCATCGAGGCCCTGCTCGAGACCATGGCCGCGTCCTCGCGCAAGGTGTGCCTGATCGCCGGGGTGGACCTCGCTCACGTCGGCCCGCGCTTCGGTGACCCGGAGCCGAATACGCCCGAGTCGCTGGAAGTCGTCGCGGCCGCCGACCTGAGCATGCTCGACGCCGTCACGGCGGGCGACCCCACCGCGTTCTTCGCCTCGGTCGCCCACGACGGCGACGGGCGGCGGATCTGCGGCCTCTCGCCGATCTACACCTTCCTGCGGGCGCTGCCGGGGGCGGGTGGGCGCCTGCTCCGTTACCGCCAGTGGCCGGACCCGCAAGGCGCGGTGAGCTTCTGCGCCGCGACCTTCCCGTGATGGCGACGCCGGAGCCGTCCACCTGGAAGCTGCCGCGCCTCAAGATCGACCGCGACGGCGCGTGGTTCCACGAGGACGAGGAGGTGACCCACGAGGGCATCCTGGCCAACCTCCGGAGCAACCTGCTCGCCGATGCCCAGGGTCACTACCTCCAGGTCGGACCGGTGCGGGTGCCGGTGGAGGTGGAAGACGCGCCCTTCGTCATCCTGCGTGTCGAGCGCGACGGCGATCGGTTGCTGCTGACCCTCAACGACCTGAGCCGAGAGGCGCTCGCGCCTGACACGCTCCGGTTCGGCGCGGACGGCGCGCCCTACTGCCGGGTCAAGGGCGCGCGCTTCGAGGCGCGGCTGAGCCGCGCCGCGGCCTACCAGCTCCTCCAGCACGTGGAGTCGGACGAGGCGGGCCAGGCGGCGCGCCTCCTGCTCGGCGACCGATGCTACCCGCTGCCGGGCGAAGGCCGGGACCGAGGGAGCGGCACGGAGGCACCGTAGAGCGCGGAACAGATCGAAAACATAACTCACGCTAGGACCCGCACAATCTCGGCATGAGTGAACCCATTCTCGTCGGTCTGGGATTTCTTGACAACCCTCCGGAGGTCTCGCACAGTGGCCATCGGGTTACCGGTATGCCGAGTCAGTGGAAGCGACAGCAAGTGGTGATCAGGCGCTTGCTCGGCCGGCGCCGGCCCCGGCGCATGGCCCGCGTGCGACCGGGCACGACGCCCGGCACGCTCCTGCCTCCCGATTCCGCGCCGCGCGCTCCCGTGCGGATCACGGTCATGCACTACACCCCGGAGGGCTTGTCCGAGAACGAGGCGAAGACGGCGGAGGAGTGCCTGGAGTGGCTCGGGCGGCCGGGCGTGACGTGGATCAACGTGGACGGCCTCGGGCAGCCGGAGGTGCTGGCGCGGCTCGGCGAGCAGCTTCATTTCCATCCGCTGGCCCTGGAGGACGTGTTCAACGTGCCGCAGCGCCCGAAGGTCGAGGCGTACGGGGAGCACTACCTGCTCATCCTCCGCATGCTCCGGCTGGCGCCGGAGATCGAGGAGGAGCAGGTGAGCCTCTTCTTCGGCGCCTCGTACGTGATCACCGTGCAGGAGCGGGCGGACGGGGACGTCTTCGAGGGGGTTCGCGAGCGCATCCGCAAGTCCCGCGGCCGGCTTCGCGTGGCCGGCGCCGACCATCTGACCTACGCGCTCCTCGACGCCGTGGTGGATGGGTACTTCCCCGTGCTGGAGAGTCTGGGCGAGCGCCTGGAACAGCTGGAGGACGAGTGCGTCCTCGAGCGAGGCGCTCTGGTCCTGCCCAAGATCCAGGTGCTGCGCCGAGACCTCCTCACGGTCCGGCGGGCCATCTGGCCCACGCGCGAGGCCGTGGTCGCGCTCGGGCGCGAGGAGTCCGCGCTGATCACGCCCGAGACGCGGCTCTTCCTCCGGGACTGCTACGACCATGCCCTCGAGGCGCTCGAGATCGTCGAGACGGATCGGGAGACGGCGTCGTCGGTGATGGAGATCCACCTCGCGACGCAGAACCAGCGGCTCAACGAGGTGATGAAGGTGCTCACCGTGATCGCCACCATCTTCATCCCGTTGACCTTCATCGCCAGCATCTACGGCATGAACTTCGAGCACATGCCGGAGCTCAGGTGGAGGCACGGCTACGCGGCTACACTCGGGCTCATGGGCGCCGTCGCCGCCGGCCTCATCTATTACTTCAAGCGCCGCGGCTGGTGGTAAGCGAGCCGACGAGGCCGGGCCAGGAGTCTGTGAGAGCGGGAGCCGTGTCGATACCCTCGCCACCGGAGAAAGAGCGGGGCAGGGTGCGGGGAGCGCAGGACGCGGAACACGCTGTTCGTGAGTAGAGCGGGCTCGGATGCGCATCGTCGTGATGGGCGCGGGAGGGACCGGCGGGTACTTCGGCGCGAAGCTCGCCCGCGCCGGGGAGGACGTCACCTTCGTGGCGCGCGGGGCTCATCTGGCCGCCATCCGCGAGCACGGGCTCCGCGTCCGGTCCACGGTCGAGGGTGAATGGGTGGTGCGCTCGGCCGCGGTCGAGCGAGTGGACGGCCTGCCGGCCGCCGATCTGGTCCTCTTCTGCGTCAAGTCCTTCGATACCGAGAGCGCCGCCGAGGCCGTCCGGTCCGTGGTCGGGCCCCACACCGGCGTGCTCTCCATCCAGAACGGCGTGGACAACGAGGACAAGCTGGCGCGAATCCTGGGACCGGGCCATGTCATGGGCGGGGTCGCCCAGGTCTTCGCGACCATCGAGGCGCCGGGCGTGATCCGCCACGCGCTGCTCGGCCGGGTCATCTTCGGCGAGATGGACGGGGAGGAGACCGGTCGCGCGCGCGCCTTTCTCGCCGCCTGCGCCCGCGCCGCGATCCCGGCCGAGATCTCGCCCCGCATCCTGCGCGCGCTCTGGGAGAAGTACGTCTTCCTGGCGGCCCATGCCGGCATGACCGCGCTCACACGCTCTCCCGCCGGCGTCATCCGGCAGTTCCCGACAACGCGACGGATGTACCGGCTCCTGCTCGAGGAGATGGCCGCGCTCGGCCGCGCGGCGGGGGCGGGGCTCGACGAGGGCATCGTGGACGTCTGCATGCAGACCCTGGACGCGCTGGGGCCCAATGCGTACACGTCGCTGTATCACGACCTCGCGCAGGGCAAGCGACTAGAGCTGGAAGCGATCCACGGCCACGCGGTCGGGCTTGGCGAGCGATACGCCATCCCGACTCCCATGCTGTTCGCGGTCTACGCGGCCCTGCGGCCGCACCTCGACGGGGCGCCGTCCCCGGCCGGCTGAGTCGTGGGTCGTCCTGATCTATACTGAGCTGGTGTCACCGTCTCGCCGGCTCCTGGGCTATCTGCACCGCTACCGGCTCCGCTACGCGGCGGGGATCGTCTGCCTCGTGCTCGCGGCCGCCTTCTCCCTGAGCATCCCGTGGACGGTCAAGAGCGCGGTGGACGCCCTCGAGCGTCACGGCCGCGACGCCGCGCTCGGGCCTTACGTCGTCATCATCCTGCTGCTGGCGGCGGGCCACGGAGTCGCCCGGCTGGGCTCGCGCTTCACCGTGCTCGGCGCCGGGCAGTGGGTGGAGCACGACATCCGGGCCGATCTCTACGCGCACCTGCAGACGCTCCCGCCGGCCTTCTACCACCGCCATCGCACCGGCGATCTGATGTCCCGCGCCTCCAACGACATCGGTGCGCTCCGGGCCCTCGCGGGCTTCGGGAGCGTGATGCTGGTGGGGACGTCGCTCACCTTCCTCGGCACGATCGGCGCCATGCTGCTCATCGATCCCTGGCTCACGCTCTACGCCATGGCGCCGTTCCCGATCCTGATCATCATCGCCAAGCGCTTCAACCAGGACGTCGACGCGCGCTCGACGGCGGTGCAGGAGCAGCTGGGCGTCCTCTCCGCCAAGGTGCAGGAGAACCTGACGGGCATGCCCGTGGTGCGCGCCTATACCATGGAGGAGCGGGAGACCGGCGAGTTCGAGCGGCTGAACCGCGAATACCTTTCGCGCAGCGTCGGGCTGGCGCGGACCCAGGCCGTCGCGTGGCCGCTCATGGGGCTCATCTCGGGGCTCGGCGTGCTGATCGTCCTCTGGCTTGGCGGCAAGGGCGTCGTCGACGGGCGCATCAGCCTCGGCGCCTTCGTGGCCTTCAACGGCTATCTCGCCCAGCTCGCGTGGCCGACGATCGCCCTGGGCTGGACCCTGGCCAATGTCCGGCGCGGCCTCGCCTCCATGCAGCGGGTCGTCGAGATCCTCGACACGCGACCCACCGCCGAGAGCCGCGGCGCGACCTCGGTGTCCGACCGGATGGAGGCCGCGTCCTCCCGTCCGGAGCCGCGCGTGCTCCCCACCGGCGGCATGGAGTTCAGCGGGCTGACCTTCGCCTACGAGGGGCGGAGCGCGGCGCTCTCCGGCGTGAGCTTCCGGGTGCCGGAGGGCGGCATGGTCGCCGTGGTCGGGCCGACGGGGAGCGGGAAATCGACGCTGGGCGTCCTCCTGTGCCGCCTCTTCGAGCCGCCGCGCGGCGCCGTGTTCCTCGGCGGGGCCGACGTCCGCGACCTGCCCCTCGCGGTGCTGCGGCGCTCGGTGGGGTACGTGCCCCAGGAGGCGTTCCTCTTCTCCCGCTCGCTGCGCGACAACCTGCGGCTGGCCGACGACGGGGCCGATGACGAGCGGCTCCGCTCCGCCGCCGAGACCGCCGGGCTCGCCGAGGACGTCGGGGGCTTCCCGCGGGGCTGGGACACGGTGGTGGGAGAGCGGGGACTGACGCTCTCGGGAGGGCAGCGCCAGCGGGCGGCGCTCGCCCGGGCCCTGGTGGGGAATCCCCCGTATCTCGTGCTCGACGATGTGCTGGCCTCCGTCGACGCCGGGAAGGAGTGGGAGATCCTGCGCGCATTGCGGGGCGCGGTGAACGGCCGCACGACGCTCATGATGACTCACCGGCTGCGGGCGGCCCAGGAGGCGGACTGCGTGGTGGTGCTGGACGAGGGACGGGTGGTGGAGGCGGGACGACATCCCGAGCTGCTGGCGTCGGGAGGGCTGTACGCCCGACTCTGGCGGGTGCAGCAGCTGGAAGAAGAGCTGGCGCAGGCATGAGGGCGCACGAGCACGACGACGAGATCCTGGGCAAGGCGTACGACGCCCGGCTGATGGCGCGGGTGTGGCGCTTCACGCGACCGCATGGCCGGCTCGTCCTCCTGTCGCTGGTCGTCTTCCCGCCGGTGGCGCTCCTGGAGCTGCTGCAGCCGTACCTGGTCAAGATGGCCATCGATGACCACATCCTCCGCCGCGACTGGGCCGGGCTCGGCCGGATCGCCGCGATCTTCCTGGTCGTGCTGGTGGCCCTCTACGCGCTCCGCGTGGCCCAGGCGTACCTGACGCAGCTCACCGGCCAGCGCGTCATGTACGATCTGCGCCACGCGCTCTTCGCGCATCTGCAGCGGCTGGACGCGTCCTTCTTCGACCGGAACCCGGTCGGTCGACTCATGACGCGCGTCCTCAACGACGTGGAGGCCATCAACGAGCTGTTCACGAGCGGCGTGGTGTCGATCCTCGGCGACGTGCTGACGCTCACGGGGGTGGTCGTCATCATGCTCGGGATGAACTGGAAGCTCGCCCTCGTGACCTTCGCCCTGGTGCCGCTCCTGGCGCTGGCGGCCGGCTACTTCCGGCTCCGCGCCCGCGACAGCTACCGGACGGTCCGGACGCGGCTGGCGCGGCTGAACGCATTCCTGCAGGAGTCCTTCCAGGGCATGAGCGTCATCCAGCTCTTCGCTCGCGAGGCCAGGGAGCGGGCGCTCTTCGCGGGGCTCAACGCCGACCTCCGCCGTGGTCAGTTCCGCTCGACCTTCTACGACGCCTCGCTCTACGCGACGGTGGAGGCGATCGGCTCGGCGGCGGTCGCGCTCCTGCTCTGGTACGGGGGCGGTGAGGTGGCGCGGGGCGCGCTCACCTTCGGTGGCCTCGTCGCCTTCCTCGAGTACACGAATCGATTCTTCCTCCCCGTCCGCGATCTCGGCGCCAAGTACGCGGTGATGCAGGCGGCCATGGTGTCCGCCGAGCGCATCTTCGGCCTGCTCGACACCGAGCCCGTCATCCGCGCCGCCGGCGCGGCCGCGCGCGCGCGCTCGGCGGCGGCGCCGGCCGCGGATACGCCGGGCGGGGCGGTGGAGTTCCGGCATGTGTGGTTCGCGTACGAGGGCGAGGACTGGGTCCTCCGCGACTGCTCCTTCAGCGTGGGGCGCGGCGAGCACGTCGCGCTCGTCGGCCCGACCGGAGAGGGCAAGACCACCATCGCCCGCTTGATGATCCGCGCCTACGAAGTCGGGCGGGGGCAGGTGCTCGTCGACGGCCGCGACGTGAGGGACTGGGACGTGCGGGAGCTTCGTCGTCACGTGGGGCTCATCCCGCAGGAGGTGTTCCTGTTCAGTGGAACCGTGGAGGCGAACCTGAGGCTGGGCAACGATGGCGCGGTCACGGCGGCGCAGGTGCAGAGCGCGGTGGCCGCCGCCGACGCGGGACGGTTCATCGAGGCGCTACCGGGCGGCCTCGCCGAGGAGATCCGCGAGCGCGGCGCGAACCTCTCGCAGGGCCAGCGGCAGCTCCTGGCTATCGCCCGCGCGCTCATCTATAATCCTCGCGTCCTCGCGCTCGACGAGGCGACCTCGAGCGTCGACCCGGAGTCCGAGGCATTGATCCGCGAGGGGCTGGCGCGGCTCCTCGAGGGGAGGACGAGTGTCATCATCGCCCACCGGCTGTCGACCATCCAGCGGGCGGACCGGATCCTGGTGTTGCACAAGGGTCAGGTGCGCGAGGCGGGACGACACGCCGAGCTGCTGGCCCGGGGCGGGCTCTACTCCCGGCTGTACGAGCTCCAGTTCGGTCTCGTCCGGTCGTGAGCCGGTTCCACCACGCCGTCTACCGGGTCGTGAGGCGGATTCCACGAGGCCGGGTGGCGACGTACGGCCAGATCGCGGCGATGCTCGGCTGGCCGAGAGCGGCGCGCGCGGTGGGCTACGCGATGCGACACTGCCCACCGGGAGTGCCGTGGCATCGGGTGGTGAATGCGAGCGGCGGGATCAGCCTCCGCGCCAACGTGGGGAACATGCTGACCCAGCGACTCCTCCTGGAGCAGGAGGGGGTGCCGGTCCGGAGAGGGCGGATCCGCCTGGACCGGTACCGGTGGCGGGGCCCGCGGCGCGTCCGCCGGCTCGATCTGGCGGCCTTGGCTCGACTCTGAGAGAGAGATGGGGGTACCCATGCGGCTCGGCGTGAACATCGGTTACTCGGGTTCGGCCCTCGGCATCGACCTCGCGCTCATCCAGGAGGCGGACCGCCTCGGCTTTCACTCGGTCTGGTCCGCCGAGGCGTACGGATCGGATGCGGTGTCGACCATCGCCTGGGTGGCGGCTCGGACCACGCGCATCGGGGTCGGGACCGCCATCATGCAGATTCCGGCCCGTACGCCCACGCTGGCGGCGACCACGGCCCTCACGCTCGATCAGCTCTCGGGCGGCCGCTTCCTCCTCGGGCTGGGCGTCTCGGGACCGCAGGTGGTCGAGGGTTGGCATGGTGTGGCCTTCGGGAAACCGCTGGTCAGGACGCGGGAATACGTGGAGATCGTGCGCGCGGTGTGGCGGCGGGAGAAGCCGCTGGAGTTCACGGGGGCCTATTATCAGATCCCGTACGTCGGGCCCGACGCCACCGGGCTGGGCAAGCCGCTCAAGTCGATTCTCCACGCGGCCCGCGAGATCCCGATCTACCTGGCCGCCATCGGCCCCCGGAACGTGACGCTCGCCGCGGAGATCGCCGACGGCTGGCTCCCCATCTTCTTCTCGCCCGACCGGATGTCCCTCTTCGCGGCGTCGCTGGACGCGGGCTTCCGCGCCGCGGGAGGCGGGAAGTCGCACGCCCGCTTCGACATCGCCCCCACCGTGCCCGTGGTGCTGGGTCCCGATACCGACCGCTGCCGCGCCGCGGTGAAGCCGCGGCTGGCGCTCTACGTGGGCGGCATGGGGGCGCGGGGCAAGAACTTCTACAACGAGCTGGTGCGCCGCTACGGCTACGAGGACGCCGCCGAGCGCATCCAGAACCTCTACCTCTCCGGGAAGAAGGAGGAGGCCGCGGCGGCGGTTCCCGACGCGCTGGTCGACGAGGTGGCCTTGTGCGGACCGCGGGAGCGCATCCAGGAGCGGCTGTCGCGGTGGACGGCGTCCGGCGTGACGACCATGATCTGCGGCGTGGGCCAGCCGGAGGCGCTGCGGACCATGGCGGAGCTGGTCCTCTGAAAGGAGATTGACATGAAACTCAAGGACAAGGTCGCGCTGGTGACGGGGGCAGGATCGGGCATCGGGCAGGCCACCGCCGTGCTGTTCGCTCAGGAAGGCGCGAAGGTCGCGGTGGTGGACGTCCGCGAAGACGCGGCGAAGGGCACGACCGAGCAGATCGAGCGGGCGGGTGGCCACGCCCTCGCCATCCGGGCCGACGTCGCGAAGGCCGCCGACATCCAGGCGGCGGTGAACCAGACGCTGGCGCGCTGGGGGCGGCTCGACGTCTTCTACGCGAACGCGGGCGTCCCGCAGCGGCCCACCAGCGTGGAGGAGGTCGACGAGGCCACGTTCGACCAGATCATGGCCGTGAACGTGAAGGGCGTCTTCCTCGGCGCCAAGTACGCGGCGCCGGTGTTCAAGCGGCAGCGGAGCGGCGTGCTCCTCATCACGGGGTCGACATCGGCGATCAGACCGCGCCCGGGCGTGCAGTGCTACTCGGCATCCAAGGGGGCCGTACACACGCTCGCCAAGAGCCTGGCCCTGGAGCTGGCGCCCTTCGGCGCGCGCGTGGTGGCGATCGCGCCCGTGGCCACCGAGACGCCCATGCTCGCGACCTTCATGGGCAAGCAGGAGGTGGACGAGGAGGGCATGACGCGCTATCGCTCCACCGTCCCCCTCGGGCGGCTCAACCGGCCGGAGGACCTCGCCCGGGCGGCGCTCTTCCTCGCGTCCGACGACGCGGCCATGATCACCGGGAGCACGGTCGAGGTGGACGGCGGCCGGTGCATCTAGAGGGGGTATGAAGGTCATCCCGCTCGCGGCCGACTCGCTCGGCGTGCGCTCCATGGCGACCTACGTCGAGTGCGGCGAGACGCGGATCCTCATCGATCCCGGCGCCTCGCTCGGGGCGAGCCGCTTCAACCTGCCTCCGTCGGACGAGGAGTGGGACGCCCTCAAGCGCGCGAATGATCGGATCAGCGCCTACGCGACACGGGCCACCGTGGTCTTCGTCAGCCATTACCACGAGGATCACTTCCGCTACGACCCGGCGATCTACCAGGACAAGAACGTCTGGGCCAAGGATCCCAAGCGTATGGTCGCCCCGCGGCAAGCCGGCCGCGCGGCTCTGCTGTGGAAGGCCATCCAGGGGCGCTGCCGGCTCGACGCGGCCGAGGGACGGCGGCTGGAGACGCCCGACGCCGTCCTCACCGCATCGCCCCCCCTGAGCCACGGGGTCGATGGCACGGAGCTGGGCCATGTGGTCGCGCTGACCGTCACCGACCGGCGGGAGGGCACCCGCTTCGTCCACGCGTCGGATGTGCAGGGACCGCTGTCACCGGTGGCCGCCGCGTACCTCATCCGGGAGCGACCCAACCTCCTCTACCTCTCCGGGCCGCCCGCATACCTGGAATCGCAGATCGGCTCGGCGCTGATCGAGCGGGGTATCGCGAGCCTGCTGCGCATCATGGAGGCGACGGGCTGCCGCGCAATCCTGGATCACCACGCGCTGCGCGCCGCGGACTACCGGGACCGCCTCCGCCGCGTGTGGGAGACGGGGCGAGTGCAGACGGCGGCGGGATTCCTGGGACTGGCCGACGCCTCGCTCGAGGCCCACCGGCGCGACTTGTGGGCCGCGCGACGCAAGGCCCCGGCGCCAATGCCGATGCGGGGGCGCCGATTGAACGCGAAGCGCCCGTCGGCTATGATGAACGCGCGCAGTGCACCCAATCACGCGAAGGAAGGGACAACGGAATGAGCGATGCCAAGACGTTGAACGTCGGCGAGCCCGCCCCGGACTTCACGCTGAAGACCATCGGTCTCAAGGAAATCAGCCTGAAGGACTACCGGGGCAAGAACGTCGTGCTGCTGTTCTACCCGCTCGACTGGACCCCCGGCTGATCCACCTGCATGCCCGCCTTCGATAAGCGCGTGAGGGACTTCGAGGCGGTCAATACCCAGGTGCTGGGTATCAGCACGGATAGCCCTTTCAGCCACGAGAACTGGGCCAAGTCGGTGGGCATCTCGCACTACCCGCTCCTCTCGGATGTCCAGCGGGCCGTGGCCAAGGATTACGGCGTCTACTGGCCCGATTGGAACGCCAACGTGCGCGCCACCTTCCTCATCGACAAGCAAGGCAAGGTGCGCTTCCTCGAGCGCTACGGCAAGGGCGAGTTGCCGGACCCGGACAAGATCCTCGCCGAGGTGAAGAAGCTGTAGGAGGCCGCTGAGCAGGGCCCATCGGCGGCGGTACGGCGCGCTCGGCCGCACGCTCGACGCACGGAGAGTACGCCTCGCGTGCGGCGGTCGGGCGCCGCCTCGCACCTGGGTCTCTGGAAGCGCGACGTCACCCGGCCACTCGACTGACGACCTCGGCCAGTCTCTCTCCGATTCGCTCGATCGAATACTGTTCCAGGCACCGGGCGCGCGCCCGTTCTCCGAGGGTACGGGCTGCCTCGGGGTTGGCGAGAAGCTCGGCGATGCCCGCTGCCAGCGTGTCCACGTCGCCGGGCGGCGTGATCCGTCCACATCCTTCCAGGACCAACGGGAGGTCAGAAACGGCGCTGGCGACTATCGGTTTCCCCATCGCCATGGCGTCGAAGACCTTCATCGGCATCTGATAGCGGCCGGCCTCGCTATCCGACTGCGGGACGGCAACGACGTCGGCCGCCGCGAGCAGTCTCGGCAGAGAGGGATACGGCACCAGGGGAATTCTGTCCAGGGGGAAGGGCTCCCACTCTCGCCCGGCGAGGTCCTTCGGCCGGCACAGGACGGCGAGACGCGCTCCCGGCACCTTTCTCATGGCTCGCCCCAGCGGTTCTAGGCCCTTGTGAGACCGAGGCAGCCCCGGGAACAACACGGTAGGGCCTCCGAATCCGAACGCGCGACGAGCGCTCTCTCGGTCTACCCGGGCGGGATCGAACAAGTTCGGATCAGAGCCGTGCGGGACCAACGTGCCGCCAAACCGGCGCTGGAGCGCGGTGGAAGCCACGGTGATCGCCGCGGCCGCCCCCACCGCCTTCGTGAGCAGCGAGACATACACCGCCGATCCGGCTCGCGAGAGGTCGCTCATCGCCGGGTTGGCGGCCCATTCCGTCCGAGGAGCAAGGGCGATATCCAGATCGTCCAGGTCTAGGATGATGGGAACGTGCCGGCGCTCCGCCGCGAGCAGGGCGGCTCCAAACGACGCCAAGTGAGGCTTGACCGCGATCAGCACGTCTCCATGCGCGACGTCCACGAGCTCCATGAAGGATGCGAAGAACTCGGGGAAACGCCTCTTCCTGACTGCCCGGATCCATGTCTCCTGGGGCAGGGCCGCCCAGGCCCCCTTCCGTCCGGCGGGACCGATCAGTTCCACCTCGGAGAACGTCATCGCCGCCTTCGCAAGCCGGTGGGCCCGCATGACCGCATTTGAGGAAAGATCGTGGCTGAGAACAGTGACCCTCATCGAAGGTGTCCCCGCAGGTGGCGCAGCGCTTCGGCGGCCAGCTCAGGGACCAGATGCCGATCCTCGGGCCGCAGCATGACGAGATCATGAGCGATGCGCATGAGGCCGGCGGCCACGTGGACGCCCACCCGGGCTCTGACCGATGCCTGGGCACGCAAGGAGTCATAGGCTCCGACTACCAGCTCCAGCATGGACCAATCCGCTGGTCTGCCTTGGCGTAGCAGCCAAACCCATCCCCATGCGCCCATGTACGCGATGTCTCGGGCGGGATCGGCCAGTTGGAAGCGGTCCCAATCAATGAGGGTCACTCGATCGGCGGCGACCAGAACGTTCTGGGGCGAGAAGTCTCCGTGGCAGGGAGCGAGTTCCTGATCCTCGGGCCGGGTCGAGCCCAAGGCCTCCGTCACTTCCCGGAACACGCCCGCGAACTGAGGCACGATGCCCGCGACCCGGTCAGCCTTGCGGGCGACGGATCGAACGATGCGTGTCCAGTCGCGTCGCGTGCGCGGCCGCGCGTCGCATCGGTGGAGAGAAGCCACGAGTCGCGTGGCGCCCTCGACGAGAGCCCTGTTCGAGAGGTCGAGTCCTGCAAGCGGACGACCTTCCACGCGCTCCATTACCAGCACGCCGATGTCGGGCAGATAGTCTATCGGCCGAGGCAGCCCGGGTGGCCGGCACCGCTCTCCGAATGAGGAACGCCACAACTCTTGCATATTGACGTAGGCGGCCTCGCCCTCGCCCGAGGGGTAGAGCTTCGCCACGACGGGCGCGCCGGTCCGCGTCGCCAGCGACAAGCTCACCCTGTCTCCGTGGCTGTCGAGAAGCGTCCATCCATCCGTCACATAGTCAGTGCGCCCAAGGACTCGCAGAACCCTTTCAACATGCCCGATCGGAGCGACCCCTTCGCGACGGGGATCGCCCGATGAGCCAGGTCCATCGCTCACCGTCAAGCCGCCTCACCTCGACCGCAGGCTCTTGTTGGCCGCGACGAGCGCGCGCGGACGGCGACAGGCGTCGGGTGGGCCACGACGTCAGCGCTCCATGACGCGAGGAAGGAGATCGAGGAGCGCCAAGTCATCGGGTGCGGCCGGCCACTGTTTCTCGACGAGATCGGGATCAAAGACATCCGTCCAGAACCCACCTCGAGCGAGCGCGTCGTCGATCAATGGCCGCCCCACCGTTGTCCAGTACAGAGAGGAGTTGTAGTTCCGGTTCCCCTCGGGCTGTCTCCACGTAACACGGCCAGGCGCCCCTGGCTCCACGGCCCTGCTCGGATCGGCCCACTGGCCGGGACACTCCTTCCCTTTGAGGTCCTCAGCAAAGGGCACGTGGAGCCAGTCCGGTGAGTGAACGGCGATGATATGCCGGTGGAACGGGTTGGCCTCCTCGCCGCCGCCTGAATACGCGAATGTGGCGCGGATGTAGTCAGGATTGAGGAAGGGGGCGACCACCACGCCCGGTTGCGCACTGAGTGAGCCCGACGCCCACCGTCTCGTCCGCTCGTACAGATAGAAGAAATCCAAGCGCGCCAAACCGACCAGATCATATCGATCCGCCTGCCGATACGCTGTTCGGATGGTCTCCCGAATCAGATCCTGGAGATCCTGCCGCGTGAAGGGCGGCATTCCTCCCATCAGGTGGCTGATGAGGCGGCTCTCGTAGTGCGGCTCGCTCGACTCGGCGGCGCGGATTCGTTTCGCATAGTAGCCGCGACCGATTTCCCCATGTTGCCCCATGATGTTCACGATCCCGGGTTCGAGGTAGGGCTTGTTGGAGAGAAACGTCTTGTGCTTGTGCGAAGGCATGTACCCCGCCTGCCAGAGCAAGGCGAGGGAGATGCAGCGCGCGCACGCGCCGGCATCGGGTGGGGGCAACCCCGAAGAGCTATGAACGCTCAAGTCGAGGCCAGCGATCCTCGCCAGTTCGGAGGCGACGAGCACGTCGGGGCGGCCGGGAAGCCCTCTCACTCGAGCGGAGAAGGCGAACCCCAGGGCGCGGAGCGTCGAGACCACGGCCCGGGTGTCCCAGCCGCCCGAGAGTCCAACGGAGGGGCGCTCGGAGAGCGGCATCACCGCCTTGATCTGGTTGATCAGCGAGCAGCGTGCCAGTTCGAGGCAATCGTCTTGTGATAGCCCGGCCGGGCGCACCCACTCCGACAAGACCTCGTGCGTCGTCCTGGTGAGGCCATGGGAGTCCAAGCGCAGTTGAGTGGCGGGAGCCAAGAATCTGAGTCGCTTGTAGCCGGTCATGTCCAACGGGAACCAGCCGAGCGTCGAGCGAACGGCCCAGTGGTCGCGCTCCAATTCGAGCGATATTCCCAGGGCCTTGAGGGCGACGATCTTATTGGTCAGGGCCCAGAGCCGGTCGTTCTGAAACTCGACCAACTGGGTTTGCCCGAGCCCGTCGTTCTGCACGAAGGTCTCGCCGGTGTCCTGTGAAGACCAGACCAGGCAGAAGGGGGGAACGATCGTGCGCAGGAGGCTCCGCGGCCCCGCCTCGAGTTGCCGACAGAGGGCCGGAAGGACGGCGTCGGTGCCGACAGGCGTACCCTGGTCCGCCAGCGCGGCTTGCGCGTTGAGGGGATAGTCAACCGCCAGTACCCATGCACGCTCGCTCATGAACCGGCCGGCGAGAGTCCGTGCGGACGGACGCCGGGATGGCGGCGGCGGGCGCGCTCGTCACTCATACCGCAGGGCTTCGATCGGATCGAGACGCGAGGCTTTTCGGGCGGGATAGAAGCCGAAGAAGATTCCTACGGCGCCTGCGAAGCCGAAGGCGAGAAGAACCGCGTCCGGGCGGATCAAGGTGCGCCA
>WNGB01008287.1_pt1 | contig 24044 bp, 15 predicted proteins | sample 5400681 | NCBI WGS metagenome assembly WNGB01 (sample SAMN13153367, study PRJNA577476) | soil metagenome | isolation source: 115 cm soil or saprolite under grassland replicate 2 | place: USA:California | collected 2016-06-15
GGGGAGGTAGATCTGATCAGCGCGGTTGCGATCGAAGCACACCTGCAAACGTGCGCGCGCTGTGCGCAGGCGTATACCAACCAGCAGGCGGTGCAGGCGGCGATCCGTGGCAGCGGGTTCTATGTGCCAGCACCGGTGGCCCTGCAAAAGCGCATCCAGACGGCGGTGCGGCAGGCCGATCGCGCGGCCCGCGCGCCGTGGGTGGTACGCGGGCCCTGGTTCGGCGTCGCGGCGGCGCTGGCCTGCGTCGCCATCCTGGCGTGGGGCCTCGGCCGGGCCTGGCTCGCGCCGGTGGCCGACGATCGTCTGGCCACGGAGGTGCTGGCCGGCCACGTGCGCTCCCTGATGACCGACCATCTTGCCGACGTCGCCTCTTCCGACCGACATACCGTCAAGCCATGGTTTGATGGGAAGCTGGATTTCTCGCCTCCAGTGGAAGATCTGGCGAGCCAGGGATTCCCGTTGACCGGCGGGCGCCTGGATTATCTCGACAACCGACCGGTAGCGGCGTTAGTGTACCGGCACCAGCTCCACGTCATCAATCTGTTCATCTGGCCGGCAGCACGCAACGCCGACGAGTCGCCGACAGCCATGACGCACCAGGGCTACAATCTGGTGCATTGGACGAAAGATGGGATGACGTATTGGGCCGTATCCGACCTGAATGCCGGCGAGCTGCAGCAATTTGTCCAGCTGCTCCGGAGTCAAGCCGCCTCAGCGCCTGGCCCCGGCTGACGTCCGGCGCAATTCCCTCCGACAAAACGCAGGGCTGGCAGGTGGTTGCACCTGCCAGCCCTGCGTGCCGATGATGCCGCCGGGCCTACCTCAGGATCAGCGGCAGGAAGAGCTGGCGCTTCCCGACCGTGAGGACGCGTTCTCGGCGTTGGGCCGCCCGCCGGCCAGGTCGGCTGGGCAGCCGCTGATCGTGATGCTGTGCTGCAGCACCGCGCGGCTTGCCGCGCCGTCGGCGATCCGCGCGGCGACGGCGATCGCGCTGCCCTCCTGGAATGTCACAAACGGGATCGTGTCTTTTCACACAATGTTGACAACTTTCCCTCGCATCCCCTAGAATAGCGCAATCCCCGATAGAAGTGTAGGCTTTTTCCTACGCCGCTGCGATAATCCGACCTGGCGGGTCAGGCAGTTCCTCCTGGGGCGATGGGATGCTCTGGCAACCCCTATCGTACCAGAAGGTTGACCCGCCAGAAAAACCCTTTACACCGATACCCTACCGACCTAAAAAGTCTATACTTGAGCGCCCGCCGGCCCCCTCCCCGCGTGGCGGGGAGGGGGAACGATCCGTTGCTGGTGCGGTGCGCTACTTCGCAGCGCACCGCACCAGCAACCTGAATCCCCCCGCTCCCCGGCGGGGAACGGGGGGAGAGGGGTGCGGGGGCATCACCGCATAAGTCCTGTCTAATAAGGATGTGGGGGCGGCAGTAGTACGAGAAGTTGGTGATCGGACGAATGCAGAATCACAACTTCTGGGCCTACCGTGGCCGTGTCTTTGCGCTCACCGTGTTCGAGTATGCCGAGAAATAACTGAGACCGGATTCAAGTGAGTTGTGATAGGCGCGTACACGATAGCGATACGTAGTCTTGGCGATCAGGCCAGTATCCTGGTAGCTCTTAACGTTTGCACCCACGCTTACGACCTCCACAAAATTTGTGCAGCCTGAGCCAGCGCATCGCTCGATCTTGAACCCGGTCTCGTTGTTCGCGTTGTCGCTCCAGGTAAGATTGATCTGCAGGCCGGCTACTGGCGTTGCGCTGAGATTGCTGGGGGCGGCCGGGATGGTGTCAATATAGTTCGCAGTGTATGTGGCTGCCGCACCGATCGTATGCGTCGCTGCCCCGCCGTCGGACCACGAATCGAACTCATACGTCGTCCCACCCAGCACCTGCGGCGAGGGCGCGCTGACGGAGTTGCTCGAGTTGACGATGACCGTGTGGCTAAACGGCGTCGCGGTCGTCGCGCTGTTCAGGGTGAGCTGCAGGCCGGATGGGCTGGATGTGAAGGTCAGATTCACTGTCTTGGGGTACAGCAGGACGCTGGCGGTATTCTGCAAGCCACCTGAGTCTGTCGCCGTCAGCTGGATTTCGAGATATGCGGGATAATCGTGATCTGGTGCTGTGAACGAGGCGTCCGACACGCCGGAATTGGTCTGCACGGTGTGGGTGTGGCACGAAGTGATGTCTGTCGGGCAGTGGTGAAGAATGATCTTCCAGGACAGACGCGCGGCAGGCTCTGTCCCATCCTGCTGATCGGTCGCGTGGCCCGAGAAGTTGATCGTTTGGCCGACAACCCAGCAGGGCGACGTGGACGGGCAGGGAAGTGGCGAGTCGATGACGGCTGTGGGGGCCGTGTTGTTCGCCGTGATCACCACCGAGCTGGTGCCGGTCGCGCCATGTTTATCCGTGACTTGGAGGCGAACTGTATAGTTCCCTGGATTCGTGTAGGTGAAGGTCGGCGTCGGCGATGTCGAGTCGCCGTACGTACCATCGCCGTTCAGATCCCATGAGTAGGCTGCGATATCGTCGCCGGGGTCCGGGTCGGAGGAGCCGGTCCCGTCGAAGCTGACGGTCAGCGGTGCGTTTCCACTGGTCGGGTTCGCGCTGATCACCGCGACGGGCGGCTGATTCCCCGCGCCGGCGTACTGGATGCGGCGAATCGTCCCACCTTCCAGGTCGGCATAGAAGAGATCGCCGCCCGGCCCGATCTCCAGGTCGACCGGATTGGCAGCGCCGGTCACGAAGTTAGCGACCTTGGTTTTGTCCGGCAGGCCATTCGATCCCGCCGGCATCACCCAGATGCAGTTGCGCGAGTGGTCCGCGAAGAACAGCGCGCCGTTGTACGCGGTGGGGTAGGCGCCGCCATTGTAGAATGCCAGGCCGGTGATCGCGGAGCCAGTGTTGATCGGGCAGGTCTCGCCCGATACCACCTGGACGCCGTGCTGGTAGGCGTAGTATGGCGTAGCCACAGCGCCGGGAGTGCTATACAGGTTGTTGCAGATGTTCAGGCTCGCGCTTTGATAGCCCGATTGTATGGCGCTGCTGCTGTTGTTGCCTTCATAGCAAGGCCAGCCAAAATTGGCGACCGTGGCGGCCGTGGGACTGGCGATCCGGTTCACTTCTTCCCAGGTGTCCCACCCGACATCGCCCGCCCAGATCTCAGAGGTGCCGGGGCGGATGGTGAAGCGGAAGGGGTTGCGCAGCCCGTAGCCGACGATGCGATTCTTGTTCGCATCGCCATTGGCGACGTACAGCGGGTTGTCAGGCTTCCCAAGTCCGGTGGCAGGGTCAACACGCAGGATCGCTCCGTTCAGGACGGCGGGGCCGGCAGCCCGATTCAAGCTCTGGCTGCGCAGCGCGCCGCCTTCCGCGGTGGGCGGCGACTCGATGCCCCCCACCCCGGCCGGTGGATCGCCGCACGGGTTGCGTTGATCGCCGGAGTAGGTGTTTCCGTACTGGCCATAGTCGACGTTGTTGAAGCTGGCGCCGTCGCCGCCGCTGACGTAGAGCGCGCCATCCGCGCCGAAGGCAAGCTGCCCGATCGAGTGGCTGGGATATTGCTGGCACCAGTCATTAATCCACACCTGCTCGCTCACCATCGTATTGCCCGTCGAGTCCGCGGTCAGGCGAGACAGGCGCCCGCTGATTAAGCAGCCGTCGGTCGTCGCGCCCGGCGGGGTCGGGCATTGGTCACCCCACTTGGGCGCCGTACCACCAATAGAAGCATCGAAGGCGTAGAGCGCGTAGATATATGGCTTGGTCGGGAAATTGGGATCCACCTCCAGCCCGAGCAGACCGCGGTCCCAAAAGTCGTGGACCTCGGTGCTCAGATCGGCGAACGTCGTCGGTGTGGTCGCGGTGAGACTGGCGAAGACCTTGATGACGCCGTTCTTCTGCGCGACGAACACGCGGCCGTCAGGCGCGAAGCGGACGGCGGTCGGGTTCGTCAGCCCGCTGAAGACAATCGACTCCTGGAAATTGGAGGGCAGCGCCGCGGCGCTGATCGCGGCCGCTGTGGCAGGGGCCTGCGGCGGAAGCAGCGCAAGCGCCAGACCGAACGTGGGCAGGAAACCAAGCAACGCCACGCGGAGCATCGCAGCAAGCAGCAATCCTTGTTAAGCCTGGCATAAGCCCTCCTTCATGTTTGCTTCAACGACGTATTCGGGGGCGCCGACGCTCCCGCACAACACGCGATAGGGTACAGCACAGCAGGCGCATGCGGGTGCAGCGCTGTTGTGCTCCCACATCAAGCACGACGAGATCAAGCCCCTTGTGCGGGCAAACAGCAAGAGGTGATATTGAGAAAGCGCTAGATAAGGGATAGGTAAGCGTAGTATAGCAGCATTGTCAATTACAAACTTGTCATAAACGGTCGTGTCTTTTCCCACAATGTTGACAATCTTCCCCCGCATCCCCTAGAATAGCCGCATCCCCGATAGGTTTGAGTTTAGACCATTTTTCGTCCGCGTCCTCGCCATGACGTCGTCGTTGTCGCTCGACGTGCGAAGCACTCCGGAGCCACGGAGCGATCATCGTTTGTAAGCGTTCAGCCATCAGCTATCAGCCGTCAGTATGCCGTACTGAACAAACGCCTTGCGGCCGCTCATGCCTGCCTGATTGCGACAGATGGCGTTGTGATGCTCAAAGAAGCTGAAAGCTGACGGCTGATAGCTGAACGCTTACCAGCAGGAGGTCTCAAGCATGGCAGATCCTGATGCGCCGGATGAGGGGCTGCTGATCGACGGCCGGCGCGTGCCAAGCGCAAGCGGTGCGCGCAGCCCGATCCGCAATCCCGCGACCGGCGAGGTCCTGGCGTATGTGGCGCAGGCCGGCGTCGACGACGCGCAGGCGGCGGTCGAGGCGGCCAGGCGCTCGTACGAGGGCGGGGCGTGGCGGCGGGCCACGCCGGCCGAGCGGGCGCGCGTGCTGCTGCGGCTGGCCGAGCTGATCCGCGCTAACGCCGAGGAGCTGGCGCGGCTGGAGTCGCGCAACGTCGGCAAGCCGATCGGCGAGTCGCGCGGCGAGGTAGGGATGGGCGCGGACTGCTTCCAGTACTACGCCGGCCAGATCCCGACCTTCGGCGGGCGCACGGTGCCGGTCTCGGCGCCGGGCACCGGGCTGACCTTCCGCGAGCCGGTCGGCGTCTGCGCGCTGATCGTGCCGTGGAACTTCCCCTTCGCGATCACCACCTGGAAGGTCGCGCCGGCGCTGGCGCTGGGCAACTCGGTGGTGGTCAAGCCGGCCTCGGCCACCCCGCTGACGGCGCTGCGGCTGGGCGAGCTGGCGCTCGAGGCCGGCGTGCCGCCGGGCGTGCTGAACATTCTGCCGGGGCCGGGCGGCGCGGTCGGCGCGGCGCTGGTGACGCACCCGGCGGTGCGCAAGATCTCGTTCACCGGCTCGACCGAGGTCGGCTCGGGCGTGATGAAGCTGGCGGCCGACGACATCAAGCGCGTCTCGCTCGAGCTGGGCGGCAAGTCGGCCAACCTGGTGTTCGCCGACGCCGACCTGGAGAAGGCCGGCGCGGCGGTCTTCAGCGTCTTCGGCAACGCCGGGCAGGACTGCTGCGCGCGCAGCCGCGTGCTGGTCGAGCGCGCGGCCTACGCCGAGTTTGTCGAGCGCTTCGTCGAGCGGACGCGCGCCCTGCGGATCGGCGACCCGCTGGACGATGCCACCGAGATCGGCTCGCTGATCTCGCCCGAGCACCGCGCCAAGGTCGACGGCTACGTGCGCAAGGGCGTCGAGCAGGGCGCGCGGCTGTGCATCGGCGGGCAGGTCAAGCGCGGCGGCGCGTACGACGCCGGCAGCTTCTACGAGCCAACCGTCTTCGCCGACGTCGCGCCCGACATGGTGATCGCCCAGGAGGAGATCTTCGGTCCGGTCGTGTCGATCACGCCGTTCGACAGCGAGGATGAGGCCATCCGGCTGGCCAACGGCACGATCTACGGGCTCTCCGGCTCGCTGTGGACGCGCGACATCGGCCGGGCGCTGCGGGTGGTCCGCGCGGTCGAGACCGGGGTGATCTCAGTCAACACCAGCTGGAGCGTACACCTCGAGATGCCGTTCGGCGGCGTCAAACGCAGCGGCGTCGGGCGCGAGCTCGGGCCTTCCGCGCTGGAACACTACAGCGAGTCGAAGAGCGTGTTTATCGCCGAGTTATGAGTTATGAGTTATGAGTTATGAGTTAAAGAGCACAACAACTCAAAACTCAAAACTCAAAACTCAAAACTCAAAACTCACAATGAGGTGATGTATGAGTCATGGCCCCGTCCCCGGCATGCTGACCCGCGCGGAGCTTGGCGAGCTGATCGAGCGCGGCGAGATCGAGACAGTGCTGACGGTGTTCCCGGACATGTACGGGCGCCTGATGGGCAAGCGGATCACCGGCCATTTCTTCATGGACCACGTCGCCGACGGCGGGATGCACGCCTGCGACTACCTGCTGGCCTGCGACATGGAGATGGACGTCATCCCCGGCTACAAGTACACCAGCTGGGAGACCGGCTATGGCGACTTTCACTGCGTGCCCGATTTCGCGACGCTGCGACGGGCCGCATGGCTGCCGCGCACGGCGATCGTCCTGTGCGATCTGTACAGCCAGCACGAGGACGTGGTCGAGGTCGCGCCGCGGCGCATGCTGCAGCGCCAGGCTGCCCTCGCCAGAGAGGCCGGCTTCGTGGTCAAGGGCGGCTCGGAGATCGAGCTGTACCTGTTCAACGAGACCTTCGCCTCGGCCAAGGCCAAGAACTACCACGACCTCCAGCCGATCGGCGACTACAACGAGGACTACCACATCCTGCAGGGCACCAAGGAGGATGACCTGGTCGGCGCGATCCGGCGGGCGCTGGACGGCAGCGGCGTGCCGGTCGAGTTCAGCAAGGGCGAGGCCGGCCTGGGCCAGCAGGAGATCAACCTGGAGTACTCCGACGCACTGACGCAGTGCGACCGCAACATCATCTACAAGCACGCCGCCAAGGAGATCGCCTACCAGCAGAACAAGGCGATCACCTTTATGGCCAAGTGGGACGAGCGGCACACCGGGTCGAGCACGCACATCCACCTGAGCCTGTGGGATTCCACGAAAGATACGCCGGCGTTCCCCGGCGACCAGAAGCTCGGCCCGGTGCTGGCGACCGACACGTTCCGCTACTTCCTGGGCGGCTGGATGAAGCGCGCGCGCGAGTTCGCCGTCTGCTACGCGCCGTACGTCGCCTCGTACAAGCGCTACCAATCGCGCTCGTGGGCGCCGACCGGGATCGCCTGGAGCTACGACAACCGCACGGCCGGCTTCCGGGTGGTCGGCCACGGCCCATCGCTGCGGATCGAGTGCCGGCTGCCCGGCGCCGACGCCAACCCCTATATCGCCTACGCCGCCGCGATCGCCGCGGGGCTGGACGGGATCAAGAACAAGGTCGAGCCGCCGCCGATCTTCCAGGGCGACGTCTACGCCGCGCAGGACCTGCCGCGCGTGCCGACGACGCTGCGCGAGGCGATCGACGAGTTCGAGCGCAGCGAGTTCGCGCGCGCGGCCTTCGGCGCAGACGTGGTCGAGCACTACCTGCACTTCCTGCACACCGAGCAGCGCAAGTTCGACGAGGTAGTGACCTCCTGGGAACGCGCTCGCTACTTCGAGCGAGCGTAGAGTTAAGAGTTAAGAGTTCGTGTGTCGCACAACTTTGAACTCTTAACTTTGAACTCTTAACTTGAGGAGTAACATATGCGATTAGAGGGCAAGGTCGCGCTCATCACGGGGGCTGGCTCCGGCATCGGCCGCGAGTCGGCGCTGCTGTTCGCGCGCGAGGGAGCGAAGATCGTGGTGGCCGACGTGAACGACGCGGCCGGCGAGGCGGTGGTGGGCGAGATCGCGTCGGCGGGCGGGCAGGCGGTCTACGTCCACGCCGACGTCTCGCAGGCCGCCGACGCCGAGGGCATGGTGCGCGCGGCCGAGGAGAGCTTCGGCGCGCTGCACGTGCTGTTCAACAACGCCGGCATCATGCACGGCGACGACGACAACGCGATCACCACCGAGGAGCAGGTCTGGGACCTGACCATGAACATCAACCTCAAGGGCGTGTTCCTGGGCTGCAAGTACGGCATCCCGGCGCTGCGGCGCGCCGGCGGCGGCTCGATCATTAACGTCGCGTCGTTCGTGGCGATCCTGGGCGCGGCCACGCCGCAGATCGCCTACACCGCCAGCAAGGGCGGCGTGCTGGCGATGAGCCGCGAGCTGGCAGTGATCCACGCCCGCGAGAACATTCGGGTCAACTCGCTCTGCCCGGGGCCGCTGCGCACCGAGCTGCTGATGAAGTTCCTCGACACCGAGGCCAAGAAGCAGCGCCGGCTGGTGCACATCCCGATCGGGCGCTTCGGCGAGGCGCGTGAGATCGCCAGCGCGGCGCTGTTCCTGGCATCCGACGAGTCGTCCTACGTGACCGGAGCGAGCTTTGTGGTGGATGGAGGCATCACGGCGGCGTACGTGACGCCCGAGTAATTGCAGATCGCAGATTGCAGATTGGGCCGCTCTGCAATCTGCAATCTGCAATCTGCAATCAGGAAAGAGGGAGGTTCGGAATGGCACAGCGAAAGGCTTTGCGCGAGGAGCTCATCCAGCAGGACATCCAGGACCTGCACCGGCTCGGCTACGCCCAGCAGCTCTTCCGAGAGATGGGCGGGTTCTCCAACTTCGCGATCTCGTTCTCGATCATCTCGATCCTGACCGGCGCCATCCTGCTCTATGGCTACGGCCTGAAGTTCGCCGGCCCGATCATCAACTCGGTCGGCTGGCCGGTCGTCAGCCTGTTCACGCTCTGCGTCGCCGCCTCGATGGCCGAGCTGGCCTCGGCCTACCCGACCGCCGGCGGGCTGTACTTCTGGGCCTACCGTCTGGGCGGCCGGACCTGGGCCTGGGTGACGGCGTGGCTGAACATGATCGGCCAGATCACCATCACCGCCGGCATCAACGTCGCGGCCGCGATCTACATCGTCGGCGCGATCACCAAGATCTTCGCGCTCGACCCTGCGACGCCGGTGCTGGGCGGGATCTTCGGCTGGACGCTGACGAGCTGGGGCTTCTACATCGCGATCATGATCGTGATCATGATCCCGCAGATCCTGATCAATATCTTCGGCATCCGGCTCACAGCGCGGCTGAACGACTTCAGCGTCTACTGGCACATCGGCGGGGTGCTGATCATCGCGCTGCTGCTGACCTTCTTCGGAACCTACCACAACAGCCTGGGCTTCCTGTTCTCCAGCAGCACGACGGTCAACCCGCTCGACGCCTCCTCGGCGCCGCTGACCGACGGCGGACCGGCAGTGCCGGCGCTGGTGATCGGGTCGTGGGTGCGGCCGTCGCCGCTGTTCGCGCTCATCCCTGGGCTGACGAGCCTGTACCAGGCCGCGCCGTTCGCGCTGGTGTTCGTGCTGGCGATGCTGCAGGCGCAGTGGACCTACACCGGCTACGACGCCTCGGCGCACGTGGCCGAGGAGACGGTGATGGCGCGCCTCAACTCGGCCTGGGGCGTGTTCCTCTCGGTCGCGATCTCGGCGATCGTCGGCTACGTCATGCTGCTGATCCTGACCTGGACGATCCCGAACGGCGACGTCGCGGCGACCGCCGGCGACGCCTACCCGGTGCTGCAGATCGTCTACGGCAACCTGAGCGCGTTCTTCGCCAACCTGATCGCGGTGATCATCGGCGTGGCGATGTGGCTGTGCGGCTCGGCCTCGATCACCTCGATGGCGCGCATGTGGTACGCCTTCGCGCGCGACGACGGCATGCCCGGCTCGGGCCTGATCAAGCAGGTCAGCCCGCGCTACCGCACCCCCGTCTGGTCGATCGTCATCACCAGCGTGCTGGCCGTGCTGATCTGCCTCTACGCGGCGGCCTACTTCGTGGTGACGTCGATCTCCACGATCACGCTCTACCTGGCCTACATGATTCCGATTTACCTGAACTGGCGCAACAAGCGCCGCCAGCAGGGCGAGTACACCACACCCGAGACGGCGCCGTGGAACCTGGGGCGCTGGGGGCCGACAATCAACGTGATCGCGATCCTCTGGGTGCTGTTCCTGACAGTGATCTTCAGCCTGCCGCCGAACGAGCTGGTGCTCTGGTCGATGCTGATCCTGACGGCCGCGCTGGTGCTGTACTGGCAGGGCTACGCCAAGCGGCGCTTCCACGGCCCGACCCGCGCCGACGAGGAGGAGCTGCGGCGGCTCGAGGAGGCCATGGGCGAGACGCACCACGGCGACGTATCGCCGGCGCCAGCGTCGTAGCCAGCAGTCAGGAGTCAGGAGTCAGGAGTTGCTATTCTGACTCCTGACGACTCGCACCAGCCCGTGCTCGACAAGCTCCGGCTGCCCCGTCTCTATCCCGAACAGGATCGTGTGGAGTGGCATGGCCTGCCGGTAGAACGCCGCGCGCCGGCGGAAGGTCGCGTCCACGGCGCCCGCGTAGCGCGCCAGCACCCACTCCGTAAAGCCGGCGCCATAGTCGTCCAGCAGCCCGGCGAAGTCGATCGCCGGGTCGCCGACCGCGGCGTCGCCCCAGTCGATGATGCCGGCGACCGCGCCGCGCGCCGGGTCGACCAGGATGTGTTCGCCGTTCAGATCCTGGTGGACCAGCCCGGGCACGAACCGGAAATGCGCGTCGTCGCCCAGGAACGCCTCCCAGCGGGCCGCGATCGGCGACCACGCGGAGCTATCCAGCAGCGAAAAGACCTGCGCCCGGACCCGGGCGTACAGATCGGCGTAGCGCCGCCGCCAGGCGTCCGCGTCGCCGCCAGGCACCGCCAGCCGCGCGGCGAGATCGGCCGGGAAGCCGTGCAGCTCGGCCAGGAACCGCGCCAGCTGCGCCGCCAGCTGCGCCGCAGGCAGCTCGGCGCGCAGTGCGGGGGTCAGCTGCGCGCCGCCGATCATCTGGTAGCCGACGAACAGGTGGTCGTAGGTGCCGCCGCCCTGCCAGATAAACTCGAAGCGCGGCACGCGGATCGACAGCGTCTGGGCCAGCGCGGGCAGCAGCAGCGCCTCCATCCGGTACTGCGGCTCGACGTCTGGCCGCTTGGGAAAACGAAAGATCAGCTGATCGTCGACCGCGACGGCCACGCTGTCCCAGCCCTGCGACACGATCGTGCACGTTCCGATGTGGAGATCGGGGAAGCAGGCGGCGATGATCTCTTTGTAGCTTTCAGCTGACATGTATACGACAGGCGCGAGGCGCGAGGCGAGGGGGCGAGGGGCGAGCAGTGAGAGGGCATGGACACATGCTCCACTTGCCCTTTGCCTCTTGCCTCGACATACAACGACCCCGGCTAGAGAGCCGAGCGGCCGACCATCACGTGCTGGTGGTGACTGCTATCCCTCAGACCGGGGTGTCGCATCTACTGTAGCACATCGCACGGCCGCTGTGAATAGGAAGGAGGGCTAGACGGCCCACAGTACCACGTCCTGATCCGGGCTAGCGCCACAGTCCTAGACAGTGACAAGGTGACAAGATGACAAGGTGACAAGATGACATTCCGGGTGGGAGACTCACCCTGTCACCCCCTCACCGTGTCACCGTGTCAGGAGCGTGCGCGCCAGATCGGCGGCCCGCCCGGTATAGCCTTCCGGCGTCAGGGCGCGCAGCTCGTCCTTGACTGCGTCGGCGACGTCGAGCGTGTCGACGAAGGCGCGCAGGTCGTCCAGCGTCAGCGCGCGGCCGCGGGTCAGCCGCTTCATCAGCTCGTAGGGCTCGGGGTAGCCCGCGCGTCGCAGGATGGTCTGCACCGCCTCGGCCAGCACCTCGGGGTGCGCGCGCAGGTCGCTCAGCATGCGCTCGCGGTCGGCCGCCAGCTTGCCCAGCCCCTTGAGGATGCGGCGGTAGGCGAACAGGCTGTGGCCGCAGGCGACGCCCAGGTTGCGCAGCACGGTGCTGTCGGAGAGGTCGCGCTGCAGCCGCGAGATCGGCAGCTTGCGGCTGAAGAACTCCAGCAGCGCGTTCGCCAGGCCCAGATTGCCCTCGGCATTCTCGAAGTCGATCGGGTTGACCTTGTGCGGCATGGTCGAGGAGCCGACCTCGCCGGGCCGCGCGGCCTGCGCCAGGTAGCCGTCGCTGATGTAGCGCCAGAGATCCTGGCTCAGGTCGATCAGCACGGTATTGAGCCGCTTGAGCGCGTCGCACAGCACTGCGATCGAGTCGTGCGGCTCGATCTGGGTGGTCAGGAGCACCGGCTCCAGGTCGAGGAAGCGCACGAAGGCGCGGCCGAACGCCGGCCAGTCGACGGCCGGCAGGGCGGCGGCGTGGGCCGAGAAGGCGCCGCTGGCGCCGTTGAGCTTGCCGGTGAGCGCGACCTGGGCCAGCGCGGCGTGGGCGCGCCGCAGCCGCGCGACGAACACGGCGATCTCCTTGCCAAGGGTCGTCGGGGTGGCGGGCTGGCCGTGGGTGCGCGCCAGCATGGGCGTGTCGGCCTCGCGCAGCGCCAGCTCGTGCAGGGCCGCGCCCAGCTCGCCCAGCGCCGGCAGCAGCACCAGGTCGCGCGCCTCGCGCAGCAGCAGCGCATAGGCCAGGTTGTTGACGTCCTCGGAGGTCAGCGCGAAGTGGACCGCCTCCTTCCACGCGCCGAGCCCGAGCTTGCCGAGCTGCTCGCGCAGCCAGTACTCGACCGCCTTGACGTCGTGGTTGACCTTGCGGTCCCACGCGGCGATCGCCTCGGCGTCCTCCAGCCGGAAGGCGCGGTACAGGCCGCGCAGCTCGGCGGCGGCCTGCGGGCCGAGCTTCGGCACGAAGGTGACGTCGCGGACCTTGGTCAGGAAGATCAGATACTCGACCTCGACGCGGGCGCGGTAGCGGAACAGCGCCGCCTCGCTAAAGTAGGCCTCCAGATCGGACACCTCGGCGCGGTAGCGGCCGTCGAGCGGCGAGAGCGCGGTCAGCGGATAGGTCACAGGGCCTCCATAGCACTTCAGCGGACGGAGCGAAGTCGACGGCGCGCGATGCATGAGTCGCAGACGCAGCATGATGCACCCGATTGACGCCGATCGTACAATAGCACTGTAGTCAAACGCCACCCAGATATCGACGAGCCTCGAAGCGGTCAACATACTGCAGCGGTTAAAACCGCGCGGCTTGTATCTGCTCTTTCGATGCTGTGACCCAGGAGCGACACAATACATCCGCACGGCGAATCAATTCTGCACCGCCAATCTTCCACGACGTGTCGTACAGATAGTGGCGCTGGAAGTCACCCAGCACAAGCTGCCCGACCACGCGCCCGCGCGTGGTGTTGAGCGACACGCGATCCATGCTCATCAGCCGGTAGGTTCGAGCATCATAGGGCTCGATCGCCTGCACGCCGCCGTGCGCGAGCGCCCGGACGCCACGGCGCAGCAGCTGTGCGACCACCTGACGGCGACGCTGGCAGCCTACCACGGCGCGGCGCCCCAGGCCGACGACATCACGCTTCTGGCGATGCGCACGAGTTGACGCGATAACCACCAAGACGCCAAGACACCAAGTTTTTGAGATAGCGCCCTGCTGGGCGGCGATGTCTTACTCATCGACCAATTGACTTGAGCGATGAGGCGCGAGACGGAGGATGGCGTTGGCCAGGACACGACGACATCAAGCTCATGAAGGCATGACTTCTTTACCTTGGTGCCTTGGTGTCTTGGTGGTAAAGAAGCCATGAGTATCCTCGACGGATGACGGTTATCCGTAGAAGTCGGTGAATCCCTCAGTCTCCAGCCGCTCCAGCATGCGCCGCACCTTCTCGGCCGACTCGGGGTACGGCCCGGCGGCCACGTCCTCCGGCTCGACCGTGGCGGCTTTGCCCCAGGCGCTCTGCGGCCGGCCCAGCAGCAGCTCCAGCAGCGCGCTCAGCGCGCGCCGCAGGCGCGGCGTGTCGTCACCGCGCAGCTTGGGCAGCACCTTCTGCTTGATCTGCTGGTCGAGCGCCACGGCGGGCGGCAGCACGCCGCGCGCGCGCTCCACGTAGCGCAGCATCTCGGCGACCGTGCGGTAGCCGAACGGCTGCCCGGCGCGCGCCACGATCGCGTGGACCTCCACGATCACCGGCCAGGCCGCCTCGTCCACCGGCTCGCGGTACGATCGCCGGAACGCCTCCAGGTCCACGTCGGTCAGCTCGATCACGTTGGCGCGGTCGAGCAGCTTGTCGGAGAGCGCGTGCGTGCTCTCGTCCACGTTCACCGTGCCGGCGATGCGGACGTTCAGCGGCAGACGGAAGGGGTTCTCCAGCACCTCGCCGCCGGCCGTCTCGACCGTCGCGCCCGGCACGCCGAGGTCGATCCGGTGGTCCTCGGTCTCCAGCGCCGAGAGGATCGGCGCCAGGTAGTACTCCGGCCGCGCCAGGTTCATCTCGTCGAGGCAGACGAAGTAGGGCATGGCGGGGTCGGACGCCGCGCGCTGCAGGAAGCGCAGGAACGGCGTTGGGTGGAACTTGCCGGTCAGCGCGTTGTAGTAGCCCAGCAGGTCGCGCGCGTTGTGCCAGTCGGGCTGGACGGCCACGAGCAGGTAGTGGTCGTTGTCGCCGCCGGGCTGGATCGCGTCGCCAAAGATCGCGTCGGCGTACAGGCGCGTCAGGCGGGTCTTGCCGGTGCCCGAGATGCCGGGCAGGATGACCAGCGGCTTGGTCTGCAGCGCCACGTGGTAGGCGCGGATCAGCGAGTCGGCCAGCGCGAAGCCACGGCCGTGGATGCGCTCGACGATCGTCTCGATCGGCGGGAGCGCGAGCTGCGGGTAGGCCGCGCGGCGCTCGCGCAGCAGCGCGGCGCCGTAGGGCTCCAGCGCCTCGGCCTGCTCCATGATCGCCTCGTTCAGCGGAAACAGCGCCAGCGCATCCTCGATCGCCTGCCGCGCGAAGTCGGGCCGCGCCACGCGCTCGTCGTCCCAGCGGTAGGCGAAGCCGGCCAGCAGGTAGGCCGCGCCGCGGCTCGCCAGGTAGCGGTCCATCCAGAGGGGTCGGGGGTCGGGGGTCGGGGGTCGGGTAGGGTCGGATGCTTCGTCTGGCCCCTGGCCCCTGGCCCCTGGCCCCTGGCCCCTGGCTGCACGGTCGACAAACCGAACTTCATCGACCCGTTCGACCAGCGGCTGCCAGATCGCGCGCCCCTCCTCCCAGACCCGGCGCAGGTCGTCCTTGCGCTGGCGCGAGCCGACCTGGAGCGCGACGACGATCAGACGCTCGGCGCCGCTGACGCCAATGTAGATCCCGCAGCCGCGCGGCGGCCGATCCAGCGCAAAGTGATAGTCGTCGATCGGCGCGCGCTCGTTCAGGCCGCGGTTGACGTAGCGCAGGCTGCGGAAGCTGACCTCGTAGAGCGACCACGCGCGCGGGAAGCGACGGGCGCCCTCCGCCCGCAGCGCCTCGGCCAGCGCGACGAGCGGCGGGTGCAGCTGCTCCTGCACCGCGGCCCAGCGCTCGGCGATGCCCGGCACGACCAGCGCCTCAAGCGCGCCGGCGGTGAATCCTTCGAATTGCGGCGGGGCGATCGAGCTCATTTCGGCACGTTGCTTGCTATGGTATAATAGAGTAGACGATTGTGAACAATTTTACAAGCAGTTATTGTCTGAGGGCGCATAGCTCCTCAAGAAAGTGGCGGTGGGAGGCTTGGCGGCGGCCGCGCCCCCTCCAAACCACCCCGCTCCCTATGACCCGTATGTGAAACCGCTGGCGATCCCGCGACATGATACCACGGGCGAGCGTACTATGATGGCATTTTGGCGACAAAAGCGTGCGCTCCCGCAGCACAAGAGCACCACGGTGAAGACCAGCGCCGGCCGCGTCGTTGGCATCCGCCACATGCGGCCGGCCGACGCCGGGCTGCTGGTGGAATTCTTCGAGCGGCTCTCGCCGGAGACGCGGCGGCTGCGCTTTTTCACCCGGCTCGGCAATCTGCCCAGCCAGGTGGTCTGGCGCGAGGCGACCCGGCTGGCGAACATCGATCCGCAGAGTCAAGCGGCGCTGCTCGCGACGGTGCGCGAGGAGGGGCGCGAGCAGGTGGTCGGGGTGGCGCGGCTGGCCCGCTACGACGACGACCCGACGTCCGCCGAGGTCGCCGTCGTAGTGCGCGACGACTACCAGGGCGAGGGGCTCGGGCGCGCGCTGTTCGACCACCTGGTGACCCTGGCGCGCGCGCGCGGGATCGCGCGCTTTCACGCGCTCATGCTGGCCGAGAACCACACGATGCGGCGGCTGATCGCCAGCAGCGGCCTGTCGGTCTCAAGCCACACATCGCACGGCGAGACGACGACGACGATCTCGCTGCGCTGACGCAGATGACAAGGTGACAAGGTGACAGGGCGACGGGGCGACAAGATGACAAGGCGACAAGGTGACAAGGTGACAGGGCGACGGGGCGACGGGGCGACAGGGGATAAAGGGCATAGAGCGACGACTCTATCCTGACTCCTGACTTCTGACTCCTGACTTCTGACTCCTAGCTCCTGACTCCTAGCTCCTGACTCCTGACTCCTGACTCCGGGCAGCCGATATCGAGCGGCAGACGCACGGTAAACGTCGCGCCGCGGCCCTCTTCGCTAGCCACCGCGATCGTCCCGCCGTGCTGCTCCACCACCTGGCGGACGCTTGACAGGCCGATGCCGGTCCCACCGATCGTCCCGACGTTGTTCCCACGACGAAAGCGCTCGAAAATATACGGCAGGTCCGCCGCCGCGATGCCCAACCCCTGATCTCGCACGACCAGGACGGCCCAGCTGGCGCCGGACTCCTGCTCGCGCGCGATCTCCACGGCGATCTCGCCGCCCCGCGGGCTGTACTTAATCGCATTCGAGAGCAGGTTGTCGAGCGCGCGCTCCACGCGCGCGGCGTCGATCGGCGCGAGCAGCCGCGGCTCAGCGGACGTGACGGCGATGTGGTGCTGGTCGGTCTCCTGCTGCCGCTCCGCCGCGATCTGGCGCGCCAGCGCGACCAGGTCGGCCGAGCGGCGGTCGAGGTCGAGCGCCTGGCCGGCCTGCAGGCGCGCCAGATCGAGCAGGTCGCCGATCAGGCGGCCCATCCTGGCCGTGGCATCGCCAATGCGCGCCAGCCCCTCGACAAGCTGCCCCGGATCGGAGGCGGCGCCGGCCACCGCCCGCCGCGCGAGCAGCTGGGCCTGGCCGCGGATAAACGCCAGCGGGTTCCGCAGGTCGTGCGAGACGATCGAGAGCAGCTCGTCGCGCGCCCGCACCGCCGCCTGAGTCTCGCGGTAGAGCCGCGCGTTCTCGATCGCGGTCGCCGCGCGGCGGGCCAGCTCCTCGATCAGCGCCAGGTCGGCGGCGCCATAGCGCCAGTTCGACTCGGCGACCACGCACGAGATCGCCCCCAGCGCGCGCGCGCGCGCGAGTAGCGGCATGATCACAAACGCCGCCACGCCGATCTCACGCAGGATCTGGAGATGCTCGGCGTCCTGCGCGGCGTCGGCCAGCATTGCATTGGAGACCTCCGGCACTACCACCGGCTCGCCGGAGCGCAACGCCCGGTAGATCATATTCGTGTCGCTCGGACGAGGTGGGAAGCGCAGCAGGACCTGTGCCAGCTCGCGCTTCGCCGGGTCGGCGTGCGCAACCGCGACGCGGCGAAGGCCGCCGTCGTCGTCGATCACGTCGATCACGCACCAGTCGGCCAGCACCGGCGTGGCGAGACGCGCGACGTTCACGAGCGTGGTCTCGTAGTCCAGCGAGGAAGACAGCAGCGTGCTGACCTCGGACAGAAACTCCAGGCGCTCGCGGGCCACCTCGGCCGCGGCGCGCGCGTTTCGCTCGGCCGCGAACAGGCGCGCGCGATCGAGCGCCTGGGCGCACTGCTGCGCCAGCGCCAGCATGAAACTCCGATCGTCGGCGTCGAACGTGCGCGGGACGGCAAAGCTCAGGCCCAGCCCGCCGATCGTTCGCCCGTCGACCACCAGCGGCATCGCTGCCCACGCCCGATCGGCGGTGACGACCGGCCCGATGTTGGGGTAGCGGGCCGCCCGCTCGCCCTCCGACTCCAGCAGCACCAGCGTACCGGTCCGGACGGACTCGGCCAGCGGCGCAGGCGCCGTGACGGGGAAGCTATGCCACGCGCTCAGCAGATGCGCTGGGTAGCCTACCGCGGCCACCACCTCGAGCACGCCGGCGGCCTCGTCCAGCAGGGCAACCGAGCCGGCGCAGCCGTCCAGGGCCGCGATCCCTTGATCGACCACTACGGCCGCGACCTGCTCCGGCGTGAGCGATTCCGAGAGCGCGGCGGTGACAGACTGGAGCCGCGCCATGCGCTCGAACGCCAGGCCCTGCTGCACTTGCCTGCCTGCCTGTTGTCGTGCGTGCATCGGCGATTAGCTCCAATTCTTGCCGGATGCGGTCCTTATATCACCTTATTGTGTATGTTTTTCGCGCTCTGCGAGCGCGAAAAACATACACAACAAAGGGAAGTACCTTGATCAGCTCCCGACGTGCTCGGCGCCGTGGCTAGCCTCCGCCGGCTGATCGCGAGCGGCCAGCAGCGGTATGCAGACGGTAAACGTGCTGCCCACACCTTCCGCGCTTGTCACGGCGACTGTGCCGCCGTGCAAGGTGACGATCTCCTTGACCACGTAAAGCCCGACGCCCATGCCGCCGATGTGCTGGGACTCGGCGTTCGGGGCGCGATAGAAGCGGCGGAAGAGCCGCGGCAGCGCAGCCTCCGGGATGCCGATGCCGTGGTCGCGCACGCTCAGGCACGCGCTGTCGCCGCGGCGCTCGGCCGCGACCTCCACCGCGCCGCCGCCGGGGCTGTACTTGATAGCGTTCTGGATCAGATTCTGCACCACCTGCTCGACCAGCCGGCGCGCCAAGGCGCCCAGGTCCACCATCCCGCGCTCGATGCTGAGCTGGCCCGTCTCGATCCGCGAGAGGTCGAGCAGCGCCGCGACCAGCTTGTTGAGCCGGGCGGACTGCTCCGAGATCACCCGCACGGCCCGCTGGTCGCGCGCGGAGAAGCCGCCGTCGCGCAGGGCGCGGCGCTCGAGCAGGTCGGTGTAGCCGATCAGCGAGGTCAGCGGCGTCTTCAGCTCGTGCGAGGCGATCGAGAGGAACTGGTCGCGCGCCCGGATCGCGTCCTGCGCCTCGCGGTACAGCCGCGCGTTCTCGATCGCCAGCGCGGCGCGGCCGGCCAGCTGCTCGGCAAACGCCAGGTCGTCCTTGCCGTAGCGATGGTTCGACTCCGAGATCGCGAAGGTGATCGCCCCGAGGGTCCGCCCGTGCGCGATCAGCGGCAGGCACATATACGACCGGCAGCCCAGGGCGCGCAGGGCCTTGAGGTGCTCGTCGTCGCGCGCGGCCGCGGCCAGAACCTCGTCGGGCGCCTCCGAGAACAGCTCGGGGGCGCCGCTGCGCAGCACCTGCGCGAGCATATGCCGGGCCTGCGAGTCGAGCGGGTAGCGCTCCGGCCGGCGGCTGACCAGAGCGGCGGTCGCCTGATCCACGTGCACGAGGGCGAGCCGGCGGACCACGCCATCCTCCAGGGTATGCACCGCGCACCAGTCGGCGAGCCGCGGAACCGCGAGCCTGGCCAGGCTCGCGAACGTCTCCGCGTAGTCGAGCGAGCCGGAGAGCAGCGCGCCCGCTTCGGCCAGGAAGCGCTGGCGGTCCTCGGCCTGCTTCTGGTCGTCGATGTCGGTGCCGGTGCCGACCCAGAACGCGATCCGGCCGGCCTGGTCGCCCACCGGCAGCGCGCGGCCGAGATGCCAGCGGTAGACGCCGTCGGCGCGCCGCCAGCGATACTCGATCTGGTACGGCTCGCCCGTCCGCACCGCCGCGGTCCAGCGCTCGACGCACAGCTGCAGATCGTCGGGGTGCAGCACCGGCTTCCAGCCCCAGCCATAGCTCTCGGCGGGCGTCATGCCGGTGTAGTCGTACCAGCGCTGGTTATAGTAGTCGAGGTCGCCGGCCGGCGTGGCGGTCCAGACCACCAGCGGCATCGCGTCGGCCAGCGAGCGCAGGCGCTCCTCGCTGGCGCGCAGCGCCGCCTCGGCCTGCCGGCGCTCGGCGATGCCGCGGAAGACCAGCACGACGCCGGTCGTCTGGCCCTGCGCATCCTTGATCGGCGCGGCGCTGTCGTCGATCGGGATCTCCTGGCCGCCGCGCGCGATCAGGAGCGTGTGGTTGGCCAGGCCGACGACCGTGCCCTCGCGGAGGATCCGGTCGACCGGGCTCTCGACCGGCCGGCGCGTCTGCTCGTCGACAATCGTAAAGATCGTCTCCAGCGCCTGGCCCTGCGCCTCGCTCTGGCCCCAGCCGGTGAGATCCTGGGCGGCCTGGTTGGCGAACGTCACGCGCCCCTGGGCGTCGGCGACGATCACCGCGTCGCCGATGCTGGCGAGCGTGACCCGCAGCTCCTCGCGCTGCCGGCGCAGCTCGGCGGCGGCGCGCCGGCTGGCCTCGTTGAGCGAGCTGATGAACAGCGCGGCCAGCACGAACGTGCCGACCCGCGTCGCGATCGTCAGCTCGACGGTGAGCGAGTAGGGCGGCTGCACCAGGATGAAACTGGTCGCCACTGCGGCCAGCAGCGTGGCGAACAGCCCCGGCCCGAGGCCGCCATACCAGGCGCTGAACATCACTGCCGCCAGGAAGATCGGGAAGATCAGGATATCCAGCACCTGGCGCAGCAGCAGAGTCAGCAGCAGCGCGGCGATCACCGCCAGCAGTGCGGCGACATACTCCCGTACCGGCGCGCGGGTCGCAAACAGCATAGGGCACCCTCCGTGGCTGTCCAGCGATCGCGATCCTCCGCCTGCGCTTTACCACAGAGACCACAGAGAACGCCGAGGTCGACCGCATACAATAGGGGCTCTGCGACCTCTGCGATCTCTATGGTAAGCGTGTGCTCGCCCACTCGACGCGACGAGCGCTTATCAGGCGGTCGGCGGCTTCAGGTAGCGCCGCTCCATGGTCAGGTCCTCGGATTCCTGGACGGCGGCCTGGCCCTCGCGAGGCTCGGGGAGGTAGACCTCGGCCAGCGCGTCGAGGATGTCGCGCAGCTCGCCGCACAGCTCCTCGAAGATATCGGCCAGCAGATCCGAGTCGAACAGCGCGTCGCCGATCGGCCAGGTCTGGTGGATCGTCAGCGACCTGACGCGCAGCGCGAGGCCCTGCGGGAACGCAAGCGCCAGATCGACGCGGATGGGGTTCTCGGCGTCCGGAGCAACGCTGGCGTACAGCTCCTGCACCGCGCGGGCAATCTGCGGCAGCGAGCTCAGATCGGTGATCGGATCCTCGGTGATTGGCAGGGTGTAGGTGACATCGATCTCGATCCCGACGCCGGCCGACGAGGCCAGGATGCGCTCGTCCACAATGCCGTCGAAGCCGTCGGGCGGACCACCGCGCAGCGAGAAGACCGTGAACTCGGGCGACCAGCGGAAGGCGATCACCGCGCGCAGCGGCGGCTCCTCGGGCGCGCGGTCGTCCTCGACGCCGTGCGGTAGGCAGGTGATGCTCAGGCTGCGGCCAAGCGCGTGGGTGTCCAGCAGCTCCTGGGTGTACGCAATATTCAGATCGGTCTGCTCGATCGCCGTCAGCAGCACTGCCACAAAGTTCTCGTAGGTCAGCATGTACCGTCATCCTTCACATTTGAAAAATGGAGCCGCATTATAACACCGCAAGTCGCAGGGCGCATGTTGCCAGGGGTCAGGGGTCAGGGGTCAGGGGTCAGTCGCCCCACGCCCCTAATCCCGCGCCCAAGTCCCAAGTCCCTAATCCCAAGCCCCAAGTCCCAAGCCCCAAGCCCCAAGCCTCTAGCCTCTAGCCTCCAGTACCGCACACATGTTTCGATCGCTGGCCGGAGGAGGCCAAAGTATGGTATAATACTCAGTCTGAAGGAGAAGCGCTTTGACCATTACGAAGCCCCAAAACGCGACCCTGATCGACTCGATCAGCGAGGGGTACACGGCGATCAACCGGCGGCCGTGGCTCGTGCTCGTGCCGATCGTGCTCAACATCTACCTGTGGTTCGGCGCGCCGCTCTCGCTCGGCCCGCTGATCGCCAACATCACCAGCGTGCTGCGGCAGGCGCAGCCCCCGATCGCCGGCGTGGGCGACATGCAGATGATGTACGACCAGTTCCTGGCCACCGGCGGGGTCGACCTGCGCCAGCAGTTCGCGATGCTGAACTGGGTCCCGACGCTGCACATGTACGTGGTCGGCTCGCTCGACGACGGCGGCGCCGGCGTTCCCAGCGTCCCCGAGGTGCTGCGGCCGATCGGCGCCCAGCGCGCCGACACGATCGAGATCGCGACGATCGGCGGCGCGGCGCTGGCGTTCCTAGCGATCAACGCGCTGGCGCTGGCGCTGAGCGCGCTGTTCCTGGGGCAGGTCGGCGCGGCCGTGCGGCACATGGACGGCGCCCGCTGGTCGGTCGCGCATGGGCTGCGGCAGGCCGGGCGGATCGGGCTGGCGATCCTTGGCGCGGCCGGCATCATGCTGGGCGTGGCGCTGGCGCTGGCGCTGCCGCTGCTGTTCTTCGCGGGCCTGCTGCTGTACCTGAATGCGACGCTGGGCCTGCTGGCGATCGAGCTGCTGTTCGTGATCGCCTTCTGGATCAACATCTATATCGGCTTCTACCCCGAGGCGATCGTGATGAGCGAGCGCGGGCCGCTGCGGGCGATCTACACCAGCTTCAACGTCGTCCGGCGCAACTTCTGGGGCACGCTGGGATTCCTGGCCGTCTCGCTGGTGATCACGCTCGGCAGCGGGGTGATCTGGCAGCGGCTGACCAGCACCACCGTCGGGCTGATCGTTGCGATCGTCGGCAGCGCCTACATCGGCAGCGGGCTGCTGGCGGCGCGCATGGCCTTCTTCCGCGAGCGGCTGCGGCGCTGGGAGAGCGCCCCGGCGATCCGCCCATCGAAATAACGCCATGTTGGCGAGTGATATGGTTGTTTCGGAAATCGGAAATTGCCGCAGGTCGCAGGTCGCAGGTCGCAGGTCACATTTTAGACGAGATCTGCGACTTGCGACTTGCGCCTTGCGACCTGAACAAGAGTGAGCACACAGCTATGACGACGAACACAACAAACATCACCGGCAAGGACACCTATACCGCCAGCCGCATCCAGGTGCTGGAGGGGCTCGAGGCGGTACGCAGGCGGCCCGGCATGTATATTGGGCCGACAGATATCAATGGCCTGCACCAGATGATCCGCGAGGTGGTCGACAACTCGGTCGACGAGGCGCTGGCCGGCTACGCCGACCTTATCGACATCGTCATCCACGCCGACGCCTCGGTGACGGTGGCCGACAACGGGCGCGGCATCCCGGTCGACCTGCACCCGACCAAGAAGGTCTCGGGCCTGGAGCTGGCGGCGACGGTGCTGCACGCCGGCGGCAAGTTCGACTCCGACTCGTACAAGGTCTCGTCGGGCCTGCACGGCGTGGGCCTGAGCGTGGTCAACGCGCTCTCGACCTGGATGCGGATCGAGGTGCGCAACGGCAGCGGCAAGCTGTACATGCAGGAGTACCGCGCCGGCAAGCCGCAGGGGCCGGTCAAGCCGGTCGGCGCGGCTGAGGGCCGCGGCACCACCGTCAACTTCATGCCCGACGACACGATCTTCAAAGATGGGATCGACTACAACTTCCGCTCGATGGTGCAGCGCTTCCGCGAGATGGCCTACCTGACCAAGGGGCTGCGCTTTCACATCGCCGACGAGCGCGACGGCAACGAGGTCAACTTCTACTTCGAGGGCGGCATCCGCTCGTACGTGCGGCACCTCAACAAAGAGAAGAGCGTGCTGCACAAGCTGCCGTTCTACGTCGAGCGCGAGTCGAACGGCGTGGCGGTCGAGGTCGCGCTGCAGTACACCGAGGCCTACGACACCGACTCGATCTACGCCTTCGCCAACAACATCAACAACACCGACGGCGGCGCGCACCTGACCGGCTTCCGCAACGCGCTAACCCGCGTGATCAACACCTACGCGCGCGGCAAAGGCCTGCTGAAGGAAAACGAGACCAACCTGACCGGCGACGACGTGCGCGAGGGCCTCACGGCCGTCATCAGCGTCAAGCTGCAGGACCCGCAGTTCAGCTC
>WNGB01004432.1_pt1 | contig 24042 bp, 20 predicted proteins | sample 5400681 | NCBI WGS metagenome assembly WNGB01 (sample SAMN13153367, study PRJNA577476) | soil metagenome | isolation source: 115 cm soil or saprolite under grassland replicate 2 | place: USA:California | collected 2016-06-15
AGACCCTGATGGTCTGGGACAAGGAGAAGCAGGCGATCGGCTACTACTACTTCACGACGGCCGGGTTCTATACGACCGGGATCATCCAGCCCGAAAGCGACGGCTTCACGTCCCACGAGATCGTCAAGGGTGACGCGAACGGCGTGACCGCGGTGAAGGCGACGTCCCGCGTCCGACCCGACGGGCGGCTCCATGCCCACACGGAGTACCTCAAGCAGGGCAAATGGGTCGAGGGCCGCGACATAGACTACGTCGAGGCCCCCGACGCGAGGGTGAAGTTCAGGGAGTGACTACTCGGCGCGGAGCCGCTTGAGGAGCTGCACCTGGCCCGCGTGGTAGACGGCGTGGCAGGTGATGCCGAGGACGAGGTCGAAGCGCTCGCCGTCCGTCAGCGGTGATTTCACCTGGCCGGCGGCGATCTCGGCTAGGACGGCCGACAACCGACGCTGCTCGCCGTCCACGACCTCCCGGATCTTCGACCATCCGAGGCGGGACCCGTCCGCAAGCGCGAACCAGTCCTCGCCCTCCACGACGAAGGGCTCCGGTGTGGTGCCGGAGAGCTGCCCCCGGACGGACCGGGCGCAGTACGCGTGATGCAGCGCGATCTCCGCGATGTTGTGGCGCCCCTCCGCGGGCCGCCAGAAGGCCAGCTTTGCCGGAACGTCGGCCAGCGCGGCCTTCAGGTCGGAGCCATGCCAGGCTCCCGGTCCGTACCCCTCTTCGACGATCCGCGCCATCACGCGCGAGTCCAACCCCTTCGGGATTTCCGTCTTGGCGCTCGTGGCCGTGCTCACTTCGACCTCCTTGTCATCCGGGTGATCCGGTATGCTGGGAAGGTTGTACGCCGCAACGGGAGACGACTTCTTGGCGAAAATTGCGGTCGGGGGAAAGACCCAGTCGCGCCTTTTGGCCCGCGGCGGCGGGTGGACGGTGTCCGACGTCGTGTGTACGTCCGGGCCCGACGACCGGCCCTTCGAAGAGCGACACGCGGACTTCTCGATCGCCATCGTGGCCGCCGGCACCTTCGAGTACCGGTCCGCCGCCGGCCGCGAGCTGATGACGCCGGGCTCGCTCATGCTCGGGAGCGCCGGACAGTCCTTCGAGTGCGGGCACGAGCACGGCGTGGGCGACCGCTGCGTCGCGTTCTGGTACGCCCCGGCCTACTTCGAGCGCCTGGCCGCCGATGCGGGCGCCCGCGGGACGGCGTGCTTCGGCGCGCTTCGCTTGCCGCCCTTGCGCGCGCTGTCCCCGCTGGTCGCGCGCGCCTGCGCGGGCATCGGTCACCCTCTCGGCACGGCCTGGGAGGAGATCGGGGTGCGGCTCGCGGCGCAGGCGGTGCAGCTCAGCGGAGGCCGGCCCCCCCGGGCCAGCGGGGCTCCGCCGGGCGCGGTGGCACGGGTCACGGCCGCGGTGCGCAGGATCGAGCGCGATCCCGACGACGCGCTCTCCCTGCGCAGCCTGGCCCGCGAGGCGCGCCTGAGCCCCTACCACTTCCTCCGGACCTTCGAGCGGATCACCGGAGTGACGCCGCACCAATACGTGCTCCGCGTGCGTCTGCGCCGGGCCGCGACGGCGCTGGCCACGGAGCCGGGAAAAGTCGTCGACGTCGCTCTGGAAAGCGGTTTCGGCGACCTGTCGAACTTCAACCGCGCGTTCCGCGCGGAATTCGGGGTCAGCCCGCGCGCCTATCGGCGGGCGGGCTGAGACCAGGGAGCCTCGCATGGGCAGCACGATCGGGGCGAAACGATCCGCGGCCACCGTCCGCGTGCGCAGGGCCGGCGAGCGCGGGCGCACGGACTGGGGCTGGCTCGACAGCCGGCACACGTTCTCCTTCGGCGAGTATCACGACCCGGCCCACATGGGTTTCCGCTCGCTGCGCGTCATCAACGACGACCGCGTGGCCGCCGGCGCGGACTTCGGCACCCACGGGCACCGCGACATGGAGATCCTGTCCTACGTCCTCGACGGGGCCATCGAGCACAAGGACAGCATGGGAACGGGATCCGTGATCCGGCCGGGAGCGCGGAAGTCCTCGTCTTCGATCTGGCCTGAGCGGACGGCGGGCCTTCAGGCCCGCGGCAGGTCCACCTCGAAGCAGCTCCCGCCGCCCTCGCGTCCCTGGCAGTGCACCTCCCCTCCGTGCCTCCGGGAGATCTCCCGCACGAGGGCGAGCCCCAAGCCGGATCCGGCGTCCTCCACCGGACGGGACGACGGCCGGTAGAAGGGCGCGAAGATCCGCTCGCGCTCGTCGTCCGGCACGCCCGGACCGCGGTCGCAGACACGCAGATGCACGCGCGCGCCGGAGGCACGGACGCTGGCCTCGACGGGAGGAGCGCCGTGGCGGGCGGCGTTCTCGAGCAGGTTGCGGACCAGCCGGCGCAACAGCCGCGCGTCCCCCCTTAGCGTCACCGGCTCTCCGCTCACCTCCGCGCCGTGGCGGGCCGCCTCCTCCGCGACGAGACCGAGCAGATCGACCTCCTCGCGGCGGTCGAGCTGCTCCACCGCCTGCAGGCGGCTGGCCAGGAGCAGCTCGCCGATGAGCTCGTCGAGCTCGGCGATGTCCTTGGCCACGCGGTCGCGCAGGTCCGGGCGCTCGGCGCCCATCAGCTCCAGGGCCACGCGGATCCGCGCGAGGGGCGAGCGCAGCTCGTGGGAGGCGCTGGCCAGGAGCGTCCGCTGTGCGCCCACCAGCGCCTCGATGCGGTCGGCGGCGCGATTGAAGCTCGTGGCCAGGCCCGCGATCTCGTCTCGCCCTTCCACCTGCACGCGCGCGCGCAGGTCGCCCGCGCCCAGTCCCTCCACCCCGACGCGCAGGCGCTCGAGACGCCGCGTGAGACGGCGGACCACGGGGAAGGCGCCGATGGCCACGGCGACCGCGAGCAGGCCCAGGATCACGAAGATGCCGCCGTGGCCGAGGCGCCGCTGCTTCTGCCGGGCCACGAGCCAGCGGCCGTCGGGCAGGCGCAGGATGCCGACGGGGCCGCCGCGCGCCGGCATCCAGCCGCTTTGCAGGCGCGCGCGCGGAAACGGAAGCCTCTCGCCCACCGCCGCCAGCGGCTGTCCGTCCTCGCTCCACAGCGAGAGGTTGAGGCGCAGGGTCGCGGCCAGCGCACCTAGCGTGCGTTGCTGTTCCGCCGCCGGCACCCCGGATGGCAGCCGCTCCGCGATCAGCACGGCCGCACCGTCCAGGGTGTCCTGGTCCTGCGCGGCCAGGGCCCCGTGATGCCAGGCCGCGGCCACCAGCACGGAGAAGACGAGCAGGATGGCCAGGAAGGCGACATAGACCTGCAGATACAACCGGCGCATCAGTCGTCGTCCTGGGCCCGCGCGAACACGTAGCCGGCGCCGCGCACGGTGAGGATGCGGCGGGGGTGACGCGGATCGTCCTCGATGGCGGCGCGGATGCGCGAGACGTGGACGTCGATGCTGCGGTCGAAGGCTTCGAGCGCATCACCCCGCACGCGCTCCATGAGCGCCTCGCGCGAGAGCACGCGGCCCGCGCTCTCGGCCAGGGCGGCCAGGAGGTCGAACTGGTGGCCGGTGAGCGGGCGCTCCCGCCCGTCCAGGCGGACCTGGCGCGCCTCGCGGTCGATCTCGAGCCGTCCGAAGCGCAGCAGGGGCCGATGATCGGGCCCGGCGGTGCGACGCCGGAGGATGGCCTTCAAGCGGGCCAGCAGCTCGCGCGGATTGAAGGGCTTCGGCAGGTAATCGTCCGCGCCCAGCTCCAGGCCCACGATGCGGTCGGTGTCGTCGCCGCGCGCGGTCAGCATCAGGATGGGGGTGTCGGAGCGCGCGCGGATCCGCCGGCAGACTTCGAAGCCGTCGAGGTCGGGCAGCATGACGTCGAGAAGGACGGCCTGGAAAGAGCCGCCCTCGAGGAGAGCAAGGCCCCGCTCGGCGCGGGGCGCGATGGTGACCTCGAATCCGCTGGCGGCCAGGTATTCCGCCACCATGGCCGCCAGGTGCGCGTCGTCCTCGATCATGAGGATCCGGTCGGACATCGACCCGGATGGTAGCGCCCTCTGCACCTGCGCGCCTCCGCTACCGGAGGGGCGCTCCCTCAGTTGGCGTGATGACGGTGGATGCGCTCCGCGAGGGCCTGGCGCTGCTCGGGCGTGAGGACGTCGGAGACGTCGGCCAGCGCCTGCACGAGTCGCTTCGAGGCCTCGTCCGCGACTCCCATCTCGGACTTGCGGATCTCTTCCAGCGCCGCCCGGTCGATGGTGGCGCCGCCGAGCTGACGATGGAATGCGTCCCGGTTCTGCTGGTGACGCTCCCTGAGCCGGAAGAGGTCGTCCACGGCGCCGGCCACGATCGCATTCACGCGGTCCTGCTGCTCTGCGCTGGCGTCGATGTCCCGCAGCATCCACTTGCTGGCGATCTGGAGATGCTCCTTGGCCGCCTCCGGGCTCATCGCGTGACCACCCCAGCGCCCCCCCCACGAGTGATGGAAGCCGGCGCTATTCTGGATGGCGGCGGTGATCGGCCGCGCCGCGACCAGGGTGAGGAGCGCGCTGCCTCCGAGCAGCGACGCCCACAAGATGGTCTTCCGCCGACTGGGCTTCGCGGCCCCCGTCCCTTCGCTCTTCTCCTCCATGTCGTCCTCCCTTTCGGCCGTGCCCCCACGGCCTCACGAGAGAGAAGGTAGGATCCGCGCTTTTCTGGCGTTTGTCCGCGGTATGAAGTTTTGTGAAGACGGACGCACCTACCGCCGCCGAAGCCGCGCGGCCGTCCGGGCCAGCCCCTGCCGGCGCGACGCCGGGGGCATCTGGTCCAGCCGCGCCTGCACGGTCTGCAGGCCGCCGACCTGGGTCCCGCGTCCGCGGCCGAGCTGCGCGGCCAGGGCGCGGATGCTCGCCGAGCGGTTCTGCGGCGAAGGGTGATCGCTGAAGAACTGCGACACCGCGCCCGGATTGCCCCGCTGCTGCGCCGCCAGCAGGTCGAAGAAGTTCGCCATGGCCATGGGGTCGTAGCCCGCACGCGACATCATCTGCGCGCCCACCCGATCCGCCTCGCTCTCCGCGTTGCGGCTGAACTTCATGAAGAGCGCGTTGAGGCCCAGGCTGCTGATGACCTGTTCGCCGACGCCGAGCCGTCGGTCACGGCCGCCGAGCAGCGAGCCGAGCAGCCCGACTCCCATCTGCGCGCCGTAGGCCTTGGTGGCCTGCGAGGTACCGTGACGCTGCGCCACGTGCGCCATCTCGTGGGCCAGGACGCCGGCCAGCTCGCCTTCGTTGCGCACGGCCTCGATCAGTCCGCGGTTGACGTAGACGTACCCGCCGGGGAGGGCGAAGGCGTTGATCTCAGCCGCGTTCACGACGCGGGCGCGATAGGGGAACCGCGGACCGGGCGCGACCGCGGCCAGGCGCTGGACGATCGCGTTGACGTAGCCCTCGGTCGTGCCGTCGCGCAGCATGGGAAGCTGCCGTTCCGCGTCCTGGGCGGCCTGACGGCCGACCTCCGCGTCCTGCTGGACGGAAAACAGGTTGATCGCCGCCGCCGGAGTGGCGGAGGCCAGGCTCAGCGAGAAGAGCGCAGCGGCAAGAGCACGACGCGAGAACGTACGGAACATGGCGACACCCCCTTGGACCGACGACGGGTGTTGATTGAGCAAGCGAGGTGCCATGTGCGCGTGCTCACGGAGCGCGAAGCGCGCGTGCAAACGCGTCGATCCAAGGGATTTGCGGGGAAGAAAATCGCGAGGTGGACTGTAACGCGGCGGCGTGTCGGGAGGATGCCTCCCGCGGGTGACACCGCCCGTCCTTCGCGCCCTTCTCAGGGCCGGTCGTCGACGCGCGACCAGACCAGCGGCTCGAACTTGCGAAAGTTCAGGATGCGGACGGCCCGGCCGTTCTCGGTGACGAAGATCCACTCCCCCAACCGGCCGGAAAGGACGAACGCGTCCGGGGTCAGGGGAATGAAGGGCCGCAGGCTCTTCGGATCACGACCGCCGTAGAGCTTCCCGTCCTGGAGCGCGACGGTGAAGGTCCAGCCGTCCGGCCGGAGGCGATAGGTCCCGGCGTACGCCGCCCAACCCGCGGTCGAGACGTCCTGGGCGGGCGGATCCAGCGTCACGACGGAAACATGCGATGCGACCAGCCGCCACTCCTTGCCGGCCGGCCGATAGGTATCGGTGACCCGGTACTGGGTCGTGAGCCTCTGGCCGAACACGCTCTCCCACTCGTCGGCCAGGTAGCGCACGATGGCCGCCCCCGGCAGGTCCTGGACCGTGAGGTCGCGGACGACGATGCCGCCTTTGAGGCCGGCGGGGAGAGGCCGGAGCTCGTCCAGGAACTGCTGCTTGCCCAGGACCTGTCCCTCTTCCGTGGTCACGATGCAGGAAGGATCCATCACCCGGTCCCAGACGCTCTTGTCACCAGAAGCGACGGAGTCCATCAGCGCCTGTTCCGTGGACTGGAACCATGGCACGAGCTCCGAGCGCGCCTCGGCGCCCCTTGGCTCGGCGCGGGATGCTCCGGCAAGGGACAGCCCGGCCCAGACGGCCACCGCGGCGACTCGGACGCACCGGTTCCCCATCTTCATGTTTTCCTCCAATGCGATCGACCGCCGATGACGCGGACACCCTGACGCGTCCGCCGGACTAGCGGACCCGCCGCGCCCGGAACTCGCCTTCGAGCCGCCAGGTCTTGCCGTCGGGGTTGAGTGCTTCGCCGGTCCACCGGAAGGAATCCGCGGTGATCTCGGTGAACATCCACCGGGTCGGCGTTCCATCGGCATGGGCGCCGACCTGCACGATGTCGTTGCCGCTCCAGCGGCCGACCTGCTCGTCGCGCTGGCCGGTGACCGGGTTGATCCAGGTGATGCGCCAGGCCTGGATGGCGGCGTCCCACACGCGCAGCGTGGTCCCGTACATGTCGAGAGTCCGGTCCATCTCCCCGCTGCGGTCGGGGTGGCGAGGCATGATCCAGACGTCCTGCACGGCGCGCCCCTCCAGCACCCAGCCGAAGTGGACCTCGCCCTCGAGGCCGCGCGCGGTCACGTCCGTCCGGTAGTGGCGGACATCGAGCTCCCAGCTCCCGATCAGCCAGCCGTAGACGTCCGCCCCTTCCGGGATTTCCGGTGACCGGCCGGGAGCCGCCAACAGGGTGGGAAAGTCGACTTTCGCAACCGTTGTCATGCTGATCCCTCCGCAAACCAGGGTACGGCCTCCGGCGCCGCCTTTCTTGGCAAAAGTTGCGGTGGGTTGGCGCGCCGCTACTTCAGCTCGCGGCTCGAATAGCCGAGGATCCGTCGCGCGATGACGAGGCGGTTGATCTGCCCCGTCCCCTCGAAGAGGTCGTTGATCTTCGCGTCGCGCATCCACTTCTCGAAAGGGAGCTCCCGCGAGTAGCCGAGCGGACCCATGAGCTCCACGCCCTTCTGGGTGATGCGGGTGACGACGTCGCCCGCCTTGACCTTGCACATCGAGGATTCGAGCGTGTTGGGCCATCCCTTGTCCATCATCCACGCCGCCTTCAGGGTCAGGAGCCAGGCGGCCCGGAGCTGGGTCTCCATGTCCAGGAGGTCGCGCTCGACGGCGGTCAGGAGGTGGCGCGGCCGGTCGTAGCGCACCTCGATGCCTTGCAAGGCCAGGAGTTCCTTCAGGAGCTCCACCGTCGCACGCGCGATCCCGAGGGCGCTGGCGGCCACGGACGGCCGCGTGGCGTCGAACGTCGCCATCGCGCCCTTGAAGCCCTTGCGCGGGTCCGACATCTCCGCGCTGCCCAGGAGGTTGGTCGCGGGGATGCGGCAGTTCTCGAGGAGGACGGAGGCGGTGTCGCTGGCGCGGATGCCCATCTTGCGCTCCAGCTTGGTGACGCGGACGCCGGGGGTCCCCGCTTCCACGACGAAGGGCTTCATCCCCGCCCGCCCCGCCGCGGGGTCGATGGTCGCCCAGACCACCATCAGCCCTTCGGAGTCGACCAGGGCCTTGTGGCCGGTGGTGACGAAGATCTTCTCCCCATTGAGCACCCAGCTCTCCCCGTCGCGCACCGCGGTGGTGCGGATGGCCGCGGTGTCGGACCCGCAGTGCGGCTCCGTCATGGCCATGCAGGCCCACTTCGGCGGCCCCTCGCGATAGCGCGTCAGGAAGCGCTGCTTCTGCTCCGCGGTACCGGTGGCCTCGATGGCGGCCCCGCCCAGGCCGGCCCCGGGGCCGCAGAGGTAGATGCCCGCATCGCCCCAGGACAGGGTCTCGATGACGTGCACGAGCGCCTGCGCGGCCACCCCGCCGCCGTCACGCCTCGTCCCGGAGCGGAAGCTCTGGCCCGTCTTCAGCGAGAGGTCCCACATCGCGTTGACGAAGTCCCACGGGATCTCGTGCTCGCGCTCGTCGAACTCCCGCGCGGCCGGGCGCATGAGCTCCCTGGCCACGCCACGGACGAGGTCGACCCGCTCGCGAATCTCGTCCGGCATCTCGAAGCTGATCATCAGACGATCGCGATCCCTTCCATGACCGCGAAGGCGCGGCCGTTGCGCAGCCACATCTCCACCGGGTGATCGCGGATGTAGCCGTGTCCCCCGAGGATCTGCACGGCGCGGTCGGTCACGGCCAGGACCATCTCGTCCGCGAAGGTCTTGGCCAGGAGACATTCGCGGGTGCTGTCGCCGCCCTGGTCCAGCGCCCAGGCCGCCTCCCACACCAGGAGCCGCGCCGCTTCGATCTCGGTGGCCATCTCCGCGAGCATGAACGCGATGGCCTGGCGCTGGGCGATGGCCTCGCCGAAGGCCACCCGCGACTTCGCGTAGTCGAGGGCGTAGTCGTAGGCGGCACGGGCCTGGCCCACGGCCAGAGCGCCCAAAGCCACCCGCGACGCGCCCAGGACGGCTTCCACGCCGCCGCCCTCGCCACCCAGACAGAGCGCGGAGGGCACGGCGCAGCCGCGGAGCTCGACCTTGTACAAGGGAAGCGCGCGCAGCCCCATGTTCTGCTCGCGCTCTCCGACGTGGAGCCCGTCCGTCCCCCGGTGGACGAGGAAGGCGCGGCTCGCGCCCTCCACGGACGCGTAGACGACCATCCATTCCGCTTCCGCGGCGAAGGGGACGTTGCACTTGGTCCCTTCGAGCACGTAGCCGCCGCTCGCCCGCCGAGCCCGAGCCTGGAGGAGGCGCGGGTCGAAGTCCGCGCGAGGCTCCAGGAGCGCGGCGGAGGCGGGCACGTAGCTCTCGCCGCAGAACGCGGGCAGTAGCTCGTGCTTCTGCGCCTCCGTCCCCGCCAGCAGGACGGGCAGGGCGACGAGCCCCGGCGCGAGCAGGGCCAGGGCGCCGGAGAGATCGCCCCAGGCCAGCTCTTCGGCGAAGAGCGCGCCCGTGACCGCGGAGCGCTCCCCGAAGCCTCCGTAGGCTTCGGGGAGGCTGGCCGGCAGCAACCCGAGGGGGGCGGCGGCTTCCATGAGCGCCGCCGGCAGCTCTCCGCGCTCGTCGGAGTCATGGGCCACGGGGCGCAGCTCCCGGCCGGCGAACCGGCGGACCGACTCCACCAGCGTCTTCTGCTCGTCCGACGGCTCGAAGCCGAACATCAGGAGTCCGTGGGCTAGAAGCTGACCTTGGCCGCGAACTGGAGCTGCCGCGGGGCCTGGGCGGCGGTGAAGGTCCCGTAGGTCACCCGCCCCTGAGCGTCCCGCTGCGGCTGGTCCGGAAAGGCGCCGGTGCCGAACAGGTTGTTCACGTCGGAATAGTTGACCCGGTCCAGCAGATTGAAGGCCTCCGCGATCAGGTCGAGGCCGCCCTTCCGGCCGATCCGGAAGCGCTTGGTGAGGCGCAGGTCCACGGTGAAGGTGGAGGGCAGGTTTTCGGTGTTGCGGCCGAGGCTGGAGCCGGCGTCCGCGGGATTGCGCCGGGCGCGATCCGGCCCGGGGATGGCGCCCCCGTCGCCGTCGCCGTTGAGGTCGGCTCCCGCGATGGCGGTGAACGGCCGGCCGGAGGCGGCGGTCACGATCGTGGAGAGGCGCAGGTCCCAGGGGATCTGCACGAGTCCCGAAAAGACGAACCGATGGCGCTGGTCGTTGATGGCGGGCCCCCGCTCCAGGTCGGGATTGAAGCCGACGGGCGTGCCCGTCGGGTCCTGGGGGTTGCGTCCGCGGCCGTTGTCCTGGGGGATGAACGCGCTCTGGAAGTCCGTCGAGTTGTCCTCCGCCTTGCCCAGCGTGTACGAGAGCAGGAACTCGTGGCGGTGGCTCAGGCGCTTGCTGAGCGAAACGGTGAGGCCCTTGTACCAGGTCTCGCCGAAGTCGCTGTACTGCAGGATGGAGGCGGACGTGCCGGCGATACCGCTGACGTCGTCGGGGCGCCGCCCCGTCCCCAGCGCGGGCACGACCGGATTGAAGTCGACGGTGCCCACCTGCTTCTTTCCGCGCACGTAGACGCCGTTCACGGCCAGCGCGAAGTCGCGGCCGAGGGCCCGCTCGAACCCGACCGCGGCCTGGTGGGAATAGGGCGTCTCCAGGCCCGGGTCCGGCGAGATGACGAGGCTCGGATAGGACCCGCCGAGCAGGCCGAGGGCCGTGGACTCGGGAAGTCGATGGCCGGGCGCGCGCCAGGCGGCGAGGACGACCGGAGAGGGGAAGCGGGCGACGAGGGTCCGCACGCCTTCGCCGCCGCGGATCTCGTCCGTGATGCTGCCGATGGAGACGATCTCGTTGTCGAAGAAGATCCCGTAGGCCGCGTGCAGGGATGTGCGGCCGGCGCCGGTGGGATCGAAAGCCAGGGCCAGCCGCGGCGCGACGTTGTTGCCGTCACCCGGGAAGTCGTAGGAGAAGGTCTTCCCGCCGACGTCGGAGACCGTGTAGTGATAGTCGGGCCAGTACTGCCTCTGGTAACGCAGGCCCGGCTTGACGGTCAGCTTGCGGGTGACGCGCCAATCGTCCTGCACGAAGAGGGAGACGTCCCAGTTCCGATAGGGTCCGCCGGGAGTCCCGTAGCCCTGGATGTACGCGGCGGGGATGCCCAGCGCCACGGCCTGGATGGCCGAGATGGGGGCGGGCAGGAGCCCGGGGATGGCGGGCAGGGGGCGGAACAGGTAACGGCCTCCGAAGTGCAGCGGCAGGGCGGTGTCGCGGCTGTCCACCACGTTGAAATCGAGGCCGGCCTTGGCGGAGTGGCTGCCCGTCGCGAAGCTCAGGGTCTCGGCGAGCTGGAAGCGGTCGTTGGTGCGGGGCTGCGGCGTGAAGCGCTGGCGGCCCACGCTGGCCACGCCCGCCACCTCCAGCGTCGGCCCGCCCTGATCGAAGCGCGTGCAGGGTCCCCCGCAATTGGGGTCGAGGGAGTCGATGTCCTGCTTCTCGTGCGCCCACTGGAAGCGCGCCTCGCTGAGCCAGCGGGAAGAGAGGATGTCGGTCTGGGCCACGGAGAGGCCGTAGTCCTTGCGGAGCTGCACGGCGCCGCGGCTGCGCGCGATGAGTCCCCCGAAGGGCTCGATGTTCTCGTTCGTGCGGTCGGAGTAGTTGGCCCGCAGCACCAGGCTGTGGCTCGGAGTCCAGTAGTGGTTGACCTTCCCCAGCAGGAGCGTGTCCTTGAACTGGTACGGGTTGGCTCCGGTCTGAACGGGGAACCCCGCGCGGTCGAGGACGGCGGCGTCCGCGTCGGAGATGGTCACGAAGCTGTTGGCGTCGATGTCGAGGCGCTCGAAGGACAGGAAGAAGAACGTCTTGTCCTTGCGGATGGGACCACCCAGGGTGGCGCCGTATTGCCATTGCTTGTACGGGGCTTTCGCGCGCTCGATGGCGCCCCCGAAGACGTCGGACTTCTCGAAGTGGTCCTTGGCGTTCAGGGAATCATCGCGGACGAAGGCGAAGGCGTTGCCGCTCAGCTCGTTGGTTCCGCTCTTGGTCACGATGTTGACGACGCCGCCCGAGGCCTTGCCGAACTCCGCGGAGTAGGAGTTGGTGAGGACCTGGAACTCGCGCACCGCTTCCTGGCTGAAGGTGGCGCGCACGGAGCCGACGATGGGATCGTTGTTGTCCAGCCCGTCCACCATGATGTTGTTCGAGCGCGCGCGCTGGCCCGTGAAGGACAGGCCGGAGGTGGCGGAGGCGCCCTGCTGCGGCGTGTTGTCCAGGCCCACCCCCGGAGTGATGACCGAGAAGCTGATGAAGTTGCGTCCGTTGATGGGCAGGTTCTCGATCTGGGGCTGGCCGATCACGGTCGCCACCCCCGTGCGATGGGGATCGACGACGCCCAGCTCCTCGGTCACGGTGACGTCCTCGCCGCGGCCCCCGACGAGCAAGGCGAAATCGAGCTCGAGGCTCTGTCCGAGGTGCAGGATCACGCCTTCGCGTCTCTGGGTGGCGAAGCCCTGCATCTCCGCGGTGATCCGGTAGCCGCCGGGGGGCAGGGCCCCGATGAAGTACCGGCCGCTCGAGTCGGTGACGGCGGTGCGCGAGGTGTTGGTGTCCACCGAGGTCGCCGTCACGATGGCTCCCGGGATGGCGGCCGCGGACGGGTCGCGGACGGTGCCGCGGAGGTCGGCTCCGGTGAGACGCGATTGCGCGCGCGCCGCGGAGGGCGCGACGAGCCCGAGGACGAGCGCGAGAAGGGTGATTCTTCTACGCATCTGAGGCCTCCGTTTCGATTCGCCGTCTGGTTACGACCGCTCCGGCGCTCCTCCCGCGCCCATCTCGAGGGCGGACAGCGTGCGGAGCGCGGATCCGATGTCGTCCGGCCGGTGCGCCTCGTCGACCACGCCGTAGGCGATGAAGCCCCAGAAGGCGTCGCTGATCTCGTCGGGAGTGCGCGGCCCGTCCGGGTGGTACCAGAGGGCGACCCCGTTGATCGCGCCGAAGAGCAGGAAGCGCAGGAGCCGCAGGTCGATGCCCGGGTGCAGCCGCCCGGTCCCGGCCGCCTCGTAGAGGAGGCCGGACCAGAAGGCCTCGTACCGGTCGCGCAATCGGATCATCTCCTCCCGCGCCGCGCCCTTGAGGGACCGCCATTCGAAGAGCACGACCTGGGAAGCGGGCCGCGAGAGCAGGTAACGCAGCCGGGCCCGCAGGGCCAGACGCAGCCGCTCCACGGGGTCCCGCGCCTCGCGGATGGCGGCGCGGATGCCGACCAGGTCCGCGTCCTCGCCGCGCTTCATGAGGGCGAGCAGCAGGCTGTCCTTCGTCGGGTAGCGGTAATGCAGGCTGCCGGGCAGCATGCGCGCCCCCTTGGCGATCTCGCGCACGGTCGTGGCCTCGAACCCCTTGGCGCGGAAAAGGCGTGCGGCCGCGTCGAGGATACGGTCTTCGACCGCCGTCGAGACTCGCTTTGGCTTGGGCAAGCGGCCAAGAGACTACCACCGGCCTTTGCACTGTCAAGGGCCTGTTTTCAGGCCTCGATTTGCCCAAGCGGAGGGCGCTGCCTTGGCTGTTCGATCAAGCCCGCCATTGACGCGGGCCGCGCTCCGGACCTAGCATCGCGGGCAGCATGGGTCCGGCGGAATACTCGACGCGCGGCCCGGTCGCCGTGATCGCGTTGAACAACCCGCCCGTCAACGGCCTCGGCCATGCGCTGCGGCGCGGGATCGTCGAAGGCCTCGACCGCGCCGCCGCCGATCCCGGCGTCAAGGCCGTCGTCCTCGCCGGCGCCGGGAAGAGCTTTTCCGCGGGGGCGGACATCCGCGAGTTCGGTACCCCGCAGATGACGGCCGACCCCTCGCTCCACGCCGTGATCCAGGCCGTGGAGGCGTCTCCCAAGCCGGTCGTCGCCGCCATCCACGGAGTGGCGATGGGAGGCGGCCTCGAGCTGGCCCTTGCCTGCCACTATCGGGTGGCCAACTCCGCGGCGCAGGTCGCGCTGCCCGAGGTGAAGCTCGGCCTCCTGCCCGGGGCGGGTGGGACGCAACGCCTGCCGCGGGCGGTCGGACTCGAGACCGCGCTCAACATGATCGTCTCCGGCACGACCTTGCCCGCGGCCCAGCTCGAGGGGACGAGGCTGTTCGACGCCGTGGGTGAGGGTGACGTGGTCGAGCGGGCGGCCGCGCTTGCGGAAGCCGTCGCCGATCGGCGGCCGCTGCCCCTGCTCCGCGATCTCCCCGTTGCCCACCCGAACGCGGAGGGATTCCTGGCCTTCGCGCGAGGCGCGGTGGGCACGGTGTCCAAGGGCTATCCGGCCCCGCTCAAATGCGTGGACGCGCTGGCCGCGGCGGCCGGCCAGCCGTTCGCGGAGGGGCTGCGCATCGAGCGCGACCTCTTCCTGGGCCTCCTGGGCACGACGGAGTCGAGCGCGCTCCGCCACGCCTTCTTCGCCGAGCGCGCCGCCGCCAAGATCGCCGACGTGCCCGAGGACACCGAGGCTCGGCCGATCCGCAGCGCGGCCGTGATCGGCGCCGGCACCATGGGCGGCGGCATCGCCATGAATTTCGCGAACGCGGGGATCCCCGTCACCGTCCTCGAAGCGGAGCGCGAGCGGCTCGACAAGGGCATCGCCACCATCCGCAAGAGCTACGAGGGCAGCGCCAAGAAGGGGAAGCTCACCTCCGCCCAGGTCGAGGAGCGGATGGGCCTCATCCGTCCCACCCTGAGCTACACGGACGTGGCCTCCGCCGACATCGTGGTGGAGGCGGTCTTCGAGGACATGGCGGTGAAGCAGGCGGTGTTCAAGACGCTCGACGAGACCCTGAAGGCAGGGGCGATCCTGGCCAGCAACACGTCCACCCTCGACCTCGACGCCCTCGCCCGTTCGACCCGGCGTCCGGCGGACGTGATCGGCACGCACTTCTTCAGCCCGGCCCACGTCATGAAGCTGCTCGAGGTCGTACGCGGGGCGGCGACGGGCAAGGACGTGCTCGCCACCGTGATGGGCCTGGCCCGGACCATCAAGAAGACGGCGGTCGTGTCCGGCGTGTGCGACGGCTTCATCGGGAACCGGATGCTCGAGCCCTACCTGCGGCAGTCCCTGCTCCTGCTCGAGGAGGGCGCGCGGCCCGCGCAGGTGGATCGTGCCCTCGAGAGCTTCGGGATGGCCATGGGGCCGTTTCGCATGTCCGATCTCGCCGGCAACGACATCGGCTGGCACATCCGCAAGCGGCGCTACCGCGAACACCCGGAGACCGAGCGTTCCCTCCTCGCCGACGGCATTTGCGAGCAGGGCCGCTTCGGGCAGAAGACGGGCGCGGGCTGGTATCGCTACGAGGCGGGTCGCCGCGACGCCCTCCCCGATCCCGCCGTCGACGAGATGATCGTCGCGGACAGCCGCGAGAGAGGCATCGCGCGCCGCCGCATCGCGGATGACGAGATCGTCGACCGCTGCGTCCTCGCGCTGGTGAACGAGGGCGCGCAGATCCTCGAGGAGGGGATCGCCCAGCGGGCGTCCGACGTGGACCTCGTCTACCTCGCGGGCTATGGATTCCCGCCCTTCCGCGGCGGCCCCATGTTCTACGCGGATACGGTCGGCCTGACCACGGTGGTACGGCGGATGAAGGGATTCGGCTGGACTCCGGCCCCTCTGCTCGCCGGTCTCGCCGGCCAGGGACAGACGTTCAATCGCCCGTGAGACTCACATGACCGACGCCGTCATCGTCTCCACCGCCCGCACCGGCCTCGCGAAGTCCTGGCACGGGGCGCTCAACTTGACGCACGGAGCGACGCTGGGCGCGCACGCCGTGCGCGCGGCGGTCGAGCGCGCGCGCCTCGATCCGGCCGAGGTGGAGGACGTCCTCATGGGCTGCGCCTGGCCCGAGGGCACCACCGGCGGCAACATCGCGCGCCAGATCGCGCTCCGCGCCGGCCTGCCCGTCACCACCGCCGGCGTCACCGTGAATCGCTTCTGCTCGTCGGGCCTGCAGACGATCGCCATGGCCGCGCACCGCGTCCTCGTCGACGGCGTGCCCGTCCTCGTCGCCGGCGGCCTGGAGTCCATCTCCTGCGTGCAGAACGAAGCCAACCGCCACCTGGCGCGCGACCCCTGGCTCGTCGAGCACAAGCCCGCGATCTACGAGACGATGCTGCAGACGGCGGAGAACGTGTCGCGCCGCTACGGCATCCCGCGTCCGGCCCAGGACGAATACGGCGTGCGCAGCCAGCTACGCGCCGCCGCCGCCCAGGCCGCCGGGAAGTTCCAGGACGAGATCGTGCCCTTCTCGACCGTGATGGCGGTGGCGGACAAGGAATCGGGGCGCCTCTTCACGAAGGAAGTCACCCTCGCCGCGGACGAGGGCATCCGGCCCGACACCACCTACGAGGCGGTCGCGAAGATCAAGCCCGCCCTGCCCGGCGGCCTGGTCGCGGCGGGCAACGCCAGCCAGTTCTCCGACGGCGCCTCCGCCTGCGTGGTCATGGACGGGCGATTGGCGGAGAAGCGCGGGCTGCGGCCCCTCGGAGTCTTCCGCGGCTTCGCCGTGGCCGGCTGCGAGCCGGACGAGATGGGCATCGGTCCCGTTTTCGCGGTGCCGCGGCTGCTCGATCGGACGGGCGTGAAGATGGCGGACGTCGGCCTCTTCGAGCTCAACGAGGCCTTCGCGGTGCAGGTCCTCTACTGCCGGGACAAGCTCGGGATCCCGGACGAGAAGCTCAACGTCAACGGCGGCGCCATCGCCATCGGCCATCCCTACGGGATGTCCGGGGCGCGCATGGTCGGCCACGCCCTGATCGAGGGCCGGCGCCGCGGCGTGCGCTACGTCGTCGTCACCATGTGCGTGGGCGGCGGCATGGGCGCGGCCGGTCTCTTCGAAGTGGCCTGAGTCCACCGTCGTGCCCACGAAACGATCAGTGGCCAATCTTTTTCTTGCTGGTCGCGGTCGTTTTGTGGTACGAGGGCACTCGAATCTCGTACCAAGGAGCCCAGGATGCAGAGACTCGAGGGGTCCCCCCATCTGTTCGTGTTCGACCGGCCGGTGAAGCGGCCACTCAAGATCTACGCCTCCGACCCGATGGCCGGCCGCACCGTGGGCAACCGCGCCCGCGTCGAGATCGACAACGAGCCCCTCCGGCCCGGGCCCCAGGGACGCCGGGTCGAGGTGATCGACTACGACGGCGAGGCCAAGCGGTTCTATCCACCGGTGGACCTCGACGACCCCAACGTGCTCATGCAGGGCGGGCTCGACCCGACGGAATCCGACCCGCGCTTCCACCAGCAAATGGTCTACGCCGTCGCCATGCGCACCCTCGAGAACTTCGACCGCGCGCTCGGACGCACGCTCTACGTCGGCCAGCGCGACTCCAAGCGCCTCCGCCTGTTTCCCCACGCCTTCTACGGGGCCAACGCGTACTACGACCGCAAGCTCAACGGCATCCTGTTCGGCTACTTCCGCGCGGACGAGAACGACCCCGGGCCCAACCTGCCCGGGCAGACCGTCTTCACCTGCCTCTCGCACGACATCGTCGCCCACGAGATGACCCACGCGATCGTCGACCGCCTGCGCCGGTTCTTCATGGAGCCGACCAACGTGGACGTCTTCGCCTTCCACGAGGGCTTCGCGGACATCGTGGCCCTCTTCCAGCACTTCTCCTTCCCCGACGTCGTGCGCGACCAGATCCAGAAGACGCGCACCGACATCCGGGACCGGAGCGCCCTCGTCGACCTCGCGCGGCAGTTCGGCTACGCCACCGGGTCCGGCAGCGCCCTCCGCTCGGCCCTCGACAAGCCGGAGCGCAAGCTCTACGAGACCGTGATCGAGCCCCACGCCCGCGGGTCGATCCTCGTGGCCGCGGTCTTCGACGCGTTCCACAGCGTCTACCAGCGGCGCATCCGCGACCTCATCCGCATCGCCACCGGGGGCACCGGGCAGCTTCCCCAGGGCGACCTCCATCCGGACCTCGTCAACCGCGTGGCCGCCGAGGCCTCGCGCGCGGCCCAGGGACTGCTGTCCATGTGCATCCGCGCCTTCGACTACCTCCCGCCGGTGGACATCACGTTCGGCGACTTCGTGCGCGCGCTGGTGACCGCCGACCTCGAGCTCTCACCGGAGGACGAGTACGGGCAGCGCGCGGCCATGATCGAGGCCTTCCGCCTCCGCAACATCTTCCCGGACGGCGTGGGCTCCTTGGCCGAGGAGTCGCTGGTGTGGGACGCCGCGCCGCCCAGGCTCAAGAAGCTCGACATGGAGACGGCGGACATGCTCCGGGAGCTCTTCATGGGCGCGGCCACCTTCAGCTTCGAGGACGACCCCTCCGAGAACGTCGAGCAGGCGCAGAACCGCTTCCAGGAGCACTTCAGCGGGCGGCGCAACGACGAGCTGCCTTCGGACGACGGCACGGGCGAAGTCGACGCGGAGATGGCCTCGGCCCTGGGCGACTGGGCCAGGGAGAACAGCGCCGACCTGGGGCTCCAGGCCGGCGTCCCCATCCAGACGCGCGGCTTCCACCCCGCTTTCCGGGTGGCTCCGAACGGCAAGCTCCTGATCGAGCTCGTGGCCCAGTTCGTCCAGACGGACAAGAGCCGGAAGGAGGACCTGGGCGGCCTCCCCGTGCGCGGGGGCACCACCATCGTCGCCGCCGCGGATGGACGGATCCGCTACGTGATCAAGAAGCCGCTGCCCGCGCCGGGGGCCAGTCCGGACACGGAGCCGCGCCTCGCCCGGCAACTGGCCTACGTCGAGCTGGCGGACTCGCTGGACGCGCGCACCAACTACTACGGCGGGGACGACTTCAAGAACCGCATGAACCTCCGCATGCGCCTGGGCAAGCTGCACCAGGGAGCGTCCCGGTGAAGCCCGCGGTCACGGTGCGCATGTACAACGTGGGGTTCGGCGACGCGTTCCTCGTCACCATTCCCGACGGCACGAAGCAACGCACGATCCTGATGGACTGCGGGTCGATCTCCAAGGCCGAAGACGGAGAAGCGATCGCCGACATCGCCGGCCAGATCGTGGACGCGGTCACGCCCAGTGGAGGCAAGCCGCGCATCGACGTCGTGGTCATGTCGCACCGGCACAAGGACCACGTGGCCGGGTTTGCCAAGGCCGACGTCTGGAAGGACGTCGAGGTGGGCGAGGTCTGGATGCCGTGGACGGAGAACCCGAAGGACCCGGAGGCCACGCGCATCCGCGAGCGTCAGCTCAAGCTCACGGAGGCGCTGGGCCGTGCCCTGGCCGCACGGCCGGTGGGCGAGGCGACGCTGCAGGCGGTCCTCAACGCGGCCGGCAACGAGGCGGCGATGGACACCCTCCACCGCGGGTTCTCCGGCTCTCCCGAGCGCCGATTCCTCCCCAAGAAGGGCGAGCGCCAGGTCGACACCGAGATTCTCGGCAAGAAGGTGAAGGTCCACGTCCTCGGCCCCTCGCGCGTCGAATCGGTCATCCGCGACATCGATCCGCCGCGGGCGGAGAGCTACCTCCGGCTGGGGGCGGCCGCCGGCAACGGTGCGCCCGCCCGGGACGTCGCGCCCTTCGGCCCGCAGTGGCGGCTGCAGCCCGCGGAGTTCGCTCGCCCGGAGTGGGCCCACCTCGCCCTCGACGCCGCCACCATCGCCGCCATCGACAACGCGGACGAGCTGATGAGCCCCGAGCTGGCCGCGACCCTCGACAAGGCCATCAACGGCACGAGCCTGGTGCTGGTGCTGGAGATCGGGACCGCCTGCCTGCTCTTCCCGGGAGACGCGCAGTGGGGAACGTGGGACGCGATCCTCAACGACGTGGAGTGGCGCGATCTGCTCCAGCGCTGCACGTTCCTGAAGGTGGGCCACCACGGCAGCCACAACGCGACGCCGATCTCGTTCGTGGAGAAGCTCCTGCCGAAGGATCTCTGGGCGATGGTGTCGACCCGGCCCGTCAAGCAGTGGCCCAACATCCCGCGCGCGCCGCTCCTGACCGCGATCTCGAAGAGGACGTCGAAGCTGGCCCGCAGCGACAAGGACTCCGACGCGCCCACGCCCGCCTTCTCGGTCAAGGGTGACTACATCGAGGCGAAGATCCCGATCGGCTGATCGCGGGCGGCGACTATAGGTTCGTCACCGCCCGCGGAACGTCTCCGCCGCTCCCGGAGCCTCGAAGTCGAAGGGTCGAGCGCCCACCCGTCCCGCGACGCGATAGCGCGCCCGGAGCTGCAGGAAGTCCATCGATCCACCGATGAAACCCGGAGCCATGCGGGTGACCACCTCGTCCTCCACCGCGAGGTCCATGGTCAGGTTCAGCGAGGGGCCGTGGCCGCGCACCAGGATGCGGCGCGGGCGACCCGTGGCCGGATCGTCCGTCTCCGCGATGGAGACGTCCGCCGCGTAGCCGATCGGGCCGTCCGGCCCCAGCGCGGCGAGGAAGCCGGGGATCCGCTCCGGGTCCGCGGCATCCGGCGGCGGCCGCACGCGTCCGAACACGAAGGACAGCGAGTCCTGATGGACCTGCCCCCACTGCCACGACACACCGTCCCAGAATCCCCAGTTGTGATCGTGATACCCGCGGCCGTCGAGGGCGAGCGTGTGACCTCCGACCGCGAGCGCCCCGCCCAGCGCTCCCGACATCACGGGGACGACGTAGCCGGAGAGCCATCCTTGCGCCCCGCGGATCGTCAGGGGAGGGAGCGAGCGGCCAGGGACGGCGTCGAGGGTGAGCTCACCGGTCACGCGGGCGGACGCGGCGGGCGGCGTCCGCACGCCCGGCGGATCCAGGCGCGGCAGATCGACGGCGATGGTGTAGCGCAGCCCCTCGAGCCGCACCCGGCTCTTCCCGATGACGAGGTCGGGCGCGGTGGCGAGCACGGCCGCCTCGTCGACCTCGGTGGACTCTCCGTACGACGTCGTGCCTCCGCCCTGGTCGAGTTGGAGGCGCACCCCCGCGGAGCGACGGCCGCTCGGACGCGGCGGGCCCACCATGAAGGTGAGGTAGAAGCGCGCCCCTTCGGACCCTCCGTTGAAGTAGAGCCACTCCGCCCACGATGAGGCGCGCGCGGGCACGTCCGGCACGGGATGGAAGCGGTCCATGCTGCGCAGCACGCCCGCGGGGTCGCCCGCCCAGGCCGCGTCGCTCGGCGCATCCACCCAGGTCGCGATGTCGGCCGTTTCGCGGTCGCCCAGGGCGCGCTCCCGGCTGGGGATTCCGCCCGTGGCCATGATGGGGACGATCCGCTGGCCGTGGACGAGGTAGAGGGAGGCGCGCCCCCGCGGCGAGGCGGCGGCCACGCGTCCGCTCAGCGGAGGCACGCCCAGCACGCTCGACAACAGGAACCGCGCGGATTCCACGCGGCCGGCGGCGGAGCTGATGACCACGTCCCCCCCGCCCGCGAGGGCGGGTGATCGCGCCTGCTCCAGGATCACCTCGCCGACGCCGAGGAGGGTGGCCATCACGGACACGCCGAGTCCGAAGCCGCAGGCCAACATTGCGCTGCGCACGGGATGGGCGAGCACCGAGCGCAGCGCGAGGAGCAGCATCATCGCGGGGCCCCGTCGGCGATCCGCCCGTCGCGCATCGACAGCATGCGCGGGGTGCGCGCGGCGATCGCGGGATCGTGAGTGACGACCACGACCGTGGTGCCGTCCGCGTGCACCCGCTCGAAGAGGCCGACGATCTGCTGGCCCGTGGCCTGTGGTGCGCGCGGTGGGCGAGGCCCACGTAATCGAGCAGCGCGCTCGTACGGCGCCGCCGCTCCGCCCGCGAAACCCCCGCCTCCGCCTGCGGCAGCTCCACGTTCTCCGCCGCCGTCAGCATGGGGAGCAGGAAGAAGCGCTGGAAGACGAAGCCGATCTTCGAGAGGCGGAGCGCGCTCCGCGCGGCGTCGCCGAGCGTGCTCACGTCGCGGCCGTCGACGAGCAGCTCGCCGCTACTGGGCGCGTCGACGCAGCCGAGGATGTGCAGGAGGGTGGACTTGCCGCACCCGGAGGGCCCGCAGATCGAGACGAACTCGCCGGCGGCGATGGTGACGCTCAGGTCGCGCACGGCGACGACGGGCCCCGCCGGCATCGGGAACGTCCGGGTCACGCCGCGGGCCTCTACGACGGGCGGGCTCACGTGACCATCTCGCTGCGCAGCGTGGCCGCGATGGGCAGGCGCGACACCAGGCGCATCGGGTAGAGGGCGGCCAGCACGGCGGTGAGGGCGAGCAGCAGCGCGTGCGTCGCCAGCGCGCGCGGCTCGAAGGCGAAGAAGTGCATGGCGGCCGGAATCTCCGGCATGGCGTGCAGGATCGATTCCAGCCAGCGGGCCAGGGCGAGGCCGAGGGGCAGGGAGAGGACGCCCCCCGCGCCCACGAGGAGGACGGCCTGGGCGAGCACGTCGAGGACGACGCGCCGGCGCGTGAACCCCAGGGCGCGCAGGGCGGCGATCTCCGCGAAGCGCTGGTTCACGGAGACGGTGAGGAGGACGGTGATGAGGAGAAAGCCGAAGAAGAGGGTGATCGTGCTGAGCACGGCCGAGATCTGGCGGAAGTAGGAGAAGCCGACCTGCTGGAAGCGCGCCACGATCTCTTCGTTGCTGAAGGCGTACAGGTCGGAGCGCAACGCGCGGATCGCGCGGACGGCGGCCGCGGGCCCGCGTCCCTCCCGCGAGGCAACCAGGAAGAGGTCGGCATCGCTCCGCTCGTCGAGGCCGCAGGTGCGGCCGAAGTCGACGAGGCGCGCCGCCGCCGTCATCGCCTTGGGGTCGTCGAAGGGGAAGGCGGCGAAGCCGGCGACTCGGAATCGCACGGGGGGCGCGGCGCTGGCCGCGCCGCGGGTGCAGTCCCCGCGCAGGGTGAGCTCGGAGCCGGGCCGGAGACGGAGCGTCGTGGCCAGCCGCCGATTGACGACGAGGGCGGGCGGCCCGCCGGTGTCGCTCGCTCCCAGGTCGCGTCCCTCGAGGAGGATCCACGGCCGGCGGCGGGTCGCCGCGTCGGCTCCGATGAAGAAGATGTCGTGCTTGCCGCCGTCCGGTCCGGTGACGCTCGCGTTGCCCAGGCGCAGGGAGACGACCTCGTCGACGTCGGGCAGCGCGCGGATGGCGGCGGCCGCGGCCTCGGCATCGGAGATCCGGGGCCGCGCCAAGGCGGGGGCGTCGGCCGCCATCACGCGCACGTCGAAGCCGGCGGAGTCCAGGAGGGCGCGGAAGGAGACGAGGAGCCCGCGGGACAGGAGCAGCATGTCGAAGAGCAACGCGCCGACGGCGGCCACGCCGAGGATCCCCAGGATCGCGCGCCCGGGCTGGCGGGCCAGGCTGCGCAGCGCGAAGGCCCACACCTTCGCGCTCATCGGCGGGCCAGGGCCATGGCGCCGCGGCGGAGCAGGCTCCAGGACGCGGCCACGCTGGCCAGGATGCCCAGGGGGACGGCCACCGACACCGCGCGCGCGGCGATGGCGGGCGTGACGCGCACGAAGACGAGCGCGGTGTCGTACCGCCACTGGAAGAACCGGTTGAACCCGCCTTCCAGCATCACCGCGAGCAGGACGCCGAAGAGCGCGCCCGCGAGCGCGATCACTAGCCCCTCCGCGAGCACCTGGATGAAGATGCGGCGGCGGCGGAGCCCGATCAGGCGCAGGATGGCCACCGTATCCCGCCGCTCGTCCACCAGCATGACCATGAGCGCGAGCAGGAAGATCGAGCTCGCGATCACGGTGACGAGCGAGATGGCGAGGTGGAATCGGTCGAGGACGACGAAGGTGACGTCGGAGTCGTCGGACGCGGCCAGCTCGCGCAGGAGGAGGCCGGGAACGCGCGCGGTCAGGTCGCGCGTGAAGGCCGGGGCCTCCGCGGGAGAGACGAGCTTCACGCTGATCGATCGCACCGACTCGGAGGCGGCCGGATCGGCGGGATCGGCGGTCAGCGCCACGAGATCGGGGAGGTGCAGGCGTGCCTCCAGCGGGACCATGCCCAGGCGGGCGGGATCGGGCACCGGCTCGTACACGCCGGCGATCCGGAACTCTCGTGCCCCCGATCCCTTCGCGTCGCCCGAGAGCGCGATCACGTCGCCGAGGGCGAGGTGCTCGGAGGCGAGGAGCTGGCGCGAGACCAGGATCGCGGGCGGCTCCGGAGGCGGCGGCGCCGGCGGCGGGACGGCCCCGGCGGCGAAGAGGAAGAGGGCGGAGAGGATCGACAAGCCCCCAGGGACTGCAGTAGTCACTTCGGTCAGGAGAATCCGACGACGGGGTGCGGCACGTAGGGCTGCTCGAGGGCGGCAACCTCCTCCGCCGTGAGCTTCAGGGACAGCGCCGCCACCGCGTCGTCGAGGT
>WNGB01007205.1_pt1 | contig 24041 bp, 25 predicted proteins | sample 5400681 | NCBI WGS metagenome assembly WNGB01 (sample SAMN13153367, study PRJNA577476) | soil metagenome | isolation source: 115 cm soil or saprolite under grassland replicate 2 | place: USA:California | collected 2016-06-15
CAAGCGGACGTGTCTGCTCGACAAGCACCTATCCCAGTGACGCGCTTGCTGCCCGCAGCTCGTCGAGCGCTGCGATCGTGTACGGCGACAGGTCGTCGGTGACGTCACGGTCACCGTCGGTCCACTCGGCGAACCCGCGCTTGAACGCGAGCACGCCCAGCTCGGCGGCGAGGTGAGCGACCGGGTCGGGCACGCGGCTTGTCGGGGAAGTACCGGAAGAAGGTGCTCTTGGTGATGCCGGCGCGCTCGGCGATCTGCGCGACCGTCGTGTCGTCGTACCCTGCTCGGTGAACAGGACCGCGTGACCCATCTGCTCATCGAGGTCTCACAGACATGACGATCGACCTGACGCCGTACGTCAAGAAGCTGGTGCTGCCGGCGGACTTCGTACCACCAAGGGAGCTCCGGTACGACGACGTCGTCGCGCGCGGGATCACTCGGGACGACTTGGCCGAGGACGTGCGCGGCATCAACGCCAGCCTCGACCTGATACGCGAGACTCGCGGCGGGTCGTGGCCAACCGAAGCCGTGACGGAGGAAGAGATCATCGTCGACGAGTACTGGCACGAGTGCGAGTTCCGTGACAGCAAGTCCTTCAGCTTCATCCTCAGGACTCACGACCGCGGCTACATCGGCTGCGCCTACTTCTATCCGATGGGCGTGCGACAGCCGCTCACGCCCGACCTGGCCGAGCACGACGTCGACGTGAGTTGGTGGGTCACGCCCGAGGCCTACGAGGCCGGCTACTACGCCAAGGTGCACGAGGCGTTGCGGCAATGGGTTACCGAGGACTACCCGTTCAAGCGCCCCCACTACTCCAACGCGCGGATGCCCTGACGAGCGCAGCTGGCCATTCCGCAGGTGCTGGTGATGGACCCGCCACCAGACCCGGCAGCGGACCCGGGCCACTCCTGAGCGACGGGGCGGAGTCTCGGTCGGGTGCCCGAGGTCGGCCGTAAATGTGGACTGCGGGCCGTCGGATACCGACGGCCCGCAAGCCTTTGAACTGCCCAGACGTCCCCCGCCTGTGTGCACTCTTCACAGCAATAGACGCGATGGCGGCCGGTTTGGTTGCCACCTCGCCCAAACTTTTTCAAGAATTTTTCGGCAGCCCCAACGCACGGATCTCGCGGCAGCTCTCCGGCACGGCCTGGTCGCGGGGCGCGCCGTCCCGGTACGGCGCCGCGCACTCGTCGAAACGAGCCAGTGCCGCCTTCAGCCGGGTGATCTCGACGAGCTTGGTCGGGTCGTCATACGAGTTGGTCTTCTCCCAGCCGAGGTCGGTGTAGTCGTAGAACTCCCAGGCCGTCTCGACGCCGTCCCACGAGTTGTCGAGGTCGAGCCGCACCAGCAGCCCGCTCGGCCCCCGCACCGCGATGTACGACGGGATGGTGCCGAGCGTGCCGGCGCCGTACCCACCGTCGGGGTCCGCGTTCCCACCGGGCACGGGCGGGCCGGCGACCGGGGCGGCCCGCGCCCAGGTGTGCTCGAAGAAGGCATAGGTACGACGGTGCCGGGTCGGGTCGTCGAGCGACGGCACCAGCGAGATGCCGGTCCGGTACGGCTCCAGGGTCAGCCCGGCCAGATCCTCGAAGGTCGGCGCCAGGTCGATGTTCATGGCCACCTCGGCCCGCTCGCCGGGCGTGACGTCCGGGCCGACGATGAGCATCGGGACGTGCACGTCGGAGTCGTACGGCGTCCCCTTGCCGCGGTCGAGCTGGTGCTGGCCGAGGTGGAAGCCGTTGTCCGAGGTGAGGACGATGTAGGTGTTCGGGTCGACCGAGTCCATGATCCGCGCCAGCATCCGGTCGACCGACTGCACCACCCGGGCCCGGTTGCGCAGCCCGTTGACGGCCTCGCGACGGGTGAGCGTCACCTTGTTGACGCGCCACGCAGGCGCCGGCGTGCCGTCGGTGTACTTGGGCGCGTTGTCCTCGCGCGGGTCGTTGAAGCCCGGCAGGTCGGCGATGGTCAGGTCCGAGCAGGCGACCAGGCCGCAGTTGCCGTCGGGCAGGCCGGCGTGCGGGCGGTCCCGGAACGCCGCCGGGAACATCGGGTCGTCGGGGTAGGTCCCGTACTTCTGGACCCGCGGGTGCGGCGCATAGGTCGACACCTCCAGGAAGTACGGCGAGTCGTCGTCCTCGTGCGCGCCGATGAAGTCGAGCGCCTGCGCCTGCGTGAAGGTGCCGACGTACGCCCGGTCCTTGATCCACGGCGGCGCGTCGTCCGGCGGGGCCGGGTGCAGCTGGAGCTTGACCTCGCCGTCGTCGACGTGGGTGCTGGCGTAGTTCCAGCCCTGGTAACCGCCGCCGAAGATGACCCGGAAGTCCGACCAGCCCTGCGGCACCGACGGGAACTCGCCGGTGCGCGGGTCGTACTCGTACTGGTTGAGGTACTTGCCGATGAAGCCGGTCGTGTAGCCGGCGTCCTGCAGCCGCACGTTGATGCTGCGCTCATCGTCGCCGTTGGCCAGGAAGGCCGGCCAGCCGCCGATCGGCCCGAGCGGGTTGGGCAGGTTGGAGGTGTTGGTGAAGACGCCGTGCTGGTAGGGGTACTGGCCGGTGAAGATCGAGGCCCGGGAGACGCAGCAGAGCGAGTCCTCGACGTACGCGTTGGGGTACGACGCTCCCTCCTGCATCATCCGGGCGGCCGTCGGCATCGTCCGCAGCAGCTCGAGCGAGAAGTCGTCCATCAGCACCAGCACGATGTTGGGTGCCTCGGCGCCCGCCCGATCACCGAAGCCGGCGGTCGGCAGATCTCGCGCCGGCGACGACGCGCCGGACGCGAAACAACCTCCCAGCACGATCGCGACGAGCGCGACCATCAACCCGGTCCGAAACCGCATGAAGCTTCCCTCCCACGTGACACCCTCCATGATCAGACGTCCCGACGCCTCGAGGAGTTGCTTTGGCACAACTCGCGACCGACGCCGTGCTGCGCGCTCAGTCGTCCATCACTCGTCCAGCGGCCGGAGCAGGTCGCTGACCAGGTCGTGGAGCAGGTCGTAGCCGTGCTCGGAGAGGATCGACTCCGCGTGGAACTGGATCCCCCGGAAGTGCGGACCGCGGAGTATGTGGATGTCGCCGGTGTCCGGGTCGGCGTCGACGCTCAGACCCTCGGGCAGCGCGAGGCCGTCGGGGCTGTCGGGCCCGCCGGCTCGGCCGACGAAGGTGTTGTAGAAGCCCACCCGCTCGGTGCGACCGGCGTACGGGATGGGCGACTGCGTGCCCTGGAACACGATGTCCTTGAAGCCCAGCGGGATCCCCAGCCGCTGGCACAGCGTCTGGTGGCCGAGGCAGACCGCGAGGAACGGCTGCTTCTTGGCCAGCAGCTCGTCGACGGCCGCCCGGAACGCGGCGTTCTTGGGGTGGTCGCCGTCGCGCGGGTCGCCCGGCCCGGGGCCGACGATCACCAGGTCGTGCCCGTCGAGTACGCCGGCCGCATAGTCCTCATGCTGTACCACCGTGCTCTTCAGGCCGAGGATACCGAGCACGTGCCGGAGCATGTTCACGAAGTCGTCCTCACCGTCGAGGATGACCACCGACCTGCCGCGCAGGTGCGCGTCGGGCTCGGCGCCGGCCTGGTCGGTCAGCCAGAACCGGCTAAGCCGCTTGTTGCGTTCGGCCAGCGCGAGCAGCACGTCCTCGTCGCGGGTCAGGTCCGCGATGGTGTCCGCGGGTGCGGGCGCCGGCGGCACCAACCCGAAGGCGCTCAGGATGCCGCCGGCCTTGGCGTGGGTCTCGGCGACCTCGTAGTGGGGGTCGGAGTCGCGGACCAGCGTCGCCCCCGCGGTGACCTTGAGGTTGCCGTCGAGGTCGACGTCGGCGGTCCGGATCACGATCGGGCTGTCTGCCGTGGGCTCGCCGGCGGCGTCGCGGCCGAGCAGGGCCAGCGCGGCGGCGTAGTAGCCGCGACCGACCGGCTCGTACTTCTTGATCAGCCGGCAGGCGTTCTCGACCGGGCTGCCGGTGACCGTGGCGGCGTACATGGTGTCGCGCAGGATCTCGCGGACGTCGCGGCTGCTGCGGCCGGCCAGGAGGTACTCGGTGTGCACCAGGTGGGTCATCGGCTTGAGGAACGGGCCGAGCACCTGGCCGCCCTCGTGGCAGATGTCGCACATCATCTTGAGCTCTTCGTCGACGACCATGAAGAGCTCGTAGATCTCCTTCTCGTCGGCCAGGAACTCCAGCAGCTGCGCCTTGGTGTCGGCGCCGGCCTCCTTGGGCAGCCGGAAGGTGCCCGAGATCGGGTTCATCCGGACGTCGCCGCCCTTGACGCTGACGTGCCGCTCGGGGCTGGCGCCGACCAGGTAGCGGTCACCGGTGAAGAAGCAGAAGGTCCAGTAGGCGCCGCGCTCGCGGGCCAGCAGCCGCCGGAAGACGGTCAGCGCCTTGTCTGCGCCCCAGTCCTTCACGACCGCGCGATAGTGCCGGCCGACCACCAGGTTGGCGCCCTCGCCCTGCCCGATCTCGTCGCGGATGATCGCCTCGACGACCTTCGCGTAGTCGTCGTCGGAGGTCTCGAAGCCGCCGCGGTCGGTGAACTCGACCTCGCCGTCCGGCAGCGCCGCGAGTACGTCGTCGAGCGGCAGCTCGAGCTCGGTCTCGATGTCGACGGCCACCAGCGGCGTACCGTCGTCGTGCGCCTCGAACCCACGCTCCGCCACCTGCCGGTACGGGATCGCCACCAGCCGGTCGAAGCGCCGCCCGTCGGTCGCGGGGCCCTCCTCCAGCGGTACGTCGAGGATGCTGGCCACCTCGCTCCGCCGCCCGCCCAGCAGCGTGACCGTGTCGGAACCGTGCAGCCGGATCGCCGCCCACGCCTCGTGCCCCTGGAGCGCGTCGAACGCGGACCGGGCATCGGGGGTGGAAGTCATGGCGCAAACCCTACCGACGCGGCAGACGGCGCCGCGCGGCCGTCTCAGTCGCCTGTGGACGACCGCCCGGCGTACAGGGTCTCGGCCCGCACCTTCAGGGCGGCCGCCATCTCGTCGAAGCCGGCCTTGACCCAGGGGCCGTTCGTCTCGACCACCCAGGCGGCGAGCTCGCCGCTCATCGCGTCGGTGGTGCGGTAGGCGCACCGGTCCGGGCCGAGCGGCTCGACCCACTGGTCGCGAGCGGCGAACAGGCCGGGCATCTCGTCGGCCGTGTCGTAGCGCAGGTGGTGCGGCGCGTCGACGACCCGGATGAACTCGCGGTTGAGGAACGTGCCGTCGGTGCCGTCGGGGTTCGGCAAGTAGAGATCGATCGGGTCGCCGACGACCAGCGTGGTGTCGACCCGGACCGTGAAGGGGTTCCACTCCGGATAGCGGAGGTAGTCGACCAGCACCTCCCAGACGTACGCCGCCGGGGCGTCGATCTCGACGGTGACGGACTCGACACGGTGCACATTGCTCTCGGGCTCCGAATCACTCATGGCGCCAGGTACTCCCCACCGTTGATGTCCAGCGTCTGGCCGGTGATCTCGGAGGCGTAGCGCGACAGCAGGAAGAGGACGCCGCCGGCGCAGGCCTCGTCGGTGGGGATGCGACCGAGGGGGTTGCGGGCAGCGATCTCGTCGTAGATGTCCTGAGCGGTGACGCCCCGCTCGTCGGCGGTCATCTGCAGGTAGAAGCGCACCCCGGGCCCGTCCATCCAGCCCATCAGCGCGTGGTTGACGCGGATGCCGTGCTCGCCGAGCTCGAAGGCCAGATACTGGGTGGCCGCGCCCATTGCGGCCTTCGCGGCGGCGTACCCACCCTCTCCGCGCAGCGGGCGCCGCGTCGACATGCTGCCCACGTTGACGATCGAGCCGCGCCCGGCCTCCTTCATGTGCGGGACGACCGCGCGGGTCACGTTGAGGGCACCGAACAGGATGATGTCCATCGCGCGGCGGATGGCCTTCTCCGGCGCGTCGACCAGGTCGTGGAAGCCGGGATGGCCGTACGCCGAGTTCACCAGGCCGGTGATCGTTCCGAACCTGTCGACGGCGGTCCGCACCAGCCGGTCGACGTCCTCGGCGCTGCGGACGTCGCAGGGCACGCCGATGGCGTCACCACCCTGCTGGGCGACCTCCTTCTCGACCTGCGCCATCACCTCGGTGGAGCGGGCGGCCATCACGACCTTCGCCCCCTCCGAGGCCGCGCGGGCGGCGAGCTTGGCGCCCAGCCCCGGGCCGACCCCGGTGATCACGACGACCTCATCGGACAACATCACAGGTACTCCTCCGTGTAGAACGCGAAATCCCGCTCGAGCTGCGCGGTCGACAGCCCGAAGTCCTCCACCGCGTAGACGTGCGAGGCGTGCCGCTCGCGGCGGTCCTTCTCGACGTACGCCGCGAACGCCGCGTCGTCGTCGGGTCCGGGCGCGAGGCCCATCTCGGCGAGCACCCCGAGGGCCCGGGCCGCGGGCTCGGTCGTCATCTGGTCGAAGTGGACGTCGACGAAGCGCTCCGGCCGGGCGGCCCGGACCTCGGCGAACCGGGTCAGCGACCGCACGAACATGTCGCTCCAGTAGCGGCCGATCGCGGCCGAGTCGACGGCGTCGCTGTACTGAGAGGAGATGTTGCGCACCATCGAGGCGTACGACGGCACCGCGCTGCTGGGCGTGCGGTGCGTCATCACGATCTTGCAGCCGTCGAAGGTGTCGAGGACGGACTCGAGGGCCGAGAGGTGATGCGGCGACTTGAGCACCCAGCGCCGGCCGGCCCGGGACGGGTCCTGCCACTGCAGCACCTGCAGCCACTCGCGCAGCTCCGCGTAGGCCCGGCCCTGGTCGGCGGCGCGCAACCACTCGCCGTACGAGGGGACCCAGTAGAACGAGTCGAAGCTCATCGACGTGAACGACCGGTCGACCAGGATGACGTCCTCCTCCGGCCCGTCCCACACGACGTCGTGGATGTCGGCGAAGTCCGGAGACATCTCCATGAAGAACTCCATCCGCTCCCTTGCCCGGCGCTTGCGGATCTCGGCGTCCGGGCCCTCGCCGGGGAACGGCAGGGGGTAGGTCGTCTCCCACGACAGCGTCGCGGTCAGCTGCGGCGAGGAGGCGAGCAACCGGTGCAGGAGCGTCGACCCGGTGCGCGGCAGCCCGCAGATCGCGGCCGCCACGTCGACCTCGACGTCGTGCACCTCGGGGTGCTCCCGCTGGAAGGCGCGCAGCCGGAGCCGGTCGACCAGCAGCCCGATCAGCCGCTTGCGGGTGAGGTCTCGGCCCAGGTCGGAGAGGCGCGCCTCCTGGTCGAGGCTCGTGGTGAGTACGCCGAGGGGCTCGACGAACCAGTCGTCGCCGTACTGGGTGAGCCCGGTCTTTTCGCTGGCGGCCGTCATCAGGTCGGCTGGTCCGAGGTCGGCCGGCTTGAGGCCGGTCACGGGCGAGCTCCCAGGGTTTGGGTCTGCGAGTCGAGGCCCAGCGAATCGAGTGGGGCGACCCGGCAGGTCGGGATCGGATGCCGGTCCGCCCCGAGCCACCGCAGCAGCGCCGTACCGCTGGAGTGGCCGCAGGTGTCGATCCAGTTGGCCCGATGAAGCCCCGGATCCTCGGCCGCGACCACGATGGTGAGCCGGTCGCCGTCGAGTCTGTGCTTGTCGAGTTTGGCGGTGTGCTTGTTGACGGTGATCGCGCGCCGGTGGTCGAGCGACTCCATCCACCAGTTGTCGAGCTGGAAGTTCCAGTAGGGACAGTCCGGTACGTCGGTCTCGATCACCCACGCCTCGCCGGGTCGCAGCGTCCAGTAGCCGTGCAGGTAGAAGATCTCGGGATCGCCGCCGGCCCGCTGGAAGAACTCCTGGCCGAAGTCGGGGAGCTCGTTGGGCCGGCTCATGAACAGCTCGGTCCAGCCCGCGAACATGGCCGCCGTGCCGTGCACCGACAGCGCCGCCCGCTGCAGCGCCTTCGCGAGTACGTCGGGATCCAGGTCGGCCGGCTGCGTCGGACCGCCGACCTGCTCGATGTGCCAGTTGCCCGGCTGCTCAGTGCTCCGGTCGAGGTAGGTCTGGCGGACGACGAGCCCGGTGGAGTCGGGGGCGAGTGGGAGCCAGTTGGTGCCTTGCTCGACGCCGTCGGGCCTGGTCGCGCTGGCGATGATCTCCACGGTGCCGTCCGGCTTGACGCGCAGGTCGGCGTCGGTGAGCTCCCCGGTGGACGCCATGGTGCCGTCCACGGCGTACCGGTTGGCCTTGGAGCCGATGCTGAAGTAGGCGATGGAGCCTCGCCGGCCGGTGATCCGGTAGGTCCGGTCGCCGCGGATGTTGGCGGAGAGGTAGACGTTGTCGGGGTTGTCCGCGCCCAGCTTGACCAGGTCGAGCTGGTGAAACCGGGGGAAGTCGGGATCGGCGTTGTCGACGCAGGAGTAGAGCATCTCCCGGGCCAGCCGGCTGAGGTAGCGGTAGCCCTCGGCCCGGTCGAGCGGGGTGTCGGGCCCTTTGAGCACCACATCGCCGGCGCGAGCGAGCGCCTCGCAGAACTCCGCCCACGCTTCGCTGACGTCCACCGCACACCCGCCTTGCTAGAACACGTTCTAGTTTGAGGTTGCCACGCTAGCGGTGAACCGGGCGTTCTTCAATGGCCCGGCGTCCGTGGTCCGCGACCGACCGTCGCTTGCTCGGCGAGGTGGGTCAGCCGGGCCGATGCCTGGACCGGCTGGAGGCAACGGGTCGGCCAGTTGTAGTCGGCTGTCGATTGGCGGCGAGTGTCTCAACACTCGCCGCCAATTGGCAGGCCAGACCAAGCGCTCGACCCAGTACTCGCAAGCCACCCTCCGCAGGCGTGCCTCATCCCGATTCCGGCCCGACGCGGCGCCGGGGCCGTTGGGGGATGCGCCTTCCCTGGAAGCCAGGTCAGCTCACGGTGGTGAGCAGCTGCGTCGCCCGGGTGAGTACGACGTAGAGCGTGGCCCGGCCGGTGACCGACTCGTCCTCGATCTCCTGCGGCCGCACCACCACGATCCCGTCGAACTCCAGGCCCTTGGTGTCGAGTCCGGTGAGCACGACGATCCGGTCCTCGCCCGACGGCGCGACCGCCGAGTCGACCGAACGGGCCGCCGAGGGCGCGTCGGCAGCAAGCTCGGGCCAGGACGCCAGCCAGCCGTTGACCTCGGACCGCCGGGAGACCGGAACCACGATGCCGATCGTGCCGGGCAGCGCACCCGCGAGGGCTACCACCTCGGCCCGGACCGCGGCCTCCAGGTCGTCGACGCCGGCCTCCTGAACGCCGGTCACCACGCGCGGCGGCCGGCCGGTCCGGCGTACGGCGCTGGGCAGGTCGATCTCGAGCCCGACCCGATCGGCGTACGCCGCGGCGAAGTCGTAGATCTCGGCCGAGTTCCGGTAGTTGGTCGAGAGGTGGAACTCGTGGAGCTCCTTGCCCTCCAGCGCCTGCGCCCGCGCGGCCGCCGACTCCTCGGGCACCGGCCACGACGACTGGGCCGGGTCGCCGACGATCGTCCACGACGCGTTGCGTCCGCGGCGGCCGACCATCCGCCACTGCATCGGGGTGAGGTCCTGGACCTCGTCGATCAGCACGTGGGCGTAGGGGTCGTCCTCGATCCGGTGCGTCGGCGGCGTCCAGGTCCGGCCCGAGGGGGCGTACTCGCGGTCCGACGCCGTGGTCAGCTCCTGCAGGTCTACTCCGCCATCCGAAATCGACAGAGCTTCGTCGAAGGAGTGGTCGTCGTCGGTCCGCTGGGGTACGTCGCCGAGCGCGTAGCGCAGCTCGTCGAGCAGCGCGATGTCCTCGATCGAGTAGGCGGCCGACTCCGAGCCCCACGACTTGAGCAGCAGCCGCTGCTCCTCGGCCGGGAGTACGCCGTCGGCGACCCGAGCCAGGAAGTCGGGCTCACGCAGCCAGCCGAAGACCGTCTGCGCGTCCAGCGGCGGCCACCAGGCGACGGCGAAGTCGACGAACTCCTGGTTGGACAGCATCTCGTCGTCGAACGCCTCCCGACCCCGCTCGCGACCCCGCTCACCGCGGACCTGCCGCCACATCACGTCGAGCAGGCTGTTCGCGATCCGCGGCAGCTGCCGGTTGCGGCGCCCCTGCGAGAGCAGGTCCCGGCGCAGCTTCCCGAGCCGGGCTCGGTCGAGCACGATCACCTCGTCGCGCCAGAACACCCGGAACTCCCGAGGCGCGCCCGGAGCCGCCTGCCGCGCCGTACGCCGCATCACCTCGGCCATCCGCGCCGCGCCCTTCACGTCGGCCACCTGCGGCTCGTCGTGCCGGGTCGCCCGCAGGCCGTCGACCACCTCGCCGAGCGAGCGCAGCGCGACCGCGGTCTCGCCGAGCGAGGGCAGCACCCGCTCGATGTAGCGCATGAAGACGCCGGACGGGCCGACGATCAGTACGCCGCCCCCCTCGTAGCGGCGCCGGTCGGTGTAGAGCAGGTACGCCGCCCGGTGCAGCGCCACGACCGTCTTGCCGGTGCCCGGCCCGCCGGAGATCAGTACGGCGCCGCGGGCGGGCGCCCGGATCGCCTTGTCCTGCTCGGCCTGGATGGTGGCCACGATGGAGTGCATGGACCGGTCGCGGGCCCGAGAGAGCTGCGCCATCAGCGCACCCTCGCCGACGATCGGCAGGTCGGTGTCGACCGAGTCGTCGAGCAGCTCGTCCTCGACGCCGACCACGGTGGGTCCGGTGCTGCGCAGCACGCGACGGCGTACGACGCGCTGGGGGTCGGCCGCGGTGGCCTGGTAGAAGACCGCGGCGGCCGGGGCCCGCCAGTCGACCAGCAGCGAGTCCCGCTGCTCGTCGCGCAGGCCGATCCGGCCGATGTAGCGCGGCTGGTGGTCGAACGCCGGGTCCAGGTCGAGGCGGCCGAACACCAGCCCCTCGTGTGCGGCGTCGAGCTGGGCGATCCGCCGGGCGGCCTGGAAGACCATGGCGTCGCGCTCTACGAGTCCGCCCTCGTGACCGAGACGGCCGCGCTGGTGTCCCTCCCGCGCGAGTTCTTGAGCGGCGGCCGCGGACTTCTCCAGCTGGAGATAGACCCGGTCCACGAACTGCTGTTCGTGGGCAATTTCCCGCTCGGCTACTTCTTCTGACAACGCTCCCCCGGAGGTGCACTTGACGTGACTAGGCGAGTCGACAACTCTACCCCGGCCCGGCGATGAGCCCGCACCCGAAGGCCCTGTCAACCAATGGACTAGGCCACCCCGTCACACTGGTGCGTCCCCGAACGAGAGGAGGGACGATGCGCCCGTCCCTGAAAGCACCCGCGATGCTGGCGGCCGGCGCCGCCCTGTCCGTGATGGGAGCAGCGCTGGTGGTCGCCACCCCGACGACGAGTGAGGGCAGCGCAGCGAAGAACTACAGCTACACGTTCGTGTCGAGTCCCGACTTCCTCAACACCGACGTGGGCGACGTCGCCGGCGCCCCCGGGTACGCCGCCTGGAAGCCCAACTCCACCAACTCCTCCTACCGCGACGCGCTCGCCTACGTGCTGCACGCGTTCAAGGCGGAGGGCCCGCAGGACGTCTTGGTCGCCGGCGACCTGGTGCAGGGCCACTGGGGCAAGGACACCGAGCACACCGGCACCTTCGGACCCGTCTCCGACGACACCAAGCGGCGAGCAGCCGTGAAGGCGGCGGCCGCGGTCTACTTCCGGCAGTGGAAGTCGCGCTTCAACTCGCGCGACCTCGACGTACACGCCGCTCTCGGCGACCACGACATCGGCGACAATCCGTGGGACGCCCACAAGAACGCGTACACCGCGTTCAAGCAGCGCAACGTGGCGCTGTTCAAGTCGCTGTTCCACAAGTATGTCACCGGTCCCAACGGCTACGCGATGCACCCGAGCGGCCCGGCGGCCGGCACGGCGTACGCCGTCCGCCTCGACCCGGACGTCCTGCTGGTCACCGTCGACGTCTTCCAGAGGACCACCGACAACGTCGCGATCCGGATCGACTCGCAGCAGCTCGCCTGGCTGGACACCGTGCTGGCCCGGGCCGACGCCAACGGCGTGAAGTTGATCATCGTGCAGGGCCACACCCCGGTCATCGGCCCGGTCCGCAAGCAGCAGTCGTCGGGGCTCAGCTACTACGGCGGCGCCAAGTCGGGCTTCTGGCACACGATGGCCCGTCACCACGTCGACCTCTACCTGTGCGGCGAGGTGCACGCCACGACGGCCATCCACGACAACGCCACCGGGATCACCCAGATCTGCCACGGCGGGCTCTTCGACTTCGGCCTGACGACGTACCTCACCGGCCGCGTGTACGCCGATGGGTCGCGGATCGACCTCGACACGACCGGGTTCGACTTCACCAGCTCGCTGGAGTACGACAAGACCGCCCGGCTCTGGCAGACCGACATGAACAGCACCAGGCCGCCCGAGGTGATCGCGTACAGCAACCCGCACATCACCGGCCGGATGACGCTGACCAGCGACAACACGGTGGTGTCTCGCAGCGGCATGTTGGGCGTCTACACGCCGTGACCACGCTGGCGCCCGCGACCCGGGTCGGCCGCTCGCGCGGCCGCCTCGGGTCGGGGACGCCCGCCCCAACGCCACTTCTAGTTGAATGTCCCCTGGAGGTGGGCAACGGGGTGACCCAGGACTTCACGGAGTTCGTCGAGACGCGCAGCCAGACGCTCTGGCGCGCGGCCTGGTTGTTGACCGGTGACGCCGCCCTCGCCGAGGACCTCCTGCAGACCGCGCTGGCCAAGACCTGGCCGCATTTCGCGAAGGTCTCCAGCACCGGCTCCTACGAGGCCTATGTACGCAGGACGATATTCACCACCTACGCCTCGTGGTGGCACCGCAAGTGGCGCGGCGAGGTGCCGAGCGAACGGCTGCCCGAGCGCGCGGGCCGGGATCCGGACGTCGACCTCTCACTCGACGTACGCGCGGCACTGGCGCGGCTGTCGCCGAAGCAGCGAGCCGTCGTCGTACTCCGGTACTTCGAGGACCTCACCGAGGCCGAGACGGCGCTCGAGCTGGGCTGCAGCGTCGGCTCGGTGAAGACCCACCACTCCCGGGCGATCGCCCGGCTCCGCGAGTCGGGGCTGCTGGCCCGGTTGGGAGGTCGGGTGTGAGCGGACTCGACCCGTTCGAGCGGGACCAGCTGACGCGGGCGCTGCACGACGCCGTACCCGACCAGGAGGCGCGGCGGAATCGGGCCGTCAGCGCGGAGCTCCTCGGCCGTCGGCTGCGGCGGCGGCGCCGCGGGCGGGCCGCGCTCGCCGCGGCCGCGGTGGTCGCGGGCGTGGCCCTGCTGCCGACGGCGGTCGGACACCTGCGCGCCTCAGACAGCCCGACGGACCCGGCGACCTCGCCGGGTACGCCCACCGCCCCCACGTCGGCGCCGCCCTCGACGGACGATCCGCCCGAGTGCCGCACCGGTACGGCGGCCACCCACCCCGATCTCGCCTCCGGTACGCCGGAGTTCCTCCAGTTCTGCGACCCCACCGGCCACTGGAACGGCGTGGTCCGACCCCCGCGCGAGCCGCTCACCGAGGGGCTGCCCGACCTGCTGGACGGCTGGACCGCCGAGGAGCTGCACGAGTGCACGCTCGACCCGGTCTCCGACCAGTACCGCTTCCAGGTCGTCTACTCCGACGGCACCTACGCGCAGGTGATCGGCGCGACCGGCGGCTGCCAGCCGGTGCTCAACGCCGACCAGACGACCAACGGCACCGGCGACGAGCTGTTCGCCCAAGTGATGGCTGCGTACGGCGCCCAGTACGACGCCCGCTTCGACGCCGTCGACGACTCCGAGGAGCTGACCTGCCCCTCCGAGCTGCTCGAGCCCGGCGAGACCGACCGCGACGGGCCGTCCGGCTCGATGGCACCCAACGGCATCACCATGCCGCTGACGCCGACCCGAGGGTTGCTGTGCACCGACTCTGGAGCGGTGCCGCTCGACGCCGAGGCGGCCGAGCGGGTCCGGGTCGCGCTGCAGTCGATCCCGGGTGGTGACGTCGAGGACTGCTCCGGCGGCGACGACCCGTCGTACGCCGTGGTGCTGGAGGACCGGACCGGCACCCGGCGTACCGTCTCGGTCGACGGGTCGGCCTGCAACACGATCCGCTCGGACTTCCGGGGCGGCATCGACGGGCAGCCGAGCGACTACTTCCTGCGGCTGCTGGGCGAGCTGGCTGCCGGGCGATGACTTCCTGAGCCGGGCCCTGCCTGCCGCGGACGGCCCCACGTATGACGATGGCCCACCCGCATCGGGTGGGCCATTGTCAGGAATGGGTCATGAGTCGGCGTTGTTCGTCTTGGCCTCGGCGCGTCGGCTCCGCCAGCTCCGGAGCTGGCTGGCGCGGTAGCGCCAGCCCCTGAACTGCCAGCGCCGGGCTCGCAACTTCGCCGCGTCCTCGAGGCTCTCCTGCTCGGCAGCCTGGTAGGCCAACGCGATCTCATCGGGGTCTTGCGGGATCCTCTTGGGCTTCGGCGTGGCGATTCTCAGCTTCGCCATCGGCCCCCCTTTCTTCGGCTCAAGTGTATCTGCGAGGACCGACCACCAGCCGGGCCTTTGGACCCTTTCCCAGCATCTGGCTCAGGGCTCGCCGGGCCGGCGAGCGGCGTCCGAAGCTGCCCCCGAGGCTGCCCAGCGGGTGTCGGCCCTGGCGCCCGACCCGGCGACGACCCGTCACCGGTCGTGCTCCTAGTTGCGCGCGCATGAGAACGCGATGGCCAGCTCGGCGGCGATCACCTTGACGACATGCTGGTCGAGGTGGGTCAGCGCGCCGGCCCGCGGTGCGTCGACGGTGAGCATCCCGTAGCCCTCGCCGTGGGCGTGGATGGCGACGGAGATGAAGGTCTTGTACTCAACCGCGCCCTCCACGAAGACCGGTCGCTCGCCGTTGAGGAGGTCCTCGTAGAAGACGGTCCCGGCCCGCAGGACGAGGTCGATGGCGTTGTCGCCGCGCGGCGTACCCCTGACGAAGGTGCGCGCGTTGTCGCCGCGGCCGTGGTGGGCCACGGGCGGCATCTCGGTGCCGTCCTCGTTGAGCTCGTAGATCACCGCACGCACCCGGTCGACGCCCCGAAGGATCATCGTGAGCGCGCTGGCGGCCTCGGTGCAGACCAGCTTGAGCTGCTCGTGCCGCCGGCGCTTGGGGAGGGCCGGGAGCATCGCGATGTTCTCGGCCAGCGGCTGGAGGGCGTCCTGGAGCGCGACCCGCAGCTGGGCGGCCGCGTCGAGTTCGACCCGGGCATCGACCGCGCGGGCCCACCGGCGCAGCAGCCCGAGCAGCGCGGTGAGCAGGATCCCGCCGCAGCCGACGGTGAGCCAGACCATGTCGGTGCGGGTCTGGTGCGCCGAGCCGAGCACTCCGGAGACGAAGGACAGCGCGGGGAGTACGCCGCTGGTCGCCAGCGGCACGACGACGCTCCACGGCGCCGTACGCGCGGAGCCGATGGTGTAGAGCAGATCCCGGCTGGTCACCACCCGAGCGGTGTTCGACGGGGGACTCACGGTCGCGGTGACCGCTCGTCGTACCGGCCGTCGTACCGGCGGGGACGGGGCCTCACGGCCGCCGCTAGCTGCGATTCGGGTACCGACACGGAGCTCCCCCTTCGGATCGGTGGACCGCACTCTTGGCAGGGTCCGCATGAACCTACCGGGTCCTCCCTGCGTACGACGAGGCGCCCGCGGGACGTTTCCCGCGGCGCGCAAATCGTTGCCCGTGCGCACGAGGTCTATGGTGTCCGGCGATCCGCCGCGCGGCCGCCTCGGTACCCCGTATGCTCGCGGTCACCGAGCCCGCACTCTGGCCGGGCCGGCAGGGGAGGAATACACATGACCAAGACCGCACTGCGGGCTGCCTGCGTGAGCGTGGCCGTCGCGACCGCATTCAGCGCGATCGTGGGGGTCGCCGGACCGGCCTCGGCCGACCGGGTGATCCACCGCGACGCTCGCCACGACGTGATGAAGGTGGTGTTCGACGAGACCGGCACCGACGACCTCGTCAGGGCGCCGCGGGTACGCGAGGGTGACGTGACCCGCGCGATGATCGACCACCGGTACCGTCGCGTCGTGATCAAACTGCGGTACGCCGAGCTCACCCGCTCGACCCAGCACATCGAGATCGCGGAGCTGCGCACCAGCAACAAGGCGCTCTTCGGCCTGGTCCTCTTCGGCTTCGACGGGCAGGACCAGGTGCGGCTCATCGGTCGCGAGGACTCCCGCTGCGCGTCGGCTACATCACGATGACCCGCACGAAGATCTTCCTGGACGACGCGCTGAGCAGCCGGGTCCGCGACAACCTGACCATGACCCGCCGGCTCTACCGCAACTGAAGGGGCCCCCGATGAAGCGCATCCTGATCGCGACCGGCGTACTCACCGCCGTCGCGCTTGCGACCGCCGCGCCGGCGTCGGCCGACACGGTGAGACACAGAGACGCCGCGCACGACGTGGTGAAGTTCGACGGTGACCGCGAGACGACCGTCCCCGCCGTCACGGAGGGCGACGTCCGTCGGGTCACGGTCGCGCACACCAGCGGTCGGCTGGTGGTGAAGCTGAAGTACGCCGAGTTGTCCCGGACCAACCGCTGGGTGGCCGTGGCCGTGGTCCGGACCTCCGCTGGCAAGGAGTTCGAGGTCGCTCTGGTGGCCACGTCTCGGATCGGCTGGAAGGGCAAGCTGACCGTCTCGCGGGCCGGCGGCTCTGTGGTGGCCTGCCCCGGCGCCGACCGGAGGGTCGACTACGCCGTCAACACGGTGCGGTTCAGCGTGCCGCGCGGCTGCCTCGGCGACCCGCGCTGGGTCAAGGTGGGGGTCGCCCACGTGCGATTCGTGTCAGAGTTCCGGATCTTCGGCGACGACGCGTTCAGCGCGACGGTCGGCAACGACCTGGCCTTCACCCGGCGCCTCTACCGCGCCTGAGCGGGTTGCCCGCGGAGCCAGACGGACCAAACGGCCGGCTCCGCGGGCTGCTCACGCTCGGCGCCACGCCCGCCGGCCCGGTTGGGTACGTCCGACTACGGACGTGAGCGCTCGCCGGAGCTTCTCGGCCTACTTCTTGCGGTTGAGGAACGCGATCATCGCCTGGCGCGCCTCGTCGGAGCCGAACAGCCGCGCGCTCAGCTTGGCCAGGTCCGCGCCCTGGTCGTCGATCCGGGCGACCAGGTCGCGCGCCAGCAGTCCCTTGGTCTCGCGGAGCCCCTGCGGCCGACCCTTGACCAGGTTGGCGACGACCGCGTCGACGGCGGCGTCAAGGTCGGCTTCGGGAACGGCCGTGGTGACCAGGCCCATGGCGGCGGCCGCCTGCCCGTCGAAGGTCTCACCGGTCAGGAAGGTCAGCGCGGCGGCCCGGCTGGTCATCCGCGGGATGACGGTCAGGCTGATCGCGGCCGGCGTGAGCGCGAGCCGCACCTCGGTGAAGGCGTACGTCGCGTCGTCGGCGCTGATCGCGATGTCGCTGGCCGCGACGATCCCGATGCCGCCGGCGCGAACGTTGCCGTGCAGCCGGGTCACCACCGGCTTCGGGAAGGTGACGATCTTGCGCTGCAGGTCGACGAGTACGCCGGCCGCCTGCTCCATGCCCTGGTTGGCGGCCTCGGACAGGTCCGCGCCCGAGCAGAACGTCCGCCCCTCCGCCCGGATCACCACAACCTTGACCTCGTCGTCCGCCTCCGCCCGGTCGAGCCGCTCGTAGAGCTCGGTGACCAGCTGCCGCGACAGCGCGTTGCGGTTGTGCGGCGAGTCGAAGGTCAGGGTGGCGCGGCCGTCGGCGACGTCGTAGTGCACGAGTTCGGTCATGGCCATGTTCTACCGCGAAGTGGCGAAAATGGCCCTTCGAGGTGGCGTTCTTGGCCCATCACGTGGGATGCGGCCGGTCGATCGCGCGCGCGAAGGCCACCGAGGCCAGCGCCGCCGCGGCCAGGATCGGCAGCCCGATGGAGAGGATGGCGAGGAGGCCGAGCGGCCCGAGCAGGAGTACGGCGATCGCCAGCGCCACCCGACGGAACCGCAACGACCGAACCGCGCCGTACGCCGCCAGGGCCGCTGCCGTCACCAGGACCGTGACCACCCAGGCCAACGGGTCGTCGCCCTGGTCGTGCATGAGGCCGACGTACACCCAGGTCATCGCCGCGGCGATCAGGGCGGCGGCGACGGCGTACGGATCGAGCCGGAACGGGGTCACATCACGAGTCTGCGCTCGACGGCACGCCGACACAACGGCCGAGTCTGGGCCCTCGACGCCAATCCGGATCGGCCGTCGTACCGAACGACTGGCATGCCCTCGCGACTCGCGTGCGCCGCCTTCGGAGGCCGCCTCGCCACGATCACCGGTCTGGCCGTCGGCCACCTGGTGGCGGCCGCCACCGACCCGGCCTCCTCGCCGGTGCTGGCGGTCGGTTCGACGGTCATCGACCTCACGCCCACGCCGGTGAAGGATTGGGCGGTTGCCGAGTTCGGCACCAAGGACAAGCCGATCCTGATCGGCTCCGTGCTGCTCGGCACTCTGGTCCTCGCGGGGGTCGCGGGCCTGCTGGCCAAGCGCCGGTTCGTGGTCGGCGCCGGGCTGCTCGTGGCCCTGGTCGCGGTCGCCGGTGCGGCCGCGCTGAGCCGACCGACGGCCGACGCGGTCGACGTACTCCCCTCCGTCGTCGCCGGCCTCGTCGCCGTCGCCGGGCTCTGGGCGGTGGTCGCGACCGTCGCTCCGGTCGCCTCCGGGCCCGCGCGGCGCCCGGCTCGGGGCGACGCGGGCTGCTGGTGGCCGGCGGGCTGGTGGGCCTCGCGGCGGGGTTCACCACCGGCGCCCGCCCGCTCGAGGAGATGATGATGCTCGGCCCCGGCTACCCCGAGTACGCCGCCCGCACCCCGATGTTCTTCCCCCTCCCGCCGAAGTGGCGGAAATAGCCCGTCGAGGATCCTCTAGACCGGCGTACCGAAGGGGACGGCCTGGCGAGTGACCAGGTACGTCGCCCAGTTGAGCTTGACCACCCGGCCGTCGGAGTCGCGGGTGACCCGGAGCAGCTCGCCGCGTTCGCGGCCGGCCACGGTCCGGTAGACCCCGTCGGACACCTTCTCGAAGACCGACGACGGCTTGTGGTCGGGCAGTCCCTGGGCGCGCGCCTCCAGCCGGCCGTCGCGGACCGAGAAGGTGAAGGGGTAGCCCTCGGAGTACCAGATCCCGACGAGGTCCGCGAGCTCCTCCGGTACGACGCTGCCCGGCCGCCAGATCTCGGGCTCCTCCGGGTCGTGCTCGAGCACGTGGTCGGCCAGCTCGATCGCGAACGCCGCCGGGTCGGGCGCGACCGAGCCGTTCATCATCACGATGCCGCCGGTGCCGGACTCGCGGTGCGTGAAGATGCCGGTGATCTGGCCGGGCATGCCGCCGGTGTGGCCGACGTACACGCGCGGGCCGCTGCGGATCAGGAAGAAGCCCAGGCCCATCGCGCCGACCCAGCGGTCGACGTCCATCACGATCTGCGGCTGACACATCTCCTCGAGGGTGTCCGGGTCGAGGATCTCCGAGTCGGGGTCGGCGACGAAGCCGGACCAGGTGGCCATGTCCTGCGGCGTACTCGCCAGGCCGCCGCAGGGCGCCATCGCGCCGAGCTCGGGCTCGTTCTCGGGAAGGGGTACGTCGGTGTGCGGCGGCACCAGGTAGCCCTTGGCGTGCGCGCCCTCGAAGCCGAGCGTCGTACGCCGCAGCTCGAGCGGGTCGAGCAGGCGCCGGCGGAGTGCGGCGTACCACTCCGTGTCGTCGAGCCGGGCCACGACCTCGCCGAGCAGCGAGAACATCAGGTTGGAGTAGTGCCAGCGATGGTGCGGCTGCATCACCCGCTCGGCCTCCGCGAAGCCGTCGAGCAGACCGGCGCGGTCGGGCATCACCATCGACTCCCAGACGTCGCCGACCGGTTCGCGCTGCATGCCGGACGAGTGCGCAAGCATCTGCCGGATCGTGATGCCGTGGTGAGCGACCTCGGGCAGGAACTTCTCCAGTGGGTCGTCGAGCGAGAGCCGGCCCTCGTCGCGCAGCTGCATGATCATCACCGCGGTGAAGGTCTTGGTGTTGGACGCGACCAGGAACTGGTCGTCCGGTCCCGGCGCGTGGTCGGGCCGGTCCAGGTCGGCGACGCCGATGCCGTCGTACCACGCAAGCCTGCCGCGGTGTACGACGCCCGCGGCGACTCCGGGGATCCTCCCCTTCGACTGGCGCTCGATGACCCGGCGGCGGAGCGCCCGGGCTGTGGTGTCCTGGAGTTCCCTCATGGTGCCGCACCTTATCCGTGCTTGACTCGGGATATGGACTCGGTTTTCGCGGCCTTCCGGGCGGTCCCCCGGGAAGGTTTCCTGCGGCCGGAGTCTGTTCGTCAGGCAGACTTCGACGGGCCGTTGGAGATCGGGCACGGCCAGACCAACTCGCAGCCGGCGACGGTGCGAGAGATGTTGCGGCTGCTGAAGGTACAGCCCGGCGACCGGGTGCTGGACGTCGGCTCCGGGTCGGGCTGGACGACGGCGTTGCTGGCCCACCTGACCGGGCCCTCGGGACGGGTCTACGGTGTCGAGCTCGAGCCGGAGCTCGCCGCGTGGGGTGCCGCGAACCTGGCCCGACACGACTTCCCGTGGGCGTCGATCCAGGAGGCGTTGCCGGGGGTGCTCGGGCTGCCGGATCTGGGGCCGTACGACCGGATCCTGGTCTCGGCCGACCCGCGGGTGCTTCCGTCGTCGCTGGTCGAGCAGCTCGCCGACCCCGGCCGGATGGTGATTCCCGTGGCGAGCACGATGCTGACCGTCGACCGTGAGGGCGGCGAGACCGTCGTACACGAGCATGGGGCGTACCGGTTCGTGCCGCTGCGCTGAAGCCCCGGGTGCGTAGCCGGAGGGGTGGGTGGTGCGTTGAGGAGAGAGTCGCCGCACCCAGGGAGAGTAGATGTTTCGTCGTACTGCCGCTGTCGTCTGTCTAGGGCTCCTCGCCGCGAGCGGGCCCGTCGCACTCCGAACCGAGAGCGGGTACGCCGCGGCGACGACCGCCGCGAGCGCTGTCGACACCACCTCCCTGCCCGCACCCGGCACGGTTGTGACGGCCGCGCGACTCCGCAAGGACCTGTGGATCCCGACCACGAGCCGGCAGGCGTTCAAGCTGAAGTACGTCACGACCGACCCGTTCGGCCGCCGGGCCACGAGCACCGGCACGCTGTTCATCCCCTGGGGCAGGGCCCCGCGCGGCGGCTGGCCGGTCGTCTCCTGGGCGCACGGCACGTCCGGCCTCGGTGACGGCTGCGCGCCGTCCCGCGTCGGCCCGGCGCTCAAGTGGCGCGACTGGCGCTACCTGCAGCACTGGATGCGCGAGGGGTACGCCGTCGTCGCCAGCGACTACGTCGGCCTCGGCACCCCCGGCCTGATGCCCTACCTCGACGGCCGCACCACCGCCCACAACATCGTCGACATGGTCAAGGCCGGCCGCCGGTTCGCCCACAACCGACTCCCCGCGACCCAGCAGCTCGCCCGCAAGTGGGTCACGATCGGCCAGTCGCAGGGCGCCGGCGCGTCGATCTACACGGCCCGCTGGGCCACCAAGTACGGCGGTCCGCGGCTCGACTATCGCGGGGCGGTCGGCACCGGCACGCCGGCGTACATCGAGAAGCTGATCCTGCCGATCGGCCCGAAGACGCCGCCGGTCGCGCTGACACCGGGGATCACGTCATACCTCGCCTACATCTTCACCGCCCTGCGCTACGCGCACCCCGAGCTCGGCATCGACGGCATCCTCACCGCCGAGGGGCGGCACTGGCTCGACGTCGCGGAGACCGCCTGCGTGAACGCCTTCGAGGAGCAGCTCGCCGGCGTCAGCGTGGGCGACTGGTTCACCCAGCCGGTCGCGACGCTGCCCGACTTCGAGGCGACCACGCGCGCCTACCTCGGCATGCCGGAGAAGGGCTTCGACAAGCCGTTCTTCATGGCCCACGGGGAGCTCGACACCGACGTACCCCTGGCCGGCACCGCGGCGTACGTCGGCGTACTCCGGACCAACGACCAGCCGGTCACCTTCAAGACCTACCCGACCGACCACAGCGGGACGATGGCCGCGAGCCTGGTCGACACCATCCCGTTCGTACGCCGGCTGTTCCGCGGCTAACCTGAGGCGCGTGTTCCGAGAAGCGCAGGTCAACCTGTTCGCCGACGAGGTGCAGCCGAGCGTCGACTTCTACGTCAACGCGCTCGGCTTCACCGAGACCTTCCGGACGCCGACCGAGGGCGAGCCCGACCACGTCGAGATGACGCTCGGATCCTTCAAGCTCGGCGTCGCCAAGCGGGCCGCCGGCCGGGCCGAGCACGGACTCGACCTGGTCGCCGGGCCGGCCCAGTGCGACGTGGTCTTCTGGTGCGACGACGCCGACGCGGCGTACGACGCGCTGGTCGCCGCCGGCGCGACGTCGGTCCGGACGCCTCACGACTTCGCCGACAACCGGGCCGGCTGGGTCAGCGACCCGGCCGGCCACCTGGTCTCGGTGGTCTCCAAGACCAGCTAACGCTCCACTCAGTACGACTTGGGTAGGCCCAGGGAGTGCATGGCGACGAAGTTGAGGATCATCTCGCGGGAGACGGGGGCGATCCGACCGAGGCGGGCGGCGATGAGCAGGTTGCCGAGGCCGTACTCCGAGGCCAGTCCGTTGCCGCCATGGGTCTGCACGGCGGTGTCGAGCGCGTTGCAGGCCACCTCGCCGCCGGCGTACTTGGCCATGTTGGCGTACTCGCCAGCGCCGACGTCGTCACCCGCGTCGCACAGCGCGGCCGCCTTCTGCATGAGCAGCTTGGCCTGCTCCAGCTCGATCTTGACCTTGGCGAGCGGGTGCGCGATGCCCTGGTGGGTGCCGATGACGTCCTTCCAGACCTTGCGGGTCTTGGCGTACTCAACCGCTCGATCCAAGGCGAAGCGGGCCATCCCGATCGAGAACGCCGCGCCCATGATCCGCTCGGGGTTGAGCCCGGCGAAGAGCTGCCACAGGCCGGCGTCCTCGTCACCGACCAGCGCATCCGCCGGCAGCCGGATGTCGTCGAGGAACAGCGAGAACTGCTTCTCCGGTGCGTGGAAGTCCATCGGGATGTGCGTGTACTCGAAACCGGGCGCGTCCGTCGGCACCACGAAGAGGACCGGCTTCAGCTTGCCGCCCCCTTCCGATGAACCCCGCGCGTCGGCGGTCCGCGCGACGATCAGCACCGCGTCGGCCTCGTCGACCCCTGAGATGAAGACCTTGCGGCCGTTGAGCACCCACTCGTCGCCGTCGCGGGTCGCGGTGGTGGTGATCTGGTGGCTGTTCGAGCCGGCGTCCGGCTCGGTGATCCCGAAGGCCATGACGAACGAACCGTCCGCGATCACCGGGAGCCACCGCTTCTTCTGTTCGTCGGTGCCGCAGCGGGTGATGATCGAGCCGCAGATAGCGGGACTGACGACCATCATCAGCAGGGGGGCGCCGGCGGCCGCCGCCTCTTCCAGCACGGCCGCCAGGTCGGACATGCCGCCGCCCCCGCCGCCGTACTCCTCGGGGATGTTGACGCCGAGATAGCCGTGCTTGCCCATGTCCTGCCACAGCTCGACGACCTTGCCGCCGGTCCTGGTCTTCTCGGCGATGTAGGAGTGGCCGTAGGACCGGGCGAGCTTGGCGACGGCTTCGCGCAGCGCGACCCGCTCGGCGGGTTCGGTGAACGGGACGGTCATTTCTGGGCTCCTTCATCGCTCGAAACAACGGCGAGTACGTCGCCCGCCGCGACCTGCTGCCCGACCGCGACCGGGACCTCGGTGACCGTGCCAGCGAGCGGTGCCGACACGGTGTGCTGCATCTTCATGGCCTCCAGGACCAGGACCGTCGCGCCCGCCTCGACCTCGGCGCCGGCCTCGACGGCCACGCTGACGACCGTGCCGGGCATCGGGGCGAGCAGGCTGCCGCTGGCCACCAGGTCGGCCGGGTCGGTGAACCGCGGGACCTCCCGGAACCGGACGTACCCAACGCCCGCGTCCACGTGGATCTCCCGCGGGCCGCCGCGCTCCGCTGCCCCGATAAGTACGTCGGTGTACGACGTCACCCCGTCGGCCACCAGCCCGACCCGGGTCGGACTCGCCGACACGACCGAGAACCCGTCGACGACATAGCCGTCGCGACCGGCGTA
>WNGB01012092.1_pt1 | contig 24039 bp, 21 predicted proteins | sample 5400681 | NCBI WGS metagenome assembly WNGB01 (sample SAMN13153367, study PRJNA577476) | soil metagenome | isolation source: 115 cm soil or saprolite under grassland replicate 2 | place: USA:California | collected 2016-06-15
GACCAGGAACGCCGGGTCCCTGGCGAACTGCGCCAGCAGCACCTTGACCGCCACCCGCCGCGCCAGCAACCGGTCCCGGCCCTCAAACACCTCAGCCATCCCACCAGTCCCCAACAACCGACCCACCTCATACCGGTCGATGAGCACATGCGGAGTCGTCGCCATCAGCCGCCCTTATCTCTGTTCTGGTCGTCGTTGCGCCCGTCACCCTGGCCTTTGGCCACGAGGAGGCTGACCGTCGACCCTTTGGGCACCAATCTACCCGGTCGTGGGCGCATGTCGGTGACGGTGCCCTTCCGCCGCGAGACGCGGACGTTGAGCCCCAGGCCCTTCAGGATCGCCGTTGCCTGGCCGACGTCCCGCTTGCGTAGGTCGGGCAGGCGCACCCTGCCCGCCGCCCCGGTTGTCGGCCTGGTGGGGGTCACGGCGCGCTCGGTCGGGGTGCTGGCCTCCCGAGTGCCCCGCAGCGACACCCAGGCCAGCAGGACCAGGGCCGCTCCGGCCACGGCCACCACGGCCCGCACCCACGTCCCGGTCCGCCTCCGGGGTGGAAGCTGCGACCAGGGCCGGCCCGGGTAGGGTCGAGGGCGCAGGTAGGGCCGCGCCGAGCCGGGGCCGCCGGTCGCAACCGGCGGGACCGGCGCCCGCACCGGGAGCGGCGGCACTGGTGGCAGCACCGCGGTCGAGTCGCCGGGTGCCTCCTCGGGGCGGGCCCGGGCCCCGGCAAGCGTGTCGGCCATGGCGGTGGCGGAGGCGAAGCGGCGCTCCGGCTCCTTGTGCATCGCCTTCATGATGATCGCGGCGGCCGGGCCGGGCAGGTCAGCCCGGCGGTCGCGCGGGTTCGGGACCGGCGCGGCCACGTGCTGGCTGGCGATGGCGACCGCGTTGGCGCCCGTGTAGGGCGTCTGGTCGGTGACCATCTCGAACAGCACGCAGCCGAGGGAGTACAGATCGGCCGCCGGGCCCACGTGGGCGCCCTGGGCCTGCTCCGGGGCCACGTAGTTGGCGCTGCCGAGCACCACGCCGGTGCGTGTCAGCGTGGCGGCCTGGGCGGCCTGGGCGATGCCGAAGTCCGTCACCTTGACCACCTCAGCGGTTCCGGCGGTCACGGCGCCGGCCTGCCTGCCGCCGAGCAGCACGTTGGCCGGCTTCACGTCCCGGTGGACCAGGCCGCGCGCGTGGGCGGCGGCCAGGGCGCGAGCGACCTGCTCGCCGATCGCGAACGCCTCCGGCCAGGGCAGCGGGCCGCTCCGCGCGATCCGGGTCGCCAGGGTCTCGCCCTCGACCAGCTCCATCACGATGAAGGCCTGGTCATCCAGCTCGACGTAGTCGTACACGCCGGCCACGTTGGGGTGGGAGAGCCCGGCCGCGGCGCGCGCCTCGCGCCGGAACCGCTCCACGAAGGTGGCGTCCTCGGCCAGCTCCCGTTTGAGCACCTTGACCGCAACCAGCCGGCCCAGCACCTGGTCGACCGCCCGGTACACGGTGCCCATGCCGCCGGTCGCGATCGGGTCACCGAGCCGGTAGCGGTCGCCGAGCAGCACGGCGCTCATCGGCGCCACCTCGTCGCACGCGGGGCTCCGGGTGCGCCCGCCGTGGTCATCGGCGCCACCTCGTCGCACGCGGGGCTCCGGGTGCGCCCGCCGTGGTCATCGGCGCCACCTCGTCGCACGCGAGGCTCCGGGTGCGCCCGCCGTGGTCACTGGCCCGACCCCAGGTACGCCTGGATCACGGCCCTGGCGACGGGGGCCGCGAGCAGGCCGCCGGTGGCCTCGTCGCCAGCGTTGCCGCCGTTCTCGATGATCACGGCGACCGCGATCGCCTTGTCGCCCCGGGAGGTGAAGCAGATGAACCAGGCGTGCGGGGCCTTGCCGGGGGCGTTCTGGGCGGTGCCGGTCTTGCCGCCCACCTGGAGGCCCTTGATGGCCGCGCCCGGCGCCGTCCCGTTCTCGACCACCGAGATCATCATCTGCTGCAGGTCGGTGGCCACGCTGCCGGGGATGACCTGGCCGAGGGAGTCGGGCCGGAAGGTCTTGACCACCTTGCCGTCGTTGGCGACGACCTGGCTGACCACGTGCGGCGCCATGCGCTTGCCGTCGTTGGCGATGGTGGCCGCGATCGACGCCATCTGCAGTGGCGAGACCCGGACGTCGCGCTGGCCGATGGCGCTCTGGGCGGTGGCAGGCGGGTCGAGCTCGCGCGGGATCAGGCTGACCGCGGCCGGGAGCTGGTACTCGAGGCCGGCGTTGAGGCCGAACTTCTCGGCCTCGTTCACCAGCTTCTCGTTCCCCAGGGTCACGCCCAGCTCGGCGAAGGCGGTGTTGCACGAGACGGTGAGCGCCTGAGACAGGGTGATCTTGTCGCCGTTGGGGCTCCGGCAGCTCCCGCCGCCGAAGTTCCTGATCGGCCGGGTGGTCTGCGGCGGGACGTAGGCGGCGCGGTTGGCGAGCTGGGAGTCGGGGGTGACGCCGCTCTCGAGGGCGGCTGCGGCGGTCACCACCTTGAAGGTGGAGCCGGGCGGGTAGAGGCCACCTGCCGCCCGGTTGAGCAGCGGGGCGTCCGGGTCCTCGTTGAGCTGCTTCCAGGCCGTCCGGATCTTCTCCGGGTCGTGGCCGGAGAGGTCGTTCGGGTCGTAGCGGGGGAAGGTGGTGATGGCGACCACGTTGCCGGTGCGGAAGTCGATCGCGGCCACGGCGCCCTTGCTCCTGCCGAGCTCCCGCTCGGCCGCCTCCTGGGCGGCCGGGTCGAGGGTGAGGGTCAGCGTCCCACCCGGCGTGTCGTTCGCCGTGAGCAGGTCGGAGAGGTTCTGCGCGAACTGCTCGGGCGCCTGGCCGAGCAGGAAGGAGTTGAACCGCTCCTCGGCCAGCGTGCGGCCGAACACCAGCGAGTAGAAGCCGGTGACCATGCCGTAGCGGGGTCCCTGGGGGTAGACGCGCTTGTACTTCAGCTTGTCGTTGGTTGCCACCGACTCGGCCACCGGCTCGCCGCTGACCACCATCTTGCCGCGCTGGATCGAGTACTCCTTGATCAGCGTGCGTGCGTTGCGGGGGTCGTCGGTGAGCCGGTCGGCGGCCACCACCTGCCAGTAGAACGGGGCGGCGAGCAGGGCCACGAAGGCGCACAGGACCACAGCGGCCACGCGGCGGATCTGGCGGTTCACCCGACCACCGTCAGTTCCCCGCTCTGGGCGTCGCCGGCCGGCGCTGGCCCCGTCTTGCGGGCGGGCGCCGGGGTCGACTCGCTCGAGATGCGGCACAAGATGGCGATGAGGGCGTAGTTGGCCACCATGCTCGACCCTCCGTAGCTGACAAACGGGAGGGTGATGCCGGTCAGCGGGATGAGCCGGGTGACCCCTCCCACGATCACGAACACCTGCAGCGAGAAGCTGACCACGAGGCCCAGCCCGAGCAGCTTGCCGAAGTCGTCGCCGGCGGCCAGGGCGACCCGGAAGCCGCGGAACACCATCAGCAGGTAGACGAGCAGCATGGCGGTCACCCCGAGCAGACCGAGCTCCTCGCCGAAGGCGTCGAACACGAAGTCGGTCGAGGCGAACGGGATCAGGTTGGGCTGCCCCTGGTTCCAGCCTTCCCCGAGGATCCCGCCGGTGGCCAGCGCGAACAGGCCCTGGGCGAGCTGGAAGCCGCGGCCGTCGTAGTAGTCCCAGACGTTCAGCCAGACCGCCACCCGGGAGCGCACGTGGCCGAAGAGCTGGTAGGCGACGAGGGCGCCGCCCATGAACAGGCCGAGCCCGGCCGCGACGTAGGAGAAGCGCCCGGTGGCCACGTAGAGCAGGGCGATGAACACCCCGAAGAACAGCAGGCTCGAGCCGAGGTCCTTCTCGAAGAACAGCACGAACAGGCTGACTCCCCAGGCCATCAGCATGGGCAGGAAGTACTTGATCTCGGGCAGCAGCAGCGGGCCGACCCGGTAGGTGGCGGTGGCCAGGAGCTCCTTCCGCTCGGCCAGGTACGCGGCGAGGAACACCACCAGCAGGATCTTGGCCAGCTCGGAGGGCTGGCCGTTGAACGGTCCGATCTTGACCCAGAGCCGGGCGCCGTTGATCTCCTGGCCGACGCCCGGCAGCACCGGCAGCATGAGCAGGAAGACGCCGAGGAGCAGCCAGGTGTAGCGGTAGCGGTCGAGCACCCGGTGGTCCTGGATCACCACGATCACGGCGGCGAACACCGCCAGGCCGAGCACGGTCCACAGGGCCTGGGAGGGTGCTTGCGGGTAGCCGCCCTTGCGGAGCACGGCCGCGTAGTCCAACCGCCGCACCATGACCAGGCCGAGCCCGTTGAGCAGGGCCGCGCCTGGCAGCAGGAGCGGGTCGGCCTGGGGCGCCTTCCAGCGAAGCACGAGGTGCGCGCCGATGAACAGCACGGCCAGGGTGGCGCCGTAGCCGAGGCTGCCGGCGGGGACGGTGTTGTCGGCGACCAGCCCGACCACGATGTAGCCCCCCACCGAGAGCACGAGGGCGAGCAGGAGCAGCGTCAGCTCGACGTTGCGGCGCGATTCCACGTCAGCCCGCCGGCGTCGTGGTAGGCGGGGCGGTGGTCGTGGATGGTCCGGCGGTGGTGGTCACGCCCACGGTCGTGGTGGTGGGCGCCGCCCCGTCGGCGGGGCAGCCCGTGTACACGGCAGGGGCGCACCTGGCGATGCGGAAGGCGTCCGCGCGGTCCTTGGCGGCGACGCCGGCCTCGAGGTCCGAGGCGCGGGCTGGCGGCACCTGGGCGCGGGTGACCTCGGTGTCGGCGACCAGGCGGGAGAAGCCGATGCCGGCCACCTCGCCGGGCACGCCCCGGAACACCGCCACGCGGTCCCCGTGGAACCCGACCCAGTAGCGGCTGAACACCAGGGCCCGGCCGGCCGCCACGATGCCGGCCAGGGCGGCGACCACCAGCAGCACCGTGAGCACGCGCCTGACCCGTCGCCGGCGCGGCCGCCCGGCCCGGCCCGGCTCCCCCCGAGCCCGTCGCCCGGCGCCCGGGCCGACCCGCCGCAGGCCGGTGACCATGGCGTCGTCGGGGTCGTTGTCGGGCCCGGGCCCGGCCTCGCCGTCCTCGGCGGCCAGGTCGCCGGTGGGCTCGGCGGCGGTGGTCACCCCTGCGGCGTCGAGCACGATCACGGTGATGTTGTCGGGCCCGCCGGCCTCGTTGGCCAGGGCCACCAGCTTGTCGGCCGCCTGCTGGGGGTCGGGGGTGCGCAGCAGGACGTTGCGGATCCGGGTGTGGTCGACCACCCCGGACAGGCCGTCGGTGCAGAGCAGGAGGCGGTCGCCAGGGACGATCTTGTAGGTGGCGGTGTCGATCTCGACGTCGCTGTCGACGCCGAGCGCACGGGTGATGATGCTGCGCTGCGGATGGCGCTCGGCGTCCTCGGGCCGCAGGCGGCCCTGGCGGACCAGCTCCTGGACCAGGGTGTGGTCCTCGGTGAGGCCAGAGAGCTCGCCGTGGCGGAGCAGGTAGGCGCGCGAGTCGCCGACGTGGGCGAGGTGGACCGAGTCCCCATCCTCCAGCAGGGCGGTCAGGGTCGTGCCCATGCCCTCGAGCGCCTTGTCGCGGGCGGCCAGCTCCCTGATGCGCCGGTTGGCCTCGGCCACCGCCCGTTTCAGCGCCTCGCCGGCGGCCCGGTCGTCCTTCCAGGGACCGCCGTCGCGGAGGGTGCTGAGCTGGTCCATGGCGGTCGCGCTGGCCACCTCGCCGGCCCGATGGCCGCCCATGCCGTCTGCGACAGCGGCCAGCGGCCCGGCGGCCAGGTAGCTGTCCTCGTTGCCCTCGCGCATCCGGCCCCGGTCGGTGGCGGCGCCCCGTCGGAGGCCCATTAGCGGCGCAGCTCCAAGGTGGCCTTGCCGATCCGGATCTCGTCGCCCGGGCCCACGGCGGTGGGCACGGCCACCTTGGCCCGGTTCATGTAGGTACCGTTGGTTGAGCCGAGGTCCTCGAGCCAGTACGAGCCGTCCTTGGCGAAGATGCGGGCGTGCACGTTGGACACGTAGGTGTCGCTCACGACCAGGTCGCAGGTTGCCGCCCGGCCCACGGTGATCGAGTCCTTGAGCGGGACCGTGCGCTTGCCGCTGGCGTCGGTCACGACCAGCTCGCGGGGCAGGCGGCGGGCCGGACGGCTGGGCGCCGGCCTGGGCGCGGCCGGCCGACGGGCCTCCGCCCGGGGCGGGCGGCGCCGCTGGGCCCGTGGCCCGAACACGTCGAGCACGACGGCCCGGATCGCCCTGGCCACGAACAGGTACAGGATGGCCAGGAAGGCGATCTTGACCGCGAGCAGGAAGATCGGCGGCATCAGCTCTCCCGTCGGAACTGCAAGGTGGAGTTTGCCAGCTTCACCACGTCCCCGTTGGCCAAACGTCGGCGCCGCACGGGCTGGCCGTTCACCTCGGTCCCGTTGGTGGACTGGAGGTCCTCGACGATGAAGTCGTCGCCCTCACGGACGATCCGGGCATGGTTGCGCGAGACACCCGGATCGGCAAGGGCGATGTCCGACTGGTCGGAGCGCCCGATCGACAGCTTCGCGCCGCTCAGCGGGTAGACCTGCACCTCGTGGCGGCCGGAGAGCAGCACCAGGCTGGCCGGGGCGCGCACCTTGGGCGCCCGGCTCTGCCCGGGGAGCATGGCGGTGTGCGGCCCCACCGGCGCGTCGTGGCTGCTTCCCGGGGCGCCGGTGGGGTCAGCCCGGCTGGGGTCGGCCTCGACCCGGCCGGTCACCCGGAAACGGCCCTCGGCCAGGTCCTCGCCGGTCTCGAACTCGATGCGGGCCGGGCCGAGCATGGCACAGTCGTTGTCCCGCGCGGTCTGCACGGCGAGGGCGGCCAGCTCGGCTGCGAGCGCGTGCTCGTAGTCGCGGAAGCGCTCGCGGTCGGCCGGCGAGAGCTCGTAGACGTAGACGTTGGGCACGTAGACCCGGCTGACCCCGACCGTGCGCCCGTCCTCGACCGCCCTGACCAGCCGTTTGCCCAGTTCGACCGGTTGCACGCCCGAGCGGAAGGCCCTGGCGAACAAGCCCTCGACAGCGCCTTCCAGGCGCTGCTCGAAATCACGCAGGATGCCCATGGGTCGGCGGAAGCCACTCCCTCGTGTCCAGACGGCGGTCAGGCGGCGGCGGGGCGGGCGAATGCCACCGAACCGGCAGTCTACCGTAGGGCCCTGTTCCCAGTTCACCCGGTCGCCATACTGCGATCCGCCTGTGACCAGCTATTCTCCTGGCAGCTTGCCACAGGCCCCGTGCTACAATGCCGCTCCGTTACCCTGGGCGAGTGGCGGAATTGGCAGACGCGCAGGATTCAGGTTCCTGTGTCCGCAAGGACGTGGGGGTTCAAGTCCCCCTTCGCCCACCCCGAAGCCCCGCCGGCACCAAGGCCAGCCCGGCCCCGCCGCGGGGCTCTCCGCTGCCCGGCGGGCGACCTCCTTGGCCGTAGGCTCCCCGACCGATCCTCGACCCGCCCGCTGGAGGCAGCGATGCCAGCCACCAACGCCCCTGGCCCCGTCGTCCTGCGAGCCCCACGCCTGCTCGACGGCAGCGGGGCGGCTCCCGTGGCCGACGCCGCGCTCTGGCTCGACGGCGGCCTGGTCGCCTATGCCGGGCCAGCCGCCGGCCTGCCCCCGGAGGCCCGCGACGGCCGCCTCCCGATGCTGGACCTACCCGGCTGCACGCTGCTCCCTGGGCTCGTCGACGTGCACGTGCACCTGGTGGCCAGCGGCGAGCCGGACCTGGCGGCCGGCATCCCGGACAGCGAGGCGGCCCGGACGGTGAGCGCCGTGGCCAACGCGCGCCGCCAGCTCGAGGCCGGAGTGACCCTGGTCCGCGACCTCGGGGCGCCCGGTGCCGAGGCGATCGCGGTGGGGCGGGCGGTGGAGGCGGGTGAGGTCCCTGGGCCGCTGGTGGTCGCCTCGGGGCCGGCGGTCACCATGACCGGCGGCCACATCCCGTACCTCGGCCGCGTGACCGACGGCGTGGACGCGATGCGGCAGGCGGTCCGCGAGAACGCAGCCATGGGCGCAGGCTGCATCAAGGTGGTGGCCACCGGCGGGGTGCTCACCAAGGGGATCGACCCCCGCGAGGCCGCCTACACCCGGGCCGAGCTCGACGCCCTGGTCGAGGAGGCGCACCGGCTCGGGCTCCGGGTGGCCGCGCACGCGATCGGCGAGGGCGGGGTGGTCGCCGCCCTGCGCGCCGGCGTGGACTCGGTCGAGCACGGCATGTTCCTGGACGAGGCGGCGATCGACGCGTTCCTGGCCACCGGGGCGCGCTACACGCCGACCTTCTCGGCCCCGCACGGCATCCTGGCCGGTCCGAGCGTGCCCGGCTGGATCAAGGACCGGGCCCGGCCCGCTGCCGAGGCCCAGGCCACGTCGTTCCGGGCCGCGGTGAAGGCAGGGGTCAAGGTGGTGGCCGGTACCGACGCCGGCACGCCCGACAACCCCCACGGCGGCGTCGCCACCGAGGTCGCGTTCATGGTGGAGCACGGGCTCGACCCGCTGGCCGCGGTCCGGGCGGCCACCGGCGAGGCTGCCGACCTGCTCGGCGTGCCTGACCGGGGCAGGCTGCGCGAGGGTGGCCGGGCCGACGTCCTCGCCGTCCACGGCGACCCGGTCACCGACATACGGGCGCTCTCGCGGGTTGCCGCGGTCTTCCAGGACGGCCGGCGACGCTGAGCGACCGGAGGTCCTGGTTCGATGTGGGGGAAGCTCGCTCTGCGGCGGGAGCTAACCCACGGTCCCTCTGTCCATGTGGGGGGAAGCTCGCTCCCCCCACGGCCCCCAAGGGCGCCTGTGCCATGGCGGGCTGATCCCGCCGCTCTGCCGGACCCGGTCAGCTTCGCCCGGATGCGGCCTCCGGTGCGGGCTCGCGTTCACTGCCGATGCGCCAGACGCAGCGGGCGATCCCCAGGACGTGGCGCCGGTGCGCCACGAGCAGGACCACGGCGAAGACGACATAGGCGGCGGCGAGCATCATCCGGGCGGTCGGGTTCGGGACGAGGAACTGGACGGCGAACAGGCCGAGCATCGTCAGCGCCTCCCAGAACCGGAACCGGAGGTTCGACAGCACGGCGAACCCGAGCACAGCCTGGGCGCTGGTGAGGATGAACTCGGCGTGCTGGCGCGGGTCGAGCGGCAGCGGCCCCCCGCCCCCGCCGGCCAGGAAGGCGAACGGGATCATCCCGACCAGCAGCGTCCACTGGTTGACCTCGGCCGAGAGCAGGATGCCGACGCCCTTGTCGCCCTTGCCGCGGAAGGCGAACAAGGCGGCCACCAGCAGCTCGGGCGCTTCCGAGGCGAGGGGCGCGAGCCACTGGACGAGCAGGAACTCGTCGATCCCGAGGGCCTCGCCCGCACCGATCAGCGCCTCCGCGAACGGCTCTGCCGCCGAGAGCACGACGCCGGCGGCGAACACGAACAGGCCGATCACGATGGCGCGGCGCAGGCCCTTGGGTTGCTCGGCGATCCGCTCGGGCACGCCGATGAGGTCCGGTTCCTCGCGCGGGGTCTTCCCCACCCGCCACATGTAGACGACGAACAGGCCAACCAGCACGACCGAGTCGTACCAAGCGAGCTGCCGGGTCAGGGGGATCACCACGGCGTAGATGGAGGCCAGGCCCAGGAACCCCAGCTCGATGCGGCGCTGTGGCTCGAGCACAACCTCGTTGACCCGCTCACCACGGCGCCTGGCTGCCAGGATGAACACCAGCGCCGCCATCGACCAGCCGAAGCCGATGAGGAGGCGGTTGCTGCCGGTCATGTTTGCCGCCGCGTAGGCGGCGTAGTGCGGCTTGCTGCCGGCGGTGAAGGCGAAGTACAGGTCGACGGCGAACTCGGGTAGGACCGCGATCAGCGCCAGGATCGCAACGGCCAGGTTGCCCGAGATATCGACCTCGGCCGCCTCCGCCGCCCACGCCAGCAGGAACGCGGCCGTCACCACCGCGGCACCGAACACCAGCAGGGCGAGGAGGTCTTCGAGGTGGGTGCCGGTCAGGCGCAGCACGACGCTCGGGACGGCCACCGCCACCGCCAGCGCGACCTTTGCCTTCCAGGACATGGGGCACACGGTATCGGTCCGGGATGGACCTGTCACAAGCTGCGCGAAGAGGGACCGCGCCCGCACTGTCGCGTCGCTGCCCGGGTGGCTACATTGGCCGTGCGCGCTGCAGGCGCAAGGAGCCGGACGAGAGCGAGGGTGGCCATGGGCGTCGTGCAACTTCCAGAGGAGCTGGTCGCGTTGCGGGAGGCGATCCGCTCATTCATCCAGCGCGAGGTGGCGCCCAAGGAGGCGATGTACGCGCAGGAGATCGGCGAGACGGGCACGTTCGCCGCGTTGGAGCAGGAGCGCAAGGCGCTCCGCAAGCGCTCGGCCGCAGAGGGCTTCTACACCCTGTTCATGCCCGAGTCATGCGGTGGGTCCGGCGTCGGCTACCTCGGCCTGGCCCTGTGCATGGAGGAGTGCCACCGGCACGGCCTGCTGCTTGCCATGGCCGGCGGCGTGCTGCCCAGCGTCGAGGGTCCCACACCGATCCTGCTCGACGGTACCCCGGCCCAGCAGGAGCGCTACCTGCAACCGACGATGCGGGCCGAGCGGGAGGCCTGCTTCGCTCTTACCGAGCCAGACGCCGGCTCCGACGCGACCAGGATCCGGGCCCGGGCCGAGCGGGTCGACGGCGGCTGGATGATCAACGGGCGCAAGCACTTCATCACCCACGGCGCCCAGGCCGACTACGTGATCTTGTTCGCGGTCACCGAGCCGGGGCTCGGCGCCAAGGGCGGCATCACCTGCTTCCTGGTCGACGCCGACACCCCCGGGTTCGAGGTCGGCCGCAGGCAGCGGACGATGTACGACGAGCACCAGGTCGAGCTGGTGTTCACCGACTGCCGGGTCGGTGACGACGCCGTGCTCGGCGAACAGGGCTACGGCTTCTACTCGGCGATGAAGTGGATCAACGGCGGCCGGGTCTCGATCGCGTCGATGGCGCTCGGCACCGCCCAGCACCTGTACGACCGCATGCTCGAGTACGCAAAGGTGCGCGAGGCGTTTGGCCGCAGGATCGGGGCCAACCAGTACGTCCAGGGGATGATCGTCGACTCCCTGGCCGAGCTGACCCAGGCCCGCCTGCTCGTGTACCAGATGGCTGACGCCATCGACCAGGGAGCCGACGGCCGCCAGCAGGGCGCGCTGGCCAAGTACGTGGCCACCGAGATGGTCGGCCGGGTCGCCGACCGGGCCATCCAGGTGTTCGGCGGCAACGGCTACATGACCGAGATGGGCATCGAGCGCTGGGCCCGGTTCGTCCGCGGGATGCGCCTGTACGAGGGGACCAGCGAGATCCTCAAGACCAACGTCGCGCGCACCCTCGGCCTGCCGTCCTAGCGGCGACCCGCGACAAGGCCTGCCCGGCCGACGCCGGGCTCCCATGGCCCCCACGCTGCGGCGACATCCGCTGCGGCGAGGCGTCGACCGGCAAACCTTCCTTGGGGAGCCACTAACCTGGCTGGCCGGTAGCATGGCGGCGTGAGAACCACCCGTGGACGCGCCGCCGTCCTGCTCGCCGCGTCCGCCTGGACGCTCTGGGTCTGGGTGACCCGGATGTGGAACATCGCCAGCGACCCGGCCCACGGCCTCGGCTTCAAGCTCGTGCACAGCGCCCTGGCCGCCGTCTCGGTCGGATTCGCGGTCGCCGTGGGGCTCATCGGCCTGCGCATGCGCCGCGAGGCCGCGGTGTCGCCTGAAGCGCGCGAGGCCGCGGTGTCGCCTGAAGCGCGCGAGGCGCGCGCGAGGCCGCGGTGTCGCCTGAAGCGCGCGAGGCCGCGGTGTCGCCTGAAGCACGCGAGGCCGCGGTGTCGCCTGAAGCACGTTAGGCCCAGGCGCACAACTGGCCGAAGGCGGGTGGGTCCTCCGCCCGGTGTCGGCACGAGCTGGCCATTTGCCGGATTGTCGTACTTGACTTGTCCCGCGTGACGGGTAGCTTGAGCCGGACAATCTGGTCGCAGAGGGGGGGCCATGTTCATCCAGGTCATGCAGGGGAGGGTCAAGGACGCCGCCGGCGTGCGGCGCGAGTTCGACCGCTGGGGCGACCAGCTCGGCGCGGCCGCGACCGGCTGGCTCGGGCTGACCGCCGGGATCACCGACGGCGGCGAGCTGGTCGCCGTCTTCCGCTTCGACAACGAGGCGTCGGCGGCAGCCAACGACGAGCGGCCCGCGGTGGCCGGCTGGCGGGCGGCGGTGGAGAAGCGGCTCGCCGGCCCTCCGCGTCTGCACCGGTGCCCCATCGTCCGCGTGGTCAAGGGCGGCAGCTCCGACCAGGCCGGGTTCGTCCGGGTCCTGCAGGGCAAGGTCATCGACGCGAGAAGGCTGGCCGCCCTGCAGAGCGAGGTCGAGCAGGGGCTGCAGGACGAAGCGCACGTGCTCGGGGTGACGGTCGCCGACCACGGCGAGGGCGGCTGGTTCACCGAGGTCACCTTTTTCACCTCCGAGCGCGCGGTGCGGGCCGCCGAGCGCGAGATGCCGGTCGCCAAGGCCGTCCAGCTCGGCATGGTGCGCAGCTATATGGAGAGCCTCGACCTGTCCGAGCTGCGCACCCCGTGGCTGCAGAGCCCACGCTGGGAGTCAGTCGGGACGCTCTAGAGGAGCGGGCGCTCTCCCACGTAGGCCGTGTCGGGTGCGCCGCCTGCCCGGGTACCGCTCGTCCCGCGTTGGCGTGTCGGGTGCGCCGCCTGCCCGGGTACCGCTCGTCCCGCGTTGGCGTGTCGGGTGCGCACGCCTGCTCTGGCACCGCTCGTCCCCCGGTGGGCGTGTCGGGGTGCGCCCGCCGTGCTCAGGACGGCCTGGCCGGGCCCTCCTCGTCCCGCGCGTCCAGGTGGGCCAGGGCCAGGGCTTGGGCGCGGGCCATGACTTCCTTCAGGGGTCGCCGGGCCTCGACCGCCAGCCGGGTGCAGTCGGCGAACTCCGGGGCGACGTTCACGACCCGGCCGTCGTCGAGCCCGAGCTTCACCCGGACCTTGCCGCCATACAACGCGACCTCGACGACCTGGCGCTCCAACATCCACTTGCGCACGGGCACGCCTCGCACCCCGAGCGTGGAGGTCTCCCGCCACAGCAGCTCGCGCAGGCGCGCCTCGGCCCCTGGCGGGCAGAGCACGGACAGGGTGATGCCGGGCCGACCCTTCTTCATGTGGATCGGGGTGAACCAGACGTCGGCGGCGCCAGCCGACAGCAACCGGTCGAGCACCCACGGGGCCAGCTCGGGGGTCATGTCGTCGATGTTGGCCTCGAGCACCATCCCCCCGTCACCCGCCGCGCCGTCCCGGACGCGCTCCCCGAGCACCACCCGCAGGACGTTCGGCAGCTCGCCGTGCTGGCGGCTGCCCGCGCCGTAGCCGACCCGGGCGACCCGCACCGGCGGCAGCTCGGCGAAGCGGGTCGCCCCGGCGGCCAGGATGGCGGCCCCGGTCGGGGTGGTCAGCTCGGCCGGGATGCCGCCGGAGTAGACCGGGGCCCCGCGTAGCAGCTCGAGCACGGCCGGCCCTGGCACCGGGAGGACACCGTGCCCAGCCCGGACCCGGCCGCTCCCGGTGGCCACCGCGGACGCCCAGATCTCGCGCACGCCGAGGTCGTGCAGGAGCAGCGCAGTCCCGACCACGTCCACGACCGCGTCCACCGCGCCGACCTCGTGGAAGTGGACCTGGTCGGGAGGCTTGCGGTGGACCCGCCCCTCGGCCTCGGCCAGTCGCTCGAAGGTGGCCAGGGCCCGGGCCCGGACCGGCTCGGGCAGGTCGGCCTGGCCCAGCATGGCCCGCAGGTTGCCCCAGGTGCGCACCACGCTGGACCGGTCGGTGTGCACCTTGACCTGGGTGGCGCCGATGCCGCCGCGCTCCACCGTTGCCACCTCGAGCCGGAAGGGGTCCAGCGCGAGCCCGGCGAGCCCGGCCCGCAGCGTCTTCGGGGAGCCGCCCGCGTCAAGCAGCGCGCCGAGGGCCATGTCGCCGGCGATGCCCGCGAAGCAGTCGAAGTAGGCGAAGGAGCAGGGCGTGGTCATCGCTCGGCCTCGGGGAGCAGTGGCGTCCGAGTCACGCTCGACGCCGCCTTGATGCAACGACCCAGCATTGTACAATCACGCCGCTCTTCCCCATCCCCTTGGTTGCCTGCCTGGAGGTGGTCCGAGCCGTGCCCGCGCCGTCGGTCGAGAACCTGACGCTGCTGGTGGCCGTCGCGCTCGCCTGCTGCCTGGCCCTCACCCTGGCCGTGGCCTGGCTCGCCGTCCGGCTCCGCGGGCTCGACCGCACGTATCGCCGGCTGGTTGCCGGGGGCGGCGAGGGCGAGGAGGTCCCTGCCGCGATCGCCCGCCAGTCGGCCGCGATCGACCACCTGGAGAGCAGGCTGCACCTCATCGGCAGGCAGACGGCCGAGAACCGCCAGCACGTCTCCAACCTGGTCCGGTCGGTCGGCTTCCACCGCTACGACGCGTTCCCCGCCATGGGCGGCCAGCTCTCCTACTCGGTCGCGTTCCTCGACGAGGCGGGCGACGGCGTGGTGCTGACCGCCATCAACGGCCGGTCGGAGACCCGCTCGTACGCCAAGCAGGTCGAGGGCGGCCGCTCGGTCCACGACCTCTCCGACGAGGAAGCGGCCGCCATCGCCGCCGCCATGGGCAGGACTGGCGGGCCGGTCACCATCCGCCTGTAGCGGTCCGGATATCCTGTCGACCGCGCGCATCCGCAGCGCGATGATCGATCGGTCAGGCCGGCTCGCGCCGGCAGGGTCATGGTTGCCGTACCCGGAGGGACCCAAGGTGCTCGATCTCAAGCTCGTCCGTGACGACCCCGACCGCGTGCGGGCAGCCCTGGCCCGGCGCGGCCCCGGCGCCGGCGACGCAGTGGACCGCCTGCTCGAGCTGGACGCGAGCAGGCGCGCCCTGGTCACCGAGGTCGACGCCCTACGGTCGGAGCAGAAGCGGCGGGGCAAGGACGTGGCCAGGGCCGCGCCCGATGAGCGTCCCACGGTCATGGCCGGGCTGAAGGACCTGGCCGCGCAGATCGACGAGGTCGAGGCCCGCCTGCGCTCGGTCGAGGCCGAGCTGGCCGACGCCCAGGCCCGGGTGCCGAACCTGCCCCACCCCGCGGTGCCCGACGGGGGCGAGGAGGACGCGGTCGAGCTGCGGCGCACCAGCGACCCACCTGCCTTCGACTTCCCGGTGCGTGACCACGTGGAGCTGGGCGAGTTGCTCGGCGCCATCGACACGGTCCGGGCGGCCAAGGTCTCGGGTGCGCGCTTTGGCTACCTCACCGGCCCGGGGGCGATGCTCGAGCTCGCCTTGGTCCGCTTCGCCATGGACCGCCTCACCGGGGCCGGTTTCACCCCGGTGATCCCGCCGGTGCTGGTGCGCCGGGAGGCGATGTACGGGACCGGCTTCCTTCCAACCGACGAGCAGCAGATCTTCCGTACTGCCGGCGACGACCTCTACCTCGTCGGCACCTCGGAAGTGCCGCTGGTCAGCTACCACGCCGACGAGATCCTCGACCTGGGCACCCTGCCGCGCCGCTACGCCGGCTTCTCGTCGTGCTTCCGGCGCGAGGCCGGCTCCTACGGCAAGGACACTCGTGGCATCTTCCGCGTCCACCAGTTCGACAAGGTCGAGATGGTGTCGTTCGTCGTGCCGGAGGCGTCCGAAGAGGAGCACGGGTTCTTGCTCGCCCGCGAGGAGGAAATCCTGAGCGCCCTGGAGCTGCCCTTCCGGGTGGTCGACATCGCAGCGGGGGACCTCGGGGCCTCCGCGGCCAGGAAGTACGACTGCGAGGCGTGGATCCCGTCCCAGGGGACCTGGCGCGAGCTGACCTCGACCTCCAACTGCACCGACTACCAGGCCAGGCGGATCGGCTGCCGCGTCCGCGAGCCCGGCGGCAACCGGCCGGTCCACACCCTGAACGGCACGGCGGTCGCGGTCGGCCGGACGATCATCGCCCTGCTCGAGAACCACCAGCAGGCCGATGGCTCGGTGCGGGTGCCCGCCGCGCTCCAGCGCTACCTGGGCGCCGACGTCATCCCCCTGGCCAAGTAGACTCGCACGCGGAGGAGTGGCCGAGCGGTCGAAGGCAGCGACCTTGAAAGTCGCCGGACCTGAGAGGGTCCCGTGGGTTCGAATCCCACTTCCTCCGCCCCGCGTGCGCACCGTCTGGCTCGGCGCCCGCAGGAGCGGCCGATCCGGCGCTCGTCCGGGGGAGCGGCCCGCCGAGGGTCATCAGCCTGGCCCGGGTGCGTGGCCGGAGCCGTCGGTGGGGGACCGTGCTGCTCGTCTTGTCCCGCCTCGGGCCGAACGGCGCCGGCCGGCCAGCACCGCCAGCGCCACCGCGCCGGCCAGGGCCGCGCCGGCCAGGACGACCACCAGCTGGCCCGAGCGCGAGCGGAGCAGGGGCGGCACGGTCGCGGCCAGCTCGCGTTGGGCAGCCAGCACCCGCTTGCGCTCGTCCATGCGCCGGCCCAGGTCGATCAGGTCGGCGTCGCTGATGATGTCCTCGGCCGCGGTGAGCAGCCCGGTGTCCTCGCTGTCCAGGTGTTCGCGGACCCGCTCGACGAGGACGCGGACCGTCGCGTCGAAGCCGTCGTCGCCAGGCGCCATGCCGGCCAGCTCGCAAGCCAGGACGCCGATGCGGTTGTGCTGCTCGACCCCGGTGTCGATCAGGTCGATGTCGATGCCGCGCGGGGCTGCCTCCTCGCGGAAGGCGGCATAGAAGATCCTCTCGTCGTCGACGTGCTGCCGCAGCGCGGCCTCGACCTGGACCACGAGGGCCCCGTGCTGCTCGCGGCCGAGCCCGACAGGCCGCTCCAGCCGCTCGAGCAGCCGCTCGAGCTTCCGGTGGTCCTCCCTGAGCAGTACCAGCGCGTCCATCGGGCGTCCTTTGCTCGCTGTGACGGGTTCCTGACGGCTTAGCCCTTCCGCCGCCTGGCCTCGGCGAGGGTCCGAACCGCGTCCCGGAACTGCGCTCTGGGCACCCAGACGCGGTTCCCGCCGGTGCCTACCATGTGAACGATCCAGTCGAGGCGCCGTCCCCACCACTCCGGCCGGGCCGGGTCGACCTGGTCGCTCGAGGGGATCCCTGCCTCAGCCAGCACGGCCCGCACCCTGGCCGCCAGCTCGGGCGTCCGGAAGCTGCCAAGGCGCCGCCGAGGCGTCCCCGGCTCGAGGTCCGCCGAGCCGGCCTGCACGTCCACTCCTGCTCCGATCGCGATGGTCGCCTTGCATGATGCCGAGCGGACAGCCCCCGCGCAGGTGGAGATGGGTGGCTTGGGCTGCGCCGCCGAGTTGATAAGATATGGTCGCCCGGGCCAGTGGGTTGTAGGAACGTGGAGGCATCGCCTAGTCTGGTCTATGGCGCCCGCCTGCTAAGCGGGTTTGGGGTTGATCCCCCATCGTGCGTTCGAATCGCACTGCCTCCGCTCTGCGCCGCTAGCTCAACGGATAGAGCACCAGACTACGGATCTGGCGGTTGGGGGTTCGAATCCCTCGCGGCGCGCACCATATGCCCAGGTCAGACGGCCTGGGCTTCTTGCTTTGCTTGCACTGGGTCAACGACGCGGTCAACGATTCACCAGATATCGCGTATCGACCAGGGAGGCAAGCGTGACGATCCGGGCCCCGTAGGGTGCGCAAGCTCCGACATGGCCTCTGAGCTGCCGGTTCGTTCGATCACGCCGCGGTAGTGTGACGCTCCGCTGACCGTGCTCGAAGGCCACCCTGGTGCTGTCGAAGCTCACCTACCTGACACTCTGACGCTCCATCCAGCTGCTCGTGCTGCTCGCCCGCGGCGACGCCGCCAAGGACCTGGAGCTCCTCGTCCTCCGCCACCAGCTCACGGTGCTGCACCGGCAGGTCCCACGTCCCAGGCTTCAGCCCGCAGACCGCGCCCTGCTGGCCGCGGTCAGCCGCATGCTGCCCAGGACCCGCTGGTCGTGCTTCTTCGTGCAGCCCGAGACGCTGCTGCGCTGGCACCGGCGCCTGGTCGCCGGCGCGTGGACCTACCCGCACCGCCACACCGGCCGGCCACCGCTCGACCTCAAGGTGCAGCAGCTGATCGTCCGCCTGGCCACAGAGAACCCTCGCTGGGGCTACCAGCGCATCCAAGGAGAGCTGTTGCACCTCGGCGTTCGGGTGTCGGCAACCGCGATCCGAACGACGCTGCGCCGCCACGGGCTTGACCCGGCGCCTCGGAGGACCACCACCACGTGGCGGACGTTCCTGCGCCAGCAAGCCGCGGGGGTCCTGGCGTGCGACTTCCTCACCGTCGACACGGTGTGGCTGCGGCGGCTGTACGTGCTGTTCTTCATCGAACTGGCCACCCGACGAGTCCATCTCGCCGACGTGACCGCCAACCCGAACGGCGCCTGGGTCACCCAGCAGGCCCGAAACCTCCTGCTGGTCCTGGGAGAACAAGGCCGTAGGGTGCGCTTCCTCGTCCGCGATCGGGACGCGAAGTTCTCCCGAGGGTTCGATGACGTGTTCCGCTCTGAGAACGCCGAGGTACTCGTCACGCCGGTGCAGGCCCCCAACGCGAACGCCCACGCGGAACGCTTGATCCGCACGGTCCGCGCCGAGTGCCTGGACTGGCTGCTGATCGTCGGCCGCGGCCACCTCGAGCAGGTCCTGCGGGTCTACGCCGAGCACTACAACGCCCATCGGCCGCACCGGGCGTAGACCAGGTTGTGGGTGCCGGAGTCTTGGGCGAAGAAGGTGAGCACCGCGCGGGTTCGCTGGGAGCGGGTGGGGACGTAGTGTTTTTCGAGGGCGGGGTCTTGGCCCCAGTGCATGATGGCGTGGAGGTCCAGGTCGAAGATCGCCTCGTCGTGGCCGGCGAGCCCGGCGCTGGTCATCTGCTTGTCCAGGGCGGCCAGGAACGCGCGTTGCTGGGCGTGGTCGAGCCGGTAGGAGTAGCTGGTCAGCGCGCTCTTTTTGGGCAGGGCGGCCAGGCCGGCGAACAGCGCGGACCCGGGATCGGCGGCCAGGTCGTCGACGTGGGAGACCCGGCGGGTGCGGGTGAGCTTGAGCGCCAGTAAGGACAGGACCGAGCTGATCGCAGGGATGACCTTGGTGCCGGGATAGCCGGCGGACCTGACCAGCCCAGGCAGATCGAGTTCGGCCAGGTCCGGGATGGCCAGCAGCAGCCCGGCCAGGCGAGTCTGGCTGACCGGCGCAAGCTCGGCGAAGTTGACGGTCTCGGCGCGGGGCAGTTGCTCGCGTCGTGGGCCGCCGCGCAGTTGCTCGGGGCGCCGCCAGATGCGCGGCACGCCCGCTTGGGTGAGGATCTCGGCGACGCCGGTGCGGTTGAGGGGGGTGCCTTCGGCGGCCAGTGCGGTGGAGATCTCGTCGATGGAGTGGCCGGATGCGCGCAGGACCAGCACCCGGTCGCGGGCGGCATCCTTGGCCGGGGCGCGCCTGGGGCCGGGCTTGGCTGGGGTGAAGAACTGGCGGCGGCCGGCGCGGAAGTCCCGCACCGCCGAGTTGACCGCTGCCATGCTGTAGCCGGACCGCTGCGCCACCTGGGCTGCGGTCAGCCCTTGGACGAAGTAGGCTCGCAGGGCCTCGTAGCAGTGACCAGTCAGCGTAATTGCCTTATCCTGGCGTGCTCGATCCTCCGGAGCCAGCTCGAATCCACTGGTCAACCGGGTTGAACTGCCTCGCCACAGCCCGAGTCACCCCGGCGAGTGAGGGCCAATACCCGCACGCGGAAATCGGCGTTAGGCGGTCAGTTGGAAGCCGTCTGCGGTGATGCGCAGGTTGAACTCCACCTCCAGCACCGCCGCGAGTCGAGCCAGCGTCCGAAACGAGGGTGCATGCTGGCCGGCCTCAAGCCGGGCGATGGCGGGCTGGCGCATCCCGAGCCGCCGAGCAAGCTCCGTCTGGCTCAGCTTGTGCTTAGCCCGGTAGGCGATCAGCAGGGTCGCAACCTGATCGGCCAGCTCCGTCTCCTGCCAGACGCGGGCGTAGGCGGGGTCCTGCATCAGACGCTCATGGACCCGCTGGTGTGAGATCAGCCCCGTCTTGTGCGCGGCTCGCTTGGCCATCGCGTACTCACTCCTCCAGCCGCCGACGGGCCGTGCGGACCGCCCGGTCGAACCCTCGCCGGTCGACCTGCGCTTCGGGCGCGACAGCAGCAACCACGAACGTGTCGCCGCGGCGGCCGTACAACGCACGCCAACGGCTCCTTCCGCCCCGGGGACGCAGTTCCCTAAGGCCTTGCCTAAGCAGGTCACCAGAAGTTCTGCCCATAACCCGGGTCAGCGACCAGGGCCTTCCCGTCAAAGTTACGGACAGGACTTCTGAGCAGGTGCTTAGCCTTGACGGCGCTCTGATGCGGGTATGGTAGTGCCGGGCCGATTGCGGCGAGCTTGCCGACGGCGTGGTCGAGGGCAAGCTGTTCGTCGCGCGGGAGCTGCATCAGCTCCTCCTCGGCCTCGGGGTGCCACTGTACGGCCCACATCCGAAAGACTATAACACCCTTGGTATAGCTGCAACGGGTTGATACGCTGCGACGTTGACACGCCGGCCAGGGCCGCTCCAACCTGCCTGTCTGTGGGTCTCAGACCGGTTGGGAGAGCACATAACTGCACGCCAGGAGAGCACATACTACGTCGGCAGGCAAACAGTGTGGTTCACGAGGCGGCGGCATAGCAGGTATCCGGATGCTGGAAAAACGGGTCTACTGACCTATCCGTGGGTCCGGCTGTGCGCGTCCGGGTAGAGGAGGGCAGAGCCCCCGAGTGCGAGCATCGCTAGGGCGATGAGCGCCTGGGGCGAGCGGGACCCGAACGCGACCTGGGTCAGCAGGCGGATCTTGGTGTTGGTCGACTCCACCAGCGCGTTGGACAGCCCCTGGGTCAACGCCGCGACGATCCCCCCACGGTGCCGCGTGATCTTGGCCGCCAGCTCCACGAACGCCGGGATGCGGCAGCGGCGCGCCCACGCCAGCCAGGCGTCCAGCAGCGCCACTGCGCGCGGCCCCTTGACGCGGAACACCAGCCGCAGCTCCTCGGTGAGCAGGTACGCCCGGTACAGCTGCCGGTTGACCTCGGCGATGCGGGCGAGCTTGCCGCGCTGCCGCGCGGTCAGGTCACCAGGGTTCTTCCACAGCGCGAACCTGGCGCCCTTCAGCTCCTTGGCCAGCGCGGCGTCCCCGCCCCGGCGGGCGGCGTTCCAGGTCTCGCGGCGGACCTCGCCCGGGGCGTCGGTCGCCCACGCCACGATGTGGGACGGGTCCAGGCAGATCCTCGCCTGGGGGCAGCGGCGCGCGACCACGCCTGCGGCCCAGCCGGCCGCGTCCGCGGCTTGCCAGCTCGACCGTGGCGCAGCGCTGCGGGCCGAGCGCGTCGGAGAACCCCTCCAGGGTGCGCTCGTCGCGCCCGGGCGCGGCCCACACCAGCCGGCCGGTGTCATGGTCGACGACCAGCGTGATTCTGTGGAATCGGTCTTGTCAAGTTCATCGTGGTGTGTGTCCCTGGCGGACTTCCACGATGGGCAGCAGGGTCACGGTCGGGGTGCCGCCGATGTCGCGTGGGGTGGGTCCTGCCGGGGTGGGGACCTCGGCGAGGCGGGCCAGGAGCTGATCCAGTGCGGACTGGTCGTCGTCGACGGCGGCGCGTTCGTCGTCGGTGAGCGGGATTGTGGTCAGCATGCGGGCCAGGTTGGTCTTGGCTTCCAGCAGCTGGGCCTGGGCCGAGCCCTTGGGGGTGTAGAGGCGCCGGAGGTGATGGCGTCGCGGTCGAGGAGGACCTCGATGCTGCGCACGTTTCGGGCGAAGTACCCGGCGTCGCTGTAGGCCCGCGCGAGGGTGTTGGGGGTGATCTTCGCGTAGTGCTGTGTGGTCACCGGGGACCCGTGGCCGAGCCAGGCCTGCAGCTCGAACAGCGTCATCGGTTCCTTGGCGTTGTAGAGCTGGCTGGCGATGGTCGAGCGGGCGCGATGGCTGGTGATCTTCCCGCGGACGTCGGTGTCGGGGACGCCGGCCTTGCGGCACAGCGCCGGGATGACGGTGCGGTTGATGTAGCTCTTGGCCACCGGGTGCGCGCGGATCGCGAACAGCAGGTCCACACGTTCACCGGTCTTGGGGTCGGTCCTGGCGGGTTGGTGGGGCCGGATGGCCTGCCAGGCCTCGACGGCCTGACCGAGCAGGGGGTCGACGGGCTTGGCGAATGCGGCGCCGGTCTTGTGGGTCGGCACGTCCAACAGGCAGACGGCGTCCTGGGCGAGCACCTCGCGGGAGTCGCCGGGAATGGGGAATCCGTTGTGCTGCCAGCGGATGCAGCCCACCCGCAGGCGTGCGATCTCGTCGCTGCGCTGCCCGGAGAACAGCCAGGTGAGGGTGATCGCGCGGATCAGCTCCATCGGGTAGTACGAGCCGGCGGTGTTGGCCGGCAGGTCGGCGGGGGCGAGGTTGAGCCCAGCCCACAGCAGCTTGGCCCACACGTCGTCGGCGATCACTCGGGGGTTGGTGGCGATCAGCGCGTGGACGCTGCGCGGGGTGGCCAGGGCCCGGGAGGGGTCGAACCGGCGACCGATCCACTCCCACTCCTGGCAGTCGCGGAAGAACGTCCGACTCGCCATCAGGATGTGGGCCTTGGTGCGCGGCAGGATCGGCTGGCCGGCGCGAATACCGAGGGCGTCGCGGCGCTGGACGTAGTCGCCGACCACCATCCGGTCCACGGCCGCGACCCAGGCCGCGCACGTCTGGCGGGTCCACTGGCCCGGGTCGCTGATTTGCGGGTGCTCGGCGGCCAGCCACCGTCCGGCTTTGGCCATGATGCTGCGGATGATGGCCCGGACCTTCGGGGTCACCGTCGAGGTGGCATGCCAGCGCTCGACCCACGCCGCCCATGCCGGGTCGGTGCCCTGGATGCCGGGCAGGCCGTCGTGCCCGGCGCGGACCGGAGCCCGGCAGTGGCCCAGCGCCGCGACGGCCCGTTGGATCGCGAACAGCGACTCCAGGTGCCATCCCGACATCGCCGGGTGGGCCCGTAGCTGGTCGAACGCATCCGTGGTCAGCCCTGCCAGCCGTGGGCTGCGGTTGAGCAGCAGCGCCTGGGCGAACACCGCGGGCATCGTCTGCGCCCGCCCGAAGCGACCGCTGTACCCCCAGGAGCCAAGGACCGCGGAGATCTCGCGCATCGCGTCCTGGACGGGCTGGACGCCGAACACCCGCTGCGCCATCAACACCCGGTTGAACGCGCCGATGCGGTGGAAGTCGGTGAAGCAGCCCAGCAGGTAGGCTGCGGTGGCCAGGAACGCCCGGGTGCCGTCCTGGACGGTGGCGGGCTTGACCGCCTTGAACTGCGCGGCGCTGCGGCCGATCAACCCCACCCAGTCCTCGGCCGACCAACCCCAGAACGCCGACCCCCGCTCGGCGCAGCGTGCCAGCACCAGGGCAGCGGCGTCGGCGCGGGCGCGTCGGGCGCCGGCGGTCTCCGCGACCAGCAGGGCCCCCAGAGCCTCGTCCAGGGGCCGCAGCAGCCGACCGACCACCCCCCACGCCGGCGCGTGCCGGTCGTGGCCGCGGCGGCGCCGCAGCGCGTCCAACCCCAGATCGGCCAGCGCCTCCCGCTCCGCCGCCGACAGCACCAGCCTCCGGTCATAGCGACCCGGGTCGATCTGCGTCCTCCAGGCCGCGCTGGGGGCGTCGGCGTCCGCGAACACCTCCGGGACCTGCATCGACGCGGCGCTCACCGCTGGTCTCCGCCGGGCATGCCCACCTCGGCGCGGCTGAGCATGTCGACGCGCCAGGCGTGGATCTGCGCCATCCCGCGGTTCAGCTTCTCCGACAGGTCCCGACCGGACAGGTGGATGTAGCGCATCGTGGACTCCGTGCTGCGGTGCCCGGCGAACGTCGCGATCGCGTGCAGCTCCCAGCCCATCCGGGCCAGATCGGTCAGGCACAGGTGCCGCATGCTGTGGGTGGACAACCGTGGCACGTCCGCGGCCAGCGCGACCCGCCGCACCACCTTCGACCACGTCCACAACGTCAGCGGCTGACCGTGATTGCGGTGAGACTCCGACAAGAACAG
>WNGB01006364.1_pt1 | contig 24029 bp, 20 predicted proteins | sample 5400681 | NCBI WGS metagenome assembly WNGB01 (sample SAMN13153367, study PRJNA577476) | soil metagenome | isolation source: 115 cm soil or saprolite under grassland replicate 2 | place: USA:California | collected 2016-06-15
CGCAGTGCGTTGGGGCGTGCTGCTGCGCGCGCAGCATGTGCGCCTGCCGTTCGCGTTTCTCACGCAGTCGTTCCTCGTCGCAACGTTTTTCAACAACTTCCTTCCGAGCAACATCGGCGGCGACGTGATTCGGATCACCGATACGGCGAAACCGGCGGGCTCGAAAACGCTGGCGACGACGGTGGTTCTGATCGATCGCGGAATCGGATTGCTCGGTCTCGCCCTGATGGCCGCAACCGGTGCGTCCCTGATGCAGCGGATGGCCGTCGGTCCGGTGGGCCCCCGCATGCTGTGGGCGGGTTTCGGGCTCGGCGCGATCGTCGCGACACCCGCGCTTCTGATGCCCGAGACGGCGACGCGAATCCTCCAGCCGCTGCGAGTGTTTCACGCGGAGTGGGTCGACGAGCGGATCAACAAGCTCACCTACGCGCTCACGCGGTTCAAGGAGACGCCGGCCGCGCTGGCGATCTGCTTCCTCGGCGCCGTCGGCGTCCAAGGGATACTCGTGCTCTTCTATGTCGCCATCGCGCGCAGCATGCACATTCCCGTCAGTTTTGCTGAGCTCGCCGTCATCGTGCCCGTTTCATTCATCGTCCAGATGATTCCACTCTCGGTGAACGGCTTCGGCGTGCGCGAAGCGACGTTCGGGTTCTATTTCACGAAGTTGGGACTGCCACTCGAGTCAGCTCTGCTGGTCTCCTTCGTCGGCGCCGCCCTGATCATGGTCTTTTCCCTCTCCGGCGGCATGGTCTACCTCCGCCGGTCCGTGGTATCCTGAGCAGGAAAAAGGGCGGCTTCCCAGCAACCCTTCCTCCCTAAAGTCGAAAACAGAAGAGACCGATAGGTTCAATGCGCGTGTTTTGACGCGCGTGCGCTTTGCCTGCCGCTTCTGCTATGTCGAGGTTTTGCCCATGACGTCACGTCCTGTACATATAGCGTGCGCCCTGTTCCTTCTTGCGCTGGGCGGTTGCCAGACTTCCAAGAGTTCCAGCCCGACCGCGCCGACGGTCGCCGGCCCGATCCCCGGAGTCAACATTACTGCGCCGGCTCTGCTCGAGCCCGCGCAGGGATTCAAGTTCAAGGAAAGCGAGCAGCCGATCAAACTGGTGATCCAGAACGCCGTCACGAACGGCGTGCGACCGCTCACCTACACCTTCGAAGTGGCGAGCGACTCCGGTTTCAACACGAAGGTGTTCAGCCGCTCCGGCCTCGCCCCCGGTGATAACAACAAGACCAGCGTACAGATCGATAGGCTGGAGATCGGCCGCTCATACTACTGGCGCGCGTGGGCGCAGGACGGCGCCAATACCGGCGCCATCGCGACGGCCGGATTCGAGATCTATCCGAAGGCCGCGGTGAATCCGCCGACAGCGGTGTCCCCGGTGAACAACGAGCTCGTCGCCACGACGACGCCGACGATCAAGGTGAATAACGCGGTGTTTATCGGCCCGGTCGGCTGGCTCGCCTACGAGTTCCAGGTCGCCACCGACCAGGCGTTCACCAAATTGATCGCTGCGGGCATCGTCAACGAAGGCTCAGGTCAGACGACGTTCAACAGCTCGGCGCTGATCAATGCCGCGACGATATATTGGCGCGCGCGCGCGAGCGATGGTGAAACCACGAGCGCCTGGAGCACGACGCAGACGTTCCGAACGCCCGCGCCGCCCGCGCCGCCGAGCCCGACGCCCCCCTCGTCCGGAACACCCGTCCCGGCGGGTTCCTGCGCTGGCACCAGCGGCCCCGCGATCATCTTCTGCGTCTCAGCGAAGTACGCGTCGTATCGGGCGCCCGTCTCGTCGCTCGCGCAGCGCCAGGAGAACATGAGGTTCCTCCGCGACCGCGTCATCGAATCCGGCCTGTGCGGTGGAAACACCTATGGCTGGAACCTGAAGCGCGGCGGTCCGGAACTGAGCATCGACGTCATCGCGTGGAAGCGCGCCGATGGCAACATGGGCGTCGACATCGGCTTCGACTACGACAACATCGGAACAGAATTAAGGCTGGTATGGAGCGAAGTGGATCTGTTCGCCTCCTACACGCCGTACACGAACGCCTACACCTGTAAGTAGGCCGCCGGATATACTCGCCGGGATGTCAGCGCCCGGCGCCGATCGGGCAGCCCGCACGTGGCTGCCCGACCTTCCTCTCCTTTTCATCCTCGCCTTCGGCATCGTTCTTCGCGCGCAGTATCTCGGCCTCCCGATGGCGGAGGCGCATCGCTGGCGCGAAATCACCAACTCGGACATCGCGCGCAATTTCTACGAGCGCTCGATGAACCTGTTCCTGCCGCAGGTGAACTGGGGCGGCGCGGTGAAGCCGTACGTCGGGATGGAGTTTCCGCTGATGCACTGGATCGCGGCGCTCCTCTACTGGCCGTTCGGGGAGCACGCCGAGATCGGACGCCTGATCAGCCTAACGTTCTCGGTCGGGACTATCTGGGCGATCTATGCGCTCGGCTCGTGGCTCTTCGGGCGACCGGCCGGCCGCGCCGCTGCCTTTCTATTCGCGATTTCGCCGAGCGCCGTGTTCTTCGGACGCTTCTTCATTTCCGACACGCCGATGGTCTTCTACTCGGTTGCGGCGGTGCTCGCATGGGTGGTGTACCTGGAAAAGCCGTCGCGCGCGGCATGCATCACGGGAACAGTCTGCGCGGCGCTCGCATTCCTCGTGAAGATTCCGGCCGTGATGATCCTGGCGCCGATCGCCTGGGCCGCGTGGGAAGCGCGCGGCTGGAGTGCACTCAAGGACCGCGGTCTCGTTCTCGGCATCGCAACGGCCGTCATTGCCACGGGCCTGTGGTACTGGCACGCGGACGCGATCTATCACCGCACCGGCTTGAGCCAGGCGATCTGGCACCCGTCCGGTAATTACGGACCGCCGATCTCGGGCGCGGCGGGTCCGTTCATCGGCATCTATCACTGGGCCACCGCCGCGCGGCTGAAGGATCCGGCGTTCTACGACGAGATGCTCATGCGCGCGTGGGCGCTCCACCTGACGCCGGGCGGGTTCGTGCTCGCGCTGTTCGCTCTGTTGACGACCTGGCGCGTGCGGAATCGCCGCATCGTGGACGTCTGGCTGGCCGTCGGACTGCTGTTCATCCTCGTCACAGCCGAGGGCAACATCCACCATGAATTCCACCAGTTGCCGCTGCTGCCGCCGGCTGCGCTGCTCTTCGGGCTGGCCGCGGCGCCGGCGTTCGACGGCGCGTGGCTGCGCGCGAAGGGGGGACGGTGGATCGGACCGGTCGGCAGCGCGATTACGGTCGTCGGCATCGCGGTCCTGTCGTTCAGATACAGCGGCGTGATCCAGAACCTCTTCAGGCCGGACCGCCTCGACATGATTCCCATTCACGCGGGCCGCGCGATGCAGCCGGTGATCGATCGGGACGCGCTGATCGTCACGGTGGAGTACGAGGAGTACGGCAACAACTCGCCCATCCTCCTCTACTGGGCGCACCGGCGTGGATGGAGCTTCGACAAGACGTCGATCACGCCGCAGGTGATCGAGTTACTCAGAAAGGATTTCGGCGCGCGGTATTTCGTCACGACGATTTGGCCGATTCTGGAAGGGACGCGCCCGGACGTCGTGCAGTACCTGCAGACGAAAAAGCCGGTAGCCCTTCCGGGCGCGCCGCGCGATACGAGAGTGTTCGACCTTTCGGCCGCGAATGACTAGTGCAACCGGTAACGGACGCCAGCGCCGATCTGGAAGCCGCCGACTGTCAGATTCTTGCCCGCGATATCAGCTGAGCCCCAGGCGTAACGCGCGAGGCCGCCGATCGCCCAGTCCTTCATGAACAAGTATTGAACGTCGACGCCGAGGTTTACCCCGACCGTGGTCTTCTTGATCGTCGTCAGGGGCGCGTTCACGGTCGGTTCCGGCTCGCTGACGGTGAGACTGGAGATCGTGTCCTGTTTGACCGAAAAGATTGAGGGACCGGCAAAGATGCCGACGTCGATCTTGTTCGCCACGGGCATCATCCAGATTGCCGAAAGATGCACGACGTTCTCGGAGTGCTTCGCGCCGGACTGGGAGGCGGTTACGCTGCGCGGACGGTCGGTGACCGCGGGATCCGGGATGCTCGCGTTCAGGCTCACGTTCGTGTCCGACGACGTATGAGAGAAATTCACGCCACCGAGCAGGTTGCGCCCCCACACGCCGAGCCGGTTGCGCCCCCACACGCGGTAGGCGCCGCCGATGTCGAAAAAGCCGCCACCCTTGACTTTCTGGGTCGAGCTGACCGTCGCAATGTCCTCGTAAAGATCAAAAGTCGAATTCGTGTCGAGATTATGAGAGCCAACCTGAGCGCCACCGGTTACGGCGGCATACCCCTTGTCGGTCCACTGCATCATCTGAGCAGAGGCAATCTTCGGCGCGACGGCACACAGGCACACCACCAGCATTCCGGCTTTCGTGATCTTCAAATCGACGTCTCCTCTTGTGAAAAAGTCCGTTCATGGTAACACGCCATCTGACTGCATTTGCAGCCGTTTCGTGTTACCATGAGGCCCTCGCAACCCCGTTATTGACCACGTTTCACCGGAGTTCCACCGAATGATCCGAAAGGTTCTGCTTACCACTGCTGTGAGTATCGTCGGCCTGACGCTCGCCTGCAGCAAGTCCACAACGCCACCCACGTCACCGTCTTCAGCACCACAGCCCGAGACCAGCGCATATCCCGATGGATCGACACTCAAGGCTTCCACGCCCAGCATCGTATCGCCGAGCGGCGGCACGCAGGTGACGGACCCCCTCGTGCTCACGGCGACTAAGGCGGTCGGCAAGTTCGTCGATATCACGCCGTCGTATCAGTTCCAGATCCGCAGCGACGGCACTGTCATCTTCGACTCGGGCGTTGTCGGAGGCGGCGGCGCGGGCAGCAATGTCACATTCACCGTCCCGTCTTCGGCGGGGCTGAACCCCGATACGGACTACACGTGGCGCCTCCGCGCGACTTATCAAGGCGGCATCGGCTCATGGTCCGCCGATGGCTCGTTCAAGAGCGCGGTCGGGGCGTACCTCCGCGGCGGCGAGCTGCGCGATCCGCTGACAATCGGACGCACGGTCGGCACTCCGATCGGCAACGTGACGTTCTCCAGCGAAGGCGCCACGATCAATGATCAGTCGAGCACCATCCGGTACGCGATGGATCAGACGGTGTCGGCAGGCGAGTTCTCCTTCCTTGCGAAGAACATCAAGAACGCCGCGCCGGGTGGCAAGTCGAAGATGATGGCGATTCAGCAAGGCTTCAATGAGATTACCGACAATGCGTATCGTTTCACTGTCGAGAAGCGCGGCTCGGGATACTCGACCCCAGGTCAGACGCGCTATCGCATCATTACCGACAGATCGGTCTGGGACAGCGGCAGCAACGTGCCCAGTTACGACCCGAACAAGTGGTACTTCTGGCAGGCCACCTGGGGCAACGGACAGTCGCGCGTGATCGTGCGGCAGGACAGCGAGAGCGGTCCGATCGTCGCCAACGTGAGCGCCAACACTGGCTCGAAGCCGTATGCGCCCAATCCGATGGTTGCGTACGTGGGCGCGCCGATCGGCCGCGCCGGCCCAGACGACGCCTCGGTGCCGCGCATCACGGTGAAGAACGTGTGGCTGTCGGGACGCCCGCGGCCCGGGTTCCCGCAGTAAGACTCTTGCCTGGGGTGGACACGGGTTATAATCAAATAACTCCGTGTCCACCAATACCTTCCGGCTGCAATACATCGCGAAGGCTGCGGCGGGTGTTCCCCGCGACCTCGTCAATACCTTCGTCAGCGCGCGCATCCATCCAATCCGCCCGACGGTGCTCATCTACAACTGCACCTGGGTCTGCGATGCGAAGTGCACGATGTGCAACAACTGGAAGTGGGGTGACCGCAAGTCGGACATGACGCTCGAGCAGCTCGAGCCGGTCCTGGACAGCCCGTTCTGGGGCGCGGTCGAAAACCTGAACATCTCCGGCGGCGAGCCGACGACCAGACTGGATCTGCCGCAGATGGTCGAGATGTTCCAGCGTCGACTTCCCCGCCTGCGCAAGATCGGCATCAACACCACGGGCCTGACGCCCGCGCGCGCGATCCCGATGCTCACGAAAGTCGTGAAGTTCTGCGCGGAGAAGGACCTGCTGATCAGCATCCGCGTGTCGCTCGACGGCATCGGCGACGTCCACGATCAGGTTCGCGCGGTGAAGAACGGCTTCGACAAGGCGTCGAAGACGATCGAAGCGATGCAGGCGCTGTCGAAGGAACACCCGAACTTCCAGTTCGGGATCGCGTCCACCATCTTCGCCAAGAACCTCGAGGACGCGGAGAACATTCTCACCTGGGCGCGCACGAAGAACCTCGACGTCGTGTTCAACATGCTTCGGTTTACGGACGCGATGCTGCACAACGGCGAGCTCAAGGAGTCGATCGGATTCCATGAGCGGGAAGAGACGTTCATGCGCAAGTTCTTCCTTGACCGCGTCAAGGAAGAATCCGTTCTCAGCGGCCAGGCGTTCATGTACCTCCACTACGCGGACATGATCGCGAACGGCTACAACCGGACGATGCCGTGTCCGTTCCAGAGCCAGGGACTGCTGCTCAATCCGAACGGCGACTTACACTACTGCGAGAACTCGCAGAAGATCGGCAACGTGCTGGACGACTCCGCGGAGTCGCTCTACTTCAAAGCGGAGAACCTGATGCACCGCCAGCAGATCAAGGACGAGATCTGCCCCACGTGCCTGAGTCCATGCCAGGTGAACGTCGGCGCGATGAAGCAATTCGTCCCCTACGCGAAGTTCCTGAAGCGCGCCTACCAGGTGAAAAAGGACACCGCGCGGCACCTGGAGACCCTGCCCGAGTCCGTTGGCCGGTAACAGGAAGACGGAAGACGGAAGACGGAAGACGGAAGACGGAAGACGGAAGACGGACGACGGACGACGGAAGGCGGGCGACAAGACCCGTGAGCCGGGCTCTCAAATTGATCGTGGCGGTCGGCCTCGTGCTGGTCGATCGCACGCTGATGGCCATGCGCTGGATCGATCTGCTCGTAGCGCTGACGCCGGGAACCCGGCCGCCGCTCGGCGCGGTGCTGCGCGTGTTCTTCGTCAGCTCCTTCGTCAGCAATTTCGTGCCGAGCGTCGCGTCGGACATGTATCGCGCCTACGCCTTGTCGCGCTATGACGTGCACCTGGCGGAGTCGACCGCCTCCGTCCTGATGGACCGGGCACTGGGGGTGCTGTCCGTCGTGCTGGTCGGCGCTGCCGCCCTGCCCGTCGCCGGCAACATCGCGGAACGCGGTCAGCTGGTGTTCTGGATTGCTGTCGTATTCGGAGTCTGCGCGGTTGCTGCGGCCGTCGTCTTCAGCGAGCGCGCCGCCGGGATCGTGCGGGCGATCGCTTCGTCGATCCCAGCCGCGCCCCTTCGGCGTGCCGCGGAGACGCTGACTGACGCGGTCCGCCGCTACGCTGCGCATCACGGCGAGATGGCTCGCGTCCTCGCGCTCTCCGTGATCGTCCAGATCATTCGCGTCCTGCAGGCGTGGTGCCTCGGTGTTGCCCTCGGCATTCAGCTGCCGCTGGTGTTCTACTTCGTCTTCATTCCCGTCATCGTCCTGATCATGCAGTTGCCGGTGACGATCAACGGCGTCGGGACGACGCAGGCAGCGTTCTACTGGTTGTTCCTGCCGCAGGGAGCGCCAGCGCCGCCGGTGTTCGCATTGTCGGTGCTCTTTCTCGCGCTCGGCATCGTGGGCACGCTGCCGGGCGGATTGTTGTATGCGTCGGGCGGAATGCACGAACAAGACGGAATGCGACGATGATCGCCGGCGCCTTGTACGCGCTCGTCTACGTCATGGCGCTCGCGCCCGGGCTGCCGATCGGCTTCGCGCTGTTCGGCCGCCGTCACGCAGCCGGCTGGGTGCTCGGCTGCGCGCTCGGCTACTTCTTCACGTCGCTGGCCGTCTGGGCGGTCATCGCCGCGGGACATCCGTCGGCGGCGTGGTTCGTCGCCGCATGGGGCACAGCGTTCGCCGCTGCGTGGACCGCCGTCCGGCCTGTCCGCGGACCGCTGCTGCAAGTGGCCCGATGGACGCGGCGGGACACTACGGCCCTGCTCGCAGCGCTTCTTCTGGCTGCCGCGATCGCTATTCCGCCATTCGCGCGCCTCGGCGCAGCCGACGCCCAAGGAAATCGGTACTACCGCGCGTATTTCACCGCCGACTTCGTCTGGCACATGGCAGTCACGGCGGAGATCAGGAAATTCGCGATGCCGCCACGGAACATGTTCATGCCGCATCGCCCGCTGCACTACTACTGGGGGTACTTTCTCGTGCCGGGCGCCGCATCTGGCGCCGGCATTCGCCCGCTGGCGGACATCGAGACGGATCTCAAGGTCAACGCAGTCGGGACCGCCGGCTTGCTGACGGCCTCCATCTTCATGCTGGCGTGGCTCGCCGTTCCGCGCGCGTGGGGAGCCGCCGCCGCCGTTGTCCTCACGATGGTAGCCTCGAGCGCCGAAGGCGTCGTCGCGATCGTACGGTTCGCGAACCGTGGCACGCCACTTACGGCGCTCCGCGATCTCAACATCGATGCGATCAGCAACTGGTGGTTCGCGGGGCTGCGCGTGGACGGATTGCCGCGCTGTTTCTGGTGGGTGCCGCAGCATTCGACCGCGTATATCCTCGGCCTGGGCGCGCTGGCGATCGCGACGGCTGGCGGCAGCGCCGCGCCGCTCGCGGCCCAGCTGATTGCCGGCGTGGCGCTTGCCGGGGCGATTGTCTTCAATCCGTTTGTTGGAGGTCTCTTCGCCGTTGCGTGGGGCATCGCCGTCGCGGTGGACTCGCTTCGATCGATGGAGCCGGCAAAACGGCTGGTGCGGTGCGCCGCGGCAGCCGTGCCCGCCGCTGCAGGACTGGCCTGGACGCAGGCAAACCGTATGACCGGCGGCGCCAGCGGCATGCTGCAGTTCGGACTGCTCGGCGACGCGAGACACGCGCCATTGCTGAACCTGCTGTTATCGCTCGGTCCGGCCCTGCTGCCGGCAGTTGTCGGGATCGCCGTGGCCGTCGCCGACAAGCGGATGCGCGCCATCATGCCGGCGCTGTTACTCCTCCTCATCGCGATTCCCGTCATGCATCTGGTCGTCCTGAGCGGCGATCCGTCCTGGATTGGATTCCGTGCGGGACAGCTGATGCTGGTCGCCGCGCCGGTATTGACGGGATCGGGCTTCGCCGCGGCCTCCGCGGCCGGCAGGCGGATTGCGCTGAGCGCGGCCGTCCTGGCATTTGCCGCTGGCGTGCCGACGACCGCAATCGATCTCTATAACGCGCAGGACATCACGAATCTCGCGGAAGGTCCGGGATTTCCGTGGACCCAGATCATCGATCGCGATCAGCGCGATGCGCTCGACTTTCTGCGTCGCGCGACACCGGCGCTCGACACGGTGCAGCTCGATGCCGTCGCGCGCGGCAGAACGACGTGGAGCATCATTCCGAGTTTTGCCGAGCGGCGCCAGGCGGCCGGCATCCCTCGCACCCTCGTCGACGATCCCGAATACCAGGAGCGCTCGAATCGCGTCCGGACGATGTACGAAACGACGGATGCCCGCCGTGCGTGGGAGATCGCGCGCGAACTGCGGATTGATTACGTGTGGATCGACGCGGTCGAACGCCGCGCCTATCCGGCAGGGACGCCGAAGTTCGACACCTCGCCGCGTTTCTTCGTGCCGGCATTCAGGAACGCGGAAGTGGCGATCTTCCGGGTTCAGAATCCGTAGGCGCCGCACTAGCCTTTGCGGTACCGCCAGAACGTGCGGGTGCCGATGAACCAGTCGCGGGCGCCAATCTTCTTGCCCTCCGCGCGACTGCGCGGGTAGTAGCGGATCGGCACCTCCACGATCGTCCGTCCGCGAGCGAGCATCCGCGCCGTGATCTCGTGATCCAGCTCGAAGCCGGACGTCTCGAGCGGCAGCGCCGCGATCTCCTCGCGGCGGAACAGCTTCAGCGCCGTCACGGTGTCGGTGAGATACGTGCCGGTGAACAGCCACCCCACCGCACTGAGGCTGCGGCCACCGAGGTAAGCGGCAAGCCCCTGGTTCGCATGGCGGCCGCGCCCCATGTAGCGGCTGCCGTAGACGATGTCGCCCTTTCCGTCGAGCATCGCGCGCAGCATCGGGACGTAGTCCTGCGGGTCATATTCGAGATCGGCGTCCTGGATGATCAGCAGGTCGCCGCTGGCCGCCGCGATGCCGGCGCGGACGGCGCGTCCCTTGCCGCCGTTCCGGTCCATGCGGATCAGCCGCACGCCAGGCACCGCCGAGACAATCTCCGCGGTCCGATCCCTCGACTTGTCGTCGACGACGATGATTTCGATCGCATAGCCGAGCGGTGCGAGGTCGACCGCCTTAGTCTTATCGAGCAGCGTGCCGATGAACCGTTCTTCGTTGTAGGCGGGAATGACGACGGACAGCAGTTTCATGCGCGGCGCGTGACCATCCACTCTTCCATCCGGCGCAGCTCTTCCGGAGTGTTGATGCCAATCGCTTCGCGTGGGTCGGTGCACGGAAACGTCGCGACGCGCGCGCGCTGCGCCAGCCAGGGGATGAACGGCAGGAAGTTCCGTTCGCCGGTGCCGCGGCCGCGCTCGACGTTGCGTGCATAGTCCGGCAGCTCACATCCATAGCCATCGCGCGTCAACGCGAACAATCCCATGTCACTCTCGCCCAACGGCGGCATCGGATCCCCTTCCCGGCGCTGGCGCAGGCCCGCGAGCCGGCCGGTCGCATCCCGCTCGAAATGGATGTAGGGATCGGCGCGGGTAACAGTCGGCAGGGCCGCCGTCGGCGTTGGGGTCGCCGCCATCACCTCTGCAAGTCTCTGGATGGTCGCCGGCAGCACACCGACCTGATCGCCCCAGGTGATCCATACCTCATCCGGAGCTAGCCGTTCGATTGAGTCGCTGGCGAGGAGGACCGCGTCGAGCATTCCAGTGCGCTCGCGCTGTTCAATTACCTCGAACGGTCCCCGAAGCCGCGATGAAAAGGACGGGTGCGCGACCACTACCATACGCGCGGAATACGGCCGATACAATTCGACGAGGTGATCGATCATCCGCCGTCCGGCCACAGGCACCAGAATCTTCGGCAAATTACCGCCGAGCCGCGTCCCTGCGCCGGCTGCCGGCACTACCAGGACCCTTGACGCATCCATCCGACGGTCTATCGCTCCCACTCATTTCCCTGTAGAATTAGCCGGCGAATCTCCACAATTGGCACGCAGGTAACACCATTGCGAATCCTATTCATCCAGAATAACGGAATCCAGGAATCCATTGGGATCGCGAATCTTTCCGGGATCCTGAAGACAAACGGCCACGAAACCGACCTGCTCCTGGTATCTCACACGCCCGATCTCGTGGGCGCCATCAAGCGGTACGACCCCGCCCTGATTGCCTTATCGGCCCTGACGGGCGTGCACCATTCGCTCGAAAAGCTGGCGGTTCGGATCAAGCAGCACCTGAACGTGCCGATTATCGTCGGCGGCCCGCACCCGACCTACTCGCCCGAAATGATCGAGCGTCCCGGCATCGACATCACCTGCCGCGGCGAAGGGGAGCTGGCGATGCTCGAGCTCGTAGAGGCGATGCAGCACGACCGCGACGTCACGAAGATCCGTAATCTGTACGTCAAGACGAAAAACGGCACGATTCACAAGAACGATCTGCGCCCGCCGGTTCCGCTCGACGAGCTGCCGCCGCCCGACCGCGAGCTGTATTACAAGTACTCGTTCCTGCGCGACATGCCAATGAAGCGATTTATCGCCAGCATGGGCTGCCCGTATCCGTGCACCTTCTGCCACGAACCGGTCATCCGCGCGATGTACAAGTCAGAGACCAAATCCGACTATCTCCGCCGCAAGTCGGTTCCCCGCGCGGTGGCCGAAATCAAGTACATCAAGGATCGCTATCCGCTCAAACACGTCCACTTCTCCGACGATCTGTTCTTCATCCGCAACAACTACAAGTGGCTGGAGGAGTTCGCGGATCTCTACCCGAAAGAAGTCGGGCTTCCCTGGAACTGCAACATCCGCTACGACTCGGTCACCGAAGAGGCCGCCAATCTGCTCGAGAAAGCGGGCTGTTACGGCGCGGCGGTCGGTCTCGAGTCGGGGAATCAGGAAATCCGCGAGACCGTCATCCGCAAACGCTCCAAGAACGAGCACATCGTCGACGGCGCGCGCCGGCTCCGCGAGAAGGGCATCAAAGTACTGACGACGAACATGATCGGCCTCCCGGGCGAGACGCTCGACAACGCGCTCGAAACCGTGGAGCTGAACATGATCCTCAAATCGAATTACGTTCGCGCCAACACGTTCCTGCTGTTCCCCGGACTTCCGCTCGTCGAGTACGCGAAGCAGAAGGGCTACATCAATCCGGACTTCGATATCGATCGGGCGATCGCGCAGGCGCAGGAGATCACGCTGCGGACGCCATATGCGCGCGAGTTCCAGAACATCGCGTCACTCTTCTGGCTGATGGTGAAGTGCCCGCGCTCGTGGATGCCGTTCCTGAAGAAGCTCGTGGCGCTGCCGGACAACATCCTGTTCCGGATCGTCGGCTCCTTCAACATGTGTCAGGAGCTGCTGTTCTATCGAGTCAGGCCGATCCCGGCGTTCCGGTATTTCCATAATACGGTGCTGATGACCGGCAAGTCGGATCTGTCGATGACGATGCGGACGATTCCGTCGCTGCTGCGGCGGAAGACACAGACGGCGGAAGCGCCCGGCGACAAGGAAATCTGGGAAGCGCAGCGGGGATACTTCTGATGTTCACGCTCGAAGAGTCGGCGTTGCTCGGATACATGATGCGGGTGGTCGCGTGGCTGGTCGTCTGCGCCATGATCGGCGGCGGCTGCTGGATCGGCGTTCACTGGATGCGCAGCCATCACCACGCGCTGACGTTCCATCACGTCCATCACGCGTAGCCGTCCGGCGGTATACTGGCGCCTGAATGACGGGAAGACGTCCCCTCTCTGTTGTCGTCTTCTCCGGCGGCCGCGGATCCTCGGTCCTCTCGCAGGAGCTCATCACCCACTCGGGCATCGTGCTCACCCTGGCGATCAACGGGTACGACGACGGCATGTCGACGGGCGAGGTGCGCCGCTTTCTTGGTGACGCGCTCGGGCCGTCCGATTTCCGCAAGAACGCCTCGCACCTGGCGCGCGTGCTGCGCACGTGCCCGGAGAGCGACATCGATCTGCTCGACCGGCGGCTGCCCTCTCCGTGCACGCGCGACGACGCCCTCGTCGCACTGCGGCAGGTGGGCGGCGCGCCCGAATCGCGGATTGCGGCCTTCGAGCGTGAGCTGATCGCCTCGGGTCAGCCGTTCGACTTCTCGGACTGCGCGATCGGCAACATTGCGTTCGCCGGCTCGTTCCTGCTGTCGGATCGCGATTTCAACAAGGCTGTCGACGACTACTGCGGCCTGCTGCGGCTGCCGCCGGGATTGATAGAGAACGTCACCGACGGCACGAACGCATATCTCGTGGCGCTCGATCGCGACGACACGCTGCTGGCGAGCGAAGCCGACATCGTCGACGCGAAGCGGCAGAACCGGATCAAGGACATTTATCTTCTCGATCGGAAACCGTCCGAAGCGGATACCCGGATGCTCACGTCGATGCCGCCGGCTGCGATCGCGGAATGGCTCGAGTCGCGACGCACACGGGTGCGCGTCAATCCCAATCTGGTGGAGAAGATCGCGCGCGCCGACCTGATCGTCTATTCCCCCGGCACGCAGCACTCGTCGCTGTTCCCGTCGTACCTGACGGAAGGCCTGAGCGAAGCGATCGCCGGCAACCTGTCCGCGCTGAAGCTGCTGATCACGAACATTCAGCGCGACGTCGAGCTCACCGGCGCGAGTGCCGTCGACATCGTCGAGCGCGCCATGTACTACCTGCGCGACAAGGGACGGCTGCCGATCCCGACGCCGTTTCTCATCACGCACTATCTGTTCAACGATCCGGCGGGCGGCTCCGAGGCGGCGCCGTACGTTCCGCTCGGACGCCTCGACGCGCTCGAGGATCCGCGGCTGGTGCGAATTGGCAACTACGAAGACGGCATTACCGGACGCCACGACCCGGCCAAGGTGCTCACGCCATTCCTCGAGTCGTACCTGCGGGAGCCGCGCCGCCAGCGCGTCGCCGTGTGGCTGACCGACAGCGGATCGCGCAGCAAGGTCAGCCAGACGCTCCTCGAGATGGTGCGGGCCGGGATCCAGGATCTCGCGCTCGATTTCACCGTGTTCTACGGCGGCATCGAGCAGATCGATCGTGAATTCACGGCGCGCTTTCCGTTCCCCGTTCGGTGGCTCGGCGCCGCGCCGCCGGACGCGGCGCTCGCGGCGTCGCTGGCAGACGGGAACTTCGATTACGTCCTGATTTTCGAATCGTCCGGCATGTACAACGGTGAGGACCTCGTGACGATCGCCGCGCCGCTCGCGTTTGGGCGTCTCGATGCGGTCTGGGGCAGCCGGCGGCTGTCGCTGCGCGACATCGAAGCGTCGCTGCGGCTCCGCTATCGGCATCGCGCGGGACTACGCTTGGCGAGCACGGTGGGCAGCCACCTGCTGAGCGCCGCCTACCTCGTCCTCTATGGCCGATACATTTCCGATACGCTTTCCGGCGTCCGCGCCGTACGCGCGGCCTTCGTCACCGCGCCCGGAACCCGACTATCCGAGCCGCTGCTGAACCAGCGCCTGCTCTCGCGCATGCTCGCGGATCGGGCGGAGATCCTCGAGACACCGGTGCGTTTCTACGCGATGTCGCCGGCGCAGGTGCGGCGGACAACCGTCATGGACGGCGTCCGCGCGCTGACCAGGATCCTCTGGTGGCGGCTGTCAGGCGCGTCTCACGCCAAAGCGCGCGCCGCGACGCTGGAAACGGCTCGCTCGTCGCGCGGCTGAGATCCGATTACCGCAGCGCGCTGCCGAGCGTGTCGGGCCGCGGGTTGGTACCGAGATAGACGTTGCGGTAGATCGCCCCCGCGATGCTCGCCGATTCCGCGCCGCTGCGGCCGACCGGCGCACCGAGATACGCGTAGTGCGGATTCGGCGCGTAGGTGCCCTTCAACGACAGCATGCCGACGTTGTAGATGGTGTTGCCGTTGATGCCGGTCCCGGTCGAGCCGCCATCCTTCACCACGAGCCGCATCTCGCTGCCCCAGTTCGCCTTCCAGTAGTAGGTGGACGCGGGGTTCAGGAGGAATACCGACTTCATCCGCGTGTTGGTGTCGGGCTCGTAGCGCTTGGACAGATCGTTGCCGTCCCCATAGACGGCGCGGAAGGTGATCGCGTTCGGCGGAAAGCCCTGCGTGCCGCGGTACTGAATATCGACGCGATACCTGTTAGTGATGAAGTCGTCCTGCCCTTCCTGCATGCCGAAGACCTTGGTCTTGTCGCCGGAGGCGTTCGCGCGGAGTCCCTCGACGTCCATCGAGAACTCGCCGTTGGTCACGGTGGACGCGAGCAGATACTTGACGTAGCTCGTCCCGGTGTTCAACTGCAGCCCCTTGCCGGGGATGAACGTCGCGGACCCCACGATCGTTCCGATCGTCTCGCCGTGAATCAGCGGGTCGTAGAGCTCGCCGGCGCGATTGAAGCCAACCAGTTTCGACTTGAACTGGAACGTATCCGACCATGGTCCGGTCGCCGTGCCCTGGATCGCGCGCGCCCGCCAGTAGAACACCGTCGTCGGCTGCAGATCCGATTCGACGCTGAAGGTGGTCTTGCCGCCGGATCCTTCCGAGATGCCCGTCTTGCCGACGGTCGCGTCGAAGCCGTTCACCGATTGTGTGGTGCTCGGCGTGAACGCGTTGGTGTCGGAGATCTGGAACTCGTAGGTTCGCGCGCCGTTCGGCTGGTCCGAGGTGACGTTCTGTACCGTCAGCGCCGGCCGCAGCGTATCGAGCTGTGCGTTCGCGGCCGGTGCATCCAGTTTCGGCGCGCTCAATGTCGCCGCGACAGGGGTTGGCGTCGTTGGCGTCGACGATTTGCCGCCGCACGCGACGATGAGGGCCGCAGCGGCCGTTGCCGCCGCCGCCTGGAGGACGATTCGCTTCATCACTTCCTGTTCCTTCCTTGCGAGGCCGCCCGGCGGCCGGTTTCCAGCACGATGACGTTCTTTTGCAGCAGCAGCACGCCGTCGGATCGGCGCGCGGACTTGAGGATTCCGCCGATCGCGTCGAAGACCTCGCGGTCGGCCCGGGGGAGCGCGGCGTCTTCGAGCGCGTCCTCGATCGTCAATTCAAGATCCGCAATCGTGGTCGGCGCGTCGAACGAAATCAGCGCGCGGCCGTCGGGCAGGTGCAGGAGCTCGACCCCGGTGCGCCTCTCGAGCGTCCGGCTTGGCTTGACGACGATGACCGAATGGCGCCCGAACGTCGCGAGTTCCGCCGGCGGATGCGGCCGCCGGCCGACGATCGGTTGCGCGAGACGGACGATGGCGCGACCCAGATCGGCGTCCAGGTTGGCCAGCGCGTCGATGATCCGGTCGGGCAGCGTCACAGTGACGGCGCGTGCCGGTGCCGAGAACTTGCGCGGACGTCCGCGGCGCGGCCGCAGGTCCGCAGATCGGGTACGGAGTCTCAAATGATTTTTATGAGAATAAGCGATGATGCGTCAAATTACAACGCAATAATGTCCGTCCCGGGCGCGTCCGGCGCGCGCTATACTCGTCGTCATGGCCTCACGCCTGTGGACCCGCTGGAGACGATTCGCGCATCGCGCCGCGGAGATCCAGGCGATGGTCGTCCTCGCCGGGCTGTATTGGGTCGTCGTCGTCCCTGCCGGAACGATCGTGCGGCGCCGGCGCGTGGACTCCCGCGCGCCAGCCTGGAAGATGCGCCAGCCTGCGCCCGGGCCCAACCTCGATGACGCCCGGCGGCAATTCTGATGCACATCCTCGGGGTCTCCTGTTACTTCCACGACGCATCAGCGGCGATTCTGCGGGATGGCGTGCTGCTCGCCGCGGCCGAAGAGGAACGGTTCTCCCGCGTCAAGCATGATTTCGGGTTTCCCAGCCGCGCGATCCAGTTCTGCCTCGATCAGGCGGCCATCGACGGCACGCAGGTGGACTACGTCGCCTTCTTCGAAAAACCGTTCGTCAAGTTCGACCGCATCCTCCAGAACGCCTTTCAGGAGGTCCCGAAATCCGCCGGTGTGTTCCGGCAGGCGATCACCGCCTGGCTGCTCGACAAGCTCTGGATCAAGAATCGCCTGCGCGACGCGCTTGGCGTTCCCGGCGACCGGATTCTGTTCGTCGAGCACCATCAGTCGCACGCGGCGAGCGCGTTCTTCTGTTCGCCGTTCGACGACGCCGCGATTCTGACCGTGGATGGTGTGGGCGAATGGGCCACTGCGACCACGGGACGCGGCCGCGATCGGACCGTCGACCTCACGCACGAGATCCACTTCCCCCATTCGCTGGGCCTCCTGTATTCGGCGTTCACCGCCTTCCTCGGCTTCGAGGTCAACGAAGGTGAGTACAAGGTCATGGGCATGGCGCCGTACGGCCGCCCGATCTTCGTCGACGAAGTGCGCAGGCTCGTCAACGTTGCGCCGGACGGCTCCTTTTCGCTGAACCTGGAGTACTTCGAGTTCCAGCACTCGACCTCGCGTACCTACAGCGACGCGTTCGTGAAGTTGTTTGGCGAACCGCGCGGAGTCGAGACGCTGTTCTTTACGGAGGCGTCGGGCTTTCCTTCGTACTTCGGCGAGAAGCCGACCAACTATGCCGAACTCGCCGCCGCGAACCAGCGTTATGCCGATATCGCGGCGAGCATTCAGCTGGTCACGGAGGAAACCCTCATTACGATGGCGCGCGCCGCATGCGAACGCGCCGGGTCGAGCAGGCTCTGCATGGCCGGAGGCGTCGCCCTCAACAGCGTGGCGAACGGCCGCATCCTGCGGGAAGCGGGCGTCACCGATCTATTCATCCAGCCGGCCGCCGGAGACAGCGGCGCGGCATTGGGCGCTGCGATGTTCGTCCATCACCAGGTACTTGGCCATCCCAGGGGATTCGTGATGGAGCACGCGGCGTGGGGCCAGGAACATTCGATGGATGCCATCCGCGCAGCGGCGTCGACCTCCGGCTTCACGGCGGAGGAATGTGCAGACGAGGACACCATGCTCGATCGGACGGCCGAGCTGATCGCCTCGGGGCGTGTGGTCGGCTGGCATCAGGGACGGTTCGAGTGGGGCCCGCGCGCGCTCGGCCAGCGCAGCATTCTTGCGGATCCGCGCCGCGCGGAGATGAAGGACGTCGTCAACGTGAAAATCAAGTTCCGCGAGCCATACCGGCCGTTCGCACCATCGGTTCTCGCCGACCGCGCCGACGACTACTTCGACACGTGTGGCGCCGAACGGCAGTACCCGGCGCGTTTCATGCTGCTGGTCGAGCCGGTCCGGCCCGAAGCGCGCCCGGTGCTGCCCGCGACGACACACGTGGATAATTCCGCCCGGCTTCAGGCCGTCGTGCAGTCCGCCACACCGAGGTATTACGAGTTGATTCGGCGCGTCGGCCGTCTGACAGGCGTTCCCGTGGTGATGAACACGTCGTTCAACCTGCGCGGCGAGCCCATCGTGAACACGCCCGCGGAGTCGATCAGCACCTTTGCCCGCAGCGGTCTGGACGCTCTGGTCATGGACACGCTGATCCTCCACAAATCGTAGCGTCCTATAATGTTTCCATGAAAGTGCTGCGCAACGCCGCCGGCGGCGCTGGAACGATTCGTGAGCTCTTCGGGTTCCTCGCCGCGCGCAAGCGGTATTGGCTGATCCCGTTTGTCGTCGTCCTGCTCATCCTCGGTGTGCTCATCGTCGTTGGCGAGGTGACCGGAGTCGCGCCATTTATCTACACCTTATTCTGAAGTGACGCAGACGGCTCGCGGCGGGGACCCGGTTTCCTGGCCGGTGCGGATCGCGCTCGCGCTCGCCGGGATTCTTCTCGCCCTGTCGACGGCGGAAGCCGGTCTGCGCGTCACGCACTTCCATTTCGACTTCGTTCCCGCGCTCGAGTTCGGCTGGCCGGATCCGGTGGCGCTGCGGGACGCGTACACGTCGGATCCCGATCTCATCTGGGTCACACGCGATTATCGCAACGCGCTGCGGAACGCCAGGCGAACGCATCCCGCTGTCGTGTTCATGGGGGACTCGTGCACCGAGTTCGGTTCCTATCCGTCGCGCACGCTGGCCGCGCTCCAGGCCACGGGCTCGGCGCTGGCGTCCGGCGTCAAGCTGGGGGTCGGCGGGTGGACGACCGAACAGGGGATCGAGCAGCTGCGGCGCGACGTGATACCGCTGCATCCCAAAGTCGTGACGATCTATTACGGGTGGAACGATCACTGGATCGCGATGGGTCTCACGGATCCTGAAATCATGCATGCGCGGCGGCTGCGGGTCTGGGCCGAGCACTTGAGACTCGCGCAGGCATGGCTGAAGTTCACGGTCACGATGGCAGCACACCGCAAGCCGCCGCCCAATCGGGTGCCCCTGGCACGATACGACGCGAATCTGCGGGTCCTTGCGGCGGAGGCGCGCGCTGCGGGTATCGTCCCGATCTTCATCACGGCGCCGTCGAATCACGTCGAAGGGCGCGAGCCGGCGTATCTCGCGCGGCGTCACGTCCGTTCGCTTCGCGAGGTGGTACCGCTGCACGCGCAGTACGTCGAGACCACGCGTCGCGCCGCGATAGACGCCCACGCGATCCTGTGTGACGCGGCGGCCAGTTTCGCCGCGCTGCCGCCGCCGCACGATCCGTACTTCCAGAAGGACGGCATCCATCTGACGCCCGCGGGTGATGACCAGATGGCGAAGGTCCTGTCATCGTGTATCGCTACAGCGCGGTGATGTCCGCTCCCGAAGCGCCCACAGCGCGTCTGCTCGTCCCGCTGCAGACGTGGATCGTGGCGGTCGCCGTCGTCGTCTTCGCCGCGCACGCCGCCTGCTACCTGTATTTTTTTGTCGATGACGAGGCGATTCCGCTCGTCTACGCGCGGCACCTCCTCGAGGGCAAGGGTCTGGTATACACGTCGCTCGAAGGTCGAGTGGAGGGCTACTCGGATTTCCTGCATGTCCTCTGGAACACCGGCCTCCTCGCCCTGACGCGCGTCATGGGCCTGCGCACGCTCGAGGCGCTCGCGATCGGCAAGGCGGTCAGCTTCGCGCTCGCGATCAACATGGTGCTGCTGACGGCCAGGATCATGCGGAATGCCGGGATCGCAGCGGCGGGCGTGGCCGCGGGCCTCAGCTTTCTCGTGCTGGCGGGACCGCTGGCCGTGTGGAGCTGTTCGTCGCTGGAGGCGGTGCCGTTCGCGTTCGCGCTCACGGCTCTCGCGGTCACGATCCTGCCGGGCATGCCGGCAACCAGACGTTATGTGCCGGCCGCCCTGGCGTGCGTCATCCTGCTCGAGCGCCTCGACGGTTTCGTGTATCTCGGCGCGCTGCTGCTGGGCGCGATCGCGGGCGCGGAGCCCGCGCGGCGACGCACATTGTTTCGCACGGTGGCGCTGCCGTCATTGGCGATGTTCTGCGTGTATCACGCAGCGCGGTACGCATATTTTGGATCGCTCCTGTCCACGCCGCTGGAGGCAAAGGTCCTCTACGAGCTGATTGGCGACAGGCGGCTGGTCGTGAAGGCTCCTCACGTATCGTATCTGCGTGGGTTCGTCGACCTGTATGGCATCCTCGTCCTACCGGTGATCGCGGTGGTCCTGGCTGCCGCGTGGCGCTCCCGGACCGCACGCGCCGCCGCGATTGCAGCGACGGTCATCGCGATCTACGTGCAGGTCGTCGGAGACTGGATGTTCGGCTGGCGATTCGTGGTTCCGCTGCTCCCCTTCGCAGCGATCGCGATCGCTGTGGCGGTCTCGCGCGGACGCCCAACAGTCCGGTGGGCGCTTGCCGCTGCGGCCTTCGCCTGGAGCGTTTTCGGCGCGCAAGCCTTCGCGCGGACGTACCGGGACGGGGAGCAGCGCCCCTTCTGGTGGACGTCCCCTCACCTCGGGGACGCCGCGTGGCTCGCACCGTACGGCGATCTCATCAGGACGGCGCGCACGACCATTGCGCGCGGCGACGTCATCGCGTACAACCAGGCGGGACTGGTTCCTTTCGTTCTCGATGTCGAAAACATCGACGACCTGGGCATCTGTTCGAAGTTCGAAGCGGAGCTGCCGACGACGGATGTGTTCTTTACGCAGGTCGGGCGGTACACTCCGCTCACGAACGCTCCGATCTTCAACGCGCCACACGCGTACCTGCTGTACCGCGACGTGCGCGTTCTCATCAGCCGCACGGACTTGCTTTCAAAGGCCAACGGCGGCCATATTCCGGAAGAACTGCTCGGCGGGTTCTTCCGGCTGGCGGCGACCGATCCGAGCGGTGCAAACGCCCTCTACAGGCGCACCGGACGCGATGCATCCGAGTACCGCCGCGACCCGTCACTTTTCTGGCAGAATCTGGCGCACACGTCCCGTATCCGACGCGTCGACGTGGATGGCGCGCTCGTGCCGGACGCGGACATTGGTTCGCAGCTTCCGTATCTGCGCTCACAGATGGGCACCGTGACGGTGAGTCCCCGCACGCGGATCGATATTCGTTTTTCCGATCGCGACGAGGACGTACACGCGATTTACGCCGAGACGGTTTCCGCTCACCCTGCGGTGGCGCTGACACTGAATCTGTACGACACCACCGGACGGTTGGTCGCGAGCGAGCAGGCGCAGCCCGATTCTTCGCCGGCGCAGCTCCTCCGCCGCTACCCGAGTCCAGTGCGTGCGCGAATGCTCTCCATCGAGGCCGCTGCCTCGTCATCCCCCGCACGCCTGTCAATTGTCGACCTCCGGGTCGAAGGACAGTCTGCGGCTCTTGCCGCGTACGTTCGACAGAGGCTGCGTTTCCCTCCCCCCGAGTGATGTCGATGAGTCGCCGATGGATTGCCGCGTGCGCAGTCGCGATCGCCGCCTGCAACGGGAAATCGCCCGGTCCGACGCCCATCGTGGATCCGCCACAGATCGCGTGCCCTGCCGATGTGGCCGTCAGCCAGGTAACCGGCACCGCACAGGAGGTTACGTTCGCGGCGCCGACCGTGACGGCAGGCGCGACTCCCGTGACTGTGACGTGCGCGCCCGCCTCCGGCGCGTCATTTCCGCTTGGGACGACGCGAGTCAGCTGCACCGCGCGCGACGCGCAGGCGCGGGAAGCGACCTGCTCCTTCAACGTGACGCTGACCGGGTTCGCGCTCGCCGCGAAGAAGTTCGATGCATTCGGCGACAGCCTGACGGCCGGAGAAAACGGGCTGCCATCCTTCGTCGATCCCCCCAACGCCTACCCAACGAAACTGCAGTCCGCGTTCGATCTCTACTATCCCGGGCAGGCAATAACCGTGATCAATCGCGGCGAGTCCGGCCAGCGCATCGAACGCACGTATGACCGCATTCCATCCCTGCTGACGACCGATCGTCCGGATGCCGTGCTGCTGCTCGGGGGATACAACAACCTCACGATGCCGTGCAGCCCGGGCCTCGCGAACTCCATGGCGTGCCGTGACGCGATCGACTTCGTCGCCATCGGCATACGCGACTGCATCCACCGCGTGAAAGAGTCAGCAGTCGGCGTCAAATACATGTTCGTCAGCACGCTCACGCCGCCAGGTCTGACCGGATCCAAGCGCATCGACCGTGACGCGATCGTCGAGGTGAACCGCCGGATCCGCCTGGTGATTGCTGCCGAGCGGGTCACGCTCGTGGACAGCTATCCACTGTTCATCGGCCACGAAGCGGAGTACGTCTCGCCCGATGGCCTGCATCTGCTGCCACCCGGTTACCAGGCGTTGGCCGACGCGTTTTTCGCGGTGATCAGAAGCACGGTGCCGCAGACGCCGCTGCTGACAGTACAGATGAGGTAAGATCCGGGGATCGAAACCAGTCGAGCAATCCGGTGGATTGCCGCGTCCGCGCTGGCCCTGGCCGCGTGCGGCTCGAAACCGGCTGCACCACCCACAGGCCCGTCAACGACCGCGCCAGAGATCTCCTGTCCGGCAGATCTGATGGTCCCTGGCGTGCCGAACGCGACGCAACCGGTCGAGTACTCAGCGCCGGCCGTGTCGGTCGGCGCCGCGCCGGTGACGACGACGTGCACTCCCGCGTCCGGCGCGTCGTTTCCGCTCGGAACGACCAACGTGAGCTGCGCGGCAAGCGACGCGCAATCCCGGCAGGCCTCCTGTTCGTTCAAGGTGACGCTCATCGGCGTCGCGCTGGCGATCAAGCGCTTCGAGGCCGTTGGTGACAGCCTCACGGAAGGGGAAAACGGCCGATTCAGTTTCCTGGACCTTCCGAACGCCTATCCGACGAGGCTGCAGGCGGCGTTCGATACGACCTATCCCGGCCAGGGCATCGTAGTGATCAATCGCGGTATGAGTGGCTGGTCGATCGAGCGCACCGTCGAGGAGCTGCCGGGCGATCTCGCTGCCGATCGGCCAGACGCCGTGCTCGTGCTGAGCGGCTACAACGATCTTTTCAACGGGTGCGGCCGCGATCCGGTCGGGAGCGCGGATTGCCAGGATGCGCTCAGGACGGTGCAGATCGGCACGCGCGACTGCATTCACCGCTCGCGCGAATCGCCCGCAGTCAAATACGTCTTCGTCAGCACGCTGACGCCGCCGGGACCGGTGGCGCCCGGCGCCCCGCGCGATCGGCGGATCTCGAACGACGCGATCGTCCAGGCGAACGCGCGCATTCAACAGATCGTGGCGTCAGAGGGTGCGACGCTCGTTGACTCGTACACGGCCTTTCTCGGTCACGAGGCCGAGTACACCGACACGGACGGCCTGCACTTGCGACCTGCGGGATACCAGGCGCTCGCGGATGCGTTCTTCGCATCCATCAAGGCGACGGTGCCGCAGACGCCGCTGTTGGCAGTCGGACGCTAGCCAGTTGCCAGTTGCCAGTTGCCCGTTGCCAGTTGCCCGTTACCAGTTGCCCGTTACCAGTCGCCAGTTGCC
>WNGB01003658.1_pt1 | contig 24022 bp, 15 predicted proteins | sample 5400681 | NCBI WGS metagenome assembly WNGB01 (sample SAMN13153367, study PRJNA577476) | soil metagenome | isolation source: 115 cm soil or saprolite under grassland replicate 2 | place: USA:California | collected 2016-06-15
GCGAAGATCCTGGCGATGCGCGGCGACACGCTCGCGGCGCGCGAGGAGCTCGCGACCGCGGTGCGGCTCGCCCCGTGGGATGGCGAGTCGATCCTCTTCCTCGCCGAGACCGAGTACCGCCTCGGCCGGCGCGCTGACGCGTGCCGGACGCTCCGCAGCGCCGAGTCGGAGCGCGTCGCCCCTGCGGTGCGGGGGCGAGCGCGCTCACTCCTCGCTGCACTGGGCTGCTCAACCGAATGACAGCGCGCGAGGTCATCGCCCTGAGCCAAGCACTCGAGGTGACGCGCGGCTCCATCAATCGCTGGCTTCAGTGGTACCAAGCCGTGGGGGCCGAGGGGCTCCGGGATGCCGAACGTCCAGGGCTGTAGACGACGGCCACCGCTTTCCGCGGCGGAATGACCGTCAAGGTCGATCAGCCGCCGGAAGCGCGCTGTCGTTTCCCGCGTGGCGTCGTGAACCACCGCCCGCGGCCGCCCGGGTTGCGCCACCGGGAGTTCTGCTGAGTACAGGACGCGAAGGTGGTGGACGTCCACGCGAACTGCTTCGTCCGGCGCGAGGAAGCCCGAGGGGCTCCGCCTCGCCGACCTCGCGAAGAAGGAGGACTGACCGTGTCGGCGAGGAGAAGCGCCGGATGCGCGTCTAGCGCGCGATGAGCCGCGCTAGACGTTCGGGACCGCGCTCGTCTCGCCGATCGCAAGCACTTCGGCCTCGCCCGTCAACCCTTTCGGCAAGGACCTCTCCCCCGAGGATCTCTTCGCTTCCGCCGCCGCCACCGAGTTGGATGTGCGGCTCCGCCACCTCCTCGACCTGCGCGGCATCGGCCTCGTCACCGGCGAGCCCGGCAGCGGCAAGACCACCATCTGCCGCAAGGTGGCCGCCTCGCTCCACTCCGGCCTCTACCGCGTCCTCTACGTGCCCCTCTCCACCGGCAACGTGACGGACATGTACAAGTCCATCGCCTGGGAGCTCGGCCTCGCGACCGAGCGGAGCCGCGCCGCGCTCTACCGCGTCATCCGCGCCGAGGTGACCCGCCTCTGCCTCGAGACGAAGGTACGGCCGGTCCTCGTCGTCGACGAGGCCCAGCACCTCCGCAGCGAGGTACTCGAGGATCTTCGCCTCCTCACCAACTACGAGATGGACTCGCAGAACCGGCTCTGCCTGCTCCTCGTCGGCCAGGCCGAGCTGCGGCGGCGGATCTCCATGGCGGTGCACGAGGCCCTCAGCCAGCGCGTCGTCGTGCGCCACCACGTCGGCGGCCTCACCCGCGACGAGCTCGCCGCCTACCTCGTCCACCTGCTCCGGCTCGCCGGGACGGAGCTGCCGCTCTTCGAGCCCGCTGCGCTCGAGGCGATCCACCACGCGACGAGCGGGTTGCCGCGCAAGGTGAACCTCCTCGCGCACCACGCCCTCACCGCCGCCGCGCTCGCCAAGAAGCAGGCCGTCACCGCCGAGCACGTCCAGGCGGCGCTCCCGGAGGTCACGTGAAGGCATGCGGCGTCTGGCTCGCACCGCGCCGGCTCGTCGCCGTGCTCATCGACGGCGCCGGTCGTACCCGCTCGTGCAGCGTCACCTTCACCGGCGACGCACGCGCCGGCCTTGCCGCCTGGCTCGCCGCGGCGGGCGCCGAACTCGTCGTTGACGAGGCGCTCCTCGAGGCCGACCCGATCGCGCACGTCGCGCGCCGCGCCGGTGTCACCGTCTGGATCGCCGGGCCGCCACTCGTAGCCGCGCTGCGCCACGCCGCCGGCATCACCAACCGCGGAGCGCGGCCCTCCGCCGCGCTGCTCGCCCGCCTCCCCGGGATCCCCTGGCTGCGCTCGCTCTTGCGCCGCCTCGAGCCGCACGCCGACGAGCGGCAGATCACGCTCCTGTAGGCAGGCACCATCGAAGGACCGAGGCCCCGGCCGCTCCCGCGCGTCCGGGGCCTCCCTCACTCCGCCACCTCCTCAGGATCGGCCACCGCAGTGGCCACACCGGGAAACGGTCACGTCAGGCGCGGTGAGATGCCGTGACGAGCGGGCGGTGAAAGAGCGTGGGAAACGACACAGGGTCGCGAGCGAGGCCAGCCGTTTCGCCAGCTTCTGCAAAGCAGGGATCGCGGTCGCGATCGGGAAATCGTCGATCAGAGCGAGGCCATCGAACCGCACCTTCTCGTCTTCCGAAAGTGCCCATTCCGCGAGCACCTGATCCGCCATAGCTCGCTCCTGCTGATCGAATACGATTCCATCTGCGCGCGGAACTCGTCGAATGTCCATGCCCGGACTGCAGCGGTGGACGTCCATCACGTGCTTCGCGAGACCGAGCCGGCCGAAAGGTCGACGGACCACCTCAGGATCTTTACGTCTCCGATCCGGAGATCGACCATCCACCGATCGCACTTGAGGTCTCCGCCCTCGGAGCCTGCCGGCTCCGCGCGCCAGATCCTCGTCTCGGTGTCGAACCAAGGATTGAGCTGGAGATTGCCGAGCAGCGCGGTCGAGTCCTCGTGCATGACGACGAGGAGTAGCGCCGCATCGGCGCGAGGCACCCTGGCGCGGATGCTCCCGAGGTCGAGCGGAGGAAGCGAGAGGGGGCGCGCGGAGCCCCCCCCAGCGCTCCCCGTCCACTCGGGGCGGTCCATCACGTAGCCGTCCCGAACCTCCACATAGAACTCGCGGCACGGGATCCCCGCCCTGCAGGCGCGCACGTGAAGCCGACCCGTGGTGTCGAAGTATCCAGGGGCGACGGGTCGCACAACCGTCCACTCCACGGTGCGGCACTCCGAAGCGGCGGAGTTCCCGGGGCGCGAGGCATCGTGCTCCATGGCGAGCACGAGCGCCCGCGCGTGAGGATCGCGCACACTCGTCCCTGCGACGGCCTCGCACCTGGCGCATGCCGGCGCGCCTGTCAAGGCGATGATCGTCAAGACCGACCGAACGTAGTGGCGGGCCGCGCCGTTCAAGGGACGACTCTTGGTGTACGGGTGAGCGCGTCCGGGGTCTCGAAATTCACCGTGAACTCCTTCTTGACGTTCTGCTGGCCGTCCACGAATCGAAGGAAGATGCTGTTCTTCCCGGTGAACTCCTGTCGGGACACGGCCCCGAACATCGTGGCCTCCGTCGAGGACGCCCTGTCATGCGCGAGATTGAAGCGGGCCATGGGGTCGAGGCCTGGCTGCTCCCGCTTGATCGTATTCGCCTGGATGTTCTCCTCGATCACGTGAACGACGATCGCCGCGCGTAGCTCGGGCGATCCCTGTGCGACCGAGTCGAGATCGCCGACGTCCACTCGTTCTTTGAAGTAGGAGTCGAAGTCCACGTACGGGTCGTTATTGACGAGATTGATCTTGATGGTGTCCTTCGACTCGACCGCCCGAGTCATCACGTCCGCTGCCACACTGGAGCCAACCTTCGGGTCGCGCTTGCCCTCGGCGACCATCAGGCCCTTGTCGTCGATCTTCCACTTGATGCCAGTCGACTCATAGGCATGACGCAGCCATTTCTCATTTGTTCTGTGACATTCCGTGGACCTCGACGGCCCTGCCGTCCGGGTCGATGAGCAGCGTAGGACGGCCCGCCGCGTACCCGTAGGGGTTGATCTCGCCCATGGATCGGATCGACCGCTCCGGAAGAGCGACGATAACTGGGTCGGCGCTCTTCCATCTTGCCTGGCGTGGCTCGTAATACCTGGCCCCGAAGTAGTAGAGCCCCGTCTCCTCGTCCATCTCCTTCGCCGTGAACAGGAACCGCTGCCCCTTCACCGGCCCGCCGCGCGTGTCGCCCTTCACGTCGCGCCACACCTCGCCGTACGGGAAGTACTCGACGTGCTCGTGCACGCGGCCGTTCTGGTCGGTCACCCAGCTCGTCGAGCCGAGGTGATCCGAGTGGTAGTAGTACGTGTCGGGCCGTACGGTGGTGCCGTCCGTGGCCTGGTTCAGGACGGGATCGCCGCCGGGCAGGATCGGGCACTTCTGTGGGTTGTAGCTGCTCGGGTCGCAGCCGGGCGTCGTCGAGGTGTTCGTCGCGACGACGGTCGTCGCAGCGGGCTGCCAGCTGGGCGGCGGCAGGAGCTTCGAGGCGAGGCGGGCCGACCCCACGAACACGTGCTTCGTCGCCGCCTTCCTCCCCTTCAGCGAGAAGAACTGCCCGATGGTCAGGCTCTCGCCTCCGCGGCCGAGCTTCACGATCCGCTCGCCGCCCGCGTCGTAGATGAAACGCGTCGCGTTCTGGCCGCCGCCGTCGATCAGCGCCGCGAGACGGCTCTCGTCGGTCCAGTAGAACCGCCGCAGGCCGTCGGCGCTGCCGCCGCATCCGGCGGTCGCGGGCGGGTTGGGTGCCCGGCACTCGAACGTGGTGTTCCCCACCTCGTCGTAGACGAGGTTCGTCTCGCCGATCCGGATCGCCCGGTGCGGATGCGCGGGGTCGTACTCGTACCCGAAGTCGTGGTTCGTCTTCGCGGGCGTGCCGGAGCCATCGCCCGGGTCGGTGAGGGTGCGGATGACGTGGACCTGGGTGTTGCGGGTCATGTTGTGGATCGCGTCGTACCCGTACGCCGTCCGGAAGCTGTCCACCACGTGCGCGCGCGACTGCGCCGTCCCCGTCGCCGAGGTGAGCCGGTAGAGATCGTCGTAGGCGAACTCGAAGCTCACCGGCCCCGACAGCATCGTCGTCGGCGGCGGCAGGGAGTTGGTCATCCCGAGGACGTTGCCGACCCGGTCGTACCGGTACGTCATCGCCTGGAGGAGCTGCCCGCCGGTCTCCGTGTGCAGCGCCTGGAGGCGGAGGCTCTCCGCGTAGTAGTCGTACCTCGTCGCCGCGCCGTTCCCGAGCGTCATCATCCGCCGCTGGCCGTGCTCGTCGTACTCGAGGGAGGCGAGATACGTCTCCTCGGCAGCCGGGTAGTGCTTCGTCGCGGGCCGCTTGCCGATCGCGCTCCGCACGAGCCCGCCCGCGTCGTAGCCGTACCGGACGGTCTCACCGTCCGGATAGGTGATCCACTGCATCCGGCCGTAGGAGTCGAACGCGAACCTCGTCTCGAACACCTTCTCCACGTCGCCGGGCCTGAGCGCCGGGATCGTCCGCGTCGTCCGGACGAGCTCGCCCAGCTTCCCGTAGCCGCGCGTCTCCGTGCCCGCGTCGTCCCCGACCTTCACCACCCGGCCGGTGCCGTTCTCGGGCGCGCCGGGCGGCCCGTAGTCGTATGTGACCGCCTTGGCGTTCGGGTACTCGATGCGGCGGAGCTGGTCGTAGTCGTAGACGTACTGGATCGTCACCTTCCGCGAGTCGGTCTTCGCGGTCAGGTTGCCGGCCCCGTCGTACTGGAATGTCGTCGCTCCGGCGTCGGGGCTCGCGAGCGAGGTCCGGCGGCCGAGCCGGTCGTAGACGACGTTCGTCGCGAACCCGCGGGCGTCGATCACGTCGAGGAGCTGGCCCAGCGGGTCGTAGCCGTAGCGCGTCGTCGCGATCTCGCCGGCGTTGCGCTCGTCCACCGCCACGACCCGGTCGCCCGGATCGCGGTACATCACTCGGATCTTGCCCATCGGATCGGTGACGGTCGCCGCGAGGCGCTTCAGCGACCCCGTGGTGCCAAAGCCGTAGCTCATGACCGTCACGGCGACCCCGTCCGGGTGATCGCCCGTCGGCTCGATCGGCTCGACGGTCCTCACCGTGCGCCCGAGCGCGTCGTAGGTCGTCGACCTGGGATGGATGGGCGTGCCGTCTCGGTAGACCGGGCTCGTGCCCGGCTCGAAGAACGTCTGCCCCTGGACCGCGACGCGCCCCATCGCATCGAAGAGCTGGTGGCCCGTGACGGACCAGCCGAGCCCACGGCCGTACACGAGCGCCGTCTTCTTCGTCTGGATGACGCGCGCGAGCCCGTCCACGAGCGTCACCGTGTCGAGCGTCCCACCCTCCGGCAGCCGGTTGCGCGTGATCGCGTAAGGAACCGCCGCCGATAGCACGAACTCCACGTGCGCTGTGGGCGCGGTCGTGTCGTACGGTCCGTAGACATCCGTCACGCGTCCGAACGCGTCGAGGACTCGGCGGCTGACGTTCCCGTTCACGTCCGTGGTCTTCCTCACCTCTCCGAGGCGGTAGTCCCACTCGGCGGACGATGCGTAGCCGTGTGAGTCGGTCGTCCGGGTCACGAATGACGCGACGACCGGGTCGAACTCGTACGTGATCGTGTACCGGCGCCCTCGGACGTCGGGCCCCTGCACCCGGTACATCCGGCCGAGCTCGTCCCAGTCCAGCAGGGAGTCCACGCTCGTCTTGTCGTCGACGGACGAGACGAGCCGGCGGAGGTTGCCGCGGGGGTCGTACTCGCCGCTCCGCTTGCGGAGCGTCTTCCCGTTCGCGTCGTGCGCCTCGAGCGTGTCGGGGCGCGAGACGGAGTTCGTCCGCTCGGCGAGCGCGTCCGCGAAGTACGACACGGTCGCGTGCACGTCGTCGGCGGTGTTCGCCGCGCTCACGTCGCCGAAGTCGTCGAAGCGGTCGACGTTGCCGAACGCGTCGTAGTGGAGCTCCTGGCGCGTGACGATCCGCGGCGCGTCCTCGCGCTCGTAGAACCGCTTCTCGACCCGGGTCGGCGCCGGGAACATCGAGCCGCACCAGAAGTCGTCCGGACCGTAGGCGAACGGGCGGCGCGCGTCGCAGCCAGGCTCGCCGGACTGCCGCCGGAAGGCCGGATCGGAGTACGGGTCCCCGTAGTCGCTCACGGTCTCGACGAGCGTGCGCCGATCCGCGTCGAGCACGCGCTCGCCCGCGAGGACCCCCTTGAACGCGTACCGGTCGTTCCGGTACGTGCGCACCACGTGGCTGCCGTCGCCGTTCGTCCGCTCGACGCGGGCGAAGCCGAGGAACTCGCGCTCGCTCCGGTCGTAGCGGCCGTCCGCGTACGCGTAGGTCGTGACGAGGTCGTGGCCGACGACGGCGTGGTCGCGGTCGGCCGCGCCGCGGCCGTCCCGGACGGTCACCTGCGACAGCACCCAGCGGTGCTCTGGCATGTCGACGGTATGGCCTGCGCGCGCGTAGAAGAGATCGATCGCGCCGCCCAGCGGCTGCGTCACGTGCTTGAGGAGGTTGGCGCGGCCGAGCCGGCTGAGCCGCACCCGCACCTCGGCGTTGCTCGATCCGTCCCGCTGCTCCGCCTTGAGGACGTGGTCGGCGACGCCGTCGCCGTCGATGTCGATCATCCCGAGCTGCAGGCCCGTCTGCCGGGTCGACTTCTGCTCGGTGTACGAGCCGCCGAACGAGAAGATGCCGGCGCTGCCGCCGAGCGACAGCCCCCAGCTCTTGGAGGCCTCCGACGTGTAGCTTCCGTTCGCCTCGAGGACGTCCATCGTCCGCGAACCCGTGATCGCGTCGAGGAGGCTGTCCACCTTTCCACCGAAGAAGCCCTTGCCGCTGAGGAACGGGAGCGTCACGCCCCCGGGCCAGCCCGGCAGGTTCCAAGCCTACCTCTCCCCGAACCCGTGGCCCGTGTTGACCCGGACGTACATGACCTGGTCGTTCGGGCCCTTGCGGACGTAATCGGGCAGCCCGTCGCCGGTGACGTCGACGAACGAGACCTCCGTCGCCGCGAGGCTGCTCTCCCAGCTCCGCCCGACGCCGACGACGAACGAGGCCCCGACGCTGCTCTGGAGCGTGACGGCTACGGACCGCCGCACCCGCTCCGGCTCCTTGAAGAACGGATCGGATCCGTCCGAGCCGACGTACTTCGCGATGTCGTCCATCTTCCCGGCGTCCCAGCGGCCCAAGTTCACGACGTCCGGGGCGCCGAACTTCCCGCCGAGGTTGAGCTCGACGACGAGCAACCCCGGCGCCGGCATCGACACGCGGTCGGGCAGGCCGTCGCCGTTCACGTCCACGAGGTCGTTCTGGACCGTGCTCAGGTTCGCGCTCAGGGCGACGCCGGAATCGGTGCTCGGCGCACCGACGATCGCCTGGATGACCGAGCTGTCGCCGCCGATCTTCGGCATTCCGACGTGGCCGCCCACGTACACCGACGTGCCCCCGTCGCTGCTCTTCTGGAGAAGCTCACCGCCGTACCCGCCGACCCGCGGCGCCGACCGATCGATCGGCGTGAGCGCGATGGCCGTCGCGCCGGACATCCCGAAGATCCCGTCGACCACGCGATCGCCGTTGAGGTCGATCGCCTCCTGGGACTGCCACGACTTCCCGCTCGTCTGGTCCACGCCGAGGACGGTGACGTCCATGCCGACCTGCTTCGAGTCCGTGTCGCTGCGCCGGGCGAACACGGCGCCGGGATACACGGGAACCGGCTCCACGCCGGAGACGGTCTCCTCGATCGAGCCGTGCATCGTGGTCGCGGTCACGAAGGTGTTCCGGTCCGGGCTCACGAACGCAGCCACATCCGGCTTCAGGCCGGGGTCGCTCGCGGAGCCGCGCGTCCCGAGCCGCCGCGGATAGAGCGGCCCGTTGGCCGCGAGCGCCAGGCTCTCCGGGCTCTGCGGATCGTCGAGCTTCGTCTCGAGCTCGAGCCACCGGCTCGAATCGACGACGTACGGCAGCAGCACGAGGAACGTGCCCGGATCGAACGGCTCCGATCCGGCGCGGTGCCAGGTCCCTCGCCGCCAGCCGTGATACCCGCCGCCGTATGCCGAGCCGACCTGCCAGCGCTTCCCCTCGACGTCGAGGAAGGCGTCCTGGGTCAGGTTGACGGGCACGTATTGCGGGGTCCCGTCCAGCGTGACGGTCGGAGTCCAGCCCGCCGGGACCGTGGTCTCTCCGTGGCCCTCGAAGTAGATGCGATCCCCGGCCTGCACGGCGATCGTGATGGTCGTGGCGGGATCCGAGGCACCGCTCTTGAAGACGAGCCCGCCCTTGGTCCGCGCCGAGATGAACGTTCCTTGGGGCGGCGACCAACCGCCCTGGCGGGTCACGATCTGGAGCGTGCCGGACGCCGGGGCGACGAACGGCGCGAGCGGCGCCTTCGCCGGCAGCGCGGAATACGGGCCGCCGGAGATCGAGCTCGGCTCCACCGCGACGTGGGGAGGGAAGAACGGGTCGGCGAGGAACGACAGCTCGTTCGCCTCCGGCGGCGTCGTCGCCCTGCAGGTCGGCGTCTCGTCGCACACCTGCGTCATCGAGCCGGTGATCTCCCAGCTCAGAGCGGCGGGATCGATCGCGAGATCACTCTCGATGCGGAACACGAGCTGCTCGCCCCGGGTGATCTGCACGTCGATGTTCCGGGAGTCGCTCCGCGCCGCCGTGGACGCGTAGGTTGCCAGGTCGACGACGCTCGGGACGGGACCCGTCCCGTTCGGCACGAAGTCGCTGCCGGCGCACGGGTGGTCGAGCCCCTGCCATCCTGCGGGGTACTTCTGGACGCAGAGCCTGACATCGTCGCCGCTCGGCGCCTTCACGATCGTCGTCGAGAGCCGCACGGTGCCGCCGACCGGCGCCGTGAACCCGACCGGCGTCCCGCTCGCGAGCCGGAAGTCGGGGGCGGAATCGAACAGGTGCGACGGCGCGCCCATCGGATCCTGAGGCGCCTTCTGCGCGGGCGTCGCGCCGACGTACGCGATCACCGGCGCGAACTGCGTCTCCTCGAGCGGCGAGCCGGTCGCGAAGTCCACCGGGAAGTCCGACATCGTCGAGAGGACGAAGTACAGCCGGGTCCCGCTCGCGACCTCGAGCGCGTTGAGCGAGATCTTTTCGGGCGTCTTCACCTTCGACGCGTCCGTCGTCGTCTCGTACAGCTTCGTCAACGCGAACCCCGGGTTCGCGTCGTCGGCCCGGTAGATCCGGAGCCGCACGCCGTCCCAGGCCGGGTCGGTGGGCGGGCGCGGGCGGTCGACGAGGGCCAGGGAGCCGTCGACGTGCACCTTGCCGTCGTAGGGCGCGATCCACTCGAGGACCGCGTCGGACGGCGCGCGCCCGTCGTCCACGCCGGGCGGGGTTCCGCCGGCCTGGAGCGGAAGGGAGAGCTTTCCCGGCGCGTAGCTGAAGCCCGCAGCGACCGCCGTCCGCGGGTTCCCGAACAGCACGCCACCCGGGGTGACCATGTCCAGGAAGCCGTCCCCGTCCATGTCGGCGGTCCACGCGTTGGAGATGCTCGTCCCCGAGGCGCTGCCCAGCTTCGCGCCCACGAAGAGGACCGCCGCGCGCGCGGACTTCACCTTCGACGAGCCGTACCCGCCGCCGAGGTCGACCGGGATCTGGCCGGGGCGCGAGCCCGCCGCGGGATCGCCGCCCGGAAGCGCCGGCGTGAAGTGTCCGGCGGTCGCGCCCTCGGGAAGCCCGCCGTTGAACTGGGCGACGCTGACGCCGCTTCCGGCGCGGTAGATCCGGTCCGGGAGGCCGTCAACGTTGAGATCGGCGAACACGGTCTCCCCGCTCGTGGTGCTCTTCGTCTTCGACACGCTCCCGCCAAGCGAGAAGATCCCAATGCCGAAGCTGAGGCCGCCGCTCTTCGACTTGGACTTCTCCTGGCTGCGCACGGCCTGGTCATCATCCGGCTGGTCGTCGAAGCTCCAGGCCATCGTCTCGTGGCCGAACGGCCAGGCGACGTCGGGGTCCTCGTACTCGAACCCGTGCTCGTAGAAGAGCGACCGCTGGCCGCTCGCGTCGAAGCCGTAGGTCCGGACGTGGCGAACGCGCGACTTGCCGAGGGCGCTCGTGCCGTAGTCGAGCTCGTAATCGCGGATCGGCTGGGCCGCCGGGCCGCTCTGTCCCGCCACGCTCGAGCCGGGGTCGAGCGACACGCGCACGCGCCCGAGCAGGCGCCGGGTCAGCACCTTGAACCCGAGCCGGCCGGAGACGATCGTGTCCGACCGGGTCGCGAGCGCACCGCCGTCGGTCGTCGCGTACACGTCCACGACGTACGGTCCCGGGGTGCCACCGGAGACCGCGTCGGCGCCGGTGCGCGCCGCCCGGCCGGTGTAGCGGATCGACCGGAGGTAGACCTGCACGAAAGGCTCGCCCTCGGTCGCGTCGGCCGGACCGCGGGCGTCGACGTCGTAACCGTACTCGGTCAGGTTCCCGTTGAGATCGACGACGCGCTCGAGGAACCACTGGCCGACGGCGCGGTCCGCCCTGGGACTGCGCAGCCGGGCCGCTTCCGCGAACCCGTAGACGAACAGCGTCCCGGCGCGATCCGAGACCTCGAACCAGATGTCGGGATACGTGCCGCAGCGGACGACGCGCTTGAACTCCCTGGCGATGCGCTCGCGGAACAGCGCGCCGGGCGCGGTCGTGCCCTCGCACGTCGCCTGCTCGCCGGTCGGGACGAGCTGTGCCCCATCGAGCAGGTACCGCGGCTCGGCGAGCGTCGGCTCCGGCACGCCCCATCGTGTGTCGAGCTGCACGCTCGACACCGGGAGGTCCCAGCCGATGCCGGCCCACCCGTTCCCGCCGGAGGAGTCGTACGCGAGCCGGAGGTCCGGCTGATGGGCGCCGCGCGCCTTCGGCAGGCGGATCGGGTGGACGAGCTGCGCCGACCCCTGGGCGTTCGCGTCCGGCGGCTGGACGAGATCGATCCCGGCGGACGGGCTGGCGGCGGCGAGGTCCTTGATCGAGTTCGGGTTGAACGACGCGGGGCCCGGGTGATCGGGCAGCACCAGCACCGCGTTGATCATGAACGTGAAGTGGGTCGTCTCGCTCAGGACCCGCTGCGTCGCCCGGACCACCTCGCGACGCGTCAGCGCGATCCAGCGGTCCTCCTGCTCGTCGAAGTAGTAGGTCCGGATCTCCTCCGACTGGACGCCCTCGGGGAGCAGGCTGGGGTCGTACGGCAGCGTGATCCGCGCCGGGACCGCGAACTTCTGGCCCTTCGGGAGGAAGCGGTACGCCGAGTTCGCCGGCGCGGTGACGTTGATCATCCCCGCCTCGAGCTGCGGGATGGACTCCGGCCCCTTGCGCGAGATGCCGAGCGCGGTCCTCGCGGAGAGCGCGCCGGCCGGCACGTCGATCGACGCCTCGGTCCCGAGCGTCACGGTTCCGCCGTCACCGTCGGCGGTGCCCCACTGCGTCTGGTCCTCGCGACCGAAGCGCTGGTCGGAGGACAGCGCGACGGCGGCGGTCGCGCCGCCCTGCAGGATCTCCGACTGACGGTCGTCGTCGAGGTGGATCGTGCGCGTCACCTCGGCGCCGCCCGGGAAGCGGGCGCGGACCACGACATCCCACGACCCGGTCGCGCCCTGCGGCCTCGCCACCTCCACGCCGAAGGCGCCGTCGATCCCGGCCTCCGCGCCGTCCACCGTGACGGTCCCCGGACCGTCCGGCGACTCCGCCCAGCCGGCGACGTAAGCCTTGCCGTCGAACCGCTCGCCCACCCAGCGGCCGGACTCGCTCCGGATGCCGGGAGAGGTGAGGACGAGCCGCGGGACCGCGACGCGCGGGCCGACGCCGCTGCCGCAGAACGCGAGCTCCGAGAGCCCCGCCGCCGGAACGTCGGTGCGGGCGCTCCCGGCGAACGTGACCTCCGCGGCCTGGGCGACCGCGCCTGCGAGCGGGAGCGGCGTCCGCGTCCCGTCCAGCGCGAGCGCGCCCTGCTCCGACCAGGTCTGTCCGTCGAACGCGCCGTACCCGGAGAGCCGGGCAGGTGCCGCAGCGAGACCGAGCTCCGCCTCGTCCACCTGCATGAGCCGGTCGAACGCCGCCTCGACCCGGACGGCGTGGACGGCCGCGGCCGTCGCCGGATCGCCGTCCGTCACTTCCGGGAACGCGAGCCGCGTGTCGCGATCGAAGACGTCGCGCCCGTCGTCGGTGACGAGGAGGAGGCGAAGCCCGGAGAGGGTCACGGCGCCCGTCGCGTCGTCGGGCAGGCACAGCAGCACCGAATCGTCGCCGGTGAGCTGCTCCGGGTCGAGCTCGTCCGCGAGCGTGCGCACCTCGCTCGTCGCCGCGAGCCAGAACCCGCCGACCGGCGCGGCGCCGTCGAGGCTGCGGCGGAGCGCAATCGCGCGCTGCACGTTGGCCTCGTAGGCGAGGTACGCGCGACGGACCTGCCGGACCGGCACCGCCGTCCGGAGCGCGGCCCGCACGCACTCCGCGCCCTCCTTTAGCCCCGCGGGAGCGAGCTTCGCGGGCATGCCGTCGGCGCGGACGACGACCACGTCCTCGAACGGCGAGATCTTCGCGCTGCGGGTAGCGGCGGCGATCGCGCGGGGGTCGCGGGGCGCGGCCACGAGCCCGGCGCCCCACACCTCGACCTCATCGAGCCGCGCGCCCGCGGCGCTCGGCTCGATGGAGAGCGTGAGCGCGTCGGTCCAGAACGGCTTCGCCACGTCCGCTCCGCGCCACCCGGTGCCGTCGAGGTCGACGGAAGCGCCGTCCGCGGACACCCGCACGCCCGCGCCGATCGCCTTCACGCGCCGGATCTGGACGGCGTGCGTGAACCGGAGGGTGACCGTCGCGGGCGCGGCGACCGTCGCGCCCGTCGTCGTGTCGCGGTCCAGCACGCGCGCGACGTCGACGCCCGTGGCCGAGGAGGCGGCGGGCGTGAGGCGCATGGTCGCGAGGGGGTTCGGCGCGCGCTCGCTCGACGACGGGGAGCACGCGGCGGCGAGCGCCGCAGCGCCGAGGAGAGCGAGGCGGGTGCGGGGGAGGTGGTGCATGGGCCTTCCTCCTGCTCAGCGGGCGACGAAGGTCGCCGGCTCCTGCGTGTTCTCGGCCACCGCCACCTGCGCGGGGCGAGCGCCGCCGACCATGTCGGCGTCGGTCGCGGCGACGTACACGTCGTAGGCTTGGTTTGCGGTGAAGGTGCCCTCCGGGAAGTCCGCGGAGGTGGAGCCGACCCACTGGCTCGTGACGAAGCTCGCGCCCTGCCAGACGCCCACGAGGTAGCTGCGCGCGCCGGTCACCGCCGTCCAGGCGACGTGCGCCGAGCCCTTCGCACCATCCGTCGCAGCGACGCCGGTGGGCGTGGCGAGCGCGGCGGGCTCGCCGATCGCGAACGGAAGGGTGAGCGTCCCGGCCGCCGACGTGGCGGTGAGGACGTACTGCCCCGGCGTCGCGGCGAGGTCGTACGACCAGACCAGCAGGCGGGAGAAGCCCGCAGGGTAGGTGAACGCGAGCGGCGCGATGCCGGGGGCCGTGATCGTGGCGCTCCAGGCGGACGCCGGCGGCGTGCCGTCGGCGTTCCTGATCGACAGCCAGGTCGCGAGCGTTCGCACGCCGATGCCCGCGTCGATCGCGCCGCCGGCCGCGAGCGCCACGACGGCCGGCGCGGCCCCCGCGCGCAGGAACGCGATCCGTCCCTCCGAGACGTTGAACCGCCCGGGGAGCGCGGGTCGCTCCGAGCCGTCCGCGGCGAGCGCCGCGAGATCCGCCGAGAACGCGAGCGCCGACGCCTGGTACGCGCCGTCGGGGAGGTCTCCCACCGAGCAGCTCGTCGCCGTGCCCACCGTGCTCCGCACCACCACCGTGCCGTTCGCGATCCGGCAGCCGGCGCCCGCGGCGCCCGCGGCGGTGCTCCACGAGAGCGTGGCCCCGTCCGGCGAGAGCGTGGGGAAGGGGATCTCCATGGCGCCGCCCGCGGCCACCGGGAACGTCGCGCTCGCGCTGTCGTCCGCCGACGCGAGCGCGAGCGTGTACGTCCCGGTCGCGAAGGCCAGGTCCGGCCACCACAGCGCGGCGTACGAGCCCGGGGAAGCGTCCGCGTATGCGACCTGTGCGCGCGGTCCGCTCGCGTCTGCGAGCGTGCCGGCCCACGCCGCCGCCGGGCCCGCTCCAGCCGCATCGCGCAGCGTCGCCAACACGGCGATGCCTGGCAGGCCGGACCCGTCGTCGTACGTGCCGCCGACCGCCTCGAGCGCGTAGCGCGCCGCCGCAGGGCTCGACGTTCCGCTGCACGCGGCGGCAACCCCAACGGACAGCACGCACGCCGCAGCGCGCGCATGGCGCATGTTCCCTCCTCGTGTGGACCGGAGGGCAGCGCCCTTCGCTGCGACCGCCGGCCTTCGGTATGCCCAAGGACCCAGTGGGTCCGGGCTTTTGCTTGCTCGCCTTGCGGTCGAGGTCGCTCTTATCGGGCCATGCTGATCGGTCACCGTTACCGCTGGCGAAAGCGACCGTCAAGGACGCAGCGTCAACAGACAAATTCACCAACTGTCGCAGCACGATCAGTGAGTCAGCATCGAGCGCATGTCACACCGCGTCACCCTGAGTGCGTGCGGCCGGGGTTGGCTCTCACCCGTTTCGAGGCCGGGTTGAATAGCTGACGGTGGACGAGCTCGGCCGGCTGATCCTGTCGATGAAGGAGAAGCAATCACGGCGAACCGGGCGGAGACCATCCGGTTTCCTGAACGTGGCGGCAGCGCCCGTGTTCGAGACCCGCACGGACACCGTCGCGTACAAGGGCCAGACGGCCCCGATGAGGGTGGCACGACACTGGTGCCGGAAGCCGGCGAGGCGGTCTTCGAGGGCGACGCCCTGGAGACGCGGGAGCGCGCCTTCCTCGAGCTGCGTGCGAAGATCGAGGGAGTGCTCAGCCCGCGCCACGTCGCGCCCATCCCGTGAGCGACTCAACCTCTCGCAGCGCCGGGCGGGAGAACTGCTCGGTGATGGCCGAGGGCGTTCCAGACGTGCGTTCGGCGGCGTCCCGACTGAGCGCGTTCGACACGGGCGGCAAGCCGTGAACGGGGGCCGTTGGCAGACGCAGTGGCCGGCGACCGGAGCGGTCGCGGGTCCGATGACTCCAAACTGAGGAGCTGAGGGTCGCGCCCGAATCCCCCGTGCGCTCGCGGCGAGAGCGAACGCCGGACCAGGCCCGGGCAAGGTTTTCGCGCCGCTCGAAAAGACGAAGGGCCTCCGGGTCGCCCCGGAAGCCCTCGTCACGTCATTGGAAACTGGAGCGGGAAACCGGATTCGAACCGGCGACCCTCAGCTTGGGAATTTGACCGGACGGCGCGGGACCCTCGGAAATGGGCGCAAAACGCAGGATCTAGGCTGGCTCGGGCCCACTGAATCCCTTTCGGCTGGGCAAGACGTGCCCAAACCTTGCCCATGTGGCGACGCGATCCGGCGCGGCAGTACCGGACAAATGTCTGGTGCCGCCGCGACTTGAACTGGCACCTTAAAGGTGCCATCCTTAGATTCGATGGAGAAGCGAAAGCCGACCTACGACCTGGAAGGGTTTCGGCAGGAGTTCTGCTCGGTGAAGGCCCTGCGGATGACCCGTACGGCCCAGGACGCGACCCTCCGGCTCGGGCTCACGCGCGAGGATGTGGTGCAGGTGGTGCAGAGCATGAAGCGGGAACACTTCTACAAGTCCATGACCAGCTTCGACGACCACCGCATCTGGCAGGACGTCTACCACGTGTCCTGGGAGGACCTGGCGCTCTACGTGAAGCTGACCGTGGACGAGTTGGGTCGGCTGATCCTGTCGATGAAGGAGAAGTAGTCATGGCGAAGCGAGCAAAGACCATCCGGTGCCCCGAGTGTGGCGGGAATGCCGTGTTCCAGACCCGTACGGACACGGTCGAATACAAGGGCCATACGGCCACGGTGCGAGTGGCGGGCCACTGGTGTCGGAAGTGCGGCGAGGCGGTGTTCGAGGGCGACGCCCTCGAGAAGCGGGAGCGTGCGTTCCTCGAGCTGCGCGCCAAGGTCGAGGGGGTGCTCAGCCCGCGGCACGTCGCGTCCATCCGAGAGCGTCTGAGCCTCTCCCAGCGTCGGGCGGGCGAACTGCTCGGCGGTGGACCGCGGGCATTCCAGAAGTACGAATCCGGCGGGCAGCAGGTGAGCGTCCCGATGGCGAACTTGCTGCGCCTCCTGGAGAAGGACCCGAGTCGTCTTCGCGAGATCGCCAAGGAGATGGCCACCGGCCGTTTGGCGCGGTCCCGAGTAAGCGCACTCCCGGTGAAGGGCGGACGCGTCGTAGCGCGTCCTACGACCGCAGCGGCCATCACCCGGCGACGGGCGCGTTGACGTCGAAACGCGATCGCGAAGCTCGAGGATCACGGCGCCACCGCCTCTCGCAGCGCACGGGAGACCCACCCGAATCCGAGCCGTTCCTGCTCGAGGCGCACGCGTGGGGCGAGGCGATCATGTCGAAGATCGTCGAAGAGGGCGTACTCGGCATCGGAGAGGCCGGCAAGGTCCCCAAGAAACGGCTCCGCCTCATGGACCCAGAGCGCTCGGTGGTCGAGCAGGGTGTCCCGGTCCATGAGGAGCGACGAGGCTCTGGGAAAAGTCCTTCGCAGCCTCGCAAGGATGGCGAAGCCGTGAGTGTCGATGTCCCCCCAATAGTGCAGTTCGCGCTCTGCGAGCCAGCCCACTTCGGCCAACCGGTCGAGCCCGTAGCCCAACCCAAAAATGACGATCGCGTCAGGCACCTCCGGGAAGGCGAGGCCGTTCACCTCGTTCTCGGTCACGAAGACCCTGGTCGCAGGCAGTGGCAGGTCGCGGAGATCCTCCACGGGCACGGTGAGGTCCGAGAGGCCTTGGATGCGCAGGCGTCGATCGAGGATCCGGAGACGTACGAGGGCAGGCCGTGAGCGCAACCCGTAACGGCCGTCGAATCTCGAAGCGCCGACGAACGCCGAATCGATCGCCGACGGAGGGAGCACGAGGTCGAGGAGCTGGCCAAGGAGTCCACGACGGACCTCGATGAACTTGGTGTCGACGCCGGAGATGTCGAGCTGCCTGAGATAGGTGCCGGGCCTCGGGTGCGAGCGGAACCAGCGGAGCACGGAGAGGATCCGCTCCCAGTCGGCGGCGTGCTCCAGCAGGACGTGCGGTCGGCGGGCGAACCAGTCGCGGAGCTCGGGGAATTCCGCGAGCGTGCTTCCCGCTAGCGTTCGGAAGCGCTCAGCCTCGCGGGTCTTGCGTAAGAGCTTCAGCGCATCGGCTTCGGTCGAGACGATCGCCGCAGCAGGAACCCGCTGGGCTCCCACCACGCGGTTCCTCGCCTCCGCCCATTCGAGTTCGTAGCCCCATCCCCTGTGGGCCCTGCTCCCCTCGACGAGATCGCGGATCCAGCGCTTGAGGTCGTCGAAGCGATCACCCCACTCGCCCGGTCGAGGCCCGCGGACGCCGATGCGCAAGGGGAATGGGGTCTCGCCATCGATGGCGGCTGCGAGCAGCCTTCCGCTCTCCCAGAGGCGCCCGAGACGCGCCTCGATCTCTTCGGGAGTCGTCCACGGGAGCCGAGCGCTCATCCTGCTCTCGATGCCCGTTCGGCGCGGTACTCCTCGATGGTCATGTTGCGTACCATAGAGATTCGCCCGTCCTCGTTGTGAACGAAGGCCACGCTCGCAACATGAGGCTCGATTACGTGGATCTTTTGGAGCGGAGTGACGACCAGCAGCTGGAGGCGCATGCGCGCGAAGAGCTCGAGCGCGAACGAGGCGGCATTGTCCGAGCCGCGGCTGAAGGCCTCGTCGATGACCACGAAACGAAACGAGCGCGAGCGCCGCTCCCCCGCCTTGAGCCCGAACTGGTAGGCGAGGCTTGCCGCCAGGACGGTGTACGCGAGCTTCTCCTTCTGTCCGCCGGACTTACCGCCGGAATCGGTGTAGTGCTCATGCTCGCGGTCGTCCTCCCGCCAGCGTTCGGATGCGGAGAAGACGGACCAGTTCCGCACGTCCGTGACCTTCCGCGTCCAGCGACGGTCGAGCTCTGCGGTGCCTTCTCGTCCCCGGAACCGATCGATGATGCGTTTGACCTGGACGAACTTTCCTTCGGAATAGGCCTCGTCTTCGGACCCGGTTAGCGCGCCCTCGATGCAGGAACGCAGATCGCTCTGGAAGTCCCGGACCTCCGCGTCGGGTGAGGGAGCCGCCTCGAGGACGATGAAGCGGTTGGGATTGTAGTCGATGGTCCTGAGCGACAGGTTGATCTCGTCGATGCGCTCCTTGATAGCCTGCTTCTCGCGCTGGAGCTGCGCATGGAAGCTCGCGAACTCGCGGATCGTGTTTTCGTTGAGCAGTTCCTTAAATCGCCGCTCGAACCGCGGAAGGTCATCGGCCACGAGGGCCTGGAGCATCCGGCGATACTCGCCGGATGCTTCGAGCGACGCGTCGGCGTCCGTGCTCGCCATCGGGTACGTGAGGAGGTAGGCCTTCATCGCGCCGACGATCTTCTGGGCCAGGCGTTCGAGCTTCTTCGCCTCGGCGTCGAGGAGTGCTTGCAGGTGCTCGCGGAACTCGCGCTCGCGGGCGTCGGCGGACTCGATGGTAAGGGTCCTCCCCGCTAGCACAGCGGTCTGCATCGCCTCCAGTTCGGGAAAGAGATCCGCCCGGTCATCGGCGCCCACTCCCTCAAGCAGCTCCTCGCAGCGCTTCGTCTCGGCGCGGCAAACCTCCAAGCGGGTTCGGATCCCGCCCTGATCCCCGAGGGCCGTCTTCTCGTTCTCCGTGAGGTCCACCAAGTCGGCGACGACCTGAGCGAGCAGCCCTTGCAGCGTGCGGAGGCGGTCAGAACCTGCCTCGATGGCCCGTCGCTCCTCCTCCAGCTCGGCGATCCGGGCGGTCGTGGCGCGCCAGTCCAGGTCTCGGAACTCCTGGAACAACAAGAGCTGATCCAGACGGCCGACGCGTGCGGTCAGTGCCTCTCTACCATCGACTGCGCGGGTGATCGCGGCTCCCGCTTCGGCAACCCGTCCCTCGAGCGACCGCGCCTCCGCCTCGAGCGCGGCGATCTTGGAGTCGTTGGTCCAGCCGAGCACGTACCGGGATCGATCGTCGATGGCGGACCGGTCGTCCTTCTCGTGCTTCTCCCCGGCGCCCTTCACCTGTCCGGCGCGGGTCACTGCCTGGCGCTCGCGCCGGAACTGCTGGAGGTCGTCGCAACAAGCGTACTCGAAGCGGCGTGCGAGCTCGGCTTGCAGCCATTCGTAGTGCTCGGAGTCCGGCTTCACCTCGACCTTGCGCGCGAGCGACCACGGGCTGCTCTCGGCTGGGCGTGGAATCTTTGCGCCGCTCACGCGGTAGTAGACGAGCCGTCCCCTAAGGTGTGTTCGGTCCACCCACTCGGCAACGCGTGCGTAGTGCTCGTCGGAGACGAGGAGGGACGTGCCGAAGCCGCGCAGGAGCCGCTCGGCCGCGCCCTCCCAGGAGCGCTCCTCTTCGCGAACCTGAAGGAGCTCTCCGGCGAAGGGCAGGGCGTCCTCGGGGATGCCCAGGGCCGTGCAGAGCTGGGCGCGGAGCGCGACATTCTGTGCGGGGATGTTGGAACGTCTGCGGCGAAGCGAGTCGAGCTCGGCAGCGACCACCTCATGTTGCTCGCGCAGCCCGCGGAAGCGAACCTCGGCGTCCGTGTGATCGTTCTGGGCGCGGGTGAGGTCCGCGTTTGCCTCCTCGCGCGCGGGGGCCACGGCGCGGAGGCTCAGCTTGAACCGCTCTTGGTCCAGGGACTCGGCCAGTCCCTCCGTCCGGGCGAGCTCGTCGTAACGGGTCGCGCGCCGCCGCCGGTCCTCCCGCTCGAGGTCCAGCCGAGCGATGTCTCGGGCGAGCTGCTCGAGCCGGTCGCCGCCGCTCCGAGAGATCTCCCCCTTGAGCCCCTCGCGCCGATCCTCGAGACCTGGACGACGCTCGGCCAGCTCGGCGAGCCGGGCTTCCACCCGAACGAGATCCTCCTCGAGCTTTTCCGATCGCTTCGCGAGGAGCGAGAACTTGAGCCCGGCGAAGAAGGAGTGGAGCGCGTCCCGGCACCTTGTGAGCCGCCGCTCGCGGTCACGGATGGCGTCGAGGCGGTCGCAGTCCGCGACGATGGGCTCGAGCCGTTCGATCTGAGCTTTGGCACGAAGCACCGCGTCGTGCGCGCGCACCAAATCGTCGAAGTGCGCGATGAGCGCGGTGATCCGGTCCTCCACCGGGAGGGCCTCGAGCATGTGCTGTCGCACGAAGTCGGTGAGGTTCCCCACCGTCTTCATCGACACAGTCTGATGGAACAGCTCGAGCGCCTGGTCGTTCCCGATCCCGAAACGGCGCCGGAACGCGGCGGAGTACGAGGTGAAGGAATCGCCGTGGTCCTTCCCGAGCGCCTTCAGCCGCTTGCGAAGCTCCGCGACGTCCGTGCAGCCGGAGAAGTGCTCTCCAATCGTGAGCGGTCGATCGGCGACGAGATAGAGCCGCTCCGGCTGCCCCTCGAGGCTGGGCATCCAGAAGACCTGCGCGAGCGTCACTACCTCGGCGAAGCCCTCGTTCTCGAACTGGGCCAGGACGATGGAGTAGTCGTTCGGTCCCCGGAGCGCCACCGGCCGCGCCGAGACTCCCCCGTCGCCGCGTTCGGCCTTGTAGTAGCCCAGGACGTAAGACCTGGCGGTCCGCTCGCGTGCCTCGGCCCCGGCGGCACGGTTGTACGCCAGCTTCTGCGGGGGGACGAGGAGCGTCGTGATCGCGTCCACGAGCGTGGACTTGCCGGACCCCACGTCGCCGGTGAGCAGCGTATTCCGGCCGCCCGCGTTCACGTGCCAGATCCGCTCGTGGAACGTCCCCCAGTTGTAGACCTCGAGGCGACGCAGCCGGAAGCCAGTTCGCTCGTCCGACGAAGCGAAGTCCAGCGGCTGAGACGCCAGCACCTCGGCGGGGCCGGTCATGGCGCGTCCTTCCGTTCCCGCGGTGCAGGTGCGCCGAGCTCCCGGTAGCGGGCGAGCTTGCGCTCGAACGCGTCGAGCCACTGGGCATCCACGAAGGACTTGAGGAGCCGCCGGACCTCGAAGGAGTCTTCCTGGCCCCGGAGCTTGCGGAGGAAGCCGAGCTCGACCACCTTGGCGATGTCCGCATCGACCCTGTCGGTTGCGCGAGCTTCGTTAGTACGCTCCTCCTGGAAGAGGCGGACGAGGTCGGCCATCTCCGCTCGCGACAGGATGAGACGCGTCTCCCCGCCACCCGCGTCCAGCTCGGCGAGCTTCTTGCGGAGCAGGACGAGCAGGAGGCTGACGGAGTAGCCGAGATGCCTGCGCGCGACGAGGCGAGGCAGCTCGGGCTCCCCCTCCGTCGCGGGCCGCTGGCGGAGGAAGGCGTGACCCTCGGCCTCGCTTACGACGAGTTCGAGTCCCATTACCCCCACGAACTCGCGTACACGGGCGACGAGCTGGAGAAGCGCCTGCCACGCGGCAGGATCCTCCTCACGGTCGAGGACTCCCCTCATGAGAGAGACGATCACGCTGGGCAGTGGGTCCGGCTTCGCCGTGTGTGCGTCCGCACTCATCCCTGACCCTCCTCGATCGCCATGGCGCGTGCAAATGTGACCGTTGGGATGATTGCACGGCGGCGGACACCGGCCTCATCGATCCACTCCGCCACCTGGGTTCGGTCGGCCTCGATGACCGCGCAACGATCCTCGGTAGCGATGGCGAAATAGGCGAGCAGCTCCGCGAGCCCGTGCTCGAGCGGACGGGCGCGAAGCACCTCCGACAGCGACACCTGGGTCCGCCCGCGGAGTTCGCGGGCAATGTGGTCGCGCAGCGCCGCGCGGTCCACGAAGTGCTGGTCGAAGAGGGCGTCGGCGGAGAAGTCCTCGCTCGCATCCAGGAGCGCTTCCGCCGAGAACTCCGGGCGGAAGGGTGGCTCGTAGAGAGGCCGCTCGAGCGGGAGGCGGACGTCCGGCGCGAGCGCGTCGACCTCCGCCGCGGATCCCGGGGGCGGAGCCGCGCGCAGCGCGATGGCGTGCTCCTCGATGGACCGGACGAGCTGGCCGATTCGGCGGTTCTCCAGCGAGGACTGCTCGTCGAGGAACCGGCGGAGCTGAGCGGAGAGCCTCGCCACCGTGCGCTGCGTGACCTCGCCCGCGGCGAGCCAGTCGTGATGGATCCGAGCCAGCCGCGGGTCCGGCCGGAGCTCTTGCACCGCAGGTAGCTCGAGGACGCGCTCGAGGCCGGAGGTCAGCTCCTCCTGCAGCGGCGGAGACATGAGGAAGTCCCAGAACGCTCTGAAGCTTCGTCCCTGCGCCGAGTCGCCAATGTGATCCCGCTCGCCGAAGAACTCGGCGAGGAGCGCGCCCTTGCCGCTCTCCCATGTCGCGATCTGCTCCCGGACGCTGCGGTCCAGAGCGCGGAACCCTTGGTCCACCTCGCGGAAGTCCGACAGCAGGGCCCGCGCGGTCTCTGCCATGGCCAGGAACCGATCCTGTACTCGGGCCGGCTCCATCGTGGCGAGCCGCCCCTCGCGCACGCGTTCGATCTCCACGTCGAGCCTGGCGCGCCGCCGCTCGAGCTCGGCGAGTTGGATCGCAGGATCCGTCTCCGTCTCGGTGGTGAGCTGCCGCAGCAGCTCGAGGACGGTGAGCAGCCTGGATTCCGTCGCGACGAGCCGTCGCTGTTCCACGAGCCCGGCGAGCCACCCGATCGCGTTCTCCGCAGCGGAGGTGAGGTCGTACGCCGGTTCGTCGACGCCCGGGGGATAGAACTTTCGGAGCCACGCCTTGCCCTCTCCGGCCCAGTCGTCGAGGTACTCCGCAGCCGGACGCGGGAATGCATCAGGACCCTGGATCTCCCGAACCGCAAAGAGCGCGTCGTCGAGCTTCGCGGCCAACGCGGCCTGGGGGATGGAGCGAGCGTTGGGGACGATGAACGCGCCATGGAGGAAGGAAGCGACGAACGGTGCGTGGTCCGCGAGCAGCAATCGCCAGCCGGGATGCATGCGTCGCAAGGCTTCCAGCGACGGGAGATCCATCGCGAGCGTGTTTGCGCCGGCGGGAGGCAGCATGGGCGGGAGTGTCCTCTGTGAGACGGGTTACGCCCGGGAGCCCCCATTCCTTCCCACGCGACTCTGACGGCGAGAACGCGCCGGACCCGAAACTCCGGATCTGAAGGTCGCTCCCGAATCCCGTGTGGTTGCGCCGAGGTGCGCGCCAATGCCTTGCTCCAGGCAAGGTTCTTCCTTGCCCGAGAAGGACGAAGGGCTCCCGGGTCGCCCCGGAAGCCCTCGTCACGTCATCGGAAACTGGAGCGGGAAACCGGATTCGAACCGGCGACCCTCAGCTTGGGAATTTGACCGGGCGGCGAAGGACCCTCGGAAATAGGCCGAAATTGCTGGTTCTAGACTGGTTCAGGCACGCTGAATCCCGTTCGGCTGGGCGAGACCTTGCCCAAACCTTGCCCAGGGAGGGCGGTCTTTGAAGTCGCCAGCCGCCTT
>WNGB01003660.1_pt1 | contig 24019 bp, 21 predicted proteins | sample 5400681 | NCBI WGS metagenome assembly WNGB01 (sample SAMN13153367, study PRJNA577476) | soil metagenome | isolation source: 115 cm soil or saprolite under grassland replicate 2 | place: USA:California | collected 2016-06-15
GGGTGGTGCGCTGGGTGGTCCTGCTGCTGGATGTCTGTTGGCGGCAGGCCGCCGAGGTGGCCGCTGCCAACCGGGAAGCGAAGCAGTCAGGAGAACGCTCTCCACCGCAGCCGGCTGCGGGGAGGAAGAAAAAGGTGGCATGAGTGGTGGGGATCAGCGAGGAGTGTCACGGGAGTTGCCCTATTCGAGTGGGAGTCAGCCGTCAGCTGCGTGTCCAGCTGTCCCACCTCCCACGCACCCGGGACCTACTCCCAGGGCCAGGCTATCTGTCTGTGCGCGCCGCGGCAACGCTGCTGCTGTCCGCTGCGGCCAGCACGGCGCCGTTCCCCACCCAGTCGAACAGACCGCTTGCAGCCGGCACACCGCTTACCAACACGCCGATCCGGTCCAACAAGCCGTTGCCCACGCCCAACTCCCCGGCCCCCCACGCGCCGCCTTGGTGCACGCCAACGAACGCCTCCGCACCGCGCACCAACCACTTGGGCCTTGCCGCGCCGCAGCGCTGGAACCGCCGCAGGCCCAACCGCACCCGTTCGCCGTCCCTGCTGCCGCCCGGGGCCTGCGCCTGTGCCACACCTGGGCTTGGCTCGCCAGCCGCTTGCCCAAACACCGCTGGCCAGGCCGCGCCACCTTGGGACGCTGGGTCCAGCACACCGCCCGCAAGGCCGGCGGTGTGCTCGCGCTGCGCGAGCGCGCCGGTCGCAGTTTGGTCGTGTGCCTGGGCCTGGACGCGATCTTGTGCCGCCGTCGCCCTGTCCGCAGGGGCAGCGAACCCCCGAGGTTAGCCTGGGTCCGGGGGACCCGCGCCACCGCGCGCCGCGGACCGCCTTGGGCCCAGGCGCTGGCGGCTGGGCCGCCGTTGCCAGACGTGGCCGCCGCGGGCGGCAGCGGCCTCGCCTTGGGCCTGGAACGCACCGCGGTCAAGCGGTCCGCGGAGGCCGCCCAGGCCACGACGCAACCGCGGCCGCTGCACCTCCGCTTGGATGGTTTGCACAGCCGCCACGACGGCGCCAAAGCGTTGCGCCGGCAGTGGCGCCAGGCCCAAGCGGTTGGGGAGGAAGCCGAGCAACGGGAGCGGGCCCAGGCCCGCTTCGACCAAGGTGGTACCGACCGCCGCCCGTGCCAGCGGACCGGAGTGGACAAAGCCTGGGCGCCGGCGGCGGTAGCCTGCGCGGCAGCGTGGGTCAAGGAGCGGGCCTGGCAGCAGGCGGTGGCCGCTGGGCGTGGGTTGCGGCCCGCCGGTCGACGCCACGACCGGCAGGGGGCGGAGACCGCACTGCGGGCGGCGCGTGCCCTGGTGACGGGACAGCGTTGGGCCAAGGGGTGTCGACCGTGGCTGGACCAGCGTGCGTTGCCGTTCCTGGATCGGCTCCACGAAGCGTTGGTGGCAGCCGAACCGCGGCGTGGGCGTCGGGAGGCGTTGGTGGCGTTGGGGCGTTGGCGCCGGCTGGGTCGGGGCCGGGAGGCGAGCGCGGCCCAGCCGGCGCGGGCGGTGGTGGCGGACGTGGTCGGCCCACGGCTGGGGCGGGGCTGGCAGAAGGCGTAGGGGCGGGTCCGTCGGGTGCGGGCGCGGGTGGTGCGGGCGGCGAGTGCGGTGGCGTGCGTCCACAGCGTGGTGCGCAGGCAGCAGGCGCGGCATCGGAACCTCAGTCCGGAGTGCTTGGACCGCAAGCGGCTCGAGTGGCACGGCCGCAGTTGTGTCTCGGGCAAGCGGCGCGGCCGTTGCCCCTACGAGCAGGTGGGGCTGAAGCTGCCCAGTGACGATCCCTGGGAGTTGCTCCAGGTGGACCCGAAAGAATTGGAGCAACAACTGTCAACTCTGGCACTTGCGAAATGAGACGATGCCGCACTACAGTGCTTCATGAGATCAGAACTTGCGAACCGCTTGACCAGGGCGGTCCTGGCGTCAGCAGCGGCTCAAACACCAGAAGGAGCGATCATGAGCATCCCCGAACCCTCTGAGTTCAACTTGTATTCCTCCCCTGGGCCGATCCGGGAACTTGGCTGGGAGAGGCTACGCCAGATCATGGAGGAAAATGCGCCGGTCTTGCGAAAGCTGAACTTCATCCGGCCCGACTGGATGCTGCTCCTGGTCCGCAAGGGAGCCGTATCGCCGAATGAGCCGACGCAGGTTTTCACGGTTGCCACCGAGGTCGGGACTCTTGTGCTTTGCCCGATTATTGACAGCAACGGCTATCGCAGCATCGTTTTTCGTTTTGAGAATGAACCATCCCCCGACCCAGGCTCGCCCGAATGGGCCGAGCAGTGGGGCCAGAGCATGGGCTGGCCCACGAAGCTGCGACGTTGGCCAAGCAACAACTGAAGGGAATGACTCATGACAGAAGGCATTGCCATCTCGCCGGAACTGAACGAGTTGATCCAGCACTGGAAGGCCCAGGCCGGTGTAACGGACCTGCAAGACCTTCGCCACGCCCTGGCGTGCGGTGATAGCGAGCGTCCGCAGCACGACGAGTTTCGGGACGAAATTGACCGCCTCGCCGCTGAGTACGGCCCGGACTGTCGGGGGCCGTTCTTTGTCCGGCACACGGAGGAATGACAAGACCATGAACATGATCGTACCTGGACACTGCCGCATCACCCACGGCCCGAACGAGTGTTATTTCGAGAACATCGTGGGCAAGCCGGTCGCCTCGATTCGGCGCTCTTTGGCGAGCGTCTTCAGCATCCCGGACGACGCCGAGGCTTTCGTCGTCGGCTCGCTGGTCGATGACCAGTATCGTCTCCGGGCGGGCGACTCGCTGGAGTTCCTGGTGCGCCAAGGCCGGAAGGCATCATTGCCGATGCTGCCGCCGCCAGAGCATTGGGATGAAGACACGACGCCTTTTCGCCGCCTTCTGCACCTGGAAGCCAGCACCTACCGAGTCGATCAGTTATTCGACATTCCACCGGCCCAGGCCGATCTTTCGAGCGGAGCGTTTATGGTCAGTCCTGGCCGTCAGTTCTCCTACCGCAACCGCATCTTGCCAGGAGGACAGCCGCTTCCCCTGCTGGGGATGGAGCAGGCAATGGTCGTCTGGAACGGCGATGTCGTCCTCCCCACGTTGCTGGACATGACGGTTGACACCCGAAGCCACCGAAGGTTTCCGACAGCGGCGACCACGGAGGAGCGGGCGAAGTGGGGAGAGGTATGGATGTCGATGACGCCCGGAGAAATGCTCACCCAGCGGAGCGGCATCCAGGCAGCCGAGGGCACGGTCGTCCTCGGCGGTTTGGGCCTGGGCTGGTTGCTGCGGAAGGTCTGCGAGAAGCCGTCCGTCGAGCGTGTCATCGTCGTGGAGAAGAGCCAGGAGTTGCTGGACTGGTACGGGACCGACCTGTGCAAGCGGTACGGCAAGGTGTCCGACGTGATCTGCGACGACGTTTACAACCAGATCGGCAAGCACGGGGCCAAGGTCAAGTACCTGCTGGACATCTGGCTGCGCTTCGGCCAGGCACGCCGGGACAGCCGGTTCAAGGCGTTGAAGCGCAAGCTGAAAAAGCGGCTGTGGGGATGGGGGTTCTGAACATCATGCTTTTGGCTGGCGAACACTGGACGCTGGGCCGGGAGATGCACGACCCCGGTGCCTGCCGCATCACCCACGGCCCCTGCGATTGTTATTTCGAGAACATCGTGGGCAAGTCGGTCGCCTCGATCCGGCGCTGCCTGGCGACGGCCTTCTCCATCCCCGGCGATGCCCAAGCATTCGTAGGCGGGTCGGTGGTCGGCCCCGAATACCGGCTCCGGGCGGGCGACTCGCTGGAGTTCTTGAAACGGCGGGGGCGGAAGGGGGCTGATCCCGTACCTGTTCCAGAAGGTGGTCGGCTCCTGACCGTGAAGGAAGCTGCCGCAGAACTGCACTGCTCCATCTCGTTCGTCTACAAGTTGATAGACACCGGGCAGGTGGCTTGTGAACGAAGAGGGCGGCGCAAGTTGCCTTTGGCCGTTTCGCTTGCGGAATACCGCCAGCGGAGCAGATGCCAAGCGACCGTCCAGGCACCCCGCCTCAGCAGGTCGCCCCGGCAACCCTACCAGTTTCAACGCCTGTTCCGTGACGGACCCTCCGGGCCAGGGAAATGAGGCAGCGATCCCGTCTACCCCGACCGGAGTAGAGGAGCCAGATGGTCGCCTGTTTCGTCCGTTCAGCCCCCGAACGGGTCGAACCCCTCCAGCTTCTTGTTGATCTTCTCGTGCTGGTCGATCAGGTGCCCGTAGTGAAGGAAGATCATCTTGTAGTCCTTGTGGCCGAGCAGGACACGCAGGTAGTCGATCTCGTTGGGGTTGTCGGCGAGGAAGGCGGTTGCGAAGCTGTGCCTCAGCCCGTACAGGCAGAGTCCTTCGGGCCAGGCGAGCTTCTTGGTTTCCTGGAACTTGTGCCTGAGTTGGTAGAGGTAGACGCCCAAGGTGTCTGGCGTCCACGGGTCGCCGTGGCTGTTGCGGAAGATCGGGCCTTCCGGGTGTTCGGCGTTCAGGCGCTCGACTAGGGGGATCGCCTGCGGGAGCAGGCGGACCCGCTTGACGTACTTCCTCCGGGTTTTCCGGTCCCGGTACAAGTCCTCCATGTCCCACAGCCGCCACTGCTTGCGGTAGTGCCGCTTCTCGACCTTGCAGATGGTCGAGGGTCGAGCGCCCGTCCACGCCAGGATGCGCACCACGTCGGCGAAGGCGGCGTTGGCGACCCTCAGAACGAGGTCAAAGACCTCCTTGGGCCAGACGACATCCTCGCCCCGGCTTCCGCCTTCGGGCAAGTCCAACAGCCCCCGGAGCGGGTTGGCCGGGATCAGGTTGCCCCGCTTCTTGTCCGCCGCCCAATTCAGGGCGGCGAGGATGATCGCCGTGTAGTTCCGCACGGTGCCGGGCTTGGTGACGGTCGTTTTCCCGGCGAGCCAACTCTCGACGTGGCGGGGCCGCAGGTCATTCACCTTCAGCCGCCGCCCGACGAACTCGACGAACTCCTCCAGGCGGTCCTTGCACAGCCGGTAGCGCTCCGGGTCGTGGTTCTCCTCGACGAAGAGCAGCCAGCGGTCGGCGACTTCCCCGAAGGTCGGGTTGCCGTCGCCCGGCTCGCCCAGGTCGTGCTTCCGCAGGAGGAACTTGAAGCGCTCGTCGGCCTCGTCCTCGTCCGTGCCCAGCCGGTAGAACTGGCCGTCGATGGTAGTGGTGTACTGCCCCTTGCTCTCCTGCCAATTCATACTCGGCTTGCGGCCCCGCATGGCTTGCCCCGCTTTCCCGAATTCCTGGCGCAATTCCTGGCGCTTCCACCCCAATTCTAGCGCCAGGAGTTCGCCGGACAAGGGGAATTCTCAGGGGAAAGCAGGAACTTTCAAGAACTTGACAGGTAGACAAATGGGGATCATGCCCATGAACCCAAGACCTACGATTCCTATTCGCACGCTCACGGTGTTTTCCTTTTGTTTCAAGCACTGATGGCTATTAAGCCACTTGACGGGGTGATGAATTTGACGGGTTTGACCGAATTCACGGACGGCTTCTGGGACGCCTTTTCGCCTCCCCAAGAGGGCCGTGCTGACGCCCGCCCCGTTGACAAAAGTGTATCGAAAGGGGATCGCCTCGGCTGGCTGGCGACCGTTGGCGCGAGGAAGGGGATGGACGACTTGCGATACTGCCAGAGGAAACAATTGCTATCTTGATCTCCTTGCCGGACATGGGGATCATTCGCTGCCGTCCCAGACGGCCAAGCACTTTTCCTCCTGCCAGAACTGCTCCAGCGTCCGCTTCGTGTCGCCTGTCAGCCGGATGTGCCACGGGCTGAGGCGGACGCTGATGGCGTGCGAGTGGCTGAACTGCTCGACGGCTCCCTTCGTGGCGACGTAGGCTGCATACCCCGGCAGCATCAGGGCGGTGGTGAACGAGGAAAGGTTGATGATCCTGATGCCGGCTGCCGTCGAACGCCTGCGATTTGCCGTCCGCACGCTGCCGGGCACCCTGGCCGGGTTCTCCGAGGCCGAGGGCGAGCAGCGACCCTCCCCGGAACGCTGGACCAGCAAGGAGGTCGTCGGCCACCTGATCGACTCGGCCTCGAACAACCACCAGCGTTTCGTCCGGGGCCAGATCGCCTCCGGGCAGGACTTCCCCGGCTACGAGCCAGAGCAATGGGTCCGCCTTCAGGACTACCAGGGTGCCCGGTGGGCTGACCTGCTGCCCGGAGTTGACCGCCATCAAGGAAGCCGTGCAGCGGGGCGACTGGCCTGCGGCGGTGGCAGCCTTCCAGAAGGCGGGCGGGGAAAAGGCTCTCCTGCAGGCGGGGCGGTCGTCGGCGTGCTGCTCGCCGCAAACGTAAAGGTTGAGGTCTTCCGATGACGGCACGGCCATCCACCGATGCGATCTGGACCCGCTTGAGTGCGGACCTGCGGCGCTTCATTCGCCGCAGGGTTGCTGACGATCACGTTGCTGCCAATCACCCCAGCGAGCAGAACCGATGACGCCAAGCCTTTGTGAAACGTGCAAGAACGTGCGAGAAGTCCGCACGGCAAGATCACGGTTCTTGCTCTGTGAGTTGTCCGTCACGAACACCGCTTACCCCGAAGTACCCGCCGCAGCCGGTTGTGCGGTGTGATGGCTACCAACCCAGGCCCGAAGCAAAACAGGACGAACAGGGCGATTCACCCGGCCAGCCCACTTGACCCGTATCGCAGGGTCATTCCATCGCCGCCGCCACCAATGCGACTGTCAGTTCGGCCAGGCGGGCTTGCCCTCGACCTTCTGGCCGTCGAGCGTTCCGCCCTGGATCACACTATCCGCCCGGTACTGGAGGCAGAGGAAGTACAAGGGCACATCTCCGTTGTTCCGCCAGGCCCGTGCGGCTGCCGGGCCGAGGCGCAGTACTGAGCCTTCCGCCACGTCGATGCACTCGCCGTCCACGAGGAACTGGCCCCGGCCACCGACCACGACGTAAACCTCGTCGTTCTGTCGGTGCTTGTGGAGGAACGGCATCGCCTTCCGGGCGGGACCACGTTCAGGGACATCTCCAAGCCCGCCGACCCCAGGAGGTTCCGCAGAAACATCTTGCCCTTGGCCGGCATTGGGACATCGGGCAGCTCCTCGGTGCCGACGAACTGAGCGAAGAAGCGGCGCTCGGAGAGAAGCTGGTGGGCCAGGATGGTGCGGATCGAGTTGACCTTCTCATGCGGCTTGAAGTCGAGCAGGTCGTCCGGCACGGCCCGCCACACGCTGGCCGTCTTGTTCGCCTCGCTGGCGTAAGTGGTGACGACGTGCTGGAAGATGGGAGCGACGGCCTGGGGCACGTCGGCGTCAGGGATGGCGGTGTAGTCGTAGTGCATGATCGTTCTTTCCTTCAGCGAAGCGGCGGACATCTTCAGCCCTTCACAGCGCCGAAGGCCGCAAAGCAGACGTTCTTGTGGAGGACTTCGACCTGAGCGAACCCGGCCTGGCGCAACAGGTCCAGTTGGAACAGCAGCGGGCGGGGCGTATCTTCCTTCTCGACGTAGGCGAACACCTGGTCCCGGTAGGCTTCGTCTTTCAGCCCGGTCAGGTACTCGCCGTAGCGCCGGCGCATGAGTTCCTGGACCGCAGGGATCGAACTCTCGACCAGATCGAAGACCCACACCGAGCCGCCAGGCCGCAGCGCCCGGTGGAACGCTGCGAAGACATTCCGCCACTCCTGGTCGGCCCGCAGGTGGTGCAGCACCGCAGCGGCCAGCACGATGTCGAACTCCCCGTCCGGCAGCTTGGCCTCCCGGATGTCCGCCTGGATGGTCGTAATGCGCCCGGTAGTGGCCCGGCTGACCCGCTCCCTGGCCCGGTCGAGCATCGGCTGGCTCAGGTCGATGAGGGTGGCGTCGAGGTTCGGCAGGGACTCCAGCAGCTTGAGGGTGTAGTTGCCGGCCCCGCAGCCCACGTCGAGGACGTGGCGGGCGTGGGGCGTCGTGGCCGCTGCCGCCTCGGCGACCAGCGCCAGCGCCAGCGGCGCATCGACTGTAGCCGACTGGCCGGTTTCCAGGTTGGAAAACCGCTCCACGTCGGCGTCGAAGCGCTGCCGGATTTCGTCCACCGTCGATTTCATCAACCCCTCCACGATCAACCGCCGAGAGCGACCAGCGCCATCAGCATCACGTCGTTTTCTCAGGCTTGAGGTCTTCGTTGAACCGGATGCGGTTGCCGAACGGGTCGATGACCTCCACGCACCGGGCGTCAGAGAAGGTCGTCTCGATCCCAGGCCGCAGGTACTTGTAGTGCTTCGCCGAAAGCTGTGGTGGCACTCGTCGTTTTCGGATAGTTTCGTAGCAGCGAAATCAAGACGCTGCCGACTCGCCTTGGCATCTGGACGAGGTTAGGGTCTGGGGAGCAGAATGATCTTGTGGCGCCTCGTAGGCAAATTCACTCCCCTTCAGCGGCTGGCTCCAAAGAAAGGATTGGCGATTGATGAAAGTCCTCATCGTTTATTACAGCACCTACGGCAATGTGTTCCAGATGGCGAAGCTCGTTGCGGAGGGCGTGCAGGAAGTGCCGGGTGCCGAGGCCGTCCTCCGCACGGTGCCCGAACTGATCCCACAGACCGTCATCGACGCGCGCGCGGACATGAAGGCGGGCCGGGAGTTGCAGAAGGGCGTACCGCTCGTCACCGCGGACGACTTTCGCGAAGCGGGGGCCATTGCCTTCGGCACGCCGACCCGCTTCGGCAACGTCGCTTCCCAACTCAAGAACCAGATCGACCAGCTGACCTCCCTCTGGTTGAAGGGCGAATTGGAAGGCAAGCCCGCTGGAGTGTTCGTGTCCACCGGCAGTCTGCATGGAGGTCAGGAAACCACCATCCTCACACTGATGGCCCCGCTGCTGCACCTCGGTATGGTATTGGTCGGTGTCCCTTACTCGGTGCAGGAACTATTTACGACGCAAGGGGGCGGCTCCCCCTACGGGCCAGGACACGTCGCCGGGGGCGATAACAAGCGCGCGATCGATCCCCAGGAGACCGCCATCTGTCGGGCGTTGGGCCGGCGTCTCGCGCAGATTGGCCTGCGACTCCAGAAGGAATGACGGCCGGACGTAAGCCATCACGGCGGGGACAACGAGAACACAAGCCAGAACGACAACGCAGCCCTTGTTGCTCTGGAAAGGCACTAACCTGTAGCAAGACCGATCAGCGACAGGTGGCCGTTGTGCGGTTCCGCTGGCTTACCGCTCCGAGGGAACGCGGCAGCGAGGCCAGCGGATGCAAGGTTCCTTCAGGATCCAGAGTCTCTGCCGGGAACTGAGCGGCGGCTTGCGCCGACCCGCCCGGTTCAGTCCGTACAACTTGACACAATTTCTGCCCCGCGACGGCAGATCCTTACCTCGACAAGCGCAACCCCGGCATGATCCTTGCGTCCACTTCTGAAGCATCTACGGTCTGTCCCCAGCGGGCCGGCTTACCGCGAAAGAGAGCATGCCATGCGCATCAAACTTGTGCTCCTGGCCGCCGTGTTGACCCTGATCCCGATGGGCTGCGCCACCACCTTCCGGGCGGGTGGCCGCAACGGCGGTGTTGAAACCGGCGCTGTGATCGCGCCACCCCCGCCTGTGGTCCTTCAAGACAGCTCCCCCATAGCCCCGCTCCCCCTGCAGTAAAAGCGGGCGCCGGCCGCCGGGCCCCGCGCGACGGGCAACAGCACCCCGGACAGAATCAGGGCGGGAACGTACACTCCTCGCAACCGCCAAGGTGGATTGCTTCCCTCTCTGATCCTTCCTCCGGGGAATGCCTTTCATGAACCTCTCCTTTCGCCGCGCTACCGTGACGCCCCGAACCCACTCCCGGATCTTGCTGCCGGCGCTCCTCGTGCTGCTCACCGTTTCCCTCGGGCCGGCGGTGGGACAACAGGGGAAGGACAAACTCAACCTCGATTCGCTGCACGAGCCGCCGTCGTTCACCAGGGAGCCGGTCGCGGTCAAAGCCGGTGACAAGGTGACCATCGAGAACGCCGACGGCAAGATCATTCGCCACCTGGCGGCCAGCGTGCTCGGCAAGAATCCGCCCGAGTGCTCGCCGCCCAGTTCATTCGGCCGCGTCTTCTTCCCCAACGCCGGGCAGTTCCGCGTTGAGGTGATCGACACCAACAACAACCCGATCACGACCTTCGGCAAGTACGGCAACGAAGATAGCGGCGGCCCGGGCGCGCGCGTGAAGCGGCCGGACTTTCCGCTGGCCTGGCCGAACTACGTCGCCGTGTCCGATCGCTGGGCGTACGTACGTGAGCGACACGATCAATCGCCGTGTCGTGCGCGTGCGACTTGGCTACGCGGCGGAAGCGACGTGTGGGATACCGTAAGGAGGGCAGCGTTCAACCAGCGCTGCCGGGGGACACCAGGCTGCGAGCGCTGTCCACGTCGGCACGCAGCTGACGTACCAGGTCGTCAACGCTCGCGAAGGGCCGCGTGTCGCGCAAGCGCTCGATGAAATCGACGGCGATCTGGCGACCATAGAGATCGCCCTTGAAGTCGATGAGATGGACTTCGAGCTTGCGCGCTTGCTCACCGAAGGTCGGATTCGGGCCGATGTTGGCGGCGCCCGCCCAGACCGTGCCCGCAACCTTCGCCCGTACCGCATAGACGCCGTCCGCTGGGATTAGCGTGGCGACGCCTTCCAGGTTCGCCGTCGGGAAGCCGAGCTTCTGCCCGCGGCGCTGGCCGGTCCCCACGACGCCGCGTAGCCGATACGGCCGGCCGAGCAGGACCGCCGCCTGGCGCACGTCGCCGCGCTCCAACTCGCGCTTGACGCGGCTGGTGGAGATCGGCTTGCCGTCCAGTTCGAGCGGACGCACCAGCACGAAGCCCAATCCCGACTCGCGACAGAAGGCGGCAAGGGTATCCACGTTCCCTTCGCGGTTGCGACCGAAGCCGAAATTGAACCCCGGCACCACCGTCCGCGCGGCGAGCCGGCCGCGGATCACCTCGTCGAAGAACGTGCGTGCGCTGAGTTGCAGCAGTTCCGGCGTCGTGCGCAGGACGACAACGCTGGTGGCCCCGTGGGCCTGAAGCAGAGCAGCGCGGTCGGCCAGGGTCGTCAGCATCGGCTGGAATTGCTGCGGACGCAGGAGCTGCAGCGGGTGCGGGTCGAAGGTCAGGGCGACCGCCGGACCACCGACCACGTCGGTCTGCCGGCACAATTCCGCCAGCAACGCTTGATGGCCGCGGTGGACACCGTCGAAGTTGCCGATCGTCACCACACCGCCCCGGCACTCCTCGCCCGGTGTCTCGTCCCAGTGGATCGTGTGGATCGCCATGAGGATCCTGTACGGAGTACGGAGTACCGAGTACAGAGTACGGAGTACGCCTGCCGATGTTGGCGAACGGCCGGCGTGAGCCGGCTGGTGCTGGCCTGTCCAGCCGGCTCACGCTGGCCGTTCGCCCGGAACTGCCCAAATCGACAGGGATCCCCTCTCCCCTTCCTCTGTACTCGTTCCTCGATACGCAGTACGCTGGACTCCGTACTTGGTACTTCGTACTCCGTACTCCGTACTCATTCCTCTGGACACAGTCGAGGTGATCGATGGACGTACTCAAGACCGCAGACCCGGACATCTGGCAGGCGATTCAGGACGAGCGTCGCCGGCAGCAACACGGCCTGGAAATGATCGCCTCGGAGAACTACGCCAGCGCCGCGGTCATGGCGGCGCAGGGGAGCGTTCTGACCAACAAGTACGCCGAGGGCTACCCCGGCAAACGCTACTACGGCGGCTGTGAGTTCGTCGATGTCGCTGAGCGTCTCGCCATCGAGCGGTTGTTGAAGTTGTTCGGCGCCCAGCGGGCCAACGTGCAGCCGCACTCCGGTGCCCAGGCGAACATGGCCGTCTACTTCGCCTGTATGCAGCCCGGCGATACGTTGCTGGCGATGGACCTGGCCCACGGCGGCCACCTGACGCACGGCATGCACCTCAACTTCTCCGGCAAGCTCTACCGCGTCCACGGCTACGGCGTCCGCGCCGGCGACGAACGCATCGACTTCGATCAGGTCGCCCGGCTCGCCCGCGAGCACAAGCCGAAACTGGTCGTCGCCGGCGCCAGCGCCTACTCCCGCGAGATCGATTTCGCCCAGTTCGCGACGATCTGCAAGGAAGTCGGCGCGCTGTTCATGGTGGACATGGCGCACATCGCCGGCCTGATCGCCGGCGGCCAGCATGGCAACCCGGTCGAGTTCGCCGACTTCGTCACCTCGACGACGCACAAGACCCTGCGCGGCCCGCGCGGTGGTTTCGTCCTGTGCCGTCAGGAATGGGGCCAGAAGATCAACTCGTCCGTCTTCCCCGGTATACAGGGCGGGCCGCTGATGCACGTCATCGCCGCCAAGGCGGTCGGCTTCGGCGAAGCGCTGCGGCCCGAGTTTCGCGCCTATGCCGCCCAGGTCGTTGCGAACGCGAAGTCGCTGGCTCACGAGTTGCAGCGGCTCGGCTTCCGCCTCGTCTCGGGCGGCACCGACAACCATCTCTTGTTGGTGGACGTGGCCTCGCGCGGCCTGACCGGCAAGCTGGCCGAGGAGGCGCTGGATCGAGCCGGCATCACGGTCAACAAGAACAAGATCCCCTTCGATCAGCGGCCGCCGCTCGATCCGTCGGGCATCCGCGTCGGCACGCCGGCGCTGACGACGCGCGGCATGCGCGAGCCCGAGATGCGCGCAATCGCTGGTTGGATGGGCGAGGTACTGACGGCCCCGCAGGACAAAGGCGTTGCTGAACGGGTGCGCGGCCGCGTGCGCGAACTGGGCGAGCAGTTCCCGGCGCCCGCCAACCCCCAAGAGGCGTGAGTGGCCCTGACCTCCGACGGTTGACGCCGGCCGTCGCGGTCCTAGCCTGTCCTCATGACACACGCACACGGCGAACCGCACAAGTATCTGCACAAGATCAGCCACAAGCGGATCGACCCGCCCCCGCTCACGGGCCAGACGCCGCTACCCCAACTCATCGAGGAGGCGTTCCTGTCGTACAACGCCGGCAGGCTCCGCGAGGCTTGCCGGCTGTTCGCCTCCAAGATGCTCGCCGACGACACTACCGTCGGCCTGTCGCTCAGCGGCGCCCTGACGCCCGCCGGCCTTGGCATCTCCGCCCTGGTGCCGCTCGTCGAGGCCGGTTTCATCGACTGGATCGTCAGCACCGGCGCCAATCTGTACCACGACACTCACTTTGCGCTAGGCATGGACATGCACCAGTCGCGTCCGGGGCTGGACGACCTCAAGCTGCGCGAACATCAGGTCATTCGCATCTACGACATCGTTTTCGACTACGAGAATTTGCTTGGTACGGATCGCTTTTATCGCACACTTTGTCGTAGCGAGGTGTTCCAGAAGACGCTCGGCACCGCGGAGTTCCATTACCTCGTCGGCAAGTACCTGGCAGCACGTGAGGATGCTGGCGAGCCGGGGGCGTCAGCCCCCGGCGCACGCCATCGGAGCCTGTTGGCGGCGGCGTATCGCTGCGCCGTGCCGATCTTCACCTCGTCGCCGGGCGACAGTTCCATCGGCATGAATCTCGCCGCTCTGCAGTTGGAGGGTTCGGCACTGAGCATCGATCCGCTCCGTGACGTCAATCAGAGCGCCGCGATCGTGTACGATGCCAAGAAGGCCGGCCGGAGCGGCGTATTGATCCTGGGCGGCGGCTCGCCGAAGAATTTCATCCTGCAGACCGAGCCACAGATTCAGGAAGTGCTCGGCCTGGAGGAGAGCGGCCACGATTACTTCCTGCAGATCACCGACGCCCGCCCCGACACCGGCGGCCTAAGCGGAGCGACGCCGCAGGAGGCGATGACCTGGGGCAAGGTGGATCCGGACCAGCTGCCTGACACGGTAACCTGTTACCTCGACTCGACGGTGGCCCTGCCGCTGCTGACGGTGTACGCCCTGGCGACGCGGCCAGCGCGACCGCTGCGCCGCCTGATGGATCGTCTCGACGCGCTGACGGCACAACTGGTACAAGAATACGGTGGGCGGCGCAAGACGGAAGAAGGCGGAGCCGGGTAGCCGCGCCACCTTCCCGCTTGCGGGTTAGCAGGGAGAGTGCTAACCCGCAAGCGGGAAAGTCGAGAGCGGCGAAGTGCCGAAAAAAAGGAGGCGAGATGGTCGGGGGAGGTTGTCCTTATAATGGAGTGACGGTCGAATTGTTTCCCCCGGTATGGAGGACTCCGCGCCGATGAAAACTCCTGATGCCGCTTCTCCCCGCTCCCGACGGCATTACGTCGTCGCCATGTTATTAGGGACCGCGTTATCGGCGCTCGGCACCGCCTCGGCCAGCCAGGCGGCTGCCGTGGGCGACGTGAGTGTCCAGGCGGTCAACAACGTCAGTCGTTACTGCACCGCTTGCTGGCGCAACGCCCGGCTGCCGATGGATTACTGGAGCGATTGCACCCAGGACGTGTTCAGCCGGCTCCTCGAACGCATCCCCACCCAGCGCTGGGACCAACTCCTCGCCGCCGAGGGTGAGGAGCGCCAGGAATTTCTGCGCGCCATCGACGCGGTCAAGAAGCGCACCCAGCGCGGCCTGAAGCGGTCGCTCAACCTGAACAGCGTCGTGGCCGATAGCCGCGATGGCCAGGAGCGCTCCCTCGCCGACGAGCGCGAGGCCGTCCATCGGGCGGCGAGCGAGTTGCTCAGCGACCGGCAGCAGCGCATCCTGCAGATGAGCTTCGAGGGGTGGTCGGTCCAGGACATCGCCGCGGAACTGCAACTGCCCGCCGAACGGGTCAGCGACGAGAAGTACAAGGCGATTCGGAAGTTGCGCGAGCACCTCTGCCATTCGGGCAACGATCTCGAAAGTTGAGAGTTGCCGGACAAAACGCCGCGCCGCTCGCCTTTTGTCCACTCGCTCTGATTCTCACTTCGACCCGGCGCAACAACTGCGCCGCCCATCTTGCCCCGAACCGCTACACTAACGGCGGACCTCATCCCACGGATTACGAGGGAGCCGCCATGCCGACCCCCATCCTCCGGCTCGTCCTTACCTTGCTTCTGTTGGCCGCGCCGCTCGGCTGGCTCCTCGAACCGGGGACACCGCGCTCCGCCGCACAACCGTCGGCCCCCATCATGAAGTTCAAGGTGCCAGCGGGTTTCGTCGTCGAGCGTGTGGCGGGGCCGCCGTTGGTACAGCATCCGATGATGGCCTGCTTCGATGAGCGCGGCCGTTTGTTTATCGCCGAGGCCGCCGGCGTCAATCGCAAGGCCGCCGACCTCCTCGCCAATCCACCCAACGCGATCCGCCTGCTCGAAGCAGCCGACGACCGCGGCATCTTCCGCGCGGTGCGCACTTTCGCCGATAAAATGACATTGCCGATGGGAGTTCTCTGGCATGACGGTGCCCTCTACACCGCGTCACCGCCGAGCCTGTGGCGCCTGGAGGACACGCGCGGTACGGGCGTCGCCGATCAGCGGCAGGAGTTGGTGACGCGCTTCGGCTTCACGGGCAACGCGGCGGACGTCCACGGCCCGTTCCTGGGGCCGGATGGGCGGCTTTACTGGTGCGATGGGCGGCACGGGCATGAGATCAAGCGACCCGATGGCACGATGATGCGCGGCAAGGCGGCCCGCATTTTCCGCTGCCGGCCTGATGGCAGTGAGGTCGAGGTGGTGTGCGGGGGTGGCATGGACAACCCCGTCGAGATCGCCTTCACCGCCGAGGGCGAACCGCTGGTGACGGTCAACATTCTGCACAATCGGCCGGCCCGCAACGACGGCATTATTTACGCCATTGAGGGGGGCGTTTATCCCTGGCACGACGTCCTGAAGGAGTTCAAGCGCACCGGCGACCTGCTGCCGGCGGTGGCGGACCTCGGCTGGGTCGCGCCGAGCGGCCTGGTGCGCTATCGCGGCGCGGCTTTCGGCGCAGGTTACCAGGGCAACCTCTTCTCGGCGCAGTTCAACCGGCGGCGCGTGCAGCGGCACATCGTCGAGCGCGACGGAGCCGCGTTTCGCGTCCGCACCGAGGATTTCCTCGTTGCCGACGATCCCAATTTCCACCCGACCGACGTGCTGGAAGACGCCGACGGCAGTCTCCTGGTGGTGGACACCGGCGGTTGGTTCCGCATCGGCTGCCCGACCTCGAAGATTGCCCAGCCGGAAATCAAGGGCGCGATCTATCGGGTGCGGCGAGCCGACGCGCCGCGCATCGACGACCCGCGTGGTCTGAAATTGGCCTGGGAGACGCTGACACCGGCTGCCCTGGCGGGACTGCTGGACGACACGCGCTTTGCGGTCCGCGATCAAGCCATCGCCCTCCTGGCGAAGCGCGGCGCGGCGGCACTCCCGGCGCTGGAGCAGGTGTTGAAGGGCAGCAAGTCGGCTCGTGCCTGCCGTAACGCCGTCTGGACGCTGACACGCATCGACTTGCCGGCAGCGCGAGCGCTCGTGCGACAAATGCTATCGGACAAGGAGTTGACCGTAAGACTGGCGGCGGCTCACTCGGCTGGCCTGCATCGCGACCAGAAAGCGGTACGGCAACTGACGACCCTGGTCGGCGACGGCGAGCCCGCAGTGCGCCGCCAGGCGGCAACGGCGCTAGGCCGGCTTGGCGCTGCCGAGGCGGTGCCGGCGTTGCTGGAGGCCCTCAAGGGCAGCAGCGATCGTTTCCTCGAACACGCGCTCATCTACGCCCTGATCGAGATTGGCGACCGTACGCGAGTGCTCAAGGGGCTGAGCAATGCGAGCCCGGCGGTGCGGCGCGGCGCTCTGATCGCGCTGGATCAGATGGAGGGTGGCGGGCTGACGCGCGAACAGGTTCTGCCTCAGCTGAACACCGACGATCCCGCCTTGCAGCGCACAGCCCTTGGCATCGTCAGTACACGCCCTGGCTGGGCAAGTGAGATCGTCGGGCTGCTGCGGCAGTGGCTGGCCGAACCCGCCCCCGACGCGATACGTCAGGAGGCACTGCGCGGGGTGCTGCTCGCGCTCTGCAAGGAGCCGGCCGTTCAGGAATTGACCGCCCGTGGCCTGAACGATGCGAAGACGTCCGCCGTCGTGCGTTTGCTGCTGCTGGAGACGGTGGCCCGCGCCCCGATCGAGAAACTGCCGCCCGCCTGGGTGAGCGCCGCCGGCAAGGCGCTGGGGGATGAGGACGAGCGCGTGGTGCGACAGGCGATTGCCGCGGTCCGCGCCGCCCGTGTGGCCGATTTCGACGCTCGCTTGTTGAAGTTGGCCAGCGACGCACGCCGTTCCGAGGAGGTGCGCGTCGCCGCCATCGCGGCCGCAGCGCCGCGGTTGTCGCCGCTGCCGGAATCTGCCCTCAGTCTGCTGCTCAAGCAACTCGGCAAGGACACGCCGCCGTTGCTGCGTCTGGCCGCTGCCGAAGCGCTGGCGAGCGCTCGCCTGGATGAGCGCTCCCTGGAGCGACTCACCGAAGCGGTGGCCGCGGCTGGACCGCTGGAGTTACCGGGTCTGCTGGCCGCCTACGAGCGCCCCGCCGGCGCGGCGATAGGCAAGCGACTCCTCGCCGCCCTGGCAAAAGCGCCCGGTTTGCCCAACCTGACGCCGGAGGCGCTGCAGCGTGTGCTGCGCGGCTATCCACCGGAGGTGCAAAGCGCCGCGGCGCCACTCCTCAAACGACTGGCGAGCGACAGCGAACAACAGCGACAGCGTCTGGCCGAATTGGAGCCCACACTGAACGGCGGCAATGCGGAGCGCGGCCGACAAGTCTTTCTGGACCACCGCGCAACCTGTGCCGCCTGCCACTCGGTCGAGGGCCGCGGCGGTCGCATCGGTCCGGATCTGAGCAAGATCGGCAGTGTGCGCAATCGGCGCGATTTGCTGGAGGCGATCGTGTTCCCCAGCGCCAGTTTCGCCCGCGGTTACGAGCCTTACACCGTGGCCTTGCGCGACGGGCGCGTGTTCGTGGGCATTCTTGGCCGCGAAACCGCCGAGGCGGTCTACCTGATTACCGCCGAGCGTGCCGAGGTACGCTTGCCGCGGCCGGAGGTCGAGTCAATCGTACCCGGCCGCGTTTCGATCATGCCGCAGGGGCTCGATACCCTGCTGAGCCGGCAGGAACTTGCCGACCTGATCGCGTTCCTGGAGGCGCTACGCTGAACTGGTGCCGTGCCGAATGAGGTGTTGTTCGTAGTTCCGCCTTTAGGCGGCCGGACATCAAACCGCCTAAAGGCGGAACTACGAACCCCGCGGAGGGATACACTGATGGATCTGCCGACCTACGCCGACGTGCTGGCCGCCGCTCCGGTCGTGTACCGTTTCCTCAAACCGACGCCCCTCTACGAGTGGCCCGCCCTGTCGCGGTTGCTCGGCTGCCGCTACTTCCTCAAGCACGAGAACCACACTCCCACCACAGCGTTCAAGGTGCGCGGCGGCTTGAACGTGGTGGCGCGGCTCAGCGAGGAGCAGCAGCGGCGCGGCGTCCTCGGCTGCACGACTGGCAATCACGGTCAATCGCTGGCTTACGCTTGCCGCCGTCACGGCGTCCGCTGCGTCCTCGTCGTGCCAGCGGTCAACAACCCCGACAAGGTCGCGGCGATGCGTGTCCTCGGCGCCGAGATCATCGAGCACGGTCGCGACTTCGACGAGGCGCGGCAGCACTGCGAGGAGATCGCCGTTCGCGAGGGCTTGCGCTACGTCCACTCGGCGAACGAGCCGGACCTGATCGCCGGCGTCGGCACGTATGCGCTGGAGATTTTCGACGACTTGCCCGACCCCGACGTACTGCTGGTGCCGGTGGGCCTGGGCAGCGGCATCTGTGGCACCGGGCTGGTGGCGTCTGAGCGGCGGCCGACGACGCGCGTGATCGGTGTGCAGTCGGAGCTGGCCCCGGCGGTGACGCTGTCCTGGCGTGAGGGCCGACCCATCGAGACCAGCACGCCCGGCACCTTCGCCGAGGGCATGGCGACGCGCGTGCCGGCCGAGATGACGCTGGGGCTGATGCGGCGCCTGGTTCACGAGATGGTTCTCGTGAGCGACGCAGCCCTGCGCGAGGCAATCCTGTTGCTCCTGCGGCTGACGCACAATCTCGCGGAGGGAGCGGGCGCCGCGGCGACGGCGGCAGCGTTTCAGATGCGCGAACGCCTGGCGGGCAAGACGGTCGTCGGCGTGCTCTCGGGCGGCAACCTCGACCTGCGCGAACTGGCCCGCATTGTCGGTTCTACTGGCCGCGAGTCGGTATGACACAAGCCCGGAGCGCCAGCGACGGGACGGAGCCATGCTACTGTCCCGTCGCTGGCGCTCCGGGCTTGTGTCAGGCTGGCCCGCATTCTGGCGTAAGCCCACGGGTCGCTACCCGTGGGCTTGGCTGCTTTCTTCTCTCACCTCTCGTGTCCAGCGGCAACGATCTTGCTACAAGCGCCGGCCCTTCGGGCATTGCGGTGAACTCGCGCCCTGCCGTCTGCCGAAGATACATCGGGCATAGCGAATCCGCTGTTCAATGTGGAAAGGAGAAAGGGATGGCGAAGGCACGCGTAGCTTCGGGGCTGCTGGCGGGCTGCCTGCTCCTGTGGGGCGGCGCGGCCACCGCGCAGGCGCAGCAGCCGACCGTCGCCCAGATGCTGACTTTCAAACCGCGTCAGGAAGGCATTGCCATCAGCACGCCGACCAAGGAAGAAGAGGCGAACTGCAAGGTCGAGTTGGTCCGCGGCCAGCAGCCCGGCAGCAGCGGCTGGCTGCTGCTCGACCCCCAGGGCCGGCCGATGCGCCGCTTTTTCGATAGCGACGGCGACAAGAAAATCGACGTCTGGTCTTACTACAAGGACGGCGACGAGGTGTATCGCGAAATCGACACGAACATGAACGATCGCGCCGATCAGTACCGCTGGCTGAACGGCGGCGGCATGAAGTGGGGCATCGACGCCAACGAGGACGGCAAGATCGACAGTTGGAAGATGATCTCCGGGGTCGAAGCCGCCCAGGAAGCCTACCTGGCCGTCGCTGCTCAGGACTTCCATCGGCTGCGCGCCCTCTTCATCACCGAGGCGGAGTTGAATTCTCTCAAGCTGTCCGCCAAGGACAACGAGCAGATCCGCAAGCAACTCGCCGGTGCTCAGGCGAAGTTCGACGAGACGATCAAGAAACTAACCAACCTGAACGGGAAGGCGCAGTTCATCCGCGTCGAGAGCGCGGTGCCACAGTGCCAAGCGGATCTCGATGTGATCCGATCTCCCAATCGTATCGTGATGTACCAGGGCGCCGACGGGAAGCACGACTTCCTGTCCACCGGCGCGATGGTGCAGGTCGGGCTGGCCTGGCGTCTGCTCGACGCGCCGGCGCCGGGCGATATGCCGGGCCAGCGTGAGGATCCGAATCTCAAGGTCAAGACCGAGGATCCTGAACTGATCGAGCTTCAGAAGAAGCTCGAAGCCCTGGAGAAGACACAACCGGGAGGGGGTGACCCAGGCCCCAATCCGGAACTGGTCACCTTCTGCCAGAAGCGCGGAGCACTGTTCGACCAGATCCTGCCGCGGCTGAAGACCGCCGATCAGATCGAAATCTATACCAAGCAAATAGCCGACAATCTGAGTACCTGGGCACAGGCCAGTCCCAAAACCGACAAGACGGCCTTGCAGCGGCTTAGCGAACTTGTGAGCAAGGCCGCTCCGGGAAGCCCGCTGCAACCGTACCTCACCTTCCGTAAGCTCGTGGCGGAATACATGCCACTCCTCATCGACCTGGGAGAAGCCCCAAAGGCACAGCCGAAATGGGCCGAAGAACTGACCAAGTTCGTCCAGGCCTATCCGAAGGCAGAAGATGCTCCAGAAGCTCTGAATTATCTGGCAATGGGGAAGGACTTCGGTGGTACCAAGGAGAACGACGAAGAGGCCAAACGCTGGTATCAGCAGATCGTCGCCAACTTCCCCGACCACCCGCTGGCGGCCAAGGCCCGCGGCTGCATCCGCCGCTTGGAGTTGGTTGGCAGGCCGATGGAACTGTCGGCGCCGACGCTGGGCAGTGGCGCCGCCTATGACCTCGCCAAGCAGCGCGGCAAGGTTGTGGTGGTGTATTACTGGGCGAGCATCTCCAAGGAGTGCATCGGCGACTTCGCCCGGCTGAAGCAACTCCACGCGACCTACGCCGCGAAGGGGCTCGAACTGGTCGGCGTCAACCTCGACGACACCGCCGAGGCCGCCAGCAAGTTCCTGCAGAGCAACGCGCTGGCGGTGCCGCACCTCTTTGCGGCCACCAAGGACAATGCCGGCCTGAGCGGGCCGTTGGCGATGCAGTACGGCATCATGAGCCTGCCGACGATCATCCTGGTCGGCAAGGACGGCAACGTCATCAACCGTTCGCTCCAGATCAACGACCTGGAGGACGCCATCAAGAAAGCGCTGTAACGGTTCGCCCTCTTCCCGCTTGCGGGTTAGCAGTGTGAAGACTGCTAACCCGCAAGCGGGACGAACCACTCACGGCCGCAGTGTCCGCTTCATGAAGTCCACCATCAGCCGCTGGTAGTGCCGCCCGAACAGCCCGTGACGCGCGCGCGGGTAGAACATCACCTCGAAATCGCGGTCCGCACGCTGCAACGCCTCCATCAACTCGATCGTGTTCTGCACGTGGACGTTGTCGTCCATCAGCCCGTGCAGGATCAGTAACTTGCCGTGCAGGTTCGCCGCCGCCTTCACCACCGACGTCTCGTCGTAGCCCTGCGCGTTCTCCTGCGGCGTGTTCATGTAGCGCTCGGTGTAGATCGAATCGTAGTTGCGCCAATCCGTCACCGGGGCGCCCGCGATACCGGCGGCGAATAGCTTGCTGTGTGTCATCGCGTACGCCGTCATGAAGCCGCCGTAGCTGTGACCGCTCATCCCCACGCGCGACGCATCCACCCACGGATGGGCCGTCAGCCAACGAATTGCCGTTTCAATATCCTTTAACTCCTGTACTCCGAGGCGACGGTACGCGGTCCACGTCGCCACGGCCCCCTTGCCGCTGGCGCTGCGCGGGTCGCAGCGAAAGACGACGAAGCCCATTTGCGCCGCCGCTTCGTCGGGCACCCGCGCCGCCGACCAGGCATCGCGGATGGTTGGCGCGTGCGGTCCGCCATACGTCTTGAACCACACCGGATAGCGCTTTTTCGGGTCGAAATCGGGCGGTTTGAGGACGGTCCCTTCCAGCACGAAGCTATCGGGCGTCTTGATCTGCACGGTCTCCTGCTTGCCCTGCCGATACTCCTCGCGGATGTAAACGGGGTTCGTGTCCACCCATCGGCCCAGGTCACCGTTGCCGCGGTAGAGCCGCACTTGCGGCGCCGTTTCGAGGTCGCTGCGGGTGTCGAGGAAGAACTTGCCGCCGGGGCCGACGTTGGCGATATGACTGCCCGGCGATTTCGTCAAGCGCTGGAAGTCCGTGCCGTCGAGTTTGACGCGGTAGACGTTCGTCGCAATGGGGCTGTCGCGCGTCCCCGACAGGTAGATCCAACCGCCGTCCTCATCGACCAGATGCAGAGTGCGAATCTCCCATTGCCCGCTGGTGATCGGCCCTTTCAGCTTGCCGTCCTTCGCGAAGTGATATAGGTGCTTCCAGCCGGTGCGCTCACTCAGGAGCAGGAACGAGCCGTCCTTGAGGAAGTGAGGCGGTCCCGAATCCTCGACCCATGCCTTGGTCGTGTCGCGGAGCAATTTCTGCGTGGAGCCGCCGTTCCGCGGGCCGATGCAAAGGTCGAGCCACGTTTGAGCGCGATCCTGGACATAGAAATAGAGACGTTCGCTGTCCGGAGTGAAGCCGGCGCGGATGACCAGCGACGCGGTCGGCGAGTAGTCGCTCAGATCAGCCCAGCGCACCGCGCCGCCCGCCACGGAGACGACCCCGAGTTTGACGGTCGGGTTCGCCGCCCCCGCCTTGGGGTACGCCGTCACCTCGACCTGCTGCTTGCGCTGTGTGTGATCAACCACGGTGAACTTCGGCACGGTCGTGTCGTCGAAGCGCAGGAAGGCGATGCTGTGGGAATCGGGGCTCCACCAGTACGCTTTCCAACTGCGATGGAAAATCTCCTCGAAGTAGACCCAGTCGGCCTTGCCGTTGGAGATGAGGGGGGTGCCGTCAGTGGTCAGCGCCCGTTCGGACTGCGTCGCAATGTCCACGACGTAGAGGTTGTGATCGCGCACGAAAGCGACGAAGCGGCCATCAGGGCTGAACGACGCCAGTTCCTCGCGGGCGGGCGTCTTGGTCAGCCGTGCGGCCCTGGTGCCGTCGAAATTGCAATAATAGAGGTCGTTATCATACTCGAAGAGGCTGCCGCTGCGCTGCGGGTTCATGTCGAAGCCGACGCTGCGTCCCATTGACTGGGCGGTGGCCTTGTCGATGGTCGGCAGCGAACGCAGCCCTTTCGCGAGCTTTTCGGGGTCGTGGAAGGGCGTGGAGCGGCCGGTGGCAGCGTGGACCTTGTACAGCCGGCCCTCTTTCACTTGCAGGAAATGCTCGCCGTCCTTGAGCCAGGTCAGGCCGGAGACTGGAGTGCCCGTGAAGTTGAGCGGCGTCTTCGCGTCGAAGATGGCCTCGAAGGTGATCGGCCTGTTCAACTGGCGATCCTCACGGAGCGGGCGAACAGATCCCGTCGTGAGCGGCCGGGGCTTTGGCAAACGGAGGATGGGGTACTCCTGGCCCTCCTTGAGCCCGGCATCGAAGAAGGTCCAGGCACACAGACCGTCTTCGGCCTGCGGTTCGAGCAGGTAAGCAGCCAATCCACCCAGAGGCTGCGCCGTGCGTACCAAAATCGTGCCGGCCGGGACGTGCCTGGTCCGTTCGACCAGCGTGACATCCACCTTGACGAGGTGGTGTTTCTGGTAGGGTTTCGCCTCGCGCATCACCTTATCAACGCGGTAGGCCTCGACGTCGAATTCGACGTCCTCGCGCAATTCCTCCAGCGCAACGCCGTGCCGTTGCAGCGTTTCGACGGCCTTGGCGTAAGAGGCGGGCAGCAGGTAGGCATTGGTGGGGCGGGCGTAGCGAGAGATCCACGCCTCGCCCATGTACTCTACTTCGTAGTCGCGCGGCTTGCCCGGGACGACCTTGCCGCCCTTCCTTTCCTCGACGAAACCGAGGATCTTTACCCGTTTTGCGAGAGCAAGTTGGTCGTGCCGCAGGGGAACCCCACCCCAGGCGACGTC
>WNGB01008660.1_pt1 | contig 24018 bp, 19 predicted proteins | sample 5400681 | NCBI WGS metagenome assembly WNGB01 (sample SAMN13153367, study PRJNA577476) | soil metagenome | isolation source: 115 cm soil or saprolite under grassland replicate 2 | place: USA:California | collected 2016-06-15
TGGTGGCGCCTCGCGCGATCGAGTCGAGCTCCATGATCGACAGCTTGATGGGCACGCGCACCTCGACCAAGCGCTGCACCTCGCGGATGCCGAGGTTCACGTCGGGATCCGCGCGATCCGACAACAGGTCGAGCCGGCCGGTATTCACGGCCGCTTCCTTCCAGCCCAGGGGCCCGCTGAAGTCCACCAGCTTGCGGCCGGCTAGGTTCAGCTTCAGCACGCGGGCCGCCTCATCGTCGATGGCCTTCCAGGCGGCGGGGAGGATCGGTGCCAGCTCCCGTTTCAAGAGGTCCATCACTGACCTCCGCCCCCCTTGAGACTGCCGATACCCAGCGAGTCGGTCGAGGGGGCGCTGACACGCCCCTCGATCGTCCCTGTCTCGTTCTCGCCGCCGGTTACCGCAGCCTCGACCTCGGTGATGGGACCCTTCGAGAACAGATAGATCCGCAGGTTCGCATCGAAGGTGGCGTCGTTGCGCCGGATCCACTCCAAGTTCATCATGGCGTGCTCGATCTCTTCGTTGCGGTGATGCAGGAGCACGGCCTTGAGCTCGGGGTCGCTGCAGGCCCCGGCGCGCTGTTGGTACCAATCGACCGCCTCGAGCTCCTCGATGAGCGAGACGATCGCTCGGTGCATGTTCCGTGTCGGCTCGGGGATGAGGTCGAGGGGTTCGTGATAGCTGTCACTGGCCATGGTGGGGGGCGAATCTAAGCCGCTTTGCACCGCGACGCCAGTGCGCGTCGTCCGAACGATGAGCTTCGATCAAAATCCGAGGCCGGCGCCGCCCATGACGGTGAGAGCCGTCGGGTCGGGGGTGACGTGGGCCTTGGCCTCGGCGCTCAAGAAGGCATCACCGAAATGGTAGGCCGTGAACAGCCCCGGTTGAATCCCGAAGCGCGTGGTCGACTCCGAGCGGAAGGGCACGTCCTCGACCGTGCGAACGAACGCGGGACCCAGAAACACGTACGGGCGTATTTCCCAATGGCGATCCGGAAAGACCTTGTACCCCCCCTCGGCTCCCACGAACGTCGCGTGCGCTCCTTCGGACCCCGTCTCGAGCGTCACGGTATTGCCGAAATAGTGGGTGACGGCTGCACCGGCGTAGATCCCGACGGGGAATGTATATCCGAACCGCGCTCCCATACCGAAACCGTAGGTATCGGTGAAACCACTGCCCAGCTGGATCCCGGCTTCGTAGCCTTCGATCGCGCGCACCCCGCGCGCTTGCGCGCGCGCGGGCGCCTCGGTGCCAGGTCCGGTCGGCCGGGCACTCGTCGAGCTCGGAATGTTGACGTCGGCAGCCTGAGCGGCATGCCCGACGAAGATCAAGGATGCCGATGCCGATGCGATGACCAAGGACTGTTTAGCGATATGCGACTTCATGTTGTCGTGCTCCGTAGGTTCGTTCGTGCCGACAACGAGCGCATCGTTCGTCGGGCACAGTTATCTCACGATCGCTCTCGTTCGCAAGACGCTTGCCATCGCAACAGAGCCGTAAGTGATCCCGCACTTCACGTAGATCCGTGAGTCACGCATCGCGCTCGCTTGGTCGCTGCGCAGCGCGCGAGTGCCGGCAGGTCATCAGGTCGTTCGCTCGGAATCCCCGGAACGACGACGGTCTATCCTGGCTGATAGAGCTGAATCAGATTGCCACACGTATCGGAGAAGACGGCTGTGGTGACCGGTCCCATCTTCTGGGGTTCTTGCGTGAAGGCGACGCCGAGGTGGAGCTCGCGCTCGAACCGAACGCTAACCCGGCGGGCAAGACCTTCCAGAAGGCGATGTTCGAGCAGGGGTGGATGGACGGCGCAGGCTCTTCGCAGAGTATCCCGCGAGCCCGGCACAGGCGCTGGAAGACGTCGTGCGTGAGCAGCATGGGCTACCATCATCTCACGTATCCAGAGAAGATGTGCTCACTCCGTCCAAAGTTGTACCGGGCCCCCAAGCTCCGTTTGTTTGCATGCTTGCGATTCGAAACGCTCCGATGAATTGGTCGCCTTCGCCTCCGCAAAAGCACCGACGACCGGAAGACCGTTGGCGAAGAATCCTAAAATCTTCTTACTTACTGCGGGTCGATGATCCAGCTCCTAGCATTATTGCGTCAGATCCTGCCGATAACAGATCACGATCGGCCATTGCCGCGTGTCTGCAGCTTCGCCGCTAGCCGGTTCCGCCTGTCCGGTCAGTAGTTTTGTGGGCTTATGGCTACTCCGATGAAATGATCTGGTAGCGAGGATCTGACGCAGTAATGCTAGGAGGGTACATCGGCGGACGACTTGGAGGACAAGATGCGTACTTCGTGGATTCGGTATGTTCCTTTTGTGTTGCTGACGATGATCGGAGCTTGCAATGGCGATGACGACACCGGCCAGCCGGGCGGTGCGGGTCGAGCGACGGCCGGAACGGCGGGTTCGGGTGGATCCGGCACCGGCGGGTCAGGGTCCGGTGGAGCGGGCTCCGGCGGAGCGGGTGCGGGCGGGGCAACGGCGGACGCCGGCGGCGACGCAGCGGTGAAGCTCGACGACGCACAAGTGGCGGGCGTTCTTCACGCCGCCAACATCGGAGAAGTCGAAGCCGCGCGGCTGGCGGAAGCGAAGGCGTCCGACGCCGACGTGAAGACGTTCGCGATGCAGATGGATACCGACCACAGCATGGCCGACGTCGCATTGTTGGCGTTGTCGCAAGACGGCGGCATGTCCAGTCTCGTCCCGGCGGACAGCCCTGTCAGCGAGGCACTCACGACGACCGCGATGCAAAAACTGCAAGCTTTGCAGGTGAAGACGGGCGCCGATTTCGATCGGACGTACATCAACGACCAAGTCGAGATCCACACCCAGGTGCTCGCCTTGATCACGAATGTACTTTTGCCACAGGTGACCAATGCAGCGCTGAAAACGCAGGTCATGATGGCCGAGACCGCCTTCACCATGCATCTGACACGAGCGCAAACGATTCAGCAGAAGCTGAGCGGAGACGGCGGACCGAGCGACGCAGCGGGCGGCGGTTAAATCAGCGAGCATGATTCTCGAACATCGTGCGCGTGCTCGCTCTCGGACTCGTCTTCGGGATTCGTGCTCGTTGGGGTCGAACCTACGCAACCGCGCCGTTCCCCGCGTCCGAGTCCGAAGCTCGAGTACGATCACGAGCACGATTGCTTCACTGAGGATCGTAATCGCCCATTTGGCATTACTGCGTCAGATCCTCGCCAGCTTCGCCGCGCGAGCGTCACCGGCAGGCGGCAGGATCGGGCACCGTGCATTTTCCGGTGACGCAACGTGCAGGGGGCAGACAGTGGGGGCCGCTGTCCGCCGCGCTGCATGACCCGTCGTCGTCGGCGGCCCCCGAGCATTTTCCGCCCAAGAGAGCGCTGCAGGTGCCGCTCGAGGGGCAGACCGCGTAGCTCGTCGGAACAATGGAGTTGGCTCCGCAAGTTCCCTGGGGCGCCGCCAAAGTGAGAGCGAGGCACTTTCCGGCGCCCGTGTTGCATCCGACGGCGTGGGCGAGATCACATTGCTCTTGGGCGGTGCACGCATCGCCGACTTTGCCCGGGGTCGGCGTGATGCACGTCGATTGCCCCGCCGGACAAACCGTGCCGGCGCTGCACGAGCCGCGAACACAGGGCTGCCCTGCCTGGGTCGGTGTTTGGCAGACGCCGCACGTCGCGTCCGGCGCACGGGCGCAAAACGTGGTCGCACACTGCGCGTCGTCGCCGCACGGGCCGCCGGCGGGAACCATGCCCGGCTCGGTCTTGCAGCCGGGGCCGAGTTCGCCGCTCAGAAAGGCAGGGCAGGCCAGTGCGGCAATCGACTGCTCGCACGCCATCGTTTTGGCGGGCGTGGCACTCGTGCCGGTGGCGCCGAAGCTCGGCAGGCAGCTCAGCATCACGCGCGCTTTGCACGTGGGTGCGTCTCCATAGAGAACGCCAAGCACGAAAGACGTACACGTTTCGAGCTTGCTGCAGAGGGCCGAGGCGAACGAGCTGCAAGCCTCTCTCGCTTGCTGGCTCCCGTCGGAAGCGTCGTCGTCCACGGCGGCCCCACCGCCCCCCGTCGAACCCGAGCTGGCGCCCGAAAATCCGCCGGCCCCCGACGCCTGTGAGGAACCCGACGTCGTGGAATCGCCGGACGCGCCCGACGCGCCGCCGGACGGCGTCGCCTCCGCCGAGCACGCGAGTCCAGCGGTGATGATGAGCAAGAACCAACTTCTCATGATCGACCTCGCGAAGGATGGTTGTGTGACGGGGGGTGGACGTGTGCCACGAAGACGAGCTGCTGGGTCGCGGCGTCGGGATAAGGAAGGCCCCACGCGTGCGCGACGTCGTGGGGCTCGATCGCGGAGGCGGTATCGAATCCGCAAGCGAGAAGGTCGGCCACGACTTGCTCGCGAGAGCGTTCGTCGCGCGCGAAACCTTTCCCGCCCGTCCAGCGTCTCATCGCCCAATCGAGACCTCGGCCGACCGGACCAGGCGGCGGCAACTCGCCGGGCGGAACGAAGTCGAACACGAAGGTGCCGCCGGAAGCTGCGAGTCGGCTCGCCACCGAGCGACCCAGCGTCCGCTGCGCGTCTGCATCGAGGTACATCACGAGCCCTTCCGCGATCACGAAGAGCGCGCCGCTGCTCGGCGGGCAGAGAGCGTCGAGCGAGGCGGTCAGGACGTCAGCTCCTGCCAAGTGGAAGTTCGTGCGACGTACCGCGGACCGGCCGTACGCGGTGCGTTCGAGAAGCGCTCGCTTGGTGGCGATGACCTCGGGATAGTCGATCTCGAAGTAGGCGATGCGTGGATCGGCCGTGAACGTGACGCCGCGGCGAGAGAGTCCTGCGGCAAGCTCGAGCACCTGCTCCGCGCCGGACGTCCTCAGGAGCGCGTCGATGAGCGTGTGTCGATGGAGCAGCGCGATCGGCAAAGCAGTTCGTAGACCGATGAAAGGTCGCGCGATGCCGAGAACCGCATTGACCACGGCGAATACGCGGCGCGCGTCGCGGTGATCGAACAGGTCGGCATTCGGAAGACGGCCCCAGCTCCAGGCGGCCGACGTGTAAAGCGCGGTGACCGAGAGGTCATTCATCTTGGCGCTCATGCAATTCTCCGCGCCAGTACGCGATAGGTGTTCGACCACCCCGCTCGGCGGAACGCCGGAGCGAGTGCGTGATCGAGCAGCCACGCCAAGCCGATGAGTGGAAGGGCCGCCGACCACACGACACGACGCCAGGCCCGGCCCAGCGCCCCCGCTTGCGGCCGCCACGGAACGTCGGCGTGCAGCGCGATCCGATTCAGCGTGAAGAGCGTGAGGTAGGTGAACTCGGCGGGTTGGTGAGCCTCGCCGCGGTGCCAGACGAGCGGCTCGAATGCGCGTTCGCCGAGCAGACGCGCGATGTTCTTCACCGTCAAGAAATGCAAGTGCTGCGGCTGGAACCAGGGGAGCCAAACACGCCCGAGCAGGCGCCCGAGTCGACTTTCCGGGTCGGGCACTTCGATGAGCAAAAGACCGCGGCTGTCGAGGACGCGCGCAGCCGCCTCGATTTCCGCCGCTGGATCGAGCGTGTGCTCGAGGTAATGACTCATGCTGACGACGTCGTAGCGTTCGCCTTCGGCGGCGAGCTGCGGCGCTACCTCGGGAAAGAGTCCGCGGATGCCGCGATCCACCCACTGACGTCGCACCGCCTCGTCGATGCTCTCGCTGAAGTCGAGCCCCTCGAAGCGAGTGTCGGGGAGAAGGTCACGCGCAATGCAGCAAAAGTGGCCGTGGCCGGCGCCGACATCGAGCCAACGGCGCGGGCTGGCGAACGCCGCCACCAGGCGTGCGCGGTCGAGGTACTCCTTGGTCTCGTTCGAAAAGACCGTCTGCGTCAGTTCCTCACCGAGCCCATCGTAGAAGTCGCGGTAATAGAAGGAGAGACCTTCCATCGAAAGGCGTGGATTCTGGAAGACGTGCCCGCAGCCGAGGCAGCGCGAGAGCACGAATCGGCCCGGTTTTCGCTGATAGTGGTCGGGAAACTCGCCGAGTTTCGAGAGCTCGCGACTGGCGCAAAGAGGGCAATCTTCACGGGGAGGCTCGAAAAACGCCGAGGTGCCGCACGCGAGCAACTCGTCGTAGACCGGGCGGAGCTCGGCGGCGCTGACGCGCGACGGGGGCGCAGGCGCAACGGGGCCTACGGTGCTCGCGAGGTCGACGATCGGTCGCAGCGCTGCATGGGCGAGCCGGCCGGAAGGAGCGAGAGGTGTGCCGACGGTGACGAGCAACACCTGCAGATGAAAGATGGCTAGGGCAGCGAGGCCCCATGTAGGTGCGAACGCGATCGTCGACGCGAGCAGCGCGAGCTGCAGAACAAAGAGCGGGACGACCATGTCTCCGAAGAGCAGCCGGAGCAGTCGACGGCGTTCGCGCATCGTGACCGCCGGGGAAGTGAGCGCCGGGGCAATGGCGAAATCGGTTGCCGTCGCGGCGTGGAGCTTGAGCGAGCGCGAGAGCTCGACCATTGCGACCGCGTTTCTCGGCTCGGGCGTCGCGCCGATCCGCTCGAGCGTCGACGCGCGCACGAGGATCGCATCTGCGGGGCTGAAGCCCCGGGCGAACCGATCGCGGCGGAATCTGGCGGGGTCGACCGCGAGCAGCAGCAGCAACGCGCGCCACGACTCGATCGACGGCGCCACGAGATCGAGAACGTCGAGATCATTCTCGCGTGCATGGGCACTCGCTGCTCGCCGGGTGCCATCGTCCAGGACGACCCCCGGACGCACCACGAAAACGTGATCTTCAGCGACGCGCGGTCGTTCGGCCCCGTCTGCGAGCACCGGAAACGATCGCGCGCGCTGGCGCAGCCGCAGCCCGTCCGCGATCCAGAGCGCGGCGAGCGCTCCTCCCAAAACGGCCCACCCGGTCATGGCATCGCCAAAAGGGCGTCGGCGGCCGAGACGGCACCTCCGGCGCTGTCGAAAGAACTTCGGATGCGAAGGGCTGCCCTCTTGAACGCAGGTTCGCCGAGCACCCGTTCGACCGCGTCGCGAAGCGATGCAAACGAAAGCCGGCCGTAGCGGACCCGTACCCCAGCGCCTGCGCGCACCACCTGCTGAGCAACGACCGGTTGATCGTCACGAATCGGGGCCACGACCAGGGGTACTCCGTGGGCGAGTGCCTCGCACACCGTGTTGTGCCCCGCATGGCAGATGACCGCGTCGACGTGGGGCAAGAGCTTGAGTTGGGGGACGCGCTCGCGCACGATGAAATTCGACGGTGGGTCAGGAACGAGCGATGGGGGGGCGGCCAGAATGATCTGCGCGTCGAGATCGCCCAGTGCGCGCGAGGCCGTCGCGTAGAAGTCCGCGCCGGCATCGGCGCTGATCGTGCCGAGCGAAATGAAGATGCGTGGCGTCGCCGACAACGCTTCCCAGGGAAACGGCGTCGCGTCGGGGCGATCCTGAATGGAGGGTCCGACGAAGCGAAAATGGGCGGGCCAGGTGCCGTTTCCGCCTACGAGTGCCTCGGTCGAAAACACGACGACCAAAGAAGGCGACGTGTCCGGAGAAGGACTTGCCTCGAGGCCTGCCTCGCGTTCGAGACGTGCCACCTGTTCGTCGATCCATTCTTTGACTTTCGGCAGATCCGAGAGCGGGTCGACGACGCTCGCCGATGTCGTACAGAACGTTGCGAACGGGACGCCGAGCGTCCGCGCGGCGAGCGCTCCGGCGATAGCCTGATGATCGGCGACGACCACGTCGGGCGCGTATTGCCCAATCGCGTCGACCAGGCGGGGAAGCATGCCCTTCGCCAATGGAAACAGCATCTCTTGCCAAAGAAACTGCAGGCTTTCGAGACCACGCAAGCGCCTGGCGCGCTCGATGAAATGCGCCGCAACGTTCTCCGAGCCCTCGTCGTCCAGCGCGATCAGCTCGGCGCCTTCGGGCAGCAGGTCGCCAATCGCTCTCGCGTGACCCGCCCACGCAACGTGGTGTCCACGCGCGGCGAGGTGGCGAGCGACCGAGACCGTCGGGTAGACGTGTCCCGCAAACGGCGGGACGACGAATAGAAAGCGCTTCATGCCGAGCCCCCGCCGGCGAAACGCTGGAAGAAGGCAACCGTCCGCGCACGAACCTCGTCGGTCGCCTCCCACAGCACGGAATGGGTGCACGCCGGCAGAACGTCGAGTGTGCAGCGCGGCATCGAGGCAAGAAGGGGCGCGCTCTCCTCGATGAGATCGGAGTGCTCTCCATAGAGGGCCAATGTGGGGACCTCGATTCGGGAGAAATCACCCGCTCGAAGGGGGCTCGTGGCGCGCAGATCTTGCACCAGCGACGTCCCTTCGACGAGCGAGCGCGCTTGCTCGACGAGGCGCGCGCGTTTGCGCGGGCTCGCCCGACCGAGCCAATGACGAAACGAGGTGGCGATCGCGCGGTCCGCGTCCTCGCCGCGCAGCGAGAGTGTTCGTATCATTCGATCGGCAAATCCGTCGTGGCCGAGATGGCCGTCGATGAGCACGAGCCCGGCGGCCCTTTCCGGGAAACGCTGCGCGAAACGCAGCGCGAGCAACGCGCCGAAGCTGTTGCCCACGAGGCAGACCGGGGCGGGGCCGAACGTCTCGTCGAGCAACCCCGCGAGGTCGAGCACCATGTCATCGACGCCGTAGCCTCGCTCGGGGCGTTCGCTCAAACCGTGACCGCGCAAATCGTAGAGCAGCACATCGGCGGACGTTGCCGCCGCGCAGGCAACCGAGAAGTACCAGCTCGCGAGGTTATCCATGACCAGCCCGTGGACGAACACTGCGCGGGGGCCGGCCGCTCGCGGACCGAGCCGCTGGTAATGCAGGCGCACGCCGTGGGCGATCATCTCAGGCATCGATGAACCTCGCGAGTTCCTGGGTCAGCTCTCGCGGTGCATCGAGCGGCAGAAAGTGGCCACCGGCAAGCTCTACCAGACTCGCCCCCGGCACGAGGCGGGCCAGACGTGTCCCCACCGAGCGGCAGCTCGACCGCGTTCCGTAGATGGCCAGAAGCGGGCAGCGCAGCTCTCGAAGCACGGCGTCCGGTACGTCCTCGGCGCGCCGCAGATCGTCGAGCAGTGAGCTCTCGCGGGCGAGGAAGCGAATGGTGTCCGCGAAACGCGTGCCACGGCGGCGTCCGTCACCGGCGGCGCTGCGTAAATGCGCCGGCAAGGCGTCGAGCATGCCCGCCGGATCGGCCGCGAGAAAGGCTTCGAGCTCGGCCAAGCTCGAGGGGGGCAGCGGCGCTTCGACCAGCGCCAGTTTTCGGACGCGCTCGGGCCGGCGCAGGGCGAAGGTCAGCGCCACCAGCCCTCCATAACTATGCCCGACGAGCATCACCGGTTGGTCGGTCAGCCGAAGCACGACCGATTCGAGATCGCTCGTCATGCGCGCGAGGTCGTACCCACGCGCGGCCCGCTCGCTCAGCCCGTGCCCCCGCAGATCGAAAAGAATGACCCGATGGCGCCGCGCGACCTCGGGAGCCGCCGTCATGTACCAGGTCGACATGTTTCCGACCAAGAGTCCATGGAGCATGATCACCGGCGATCCGGTGCCCATCTCCTCGACGTGGAGCTCTATTCCGTCATCGGTTGCGAGCTGCATCGGACGATGAACTCCACGAGCTGCCCGACGCGCAGCTCCAAGATCTGATCGAGGTTCATGGTGGCAAGCCAGCCGGCAAGTCGATGCTCTCGAGCTCGAGATCCTTGGCAAAGGATGTGTCCATCGCGATGGGCACGTCGGCTGCCCACTCCTCGGCGATGATTTCGCGGACCATCCGGGCCACGTCGTCGAGAACGCGTTCTTGGGTAGGCTCTTTCATGGCTGGGTCCAAGCGATGATGAAATCGCGGTAACGTCGGGTCGTGACCCACGCGTCACCGACGAGAAGGCGATCGCCGGCCCGGTCACGGATGGGAAAGCGCGCCGGCGCTCCTGATAGCCCGGTGCCGGCTGCCTTCGCGGCCGCTTCCTTGGCGGCCCAGAGACGGGTCCACGCTTCGTCGCGGGGTTCCCCCTGCACCAGGCGCAGCTCGTTGTCGGAGAAGGAGATTTCGGCAAAGGAATCGCTGCGCGGCTCGATCCGTTCGATGTCGATCCCCACCTGCGGTTTTTCGCCGGCGATCGCGACGGCGACGTCGGGTTTGTGCGCAATCGACACGTGGACATCGCGCCCGGTCCTCGTCAGGACGACGGGGCGGCCCGATGGATCGTTTGCGATCGTGACTTCGACCGGAAAGAGCGGCCCGTGGCCGAGCTGCCACAAGAGGTCGCGAACGGCGTCCTTCGCCGCGATGCGTCCGGCGAGCCACGAGCGTTGTCGGCGCGGCGTCTGGCGCTCGTACTCGGCGCGCTCGCGTTCATCCAAAAAGCGGCGGGCGATCCGCTCGCGAGTGGCGCCGGCGCGGTAGTGATCTTCGAAGATCACGAAACCGTCCCGCCGCACTGCCGAAAGCAGGTTCTTCTCGGGCCAGCGTATGACCGACCAGAGACGCGCATCGGTTTCGAAACGCCGATTTTCCCAGCCCTCCACGACCGCCCAGACATGCCCGTCGCGGGCGAGGGTGAGATCCGCGACGACACTCTTTTCGTCCACCGACTTCACGCGCACGCTGCAATGGAGTTGCTGGCCGGGCATCGGGTGCGGTCGGAAAAAACGGACCCGCGAGAGGTGCACGGGCATCGCCATGCGGTCCTCTTCGTGGTGGACGACGACCCAATACCCGAAGAGCTGCCCGGCATTGTCGAGGAGTGCTCCGCGGGCTTTTCCGACGTCGAGCGTGCCGGAAATACCGTCGCTGCCGAGGGCTCCAATCTCCGCGATGCCCTGAAACGCAGGCCCGTGAAAAAGCCAGTGCTCGTCGTAGAGCTCGCGGGTGTTCACCGGGCCGGGCGTCGCGTCCGCGAGCGGCACGTCGTCGGGCGGTGGAGCGGCCGGGTACCGATCGGAAAAGACGACGACGCCTTGGCAGTAATCGCCGATGGCCACCTGTACGCGATCGCTCGCTTCCCGGCGGCATGCGATCCTCACGCGGGCGGGTGGACACACGACGAGCCATCGATGCGCGCGCACTTGCTCGACGGCGATTACAACGCCCGCCGGAACGAGACGCTGCGCGTGCTCGATCATCAAGTCGACCAGGGTAGTCATCGGAACCACGGGCTCGCGATCGGAAAGAACCGGCCAACCGGGGGGCTGCCGCACGAGCGCGTGGTCGGAAAGCTCCGGCAGCGTTTCGACGGAGAGCTCGCAGGTGGCGTCCGTCTCGCGCGGAGCGGGGTCACGCGCGGCGAAGCGCGCGATGACCTGCCGTTCTGCATCGGCGATCGCGGTCATCGATGCCAAGAAATCAGCCAAAATGGGATCATCCGAACGAACGGCCGGCACGTGCTTCTCTGGCGACAGAATCGATGTATCGAGGTTCGCCCCCTCCACGAAGAGCGCGGCCAGGGCGCGCCGAAGCTGGGCCATGCCGGGGCGGTCCTTGGTGTTGGCGGCGATTGCCAGGTGAGCTCGGCCGCGGAGGGTATCGTCGATGAATTGAACGAGGCTTCCGGTTCCCACTTGCAGGAACACGCGCACGCCGGTTGCGTAGAGCACTTCGACGAGCTCGCGGAAGCGCACCGGGCGCACGAGGTGATCGACGGCGAGCGCGCGGATGGCATCCGGCTCGTCGGGGTACCGCGCGCACGTCGTGGCGGACCACAGCGGCGTCCGCGCCGGCTCGAGCGGCAGGCGAGCGAAGTTGTCGCGATGCGGCTCGAGGTATCCCGCGAAAAGCGGCGAGTGAAAGCCGGACTGAAATGACAGCTTCTGGCAGAGAACGCCGCCGTCGCGAAGGCGAGCCATCGCCGTCTCGATCGACGTCTCCACGCCGCAAAGCAGCACCTGGTGAGGGCAGTTGTCGTGGGAAAGGGCGATCTGCTCGAGCCCTTCGAGAGCCGCCAGAGCCTGTTCGGCGGCGCAGCCCGCCGATGCGAAGACTACGCCCGGCACTTTCAGCGATCCGGGATCGAGCGATGCGATGAACGGCTCAACGGCTCGATCGGGCAGGATGCCGGTCGCGATCATTCCGCTCCACTCGCCGATGCTGTGGCCAGCGACGTGGCTCGGAACGACTTGGAGGCCGCGCAAGATTCCATCGAGCATGCGATTGACGGCGACGATGCCGATGCCGAGCTCGTGCAGATTCCTCGGGGTCGTGCAGGTGGGGATCGGAAGGGCGAAGTGGCGCGCGAGGTCGTCGACCCGCGGCTCGAAGGCGACGTCGACACCGGGAAAGACGAAGGCGAGCGTTCCGCCGTCGGCGATGAGTCCGCGGCCGGCAAACCAGATGCCGTCTCGCCCTCGCCAGCTCTTGCCGTGGTCGACGATCGCGCGAGCTCGCTCGAGGCGCTCTGTCGTGGGATCGAGGATCGCCAGGCGGGCCGGGCCGCCGTCATGAAGGTCGCGGCCATCGCGCAACGCATCGGCCAGCTCGGCCGCCATGGAACCGGAGAAGAGAGCGACCGACGGCGCGAAGGTCACGCCAGCACCTCCGCGGGAGCGGCGGTCAGAATGACTTGCGGATCGCTTCCGGAGAGGAGCTCGCGAAAAAAATGTTCGACGCCCGCTTCCGGTGCGATGAGGTCGATCCCGCGCTTCTCGTACTCGCGCTGAAGATCTGCGGTGACCATCCCTACGCCTTGCCAAGGCCCCCAGCCGATGGATAGGACGCGCCCCTCCACCGTGCGGTGCAGCTGATGCGCGAGCTTGTCGAGAGCGTCATTGGCGGCGGCGTAGTCGCTCTGGCCGCGGCTTCCGAAGGTGCCTGCAATGCTGGAGAAGAGGACGAAGAACCGCGCGTCGCGGGCGAGGGTGCGCGCGAGAAGGTTTGCGCCGGACACCTTCGTGGCAAAAACGCGGTCGAAGGAGTCGACCGTCTTGTCGCGAAGCAGCTTGTCCTCGATGAGGCCGGCCCCGTGCACGACGCCGTCGATGCGTCCGTGCCGGGCGCGTAAGCGTTGGACGAGGGCTCCGAACGCATCGTCGTCGCGCACATCGACGGCGTGGTAGGTCACCTGTGAACCCGCATCGCGGATCGCTCCGAGCGTCGCCCGAATCTCCCGGGCGGCGAGAATGCGACGGCACTCGCGCTCGACGGCCGCGATGCTCGTCGCCCCCGCGCGAGCGGCTAGGATCCGACGAATCTCGCGTCCATCGGACACCGTTCGAAGCTCGGGATCCTCGTGGCCTCCGGGAATCGGCGATCGTCCCACCAGCTCCAGGGTGCAGCGGAAGCGACGCGCCATCGCCAGCCCGATTCGACCGGTGATCCCCCGTGCCCCGCCGGTCACCAGAACGACGCTGCCTGGATCGATGGCGAGCGGGGACGCGCACTCGATCGAAACGGCGCGCGACGTCGCGACCAAGATGTATCGCTTGCTCCCGACGTACCCCACCTCGACTTGGGAATCGGCGGTGACGAGCTCCCGAAAAAGATGATCGGCGAGGTCTCGGGGGCGCTCACCCGGGTCGACGTCGACCACCCGCACTCGCAGCGAGGGGTGCTCCTTGGCGAGGCTTTTCAGAAAACCCGACACGCCGCCGACACCGATCGGGCTCGAGTCGGCTCGCATTTCGTGACCGAAACGACCACCGAATCCGGTCATCGCGACAATCCACTTCGTCGTGGCGACAGGACGATCGGCGATGGCCTCCTTCGCGCGCGAGAAAAGCGACCGCAGTCCGGCCGATCCCCCGCTCAGCGTTTCGAGGTGAACGAGCCCATCGATGGCTCCGAGCTCTGCGCCGGAGTCGAGAAAACGACAACGAGCGCCGTGTCGCTCGAGTAGCTCGGCGAGCCGCGCGGCAACGCCGAAGGTGTCCGGCGCGATGGCGAACAGCTTTCCGGTGACCGAACGGTCGACGATGGCCGCCGCCGGCGCGGGCGCAACCTCCACCACGTAGCGCCGGATCGACGCAACCGATGGCGGCAATGCCTTTGCAACCGCCATTTTCGGGCTCGCCGTGGCGCCGTTTTCTTTACCTCTCACGCGCGCGTCGATGACCGCGGCCATGGCGCTCAACGTCTTCGCGGCGGCGAGCTGATCGAGGATGCCGTTCATCCCCTCGCCGTTGACGGTCAACCGAAGTCTGTCCCGCAAAGCTCCGACGATCTCGATCCTTTTGATCGAGTCGATGCCGAGGTCCGCCTCCAGATCGACGTTCGTGTCGAGCATCTCCGCCGGGTACCCGGTGCGTTCGCTGACGATGGCTACCAGCGTCGCCAGAGGATTCCATGCGTTCGCCTCCGGGGTGGCCGGTGGACCGTCGGTCGCCCGTACAGCGGGCACTCCGTTCATTGCCGGCTTGGCCACCGCCGGCACCTCGGATCGCACGAGCGGCGCCGGACCGCTGTCACCGAGATAGGCGAGCATGATCTGACGCTGTTGCTCGACGACGTCCCGCATGGATCGCAAGTATTCGCGCACGACGGTCTCCCGATCCGTCGGCGCGGCCGCCAGGGGGATCGGCGTCATCACCGGACGCGGCTCTCCGTGCAACGGTCGAGCGCTCCCGCCGTCCACCAGCCAAGCGGTGGGCGGTGGCACCAGCCGTTGCTCCAGTTCTTGGAGGTCGTACGACGTGGCTCGACCGGAAAAGAGTGCCTCCACGTCGACGGCGACGCCGGCGGCGACGAGCTGCGCCAGCGCGGAGAGGAAAGCCGCCACGCCGGACGAACCCTCGCGATCGGACGCCAGCGCAACGTGCCTGCGTTCGCGAAGGATCCGTTTCACCAGATCCGTGAGCACACCGCCCGGCCCCACCTCCACGAACACCCGTGCACCCGCGGCGTACATGGCCTCGATCTCGTCGACGAAGCGGACGGGAAGCGCGATTTGTGCCGCGAGCGTGCGGCGCACGTCCTCGGCGTCAGATGGGTAAGGCTCGGCCGTGACATTGGCGTAGACCGGCAGGGTCGGTGCGCGCACGTCGACCATCGCGAGGTGTTCGGCGAATGTCGCGCGGGCACCCGCGACCACAGGGCTGTGGAATGCGCAAGCCACGGGCAGCGAACGGGACGCGATCCCGGCCGATTCGAGCCGCCGGCAGGCGCGCGCGACCGCCTCGCTCGGCCCGGAAAGGACGACCTGATCGGGTGCGTTGAAATTCGCGAGAACGACATCCGTTTCGTCGCCGAGGATCTCGCGCACCCGTTCGCCAGATGTGCGCACGGCGGCCATCGTTCCCGGTTCGTCGCCCGCTGCCTCGAGGATCGAGCGCGCGCGTGCCTGCGACAGATCGAGCAGCGTCTCTTCATCGAACGAGCCGGCGACCGCGAGCGCGACCAGCTCGCCGTAGCTGTGTCCGGCCACCATCGCCGGGCGAACGCCCACCCGTTCGAGCAGGCGAGCCATCGCGAGGTCGGCCAAGCCGAGGAGCGGTTGCGCGAAGCGAGTGTCGCTGATCGCCTGCCTCTGCCCATCGCGCTCTTCGAGGGTGAATGCCGCACCGGGAAAGAGCCATTCCGCCCATTCATTTCGAATCGAGAGAAGCGTGCGGAGTGCGGGAAAGGTCACGAAAAGCTCGGCGAGCATGCCCGGTCGCTGACTGCCTTGACCGGGAAAGACAAAGGCAACCTTGCCGTCCACGGCTTCGAAGCGATAAACGCCTTCTGTCGCGCGGCGCTCCCTGGCGGCTGTGACTTTGGCGCCGAGATCGTCGAGCGAGGTGGCCACGATCGTCATGCGCACCGGCTCCGCTCGGTGGGCGTCGCAGACGCTGGCGGCAAGATCGCGCAAAGTGGGTCGGGCTTTGGCTTGGCTCGCAGCCGCGAGCAGGCCGAGCAGGCGGCTCAGCTGGTCATCGTCGGCGGCGCGAAGAACGAAAAGTTCGGCCGGCCATTCGGTGAGGGCCGCGGCCGCCGGCGGCGCGCCGTGAGACGTGAGAACCGCGTGGAAGTTCGTTCCGCCGAATCCGAAGGCGCTCACGGCGGCCGTTCGTTCGGCGCCGAGCCATGGCGCCGCAGCGCCACGGAGCAGGAAGGGACTGTGCTCCGCGTCGTAAGCGGGATTGGGCTCGGCGACGTTGATCGTGGGAGGCAGCACGCCGGTATGCACGGACAGTGCTGCCTTGATGAGGCCGGCCATTCCCGCGGCGCATTTCGTGTGGCCGATCTGCCCTTTGACCGAACCGAGCGTGCACGATGCCCGGCCGGCGCCGGCCGCTTCGAAGAACTCCGTCAACGTGGCGAGCTCCGTCCGATCGCCGACGGTCGTGCCGGTCCCGTGCGCTTCGACGAGGCCCACCTCGGCCGGCGAAATCCCGGCCCTTTCGTAGGCCCGCTCGAGCGCACGGAGCTGCCCTTCTTTGCGCGGCGCGGTGAGCCCGAGGCTCTTGCCATCACTGGAGGCTCCCACCGCCTTGAGCACCCCGTAGATGCGATCGCCATCGCGCTCGGCATCGGCAAGGCGCTTGAGCACGACGGCCGCGACACCTTCGCCGAGCGCTATCCCGTCGGCCCGCGCGTCGAAGGGACGACATTGCCCCGTGGGCGAGAGCGCGTGAACGCTGGCGAACATCAGGTAGTCGTAAATCCCGTTGTGCAGATCGGCTCCGCCGGCGATCACCAGATCGCTCGATCCGCCGGCGAGCTCCTTGCAAGCGACGTCGACGGCGGCGAGCGACGAAGCGCAGGCTGCATCGACCGTGTAGTTCACGCCGCGCAAATCGAGCCGATTGGCGATGCGCCCCGCGATGACGTTCGATAGCACGCCGGGAAATGAATCTTCCGTCAGCTTGGGCAGACATGCGTCGAGCCGTGCAGGCATATCCCCCAAGTACTGCGGAAAGCTTGCGCGGAAGCCGTAGGCGCTCGTCAGATCGGCGCCGGCCTCTGCGCCGAACACGACGCTGGCGCGCTCGCGATCGAACGGTCGGGTGCCGTATCCGGCATCGTCGAGAGCGCGCTTGGCGACTTCGAGAGCCAGCAACTGCACCGGGTCGATGGCGGCGAGCGAGCGAGGAGGGATCCCGTACGCGGCGGGGTCGAAAAGCGTGGTCGGAATGAACCCGCCCCACTTCGAAGGCGTCTTGTCGCCGGTGCCTTTGGGGTCGAAGTAAATGTCGGGATTCCAACGCTCGGGTGAAACTTCGCGAATCGCGTTGCGACCGAGGACGACGTTCGTCCAGTAGCTGGCTGCGTCGGGCGCATCGGCATAGATGCAGGCCAGGCCGACGATGGCGACGTCGATCGCCGAGGCGTGGGGCTTCGTAATCGCGAACTCGACTTTCCTGCTGCCTTCGCTCACATCGCGGTGCAGCTCGGCGATCGTGGTTCGCGCCCGTCGAAGGGCGGCCACCTGGCCGATCATGAACATCCCTTCGCGACGCTGCTCGTCCTCGCCGACTTCGATGAGCTCTGCCCCATCGCGCCGCAGTCCCTTGGCCGCGATACGGAGCCTTCCCAGGTTGAGCTTCTCGAGGGTGGCCCACGTCGTCTGGGGGTCGTGACCTTCCGCCTCCAGCCGCGACCGCTCGAAGTGGAAAGCTTGCACGTATTCGCTGTCTGCGCAGCGCGTCTTGTGACCGGGCGCCGTCTCCAGCAAGGCCGTCCGGTCGCAGCGAAGCGCGGCCTCCTGAAAAGCGGACCGAATCGCGCCACAGGCCACAGCCTCTTCGGTGAAGAGGTAGGCCGTTCCCATTAGGACGCCGACTTTCGCGCCGCGTGCGGCGAGCGGCGCGGCAAGCGTGGCCACCATTCGCGCGGAGAGTCCGTCGTGGACGCCGCCCGCGAAAAGAACGCTCACGTCGTCGAGACGTTCGCACGAGAGCAGCCGATCGATCGCGGCTTCCCACAAGGCGAAGCTCGATCGTGGACCGACGTGGCCGCCGCACTCACGCCCTTCGAAAATGAACCTGCGCGAACCCTCTTTCAAAAACATGTCGAGGAGCGACGGCGACGGGACGTGCAGGAACGTGGGAATCCCGAGCCGTTCGAGCGGCTCCACCTGCGAGGGTCGCCCTCCGGCGACGAGCGCGACCGGAGGCCGGAGCTCGCTGAGGAGCGCGAGCTGCTCCTCGCGCAGATCCTCCGGCACGAACCCGAGAATGCCGACACCCCACGATCGCCCGCCGAGGCGAGCCCGGGTCTCCTCGAGCAAGGTTCGCGCGTCGGCGCCGCGCATGAGCGAGAGCGCGACGAAGGGCAGGCCTCCACCCGCGGCGACCGCCTCCGCAAATGCGGCGCGATCGCTGACGCGGGTCATCGGACCCTGCACGATCGGAAACTCGGTCCCCATCGCTTTCGCGAACGGCGCATGGGGGGCAAGGGGTTGGAGCGCCCGCGCCTGGCGGAGGTGCCCGTCGAATGCCGTGTAAAATGCGCGCACCAGTCGCTGTACGGTGCCGAAGCGTTCGGCCAGCGGGCGGGCGAAGGCGGCATCCTGCCCGAGCGCAACGAGTTGTTCTCGTGGGTCGCTCGCACCGAGCTCGGCAGCGATCCTCCGCCCGTCGGCTCCGGGCTCCGGCTTTCGCGCGTCGGGGCGCGCGTACAGGCGATAGCCGCCGGCAAGCACCGTCTCCGTGCCGTCCATCGTCCGAAGAGCGCGCCGCAGCGCTTCGGAAGTCGCAGCCTCCTCGAGCAGCGCGAGCTGTGAATCGATGAGGACCCCGCGCGCGCCGGCGGCGATGCATGCGGCGCCCGTGTGAAGGCCGATGCCCCCCTGCACCCAAATGGGAACCGACGTTTCCGAAACGACCCGCTGCAAGAGCACGAAGGACGTTTCGTCCCCGACGGTGCCTCCGGCCTCATGTCCTTTGACCACCAGTCCATCCACCCCTGCGGCCAGGGCGGCGCGCGCGCCCTCGATCGTCGAAACTTGCGCGAGAACGGCGCGATCTCCCCACGCATAGAAGGTCGTCGATGCGGGGACGATGACCACCGTCGCGTTCGTCGGGAGCTCGAGCGTGCGAGCGTCGAAGTGCTCCGGCATTCGAACACCGAACGACCCTGCGATGCGACGGCCGAGCGCGCCGAGGGCCTCGCGCGCCCGGCGCTCGTCGTGGCCGAGGTCGACTACGCCGAGCGCGCCCCCCCGAGCAAGGGCGCAAACCAGGCCGACGTCCGGAGCCTCGAACGGCGAGAGGCCGATCACGGCCGGAAGGCTTCGGACGACCGACATCTTCGAATCCCCGGTCATCGGCCGTTCGCGAGCGATGGCGGCGACGGCGTCAGCCGACGCATCCCCGCCTGGTTCCCTGAGGCAGATCCGCATCGGCCGCGCGGCAAACCACAACCGTGGCCCTCGCAGCGGGGGCAAAGTTTTTCACGAAACTAGCTCCTTTCGTGACGAGCCGGGTTTGTACGCCGTGCCGAGCATACGCTTGCAATTGAACAGAAGTCAATAGTGCCTGCGCTGGGCGCCGGACATGCGAACGCCTTCGCCGTGAACGGAACTCGCTCGGCTCCGCGGGATCTCGCGAGCCGATCTTGTGCGTTCGGGTTACGCGGATGGGGAAAGCTCGCGCACGATCGAAACCAAACCGACGAGGTTCAAGGGCTTGGGAAGCAAGAGCCGGTGCGAACCGCGCAAGAGCAGTCGAGTGGATCCGTCGGTGCCGCGACCCTTTTCGAACAATCGACGCATGCCTGGATTGGCGGTGATGATCGCGAGCGGGATACGACGAAGATTCGGCTCCCCGTCGATCTGTTGCAGAAACTCCCACCCATCCATGATCGGCATCTTCAAATCGAGCAGGATCAGATCCGGAGTCCAGTCGGCCGCCCGAAGCAGCCGAAGCGCCTCTTCGCCATTGGTCGCGCCAGCCGTGAAGCAACCTTCGGCCTGGAGCAGTTCGCGGATGCCCTCCCGTACGTCATCGTCGTCGTCGATGACAACTATCTTCATCGCGGCTGACCCTTTCAGGAGCGAGCGCGTCGAAGCTGCCTACTCCCCCCGGCCTCCGACGATAGACGGAGGCGAACTCACCGAGTAACCGGCCTTTGGTCTTGTGATGAGCCATCCCACAGCGAGGGCCTCATCGTGCGAAGTGAGTTCGCGGCAAGTGCTGAGCTCGGTCGTGCGAGCGAGCCACGTGAGCTCTGAGCGAGGTTCTACTGCTCGGCCCGCTGTCGACAAAGCTGTTCCACGACGGATGTCAGGTCATCCAGATCGTAAGGCTTTTGCAAATATTCGTCGGCTCCCGCTTCGAGGGAGTGGGCGCGCACGTCGATTCCGCTGCGAGCGCTCGTCATCACGACGATCACCCCCTCGAGCCTCGGGTCGGTTCGAATTTCCTCACAGACGTCGTAACCGGAGATGCTCGGCAGGTTCAAGTCGAGGCACACCAGTTCGGGAAGCCTCTCACGTGCGATTCGAAGGGCCGTCTCGCCATCGAGGGCGCGAGCGACGTCCCAGCCATGCTGCGCGAAATGTTCCGCGATGAGCGACTGCATATCGGGGTGGTCCTCCACGACGAGAACCAAGGGCCTTCGGAGCATCGTGTCGGAGTTTGGCTTCGGCATGACCTTCCACGCGAGACTCGGCGCGTCGTAGCGAAGGTGGTGCTCTCGGGTAGTCGGCGTCACTCAGCCCAAGGGTGCCTCTGAACTCGTGACGTGGTCAGCGCCGTGACCAGCGCGCCGTGGGTCGAGCCGTCCGCTCTCGATCTCTGGATCGGATCACCCACCGGTCGGAGTTGACTCCGCTATCGCGCGAACCCATTCGAAACTGGCAGGCGTAGGGGAGGAGCCGCTGCCAGATCGTTTCATCGGAGTAGCCATAGGCCCCGATCTGACGCAGTAATGTTAGCGAGCGTCGACATGCCTCCGTTGGCTGGTCTTGCGGGGACATCGGACCAACGTCCGAACGAACTGATCCTCGGTATTGGGTTCAGGCACTTTGCCATCGAGCATCCACCTGACAACCGGTTTGACCATGTCGCGTTCGTTGCAATCATGGGGCAGCGTCTCTTCGATGAGTGATTGGCGCGAGCTTGGCCGCGAGGAGGGAAAAGCGTGGGCGAGCCGCCTCCACAAGCAACTCGAGACGTGGAATCGTCCCGCCAACGACGATTTTCCGGGACGTATCGAGGAGGCGGTCATCCTGGCGTCGCGTCTGACTGGCGACTCTCTGATGCAGCGCTCTCTCGCCGAGATCATCCAAGTCGAAGCGCAGGCCGCCTGGTGGAGGCTCAAACGTCATTCTGAATAGCGCTCACGTTTTCGGCGCTCGGTGGGCCATTTTCGAGATAAACGGCGTTCGCCAAGACCGGCAGGACGAAATAGATCATGGACAAGGCGGACGCAGCCGACGGTGAAAAACCGAAATCGCGCATCAGGGCGCCGTGCAGACCTGCCGAGTTGATGCCCGGTTTTCCTCTTGCTCGGAAGTACACATCGATGGCAAGGGCCAACCGCCAACTCCTGCCGCTCGCGAGGTCGTAACGTCCGGCGAGCTTCTTGATTTCGGGGACGCGTTCGTCGGGACCGGCCACCGGACGACCGATCCCCGGAATCCGCTCGCCGCGGGCGAGAATGTCGTCGAGCCACTCATCGAGTGTCGTTCCGCTCTTCATCCGTCTTTCGGTGTCGTCGAGGAATCGCATGAAAGCGCCGACCGGCTGACCGGTCATGCGTGGGGTGCATAGACAGGCGAGTCCTGCGATGAGGGCGTGGGCCAGGTCTGTGCTTCGGGCACCGACCCGACGGGCGACCGCGAGCCCCCAGATTTTCGGATCCAGAAGCTGCGTGACCACTCCACAATGCTCGATATAAGCGGCTTGATCCCCGGTCACGGATACACCGCCGATTGCAAACGCCGCGAGTTGGAAAAAGGACGTGCGACCGAGCAAGTCGCGAAAGAGCAAGCGTCCACGGATTTCGTGGTCGCCGAGATCCGGCCGCATACGGCCGAGTTCTGGTTCCAGCGAGAGGTCCGGCTCGAGCACCGCGGGACGGCGAGCTTGATCACCCGGTCCGGCATTCACGAGCTCGCAGATGGCCGCTTTCTTCGCGTAGAGTTGATCGAATGCCTCCTCGATACTTTCCGGTGACATGGACGCAAGCGCCACGGTGAGGAGCATCGCGGGGTCGGCTCCACTCGCCAAAGCGAGCCGGACATTGTCGAGAATCGGATCGAGATCATTCATCTGCCTCTCCCCTCGCCGCCGGGTTACCGCTCTGGATGGGCGAAGTGGCGCATGGAGGCTGCACGCGTATCGCGGCTCACCGACTCCGTCGGATCGATTTGAATATCGAGTACCAGAGGACTTCGCGTGTTGCCGTAGCTTTGTAGGAGGGTGAGGCCGTCGAGCGACGAAATGCGAAGGGCATTGGCGCCGAACCCCCGAGCCACCATGGCGAGATCGGGCATTCGCGACGGGAACCCACGCGGTACTTCGCCGTGCACCACCCTAAAACCGTGTTCGACCATGTTCCAGCGCCCATCGTTGAACACCGCAAAGACCACTCCGATCTCGTTTTCTACGCACGTGAGAAGGTCCCCCGCGAACATGGCCAGTCCGCCGTCGCCACAGATCGCGACGACGCGCCGGTCGGGGAACGCCTCTCGGATACCGATGGCCGTCCCGATGCCACTTCCCATCGAGCCGAGCCCAACCATTGCGTGAAATCTGCTGGGCTCGTCGACTCTCAGATAGTGAAGCGCCATCGTGAGATGCTCGCCGATGTCGCAGCACCACGTAGCACCGGGAAACGTCTCGGCGAGCGCCTTGAGGACGCGTTGAGGTTTGAGCGGTACCGCGCTCGAGGTCGCCAGCTCCTCGCGTACCGAACGGCATCCGGAGATGACCCGAAGGGGTCTCGCGACCGATCGAGGCAGCTCTTCGGCCATCACTTCGAGCACGCGGGCCGAATCGCCGACAATGCCGATGGTAACAGGAGCATTGCGGCCGATGAGCCAAGGATTGCGGTCAATCTGAATCGTGTCCTTGGTTCCGCCGATCTCGAGAGTCCACCCATTGGTGGCGATGTCACCCAGACGAGAGCCTACGATGCAGACCACATCGGGACCGTCTTCGATGTACGAAACGGCGGTGGGATGCTGGCCTGCGCCGACGATCCCGAGGTAGAGCGGATGTGCCTCTGGAAATACGCCTTTGGCATGTCCGGTTACGGCAACGGGGCACATCGTCCGCTCGGCCAGCGCCCTCGCTTGTCTGGAAGCATTCCGAGAGCCATTGCCGAGAACGAGAAGGGGTCGCCTGGCGGTCGCCAGCTTGGATGCCGCGATCCGACAGGCATCGCGGTCCGGCTGTTCTCTCGGAGAGCGAGCCCATGACAGCGAAACGACGTCGGCGACGGGCGAGGAGGCGACATCGATCGCGGCGGTGATGAACACCGGCCCGGGCGGCGCCGAGGTTGCCGCCTGCCATGCACGTTCGGCCACGCCGCGAGCGCCCTCTGTAGCGGTCAGCGCGCCGGACCATCGGGTGACCGTTCTCATCATGGCATGGGCATCGAGTCCCGCGGTGGTCCCATCCTGAAGCGCTCCTCGCGCGGCTGCGCGCCAAGAAACTTCGCCGCTGATGAGGATGAGCGGGAGCTCCTCCAAAAGAGCGGCGGTGATGCCGGTGAAGGCGTTGAGCAGCCCAGGACCTGAGGTGGTCAGCACGATGGCCGGCATGCCCGTCGCTCGAGCGTGCCCGAGAGCGGCGAACGCAGCCATGGCCTCGTGGCGCATCGCGATATAGCGGAGCTCGGGCACGTTCTTGAGCGCTGCAAACAGCGGGCTGATTGTGCCCCCCGGGATCCCGAACGCGACGCGCACGCCATGCCGCGCGAGTCCCTTGAGCAGAACCGTCGCGGCTGATGGTGGGACGGAATCGGAGGCGACCGCTGGTTCCGGCGGAAGGCTAGCCGTTGTCATGACACCCTCGACGGGCACACGCTTTCAGGGCGCGATTGTCGCGTCCGTCGCAGCACCCCGCGAATAAGAATAACATATCGCGGATATCATTGCCTTCAGGCGGTGTCTGTCAGTGCCGAGGAGCTTTCCACCGCACATGCATTCGCCCTGCATAGCGCGACGTCAGCTC
>WNGB01003662.1_pt1 | contig 24011 bp, 21 predicted proteins | sample 5400681 | NCBI WGS metagenome assembly WNGB01 (sample SAMN13153367, study PRJNA577476) | soil metagenome | isolation source: 115 cm soil or saprolite under grassland replicate 2 | place: USA:California | collected 2016-06-15
CCTTGATGGCCAGCACTTGTGCGCCCGCGTCGACGATGCGCTCGCCGAGCTCGAGGTAGTAGTCGAGGGTGTAGAGCCTCTCGCTGGGATCGGACAGGTCGCCGGTGTAGCAGAGTGCAACCTCGGTGACCGCGGTTCCGGTCTGCCGGGCCGCGTCGATCGCGGGACGCATCTGGTCGACGTCGTTGAGGGCGTCGAAGATCCGGAAGATGTCGATCCCAGTGGCCGCGGCCTCGGCGACGAAGGCGCCGGTCACCTCGGTCGGGTAGGGCGTGTAGCCGACGGTGTTGCGGCCGCGCAGCAGCATCTGCAGGCAGATGTTCGGCACCGCCTCCCGCAGCGCGGCCAGCCGCTCCCAGGGGTCCTCGGCCAGGAACCGCAGCGCGACGTCGTAGGTCGCGCCGCCCCACGCCTCCAGCGAGAGCAGTCCAGGGGTGGTCCTGGCGACCTGGCCGGCGACGTTCAGGAAGTCCCGGGTGCGCACCCGGGTAGCGAGCAGCGACTGGTGGGCGTCGCGGAAGGTGGTGTCGGTGACGGCGACGGCGGTCTGCGCGCGGAGCCGGCGCGCGAACTCCTCCGGCCCCAGCTCGGCCAGCAGCTGACGGCTTCCGTGCGGCGCGGGCACGGTCAGGTCCACGGCGGGCAGCTTCGCCACCGGGTCGACCGAGATCGGGGCGTCGCCGTGCGGACGGTTGACGGTCACGTCGGCCAGGAACGTGAGCAGCTTGGTGCCGCGGTCCGCGCTCGAGCGCGCGGTGAGCAGGTGTGGGTGGGTGTCGATGAAGCTGGTGGTCAACCGACCGGCCCGGAAGTCCGGGTCGTCCAGCACCGCCTGCAGGAACGGGATGTTGGTCGCGACGCCGCGGATCCGGAACTCCGCCACCGCACGGCGCGCCCGGTCGACCGCGATGCCGAAGTCGCGGCCACGGCAGGTGAGCTTGGTCAGCATGGAGTCGAAGTGCGCCGAGACCTCTGCACCGGTGTACGTCGTGCCGCCGTCCAGCCGGATGCCCGCGCCACCGGGGGACCGGTAGGTGGTGATCACGCCGGTGTCTGGGCGGAACCCGTTGGCCGGGTCCTCGGTGGTGATCCGGCACTGCAGCGCGGCACCCCGCACACCGATGCGGTCCTGCGCCAGGCCCAGGTCCGCGAGAGTCTCACCCGACGCGATGCGCAGCTGCGCCTGCACCAGGTCGACGTCGGTGACCTCCTCGGTCACGGTGTGCTCGACCTGGATGCGGGGGTTCATCTCGATGAACACGTAGCTCCCGGCCGGGTCGACCAGGAACTCCACCGTGCCCGCGTTGACGTAGCCGATCTCCTTGGCGAACCGCACCGCGTCGGCGCAGATCCGATCCCGCAGCGCCGGGGCGAGGTCGGGGGCCGGCGCGATCTCGACCACCTTCTGGTGCCGACGTTGCACCGAGCAGTCCCGCTCGAACAGGTGGATCACGTTGCCCGCACGGTCGGCCAGGATCTGCACCTCGATGTGGCGAGGGTCCACCACCGCCTGCTCGATGAACACGGTCGGGTCGCCGAAGGCACCCTGCGCCTCGCGCATGCACGTCCCAATCGCCTCACGGAGCGTCTCGGGCGAGTCGACCCGCCGCATACCGCGACCACCTCCACCCGCCACCGCCTTGACGAACAGCGGGAACGGCAGCTCCGAGGCCGCCGCGACCAGGGCGTCGGCGTCCGTCGACGGCTCAACCGACCGCAGGGTCGGGACCCCGGCCGCCCGCGCCGCCGCGATCGCCCTCGCCTTGTTGCCGGTCAGCGTGAGGACCTCGGCCGACGGCCCCACGAAGGTGATCCCGGCAGCCACGCATGCCTCCGCCAGGGCGGGGTTCTCCGACAGGAACCCATAACCCGGGTAGACCGCGTCGGCACCGGCACGCACCGCCGTGTCGACGATGGCCTGCGGATCCAGGTAGGCCCGCACCGGGTGCCCGCGCTCACCGATCTCGTACGCCTCGTCCGCCTTCAGCCGATGCTCCGACCGCCGGTCCTCGTACGGGAACACGGCCACCGTGTGCGCACCCAGCTCGTACGCCGCGCGAAAGGCCCGCACCGCGATCTCGCCACGGTTCGCGACCAGCAGCTTCCTGAACACCCACGCCCCTTCCTGCAGGTCAAATGAGCACTCACGCGGTGTCAGCGTACGTGAGGTGACTTCTTAGGCTTAGGAGACCGTAGCCGCGCCGTCGGGGCAGGACATGGTCGCGGCTGCCGAAAAGCGAGAATGATGGGGACGCTATGTCACTTACGCGCAGAGCGCTGGTGCGGTGCAGCCGGTACACATCCGGGAAGCTGACGCGCGGGATGCACGCGCCTCGGCGCTGAGTTCATCGGCGGTGAGGCGCCAAGGGCGCCCGATGAACATACCCGCCGCCAAAGTCCGTCCGACGCGCGTCCTGGACACGAGCCGCCGCGTGGGCTCAGGCATTCCCGACGAAGCCATCGGACCCGTGTGTCTCGCCACCTTCACGCCGGCCAGGCCTGCATCCAGCTTGAAGACACGAGAAGGATCGAGGACGCCGTCCTTGAACATGTCCGTGGCAACAGATGCGCCCCCAGCGCACCGGCGCACGATTCGTCGACTCCTGGACGTCGCGGTGATGGCGTGCATAGGCTCGGTGGTGGCCAGTCGGCCTCTCCTGGGATGTCCGCGCTGGCCGCGGTGGAGCCCAGCAATCCCCACACCAAGACGTTGCCGGCAGGAGACGCATGCACCGGAGGCCGTGATGACGACACACGCAGCACCCTCGACGTCGAGCCCGCAGCAGGGCGGGAGCTCCGTCGACCCCGCCGTGCGGGTGGGGCTCTACGAGACCATGGTTCTCTCCCGCACCTACGAGGAGGCGATCCTCCGGGAGTACCACGCAGACAAAGGACCCGGCTTCGACATCGGCAAGGGGCTCGTCCCCGGGGAGATGCACTTGTCCGCCGGGCAGGAGCCCGTGGCGGCCGGGGTGTGCGCACACCTGACCGAGGAGGACGCGGTAACCGCGACGCACCGCCCGCACCACTTGGCGATCGCCCACGGCATGGACCTGCGGAAGATGACCGCGGAGATCTTCGGCCGCGAGACCGGTCTCGGCCGCGGACGCGGTGGCCACATGCACCTGTTCGACCCTGATACGCATTTCTCCTGCTCGGGGATCATCGCCGAGGGCTACCCACCCGCGCTGGGGCAGGCGTTCGCGTTCCAGCGCCGCGGCGGCGGCCAGATCGCTGTCGCGGTGACCGGTGAGGGCGCCGCCAACCAGGGCGGGTTCCACGAGTCGCTGAACCTGGCTGCCCGATGGGTGCTGCCGGTGGTCTTCGTGATCGAGGACAACGACTGGGCCATCTCGGTGCCACGTTCGGCGTCCACGGCGATCGGCTCGAACGCCGACCGTGCAGCGGCGTACGGCATCCCGGGCGAACGGGTCGAGGACAACGACGTCGAGGGCATCTACGGCGCCGCCCAGCGCGCCGTTGCCCGAGCCAGGGCGGGGGAAGGGCCGTCGCTGATCGAGGTACACACCCTGCGGCTGTGGGGCCACTTCGAGGGCGACGCTCAGGGATACCGCCCCGAGCTCGCCGACGTGCCGAAGCACGACCCGATCCCTCGCTACGAGCAGACCTTGCGTGAGGCCGGGCACCTCGACGACGCCGCCGTGGCCCGGATCAAGGACGTGGCGAGCGAGCGGGTCGAGGACGCGATCACCTACGCCAAGAACAGCCCCTGGCCTGACCCTGCGTCGGCCACTTCCTACGTGTTCGCCTGAGGAGACGACGATGACGATCATCGACACCCCGGCTGCACCCGCGCCCCAGGCGAGCCGCCGGCTGACCACGTCCAAGGCGATGGTCGAGGCCATCGCCCAGGAGATGGAACGCGACCCCTCGGTGTTCTACCTGGGCGAGGACGTCGGCGCCTACGGCGGAATCTTCAGCTCGACCACCGGCCTGCTCGAGCGGTTCGGGCCGCAGCGAGTCATCGACACCCCGATCTCGGAGACCGCCTTCATCGGCCTCGGCGTCGGCGCCGCGGTCGAGGGCATGCGCCCCATCGTGGAGCTGATGTTCGCCGACTTCATGGGCGTGTGCCTGGACCAGATCTACAACCACATGGCGAAGATCCACTACGAGTCTGGCGGCAACGTGAAGGTGCCGATGGTGCTGACCACCGCCGTGGGCGGGGGCTACTCCGACGGCGCGCAGCACTCGCAGTGCCTGTGGGGCACGTTCGCGCACCTGCCGGGCATGAAGGTCGTGGTCCCCAGCAACCCCGCCGACGCGAAGGGCTTGATGACCTCGGCGATCCGTGACGACAACCCGGTCATCTACATGTTCCACAAAGGCGTGATGGGGCTGCCGTGGATGGCGAAGAACGCCCGCTCCACCGACGAGGTGCCCGAGGGTGACTACGCCGTGCCCATCGGCAAGGCGAGGGTCGCCCGCGAGGGCAGCGACGTCACGGTCGTGACCCTCTCCCTGTCGGTGCACCACGCCCTCGACGTCGCCGAGAGTGTTGCCGGTGAGGGCGTCGACGTGGAGGTGATCGACCTCCGCAGCCTGGTGCCGCTGGACCGCGAGGCGATCCTGACGTCGGTGGCCAAGACCGGCCGGCTCGTCGTCGTGGATGAGGACTACCGTTCGTTCGGTCTGTCCGGCGAGGTGGTCGCCACCGTCGCTGACCACGACCCCACGATGCTGCAGGTCCCGGTGCAGCGGGTCGCGGTGCCAGACGTACCCATCCCCTATGCGCACGCACTCGAGTACGCCGTCCTGCCACGCCAGGACAGGATCGAGAAAGCTGTACGCGCTGCGGTGGCCGGATGACCGTCGTGCCGTTTCCCGCACTTTCGAAGGAAAGACCGGACGCGGAGGGAGTCCTGGCTACCTGGTTCGTCAGTGACGGCGCCACCGTCACCGCTGACCAGCTGCTTGCCGAGGTACAGGTCGACAAGGTCTCGGCAGAGGTGCCGGCACCCGTCGGCGGTGTGGTGCACCTCCTCGTGGCGGAGGAGGCAACGGTGACGCAGGGTAGCCCAATCGCGCGCATCGAGTGAGTCGCCGGCGGGAACGTACGGCTGCTCGGTGACGTGGTCGCGTGCTGTACCAACCTGTGCCGAGCCTTCAAACGTTGACTATCTCCGGCGCGTCCTGCTTCCGCCACCAGCACCGCCGTATGACCGTCCTGGCTCAGAGTGGCGCCGGGCTGGGGCTGGATCACCCCCGCGATCCGGTCGTCAGCCTGGAGGATGCGGGTTGCCTCGGCCAGCACACGAGCGCCATCGCCCTGGGTGACGGGGCCGTCCGTGCTGCGCACCACGACCTGGATGGCTGAGCTTGCGGCGCCGCCGAGATGTTCACGCGCCAGCTCGCGGACGGTGACCGACTCCGAGCGACTGGCCTGCCATCCCGCGCCGGACACGCGCTTCTCCACCTGCGGGGCGAACGCACCGAGCCCGACGATCACCAGCAGCCACAGGATGGTCGTCACGCGGGCGTGCTCGGTGACCCAGACGCCGACGCGCCCCAGCAGGCCCGGGCGCCATCCGAGCTGCCCGCGGTCGGTGAGGGCGGGCTGGTGTCGGCCGGGGACCGTGGTCGTGATCGATTGCTCCTGTCATTGGCGACCCGTGGAAGATATACCCCGGGGGTATCGAACAATGAAGGCAAAACACCCCCCGGGGTATCATGGTTGGAGGGCCCGGATGGTCGGGCCTCTATGGTCTGGAGGTCGTCATGCAGCTCGAACCAGCCGAGATGGGGCCAGTGATCAACCGCATCAAGCGCGCCCACGGCCAGCTCGCCGGCGTGCTACGGATGCTGGAGGAGGGGCGGGACTGCGAAGACGTCGTGACCCAGCTCGCGGCGGTCTCCAAGGCGCTGGATCGGGCCGGCTTCGCCATTGTCGCGGCCGGCCTGCAGCAGTGCCTGGCCAGCGGCGACGACCTCGACGTCCAGAAGATGGAGAAGTTGTTCCTCTCCCTCGCGTAGGCGGCACGCGTCAGCCGCGAGGGGGGCCCTCCGGTCCGGCGCCACGGGCCCATCGGCCCTGCTGGGCCGGATACCCCCGGGGGTAAACCTGAAGGAGAGATCGACTTCAGGAGGCCATGATGCGTAAGAAGGTTTTGGTGCTCGGCGCCAACTTCGGGGGATTGACCGCCGCCCTGGCGGTCAAGCACGAGCTGGACGGGGATGTCGACGTCACCGTGGTGTCGGCCAGCGACCGGTTCCTGTTCAACCCGAGCTTGATCTGGCTGCCGTTCGGGAAGCGGAATGCCGAGGACATCACGTTCCCGGTGGAGCCGACGCTCGACGCGCACGGCATCGACTTCGTCCACGCACCGGCGACGGACCTCGACCCGATCGCCAGGCAGGTCACGGTCGCGGACGGCCGCCGGTTCGGCTACGACTACCTGGTCATCGCGACCGGCTACCGCAACAAGGACGACGTGGTGCCGGGGTTCAAGGAGAACGCCAACACGATCACCACGCTCCCGGAGGCTGAGCGCGCTGGCGAGGCGTGGAGGCGCTACCTCGAAGACCCGGGTGACATCGTGATCGCGGCCACCCAGGGAGCCGGATGCTTCGGCGCGGCGTACGAGTTCCTGTTCAACACCTCCTACCAGCTGCGCAAGGGGAAGCTGCACAAGCAGGTGAAGCTGACTTACGTGACCGCCGAACCCTTCCTCGGCCACTTCGGCATCGGAGGTCTGCCCCACGGGGAGCAGCTGCTCGGCATGTTCTTGAAGAAGGAGGGCATCGAGTCGCGCATCTCCGTGGGCGTCGACCACGTCGACGACGGCGCGCTCGTCCTGGCCGACGGCGAGACGTTGCCGTTCGCGTTCGGCATGGTCGTCCCGCCGTTCCTGGGTCAGGAGTTCCTCCGGAGCGCTGACGGGCTTGCCGACGACAAGGGCTATGTCCGGGTGCGGGACACCTACCAGAGCGAGAAGTACGACGACATCTACGCCGTCGGCGTCGCAGCTGCCGTCGACGTCCCCTGGCAGACCCCGACGCCCGTCGGCATCCCCAAGACCGGCTTCCCGACCGAGGTGATGGCCCACACCGCTGCTGGCAACATCGCCGCACAGATCAAGGGAGAGCAGCCCACCCTCACCAAGGCCTTCGGAGACATCAAGGCTGTTTGCGTAATGGACGCCGGCAACAACGGCGTGATCATCCTGGCCGACAAGATGCTGCCGCCGCGCAAGCACGGGGTGCTCATCCCCGGACCGCAGGCCCACTGGATGAAGCTGGGCTTCGAGAAGTACTTCCTGTGGAAGATGCGTCACGGCTACGTGCAGCTGCCCTGACCCCGCGGCCGCCACACCGGCCGGTCGAGGCCGCCTCTCTCGTTGCCTCCTGAGTTGCGCCTCTGGCCGACGGCGCGGCGATCCCGGGAATGAATCATTGGTCGCCGCAGCTCTCTATACATATACCCTAGGGGGTATCGGTCCCAGGGGCGGGCGACGCCGGCTCCCGGTCGAATGAAGGAGAATACACATGGCCACCATCACGTTGGGTGCGGGCAACTTCGAACGCACCGTCACCGACAACGACGTCGTGTTCGTCGACTTCTGGGCAGCCTGGTGCGGCCCGTGCCGCCACTTCGCACCGGTCTTCGAGCAGGCCTCCGAGGGACATCCGGACGTCGTCTTCGGCAAGGTCGACACCGAGGCCGAGCGCGCGCTGGCCGCCGCGGCCGGCATCACCTCGATCCCGACCCTGATGGCGTTCAGGCATGGTCGTTTGGTCTTCGCCCAACCGGGAGCACTTCCGCCGACGGCCCTCGAGCAAGTCATCGCCGCCGTCCGGGCCCTCGACATCGACGCCTCGGAGCGCGGCGCGGGTCAGGCTGACACCCCCGCGGCGTCCTGAGGGCAGACCAATGTCCATCCCTCGGACCACACCGACCACGGCCACGACCTCGCTTCCACAGTGGGCCTCGGTTCTTGCCGTGGTAGCGCACCCCGACGACGAGTCCTTCGGGCTCGGCGCCGTCCTCGACGCCTTCGTCCAAGCTGGGGCCACGGTCACGGTGCTCTGCCTCACCCAAGGAGAGGCCTCGACCATCCACGGAGTCAGCGGTGACCTGGCCGAGCTTCGAGCAGCGGAGCTCCGCGCCGCCGCGAGGGAGCTGGGAGTCTCCAGCACCATCTTGAAGAACCACCCGGACGGACACCTGGACCGCGACGCCGACACGCTCGTCCGCGAGGTCGTCGACGCAGCTATCCAGGCCGGTGCCCAGGGCCTGGTTGTGCTCGACCCCTCAGGGGTCACCGGTCACCCCGACCACATCGCCTCCACGACGGCCGCCCTCAAGGCAGCCGAGGAGATCGACCTGCCCGCGCTCGGCTGGACCATCCCGACCGACGTCGCCGAGCGGCTCAACACCGAGCTCGATGCCACCTTCCTCGGACACCCTGACGGCGCCATCGACATCCACCTTCTCGTCGACCGCGCGCATCAGCTCGCCGCAAGCCTGGCCCACGCCAGCCAAGCCATCCCCACGAGCCTGCTGTGGCGCCGCCTGGAACTGCTCGGCAACATCGAGCACCTCCGCTGGCTGCGACACACTCAACCGCGGACAGCACCGGTGCGGGCCGTACGGGTCGCCGCAGTGGACCCTGCCGCGGCCAGCATCCGCGTCGACCACCAGGCGGGGGACCGCTTCGACATCGTCATCCGCGACCACACCGTCACGACCGACCAGCCCGAGGTCGCCGGGGGTGACGACACAGGCCCGACCCCCACCGAGCTTTTCGTGGGCAGCATCGCCTCCTGTGTCGCGTTCTACGCCCGTCGCTACCTCGCGCGTCACCACATCGACGCCGAGGGACTCTCGGTGGAGGCGTCGTACGAGCTTGACACCAAGCCGGCCCGCGTCGCGGGCATCGAGATCAACCTGCAGGTCCCGCCCGGGCTGTCGCCGGCGCGCCGCGAGGCGCTGCTCGCCGTCGCCGGCCATTGCACCGTGCACAACTCGATCACCATCCCGCCGACGATCACGCTCGGCCTGGCCAGCCCGTGATCCAGCGGGCGTCAGCCGTGGATGCCGAACTGGTGGTATCTCCGTTAGTTCGTCGGGGGTTTCACGTCCAGGCTGTGGGGTCGGCGAGGTAGAGGCCGCAGGCGGTGTCGAGCGCGTATTCGGCTGTGCCGCCCATGGATCCGGTGGGTAGGAACGAGTCCTAGTAGTCGTCGTGGCTGGCGCGGTAGATCGCGAAGCCCCACTGGTTGGCGTAGCCGGCGTAGCGCAGCCGGCACCGCGGTAGCTCGTCTCCGCCGGGTAGGACCGCGTCGACGTAGGCGAACCCGGCCCGGTAGCGGGTGTTGATCCGGCTGATCTGGGGCCAGCGTTCCCGCGCGGGCAGCCAGGCGCTGCTGCAGCGAGCTCTTGGTCGACTCCGGGATCTTCGCCATGGCCTCATCCTTGCCCACCGGCGGGCCGGCAGCGGGAGCGGCGTGCGGCGTCACGGCGTGGCAGCACACGGTGGCAGCCGGGTCACGGGACAAAGAGTTCATGGTGATCTCTTCCCCCTTTCGTGATCATCGTGTCCGCCGCCGACGAGACCATCCTCACCGCCAGGGCCCACTCGGCCCTCACCGCCCGGGCCCACTCGGCCCGGGCCGCTCACCGGCTCACGCGCAACACCACGCAGCTCAGGAAGAACATCGATGTCCCGGACGGTGACGAGGACGGACCGCTGGGGATAGGCATCGTCGACGCGCGCGAGTCGACGCAACCGGCGTCGCCGGAGTGCGCCGGGCCCGCGTGTCGATGCACCGCCACCGCATCGCCCACAAGGCAACCGACCACTCCCCGGCAAACCCGGACGCACGCGCCGGGGTGGAACCGGCCATCACCGCACGGCTTGAGCAACTGGCGCCGGTGCGGCCCTTCGTCGGCACCGTGCGCTTGCGGTGGAAGGAGGCGTGACGATGACCAGGCGGCACACCGCCCGGTCGGGCTGCACGAGGTCCACCACTTTCTCCTCGGACTGCGACAGAGTGTGGTCAGGGGGCCTGCTGACTTGGAGAAAGGTGGTTCGTGATGCCCAGTTGGATGCACCGACCTAAGCGGGGCGGAACCTCTCGGGCCCGGTGGTGGCGCCGCGCGACGGTGGCCGCCCTGGCCGCGGTGGCGGGGGCGGCGGGTCTCGTGACCCGCCGACGGAAAGCCGCCAGCGGTGATCAGGCGGTCGACCCCGGCACGGGGCCGAATGACGGTGCGGGCGCTGGTGGTGAGGCGGAGACCCCGGACGGTCGCCCGGGCCAGGCCTGACCACCCGGCAGCAGTTCCACCTGTCCGGGATGTGTCCGAGGCGGGTCTCGGAGTGACCGGCGGAACGTGAGAGAGCAGACGCAAGAGGGTCCCGCACCAAGGCCGAGTGGTGTGGCCTGGTGCGGGACCGTGGGGGAGATCGCCTTGCGGGGTTTAGCCGAGGGTTAGCCGACAATGCCGGTTTCGGCGTGGGCGATGTGAACGACGGTGTTGAGCGCGGTGAGTCGCAGCTCGACGGCGGTGACTGAGGCGAACCGGTGCTTGTGCTGGTCTTGTCGAAGATCAGCACGCCGAGGCCGGGGACGGTGACCTGCCGGTTGGGCACTTCGGCACCGCGACGGCCGGCCGTCGATCACGAGTGAGCCGACCGAGCAGGTCGGGTCCCGCGTCGCACTTCCGGCCGCGGTCTTGGTCGCCGACGCCCACGCGGTGATCGCCGGTCAACCTCGCAACCGAGATCCTGCAGACTCCAACGGCCACGACGACTGCCTGACTGAATCGCCCGGGTTCCGTGGAGGCTCCATCAGACCCGGGGCGATTCAGAAGCTCGGTAGCGGTGGGCTGTGACCGGGCCGAACCCCGTTCGCTCACACCGGGCCGGTGGGAGGGTGCAGGCCCGGCAGCTGCGGTCACCGTTGCTGCTCGTGCAGCTCGGTGTGACGGCGTTGGCGTCCTACTTCTTCGGGAGGGTGGACGCGTTGATCATCGCAGTCATCCGTTTCGCGTCGCTGGGTCTCGGTATCGTCAACGAGTTTCGCGCCGAGCGATCCGGTGAGGGGTTGCACTCGCAGCTGCGGCACACCTGCATCGCGTGGCGGGACGCCCGACCGGTCCACAAACGGAGCTGGGTTCACCTCACCGTCGCGACGTGCCGGTCTTCGCTGGGCTCCGGGGCGAACTCGCCGGCGTGGCGGTAGCGCTCGCAGCGTGGATCTCCTTGGTGAGATCGAGGATCTCGTTGGACAGCCGGAGCAGCCTCTCGTTCTGTTGCTCCTCCTCCTGGACTGTCTGCCACTGCTGGTCCGCGATCACTTGGCGTTTCTCGTCGGCGCGGTTCTGGCTGATCATCACAAATGTCGACAGGAAGATGGCCTCCAGCGACACGATCATCGTCAGCAGGCCGAACGGATAGTCCTCGACTCCGAGGCCGATCCACAAGCTGAACCAGATGGCATGGATGTATACGAACCTCATCGAACCGGCGAACCGCGTGATCTGGTCGGCAGCCCGGTTCTCCCGGCGCTTGCTGCGCTCTTGGAGATGCCGCAGCAGCGCCGGGCTGACCGGTGCCGGCTGGGGCGCTCTCACCTTTGCTCCTCTGTTCCGTGCCGGGCGCGAGCCGGCGCTAGCCGCTGGAAGACCACCGCGTCGCGGAGAGCTCTGGCGGAGCTGGCCGCTCGGGCGGCGGTCATGCGACCGGCCGGTCCGCCTGCTTGCCGACTTGGCGCAGGGTGAAGCCGGCGAAGATCTCGCTCACCCCGCGGCAGATGGCCCACGCTCCGACCAGGGTCACCAGCGTTACCAGCGAGCGCTCCCAGGAGCGGGCTGCCCACACCCCGAGCACCAGCTCGGAGATGCCGAGCAGCAGCCCGGTCCACCACCACGACAGCTTGGGGCCGGCCAGCGCGCTGACGATGTGGATGGTGCCATAGACGATCAGATACCAGGCCACCAGGATCGACACGACGTAGAGGGTGATGTCTGGCCAGACGAAGGTGACGATGCCGGCGGCTACCCCCAGGATCCCGCCCACGATGGACAGCCAGCGCATCGTGGGTACCCGGCTGGCCACCACGAGCTGGGTGATGCCGCCGAACAGGAACGCCACGCCGACGAACGTCGCCACCGCGACCAGGCTGCCCACCTTGTACGACAGCACGAACATGCCGAACCAGATCCATAGCGCCCCCAGGGCCACGATCCACCCCCAGGCCGCCGACGCGTCCCGGGCGCCGGCCCGGATCGTGTCGCGCAGCGGGTCCGGGGTCTTCAGATCACTAGTCATTGCAAACTTCCTTTGGGTGATGCCGCCCGGGCAGGTCGTCAACCGTTCCTGCCCGCGGCGGCGCGAGTGCTGTAAGGAGGACTGGGCTTCCTGACCACCAGCCAGACTGGGGGACTATGAGTTGTCTGCGGCCTTGGCGAGCTTGTCGGCGTAGGCGCGGGCGTGGATGGCGTCGAGGATGGCCAGCTGCGCGTTCTCGACCGCCCAGTCGGCGAAGTCGAGGGCTTCGGCCGCGTCAGCTTCTGCCCAGTCCGCGTCGTTGGCGGCGACCTTGGCGTCCACGTGGCGGGCCCGCTTGTCGATGTTTGCCCTGACGTCGCTCATCTTGTCCGCGGCGTCAGCCTTCAGCTGCGCCCACTTCGCCCGAGCGCCGTCGGCGGCCTGCGAGACCTCCTGCCGTGCGTTCTGGACTGACTGGTCCAGGTCGGCCTGAGCCCGATTGATCCGCTCCTTGAGCTGTGCATCGGACTCGGTCGCGGCCGTCTTCACCGCCGACCTGGCCGTCGCGACCCGCTTCTGCAGATCATCCAGCCGCGTGTAGAAGTCCGTGTGCTGCGTCATGAGCTACCACCTTTTCTAGATTCCAGCCCGGTGAGGGCCACCTGTTATGTACCTGCAGTACTGACGGTATCGTCAGTACTGCGGTCCAGTCAAGCGCTCGTAGCCAAGATTGACGAAATCCTCAGTTAGCTGCTCGTCCGCGATCGGCGCACACCTGCCGGTCGAGTCGCACGAGTTCGTGATGCTCAACTTCAACAAGCGCAGCGTGATAATCGATCTGAAGACGGATGCCGGTCGCAAGCGCTGCTCGACCTGGGTACTTCCCTTCTGGACGAGCTCGGGTCAGCAAGAGGGGTGTGGTTCTGTAGGTCGAGGAGGTACTTGCCCTCCGAGGATCGGCGCCGGGGTGATGCCCGAGGGCTCCTCGTCGGCCGCGTCGAACGCCGACCCACGCGGGAGGAACCGCTCGCAAGCGTGCCCGGCGATCCAACGCAGCTGTCCCGATTCGCGGTTGTACTGCCAGACGACGGCGAGATACTCGTTGCCGCCCGGCTCCTCTTGGGTCAGCAGCTCACCGCGGCTGCGTCAGAGCTCTGGCTGAGAGGGCAGCGGGCGGCTGCAGAGCTTGGCGGCCTCCCGCTTGGTCATCCCGAACATGCGCAGCACCGAGAAGGTCATCTCGTCGGTCAGGGTCGCGGCGTCCGCGTCGGGCTGGGACTCCAGGAGCTGGAACAGCCCGAGCATGGCACCACCGGCGGCCATGAGCGCGAGGTCGACGTTGTCGACGTCGAAGCGGCCGGCCTCCTTAGCGGCTGCGATGTCGCGCCACGCCCGCGGTGCCAGCCCGGCATCGTGGACGAGCACCCGCGGGCCGGTGTTGAGCAGCACGCGCACCAGCTCCGGATGCTGCTGCTGAAGTCGGCCGGTCATCCGGAAGCTCACCGTGAAGATCTCCGCCGGGTCGTCGTACCCCGCTACGACCGCGTCCCGCAGGTCCACGTAGGCCTGCAGCGTCTGTGTCACAGCGGCCTCGAAGAGCTCGTCCTTGCTCTCGAAGTGGTTGTAGAAGCTCCCGAAGCCCACGTCGGCCGCCTCGGTGATCTCCTGGATGCTGACGTTGGTCCTGCCCTCGGCGAGCAGCTGCTGTGCGGCCGTCAGCAGGGCGCTGCGCGTGCGCTGCTTTCGGCGGTCGACCCGGCTCGGTGACGTCGTCGCCTCCACGGTCATGACCGGCCTCCGATCGCGTTCGAACAGTGTCCTGGGATCGCCATCGTATCTGATCGCTTCATCAGAAAGCGCGGAAAGCGCCGGTCACCTTCTGATGAATTCATCAACAACTCTTGACAGAGGGTCTCATCATTGCTGATGATATCATCAGATCACTCAATCGGAGGTTGCCACATGAAAGTTCTGAAGCGTGTCCCGCGCACCGAGTCGGTGGTCGAGGTCGGTCATCGCAAGCTGTTCGTCACCGAGGCGGGGGACGGTGACCCGGTCGTGCTGCTGCACGGCGGCGGGCCGGGAGCGACCGGGGTGTCGAACTACTCGCGCAACATCGACGTCCTTGCCGACCGGTTCCGGGTGATCGTCCCGGACATGCCGGGCTACGGGCAGTCGTCGAAGGACATCGACCACACTGACCCGTTCGGCGACCTCGCCTTCGCGATCCGTGGGGTCCTCGACGAGCTCGGCATCGAGAAGGCCCATCTGGTCGGCAACTCCTACGGCGGCGCCGCCGCCCTGCGGCTGGCGTTGGACCGGCCCGACATGGTGGACAGGCTGATCCTGATGGGTCCCGGCGGGGTCGGCACCACCCGCGCGCTCCCGACCAAGGGCCTCAACACGCTGTTCGGCTACTACGGCGGCGAGGGCCCGAGCCGGGAGAAGCTCGCCACGTTCATCCGCGAGTACCTGGTGTACGACGGCGCCGCCGTGCCCGACGAGCTGATCGACCTCCGCTACGAGGCCAGCATCCAGCCGGAGGTGGTCGCCAGCCCGCCGCTGCGCCGCCCGTCCGGCCCTACCGCCCTCCGCACCCTGTTGCGGATGGACTTCACGCGGGACCGAAGGCTGGCCCGCCTGCGCACGCCCACCCTCGTGATCTGGGGGCGGACGACAAGGTGAACCGCCCCGCGGGCGGCCTGTCACTCGCCCGCACGATGCCGAACTGCGACCTCTACCTCGCTGCCCGGACCGGCCACTGGGTTCAGTGGGAGCGCCCCGACCTGTTCAACTCGCTCGCCCTGGACTTCCTGGGCGGAAAGGAAGCATGCCGATGAGCACGACGTTCCTGCGGCCCAACACCGACGGTTCGGTGTTCGGCTCGGTTCACCTGGGCTATGTGGTGGTGGAGTCCCAGCACCTCACCGACTGGCGGCGGTTCGGTGCCGATGCGATCGGCCTGCACGTCGACGAGCTCACCGAGGAAGTGCTGCGGTTCCGGCTCGATGACCGTGAGTGCCGGTTCCTCATCCAGCGCGGCCCGACCGAGGATCTGATGGCCATCGGCTGGCAGGTCGACGCCCACGAGACGTTCGACCGCATCGTCAAACGCGTGACCGAGCGCGGTGTCCCGATCACGGAGGGCACGCCGGAGGAGGCGGCCGTGCGCGGCGTGGAGCGGCTCTGGCGCTTCGCCGGCCCCAAGGGCATCACCCAGGAGATCTTCATCACGCCGGTGAGAACCGCGAAGCCTCTGCGCATGATCACCAGTGGCTTCGTGACCGGCGATGCGGGGATGGGCCAGGTGGCCATCACGACGCGCGATCCGCACGGGCTGCATGCCTACTTCAACACCGTCTTCGACTCCCGGCTTTCGGACTACATCGACGAGAACGTCGGTGGAATGAACCTCAAGATCCGCTTCCTGCGCGTCAACGAGCGTCACCACTCGGTCGCAATCGCCAACGTGCAGCAGCTCAAGGTCGACCCGATCCGCACCAAGGCACAGCACGTCAACATCCAGGCAGCAACGCTCGACGACATGCTTTCGGCCCACCAGCGGGTGCGCGAGCTCGGCTTCAAGATGGCCTGGTCGGTCGGCCAGCACACCAACGACAGGTCGCTGTCCTTCTACTGCGTGACGCCGTCCGGCTTCGAGCTGGAGATGGGATGGAACCCGGTCACGGTCGGCCCGGAGCAGGAGGCCACCTGGGAACCCACGACGTACCAGGGCATCAGCATCTGGGGCCACACCCCGGTCGGCGAGACCGTGGTCACCAAGCTCCACCAGTTCGCCAACGTCATGCGCAACGCCCGCCACGCCGAGGTGTCCGTGCCCGAGTTGACCGCAGCCGCCCGATGAGCGCCACCGACAAGACCTACGACGTCGCCGTGGTGGGACTCGGCCCCACCGGACTCACCCTCGCCCACCTGCTCGGCCGCCGCGGCCTGAGCGTCCTGGTCCTCGAGCGCGAGCCCGAGTTCTACGGCAACGCGCGCGCGGTCTACACCGACGACGAGGCCATGCGGGTCTTCCAGACCGCCGGGGTGGCAGACGAGGTGCACGCCGACATGGACCTCGGCTGTGCCGTGCAGTGGGTGCGCTCGGACGGCGACGTCATGATCCAGTTCCTCCCCACGAAGCAGCCGCTGGGCTGGCCGGTGGTGAACTTCCTCTACCAGCCCACGCTGGAGACCAAGCTGGAGGCGCTGCTGGACCGCTACCCCCACGTCGAGGTGCGCCGGGCCCGCGAGCTCGTCGACTTCACCCAGGACGCCGACGGTGTCTCCGTCGTGCACGCCGCCTCCACTGGCACGTCGTACGGCGAGAGCGCCAGCGTTGTCGACGAGACGACGAAGCAGACCGTGCGCGCGCGATACCTCGTGGGTGCCGACGGCGGCCGCAGCCTGGTCCGGGCCCGGTTCGGCAGCGAGATGACCGGCAAGAGCTTCCCGGAGCGGTGGCTGGTGGTCGACCTGGCCGCCAAGGAGGGGGTCGACGCCTTCGGGCACAGGCCGTACTTCGACTTCATCTGCGACCCGGTTCGGCCGACGGTCAGCTGCCCCCAGCCGGGCGGGCGACACCGGTTCGAGTTCGCGCTGACGGACGAGGACGACAAGGAGCACTTCGAGGCCCAGGCGACTGTGCGCCGGCTGCTGTCTCGGTATGTCAACCCCGACGACGTGGTGGTGCTCCGCAGGCTGGTCTACACGTTCAATGCACTGGTCGCCGACCGCTGGCGGGACCGCCGGGTGCTCCTGGCCGGCGACGCGGCACACATGACGCCGCAGTTCGTCGGGCAGGGCATGAACGCCGGGATCCGGGACGCGGACAACCTGTCGTGGAAGCTCCAGGCGATCCTCCGGCACGGCGCCGACCCCGCGATCCTGGACAGCTACCAGAGCGAGCGGGCCCCCCACGCCCAGGCGATGATCGACTTCTCGATCTTCAACAAGAGCCTGGTGTCGGTGAAGCACCCGGCCAAGGCGAAGGCCAGGGATGCCGCCATGTGGGCGGCAGTCCGCACGCCCGGGCTGGGCGACTACGTTCGCAACATGGGCATGAAGCCCAAGCCGAGGTACCGCAAGGGCAGCTACCTCGGACTTCCTCGCGGCTTCCGTGGCGTCGAAGGAACGCTCGCGCCGCAGGCGACGGTCCGGACCTACGACGGCCGGCCGGTCCGCCTCGACGACGCACTGGGCATGGGCTGGGCCGTGGTCGGCATCGGCGTCGACCCCCGTCAAATGCTCGGCAAGGACGCCGAGACGTGGCAGCGCGTCGAGGCGACGTTCGCGACGCTCTACGCCGCCGGCGAGCGGCCGCAAGGCAAGGCAACGGACGACCTCCGCCCCGCCTGCGTGGTCGACCTCGAGGACACCACCGGCTCCCTGACCGGGTGGCTGCGGCGGGCCGGCGCCAAGCAGGGCTCGGTGCTGGTGCTGCGCCCCGACAAATTCGTCTTCGGCGTCTCGGACGGTCAGACCCACGACGTCACCCGGGCCCTGGTCGCCCAGCTCGGCCTCAAGCACCCGGCACCCGCCGCGCCCACTCCAGCCGAGGCGGGAGCCACGTGGTGACGAACGGCACCCTGCCCCAGGTCACCGAGGCCGCGCATCGGCTCCGAGCGGCCTCGGCCACCCGCACCCCGTGCGCCCCGGTGCGCGACCTCATCGGCGCCACCGACGTGGAGGCGGCGTACGCCGTCCAGCTGGAGCTGACCCAAGCGCGGGTGGCGGCGGGCGCCAGGGTCGTCGGACGCAAGATCGGGCTGACCTCCGCTGCCGTCCAGGACCAGCTCGGCGTGGACCGGCCCGACTTCGGCGTCCTGTTCGACGACATGCAGGTGGCCGAAGGCGTGCCCGTCCCGATGGACCGGCTCCTTCAGCCCCAGGTCGAGGCAGAGATCGCCTTCGTCCTCGGTGCCGACCTCGACGGCGAGGCGAGCCGCGCCACGGTGCGAGCGGCCGTCGACCATGCCATCGTCGCCCTGGAGATCGTCGACAGCCGCATCGAGGGCTGGGACATCTCCTTCTCCGACACGGTCGCCGACAACGCGTCCAGTGGGCTCTTCGTGCTCGGCGCCCAACTGCTGACGCTGGCGGACTTCGAGCCCCGCTCCACCAGCGTGACCCTGAACGTCGACGGGCTGGCCGCCTCCACGGGCACCGGCGCTGCATGTCTCGGCGACCCGCTGCACGCCCTCACCTGGCTCGCCGCGACGGCACGCGACCTCGGCGACCCGCTCAGGGCCGGTCAGCTGGTGCTGTCGGGAGCCCTCGGCCCCATGGTGCCGGTCAGGCCCGGGACTCAGGTCCGCGCCGAGCTGTGCAGCAGCGACGCCCGCCCGCTCGGCTCCGTCACCGCAGTCTTCCCAGGAGAGCAAGGATGAGACGCACCAAGGTCGCCGTGATCGGCTCCGGCAACATCGGCACCGACCTGATGATCAAGGTCCTGCGCCTGTCCGACACCCTGGAGATGGCCGCGATGGTCGGCATCGACCCGGACTCCGACGGGCTGGCCCGTGCGCGCCGCCTCGGCGTGCCGACGACGCACGACGGCGTGCACGGGCTGATCGCGATGCCGGGCTTCGACGAGATCGACATCGTCTTCGACGCCACCTCCGCCGGGGCTCACCGCGCGCATGCGGCGGCGCTCGCGCCGTACGGCAAGCGGCTGGTCGACCTGACCCCGGCTGCCCTCGGGCCGTTCGTGGTGCCGGCCGTCAACATCGACGAACACCTCGACGTTCCGAACGTCAACATGGTGACCTGCGGTGGCCAGGCCACGATCCCCGTGGTCGCCGCGATCGGGCGCGTGGTCGACGTTCCGTACGCTGAGATCGTCGCGTCCATCGCCTCGAAGTCCGCCGGACCCGGCACCCGCGCGAACATCGACGAGTTCACCGAGACCACGGTGCAGGCCATCACAGAGGTGGGCGGCGCCCGCAGGGGGAAGGCGATCCTCGTCCTCAACCCCGCCGAGCCACCGTTGATCATGCGCGACACCGTGCTCGCGCTGGTCCACGACCCGGACGGCCTGCAGCAGGCCGCGATCCGTGAGTCGGTCATGCGGATGGTGGCTGACGTCGCGGCGTACGTGCCGGGCTACCGGCTGAAGCAGGAGGTGCAGTTCATCGAAGTGCGCCCGGAGTATCCCGTGCACACGCTCGCGGGCGAGGACCCGGTGAGCCACCAGGTCACTGTCTTGCTCGAGGTCGAGGGCGCCGCGCACTACCTGCCCGCCTACGCCGGCAACCTCGACATCATGACCTCGGCAGCACTGCGCGTCGCCGAGCGGATGGCCGAGCACGCCGTCCAGGAGGTGTCGGCATGACCCGGGTCTTCCTCCAGGACGTGACGCTGCGGGACGGCATGCACGCGCTGCGGCACCGGGTCACCCTCGAGAGCGTCGCCCGCATCGTGCGAGCACTCGACGACGCCGGGGTCGACGCCATCGAGGTCGCCCACGGTGACGGACTGGCGGGCGGCAGCCTCAACTACGGACCCGGCAGCCACACCGACTGGGAGTGGCTCGAGGTGGCCGCGGCGAACCTGACCAAGGCCCGGCTCACCACGCTCCTGCTCCCCGGCATCGGCACGATCCACGACCTGAAGCGGGCATACGACCTGGGCGTCCGCTCGGTGCGCGTCGCCACCCACTGCACCGAGGCCGACATCTCCGCGCAGCACATCGCCACCGCCCGCGAGCTCGGCATGGACGTCTCCGGATTCCTCATGGTGAGCCACCTGACCGACCCCGAGACCCTCGCCGGGCAGGCCCGGCTGATGGAGTCCTACGGCGCGCACTGTGTCTACGTCACCGACTCCGGCGGGCGCCTGACGATGGACGGCATCCGCGCGCGGGTCCGCGCATACCGCGACGTCCTGGACCCGGCCACCGAGCTCGGCGTGCATGCCCACCAGAACCTCTCCCTGGCCGTTGCCAACAGCGTCGTCGCGGTCGAGGAGGGCGTCACCCGGGTGGACGCCTCCCTGGCCGGACTCGGCGCCGGGGCCGGGAACTGCCCGATCGAGCCGTTCGTCGCCGTGGCCACGCTGCAGGGCTGGGAGCACCGGACAGATCTGTTCGCGCTCCAGGACGCCGCCGACGAGCTGGTCCGGCCGTTGATGGACCGACCGGTCCAGGTAGACCGCGAGACGCTCACCCTGGGCTACGCCGGGGTCTATTCCAGCTTCCTCCGACACGCCGAGCGGGCCTCGGCGACGTACGGCGTGGACGTGCGTTCGATCCTGCACGAGGTCGGTCGCCGCGGCCTGGTCGGTGGCCAGGAGGACATGATCGTGGACATCGCGCTGGACCTCGGCAGAGCGGGATAGCGAGTCGTCAGCTGCTCCACGAGGCGTTCTCGCCGCTGGGAGAGGTCAGAAACCGCGAGACGAGCGGGCCGAGCTCGTCGGCGGAGGTGAGCAGCCCGAGGTGGCCGTCGTCGTAGACGTGCAGCGTGGCGTTGGGCAGCAATGCGTGCATGATCCGCGCGTTCACCAGCGGGATGATCGGGTCGTCGTTCCCGGCGAGGACCAGCGTGGGCTGCCGGATGAGCGGCAGGGCGGGGAGGCTCGACCATCCGACCCCGGCCAGGAGCTGGAGGAAGTACCCGGTCCTCGACCCGAGGCGCTCCTGCTCGTACACCACGTGCCTGACCTCGTCGGGCCGCCGGCGCATCCGGCCGCCGTACAGCACCGGTGCGATGGCCTTGGCGTACGCCGGGTCGCGGTAGCGCCTCGGGGTGAGCATCTTGCTGAGCACGTTGAGGCGGGCCGGCATCATCAACATGCCGGTCCCGGTGCTGACCAGCACGAGACGTCGGCAGCGACGCGGGTACTGGAACGCCAGCTGCTGGGCCAGGCCGCCGCCCCAGGAGATCCCGAGGGCGTCGAACCGGTCGTAGCCGAGCCGGTCGACCAGCGTCCCGACGAGCCACGCCAGCATCGCGAAGTTGTACGGCACCTTCGGCATCGGGGAACCGCCCACGCCGGGTACGTCGAACCGGACCACCTCGATCCGTGGGTCGACCTCGTCGACGAACGGCTGGAGCAGGTCGAGGCTGGCCCCGATGCCGTTGCAGAGCACCAGCGGCGGGCCGGGTGTCGTGCCCGGCCGGACGGCAACCCGGACGTCGTGGCCGAGGACACGGACCCGGAGAAACTTGGTCACTTGTCGAAGACGTAGGTGCCGGGCGCCTCCGCGAGCACGCTGAGGCGGTGCGACCCGAGCGCCTTGGGCGCCGGACGCTGCGGGCCGCAGCGTTCGTCGAGCCACAGACCGAGGTCGGTCCACCAGGTGCCCTGGTGGACGTCGGAGCCCTTGAGCCAGACCTTGGCGTCGGACGTCATGTCGTCGTTGGTGTGGAAGGACGCCTTGGGGTTGCCCGGCGGGTTGACCAGGGCGGCGATGTGACCACTGGTGGACAGCACGAATCGGGTCGTGCCGCCGAAGAGCTGGGCGCTGCGGTAGCAGTTCTCCCACGGAGTGATGTGGTCGGCAATACCAGCCACGACGTAGGAGTCCACGGTGATCGCGCCGAGGTCGATCGGCTCGCCGAGGACAGTGAGGGCCCCGGGTCGGGTCAGCGAGTTCTGCATCGCCAGGTCGACGAAGTCGGCGTGCAGTGCGGCGGTCATCCGGGTGGTGTCGGAGTTCCAGAACAGGATGTCGAACGCCGGCGGTCGCTTGCCGAGCAGGTAGTTGTTGACCCAGTAGTTCCACACCAGGTCGCCGGGCCGCAGCCACGCGAACACCTCGGCCAAGGTCCGGCCGTCGAGGTATCCCTTACGCGCCGACTTCGCCTTGGCCCGGCTCGCCAACCGCTCGTCGACGAGGGCGGACACCGTCCCGGCATCGTGGTTGTCGATGACCGTCACCGCCAAGCAGAGCGCGGCCAGCCGGTCCTGCCGACCGATACCGGCGAGGTAGGCCGCTGCGATACTCGCGAGGATGCCGCCGGAGCACGCTCCACCGAGCACCGTCCGCGCGCTGCCGGTGATCTCCTCAACGGCGTCGAGGGCGTCGAGGACGGCCCGGACGTAGGTGTCGAGGTTCCAGGAGGCGTGCCGCGAGTCCGGGTTACGCCAGGAGACGACGAACATCTGCCTGCCCTGCCGGACGCCGAACTCCACGAGGCTCCGCTCCGGGGCGAGGTCGAGGGCGTAGAACTTGTTGATCGTGGGCGGGACCACCAGCGCCGGCACCTCGTAGACCTCGTCGGTCTGGGGCGCGTACTGGATGAGCTCCAGCACCTCGGTGCGGAAGACGACCGCACCGGGCGTCGCGGCGATGTTGTCGCCCAGGACGAAGCCGCTGCCGTCGACCATCTCCGGAATGCGCGGTGCCGAGGCCAGTTCCTTCACCAGTTGCTTGCCCCCGCGCACCAGGCTCAGCCCGGCCGTATCTATGACGGCCTTGGCAGAGGCCGGGTTGACCAGCGGGACGTTGCTGGGAGCGGTCGCCTGGATGACGTTCTCGAGGAAGAACCGCACGCGCGTGCGGTCGCGTGGGTCGAGGTCGGCCTCGATCAGCAGCTGCTCGGCGGTGAGACTGCCGGCCAGGTAGAGCTGGGCCAGCCGCTTCAGCAGCGGGTTCTCGGTCCAGGCGACATCGGTGAACCGGCGGTCCCCGCGGTGCGGTGCCACGGTGGAGGTGCCGATGAGGATGCGCTCGGCTTCGGCGCCCAGCTCGCCCAGCCGCCGCGCGGTGATGTCCCGCTTGCGCGCGAGAGCCACCATCCACTTCGCCGTGGACTTGTCGGGGACGAAGCGGCGTACCGGGCCGAGGGCGGCGTCGACCAGAAGGACGTCGAGGGGAGCGGCGCTCTCGGCGAGCCTGGAGGTGGTGGTGCTCATCGAAGGATCTCCTCGTGGTCACAGGTGGCGACGTTTGCAAGTCGTGGCCCAGTTGGGCTGCCCATTTGACTGAAGGATACCTCGAGAATGACGATTTCGTCAGTGTGATTCGGGCAGCACTGGAGAGGTGAAGGTGAGGGCGACCTCGCCCCGGGCCGCAGAAGCGAACCGTCAGGCCGCCGAGCCGTTGCCGCGTGCCCTGTCGATGTCGGGTAGTGGCAGCGAGCAGATCCGCTGCGCCTGCCGCCGGGGGACGCCGAACATGCGCAGCAGGTCCTCGGTCACCCGGTCGGTGGTCTGCTCGACGTCGCGCTCCGGCTGGTCGTGCAGCAGCTGGCCGAGGGCGAGTAGGGCGCCGGCAGTCATGGTCACCGCGACGTCGAGGTCCTCGACGTCGAAGCGGCCGGCCTCCACGGCGGCCGCGATGTCCCGCCGGGCGCGCGGTGCCAGGCCGTTGTCGGCGCTGAGCAGCCGGAGCACGTTGTTGAGGAGGACCCGGCTCAGCTCCGGCTCCATGCGGTAGAGCCGTCCGGTGAGCCGGAAGCTGCAGGCGAACACCTGGGCGGGGTCCTCGATGTCGGCGGTCAGGGCGTCGAGCAGCTGACCGTAGCCGTCCATCACGGCCTCGACGGCTGCCTCGAACAGCTGCTCCTTGGTCTCGAAGTGGTTGTAGAAGGAGCCCATCCCGACGTCGGCGGCCTGGGTGATCTCCAGGATCGGCACGTTCGTCCGGCCCTCGGCGATCAGCGTCTGCGCAGCCCGGATGAGGGCCGCTCGGGTCCTGGCCTTGCGGCGGTCCAGTCGGTTGGGCTGCTGCGTGGGTGCGTTGCTCATGACCGCTCCTCGGCGTCTCCATCGGCGGGTTGTGTGCACCCATCCTAGCCCACTCAAGTCAGAAATGACGATTTCCTCAGA